>Ga0179593_1648578_pt1 | contig 16836 bp, 15 predicted proteins | sample CZODoug2_1_08_16_FD_185931 | JGI IMG/M metagenome (GOLD analysis project Ga0179593, IMG submission 185931) | Vadose zone soil fungal communities from Angelo Coast Range Reserve, California, USA - CZODoug2_1_08_16fungal (PacBio error correction) | ecosystem: Environmental > Terrestrial > Soil >...
TGCGCGAGGGGTTGCGAAAGAAAAGAGCGGAAAAGGGGAGACCAACTATATACTTCGAGTTTGAAACAGCAAAAAGGAGTTGGCCAGCAGGAAAAAGACCAAATAAAACGTCCCTCGACGCAAAGAAAAAAAAGAAATAAAGGGTTTGGAGGGGCGGCCTATTCCAGGGAGGAAAGGGACAGCCAAACGAGGGGGGGGGGGGGAATTCTATAAAAATGATATCCCCCCCGACTCCCAAGTATAGGGAAAAGGTCCGGGAATGCATAGGGGGGGAGAGTTGCCAAAGCATATGCCTTGAAGAAGGATAATCATGAGAAGAGACGGCGCCAGAACGGAGGAGTTCTCGAAGTCGGAAAATCGACTAAGGGGATAGCCCAAGTGCGAAAAGAAGTTCTACTCACAAGGAGGGGAAAGAACGACGTCAAATGTCCAATTAGAAAAAGGTGCATTGCGAAAGAGAAGAGGACTGGTCCATCGTGAAAATGCGCGGAGTATTTTCAGGGACCGTCAGATTCCAATCCTAGTAAGAGACAAAGGATTCGATAAAACTCAAAGAAGAGCGCCGACCTTCTACACTTGAAGAAAGGAGGGAGAAGCACGCCGAAACCTTGATGACAGCAGAGGGAGTGGAGGGGCGCAGAGAGGGGACGGAATCTGTACGAGGAGAGGAGGACTTTCTATACTGGGGGGAAAGAAAAGATCAGCGAGTGCTCCAACAGTGGGAGAGGAGCAACCGATCGAAATATATCAGGCTCATGAAAAAAGGAAATCCAGATACTTCAACATGAAGAAAGGTGTATTTTTGGGGGGCAACTCGGAAAAAAAAAACTCTTAAAAACCAACCGCCGACGAAACCGAGGGTGAAGGTCGCGAAGGGAAGAAAGGCGCTCTCCTCTCCATGGGGGGCCGTCGAAGAAAGTCGTTTGCATTGCCAGGGCAAACAAGTTGAAGCCTGGAAGGGAAAAGGGATTAGGGGAGGGAGCGCAAGAGGCGCAAAAAGGGATTGTTCTTTCATATCAAAAGGGGAGGAGGAAGATTAAAGGTTCCTCAGGGGAGGGAATCAAAGGCCGCCGAATCATGTCTGGGGCGCCGCCAGGTAGAGATTCGTCAAGGAGGGACTCGCTTTCCTCAACTACGCAGAGACGTGGACGAGGACCCGAGAAGGTAGTCCTCGGAAGGAGTGCGGCCGCGTTGAGGGCGGCAGTGCCTCAAGAGAATTCGCGTGGGGAGGAAGAAAGAATCACTATCATCCGTGTTAAGAGGGGACAGATCCAACACAGCAGAAAGAACCCCGCTGTCAGAGCTCAACACAACAACGGAGGAGATAAGAGAACCGAGCGAAAATGGTGAGATGAGAGGAGAGAGGCAGTGTTTTGTATTTAAGCACACAAGGAGAGTGGAAGGAACTGAATTCTCACAGAAAGAACGATTATGGCTCTAGGCACTGCCAAACCATCAAAGAGATCCGGAAGAAGAGAAGACATCAGATTGTGCATCGCCCGGCTAGGGATTAGGGGAAGCAGAGTCCAGACAAAGGGTCTCCTGCACCACTTTCCAAAGAGAATGGCCTATACATGATGGAGGGCAGCGGAAAGGCCACAAAACGACGGGGGAATTGGAGCTGCATCTCCCATTCAAGAGAAGGGAAAGAACACCTGGAAAAAGGACTACCTCATGAATGGGAGCTAACTACATATAGCTTCCCACCCACCAGCCGGAAAAGGCGGCCAGAGGATGCTCCTGAAGGAGAAGGAAGATCATTCTCTTCTCTCAGGAGGAGGGGGAAGTCGCGAGAAAATTCAAGTAGGGGTTCGTCCGCCTGGTTTGGGTGGAGTCAAAAAGCAACCCCACACCGAAAAAAAAAGGAAGAATACGTTCTATAAAGGGAAGGATTAGGGGGGAACATAAGAGGATACCCCCAACTCGGGAAAAGGAAAAAGAAGAAAAAAACCGATCTTTTTTCGGAAAAAGAAAAACGGGGGAGGCGAATAGGGTGCATCTTTTACGCTGACGTGGTTAGTCCAGTATCGCAAGGAGGGGGAAAAGGAAGGAAGCGACCAGCTCTACGAAGTTGAGAAAAGAAGAGGAGCGAAAAAAATCCGCTGCCGGTCATCCGATCAAACGTTTGGGCGTACTGATAGATCTCAGAGTTGAAAGACTTGAGATATAAGAGAAGACCCTTTCGGGGGGGAGGCGAGATAATCGGACTGGGCTAATCTTGGAGTCAGTGCAGAAACAAGTTAGGTTTGACGGGGGGAAAAAATAGCCTTGTTTAAGTACCTCTGGGACGTCCGGGAAAACAATGGACATGTAGTGGTACGCAACGGCCGGGGGAAAGTTCGCACATGTTACTCCATGAGAGACAAAAACTATCCTCGGGGCCGAAGGGATGTAAAGGACTTGGTTTTCCGGGGGAGGTATTCCAGAAAGAAGAAGTCCTCACAGCATGGTGGGAAGGGTTAGAGAAAAATAATCAGCCTTCTTGACGGGGCACGCAATTCCCCGGTAATGGGAAATCTCCTTTCAGGGATGCAGAAAAAAGGAAAAAATCGTTTGGCTGCCCATGAACAACTGGACCTAGCCAAAAAAAACGGCGGGGATCTCCGAAAGGGGGGAGAGGGTTTTGAAACTGTACTTCGGAGGACGTGGGGTCATAACTAGGTGTAGGCTGGCCGCCAAGTGGAGGGGGAGAAAAAAAGAAGAGTTTGGTCTCAGAGGAAGAAAGACTATTTTACTCTCGAAAAGCACTCGTCTAGAGAACCAAACACAAAAAGGATGAGAGAAGAGGGACGGATCACAAGCTAATATAGAAAAAGGGGAAAATGGATACCAACGAAGAGAATTTGAACAGCAGAAAACAAATTCTGGCACCGAAATGCATATAAGAAGAATCCAAGTAAAAAAAAAAAAGGAAGTAAAAACCCGATACCACTTTGAGAAGGGGGGGGGGGGAAAGGGCTTGCCTAGTAAGGGTCATCCAACGAGGTGGGGGGGAGGCAGTGTTCTAGAAAAAAACCCCCAAGGAAAGTATATTGGAAAGGCTTAGAGGAGATTGAGAGAAAAAAGATGAAGATGCTTTCGATACTTATACAGAGAATGGTGAAGAGAAAAAAAAAACCAATTCATTGAAAGAGAGGAACCTAGGACTATTTGAGGGAGCCAAATATTAGAAAGCCGCCAACGCAAGAAATAAAAAGGGAATTGGGAGAAAAAAAACTTCCCCGATTCCGGATGGAAAGGAGAAGGGTTGTTCATAGAAGGAAAAAAAAGAAATAAGCGTTCTGTGAGCGAGCGGACATACCATATGAGGGGGGAAGGGAGAGAGGTCCTCCGCAGGAACCGGAGACCGGGTGAATCGGGATAAGAATATCGAAAGACTACAGGGAGAAAAATCTGGAGAAGGAGGGGAAACGAACGTTATCTTTTCCTTGAGGAAAGGGAGTTGCGACGTGGGGAAAGAAGGTCGTCCCTGAGGTAGAGATGGAGAGAGAGTGGAACGAAAGGGGGGGGGGACTAACGAAGAAGAATATGCACGGATTCTCTAAGGGGGGAGGGGTCCGGGGGAAAAAAGGAAGGGCTCTTCTCATCTAGGGGAAAACGAAACGTATATCGCTAGAAATTCTCAAGGTCGCCAGGGGGAGGTGGGGTTGATCCACTCGTGACAGACGACTCTGGAAGGAAAAAGGGCCGTTACTAAACCGATATGAAGACGGGCAAGGAAGACTGGAAAGAGTCTTTCGCGAGGAAAGCAATTGTCCGGCAGAAGAAGGAAAAAACTCTAGTATGTTGTCATTTCGAAAAAAGGGAAAGGGAAGGGGGGAGGGGCGCAACTATTTCATGAGGTCCGTCGCCCACGAGGTGGGAGGGGGACAAATAACGGCATGGCGCTGCCGAAAAAATCAGGTGATGCAGAGGCGACGACATGGATATTCCAGTGAAAGGGAATAGACGGAGAACGTAATTCGGGAGGACTCGCTTTAGAAAAAGACCCGTGCGGAAGCCCAGCCGGAAAAAAGTGTCTTCTCGAGGGGGAAAGGGGCGACGGGGAGGGGGGGGGGCCCGTTTTCCTCGACTCCATAAATAGCCAAGATATTGTGGAATCAAGTGATCAACCCGGCACCGTTAGTTTGGTTTTGGAGGGGGGGGAGAAAAAAGTCCTCTCCTTGGACCGAAAATAAAAAGGGGAAACAAGCTTAAGGTCGGATCTATCTCAAAGAGAGAGATCAGATCGAGGAAAGGGGGGTTTAACTGTTGAGAAAAGAAGGAGAGATGGTTTGGTAACCCCTGGTGCTAGGGAAGGGGGTCTGAATACAGGGAATTAACACAGATGGCCGATTCTGGCAAAAAAGGGCCGCAGGAAAAAGGAAAGAAGAAAAAGTCTTTCATATCTGGAAAGGAGTTTGGGGGGACCTCCAATAATCGACGAAGCCGGATACTGGGGTACAGCCTTGCTGGGATGGGTCAAGTTCGCGGCCGAGAGGACCCCCCAAAAGAGGGAGGGGACTCTGCAGAGGGCAACTACCGCCCTACCGGGGGGGAGAACGACCTCAGGAATTGCGCGAACTACATATAAAAAAAAACAAAGAACCTGGCGCGCCAACAAGAAAATACTAGATGTGCTGCTCCGAAAAAACATTTGCGCGCGCGCGAAGAGGGAAGACGCAATCATTGAAAAAGGCAACCTGAAGAGAGGGTCGTCCGGCGGAAGGGAGGCGAGGGGAAAGGATCAACCCCACACCTCCACCAAAAAAAAAGAAAAGGGCAACGTTCCGATAAATCGTGAGTAATGAGAAGAACATACTTTGGATAAAAAGAGGATGAACTATCCATAGGTAAGAATTGGAAGGGAAAAAAGACCTCCAACGGAGCGAAATCCGGGAAGTGGCCGCTGAAAGGAAGCAGCAATTCTTTCAAAACTCGCAAGTCAAGGGGAAAAAGCCCTCCTTATCTAAAAAAAAGAGGGGACAAACTCGCCTGTAAAAAAGACAAGAATCGAATCTCTCCAGAGGTAAAGGAGAGGGATGTGATTATGTGCAGAAGGAAAATTAACCCTGGGAGAAAAAGAGTCGACTTCTGAAAGAGGGGAGGACAAGAAATCAGAGGGGTATGTCCAGTAGGGCAGCGCAAAGAAACGAGGAGTTATGTTTTTGACGAAAAGGCTCCTTGGTGGGAAACCTCTTGACGTAAGGGAAAAGCAATTCCTTGGGGGAGGCGTGGGGGGCCTGGTGAGTCTCGAAGTAGGGACTCTTCGACATGAGGGGGGGACAGACGGACGGCTATGTCTGACGAGTTCGGGCGAGAGGGCACAAAGATCCTCCTATGATAAGAGAGGGAAATTTGAAGGAAGCTAAGACCGTTCTGACGGCCAGGAAGAATCCGGTACGTCGGGTGGGGAATCACTTTCGAGGTTCCAAACATGAACAAAAGGGGGAGGGGGGGCCAAATTAATCACCCTGACTAGGCCAGGCTCAAAGTTTTTAGCGATTGTCTGGACGGAGAGGGGAGGGGGAGGGGTAGATGTGCAGGGGCTGGAAAGGATTTTTATTCCAAGGAGGGGAAAAAAAAATCTCTAGGTATCCATAAGTGACGGCTGACAGGGGGGAAGTTCGCTGATCCGCAACAGAGATAATCTCTCTCAACAACAAAAGGAGAAGGGTTCTCGGGAAGGGGGTCGCAGAGTCAACTATTCGCATGGTCGGGAGGAAAAACGAGAGAAGAATTGACACAGCCACTGGGGGTGGGCAAAAAAAAGACAACTTCATAGACCTCCAGAAACGTCGAAATCGCCTAACAAAAAAAAGAGAAAAGAGAAAAGCAGGGTTTTTTCGTCGAGGGGAGGGAAGTGACAAAGGGGGCCTTTTTGGAGGCATTCGAGAGAAAGGAGAACCCCCGACTTACCGGATTGCTGGAAAATGGGGAAGGGCATCTTGATCTAACCAGAGAAAAAGGCTTTATAGGACTTCTCAGAGGGCAGCCGAAAACAGTCATTGGACATCGAGTACGGGACTAGGGAAGGACAGGGGCCGGGGGGGGGGAGCTATCGTCCATAGAGGGCCAAAAAAGGATACTCCCACAAGGGGGTGGGAAAGACTAGCCAATCCGGATTCGAAAAGGGGTGTTCATGACAACGTCCAACCTAACTGGGAGGATGGGGGAAATGCAAGAGGAAAGGGATTGCTTGAACCGTCACGAGACTCCAAGCAAGGAACCCTTATGAAAAGGAGAAGGAGATCTCCAGCTAAGAACCTTCTACCCTGGCTGGAGAAAGAAAACAAACGGGAGACGGTTCCAAGGATGACCTCCGCGGGGGGAGGGGGGATATAAGGAGGGGTGAGGGACCGAACCTTCTATCTGGTCAGAATTTGAAAGAAAGGGTCTACTTTGACTAACGGTAAGCTGGCCACTCTGCAATTCGCCGAAGTTGAGCGTTCCTGAAAAAAGCATCGTCGTCACAGAGGGGAAGAAAGGGTCTTCTCACTAATACTCTCAAGCAAGAAAGGTGGGGGGTTATACACTCTATCAAGAAAAATCGACTACTCTGAAAATTCCCTGCCTAAAGAGGGGCAATGATCAGAGAAGGAAGAAGGAGTCCGCTCGCGCCATGAGCAATTTAGAGCTAGGAGAGGGGGGCCAGTTAAGCCTGTTAAGGGGGAGATAGGGAATTTAGTAGGACAATATTGGGGAGGGGACGCCCCACCTTGTGCAGGGAGGAAAGGCCTCTGAATGGAGAAAAGAAGTTTTGGTGCCTCAGGTGCTGGGACGGGCCGGCGGACCAACATGGGCCATTCGAAAGACCGTATCCGGTTAGAAAGGGAGGTGGCCTGACTCTGCTTTACCGAAGAAGAGCCGGCATGGAAAAAAAGAATCTTTTCTTCCGTCGATTAGAAGGGCGACCGGGCTTTGAAAGGCTGGAAAGTGGGCCTCGAGCCATAAAGAGGAAGGATTCCGTGGAGTCAGACCAAAGTCAAGGCACCGGGTATCGCCGAAAATCCTTGACAAAAAGACCACGCTTTCCGCTATCTGATCTCTCGGAAAAAAACACGGCGAGAGAAAGATATCGAGGAAGCGTGGGCACTGGGGGAAAGAATGCAGTGGGTGGATCTGCGGGAAACCGGCTGAAGTGAATGTGCCGGTTCAGGGAAAGACTCTTGGCTCTAGGCCCACTTGCCATCTCTCAAGAAAAAGGCAACGGCCAAAGCTAAAAGAGCGGTGAATCGCCACCAACCAAAAAAAAAAAAAAAAAGCGCGGAGGGAAGCGAGTGAAAGGAACGCATCCGGATACTGGCACCAAGACCAGAAGGGCGGAGAGCCTACAGGAGGACGGCTGAAAGATGCCCCAAAAATCCGGGGTAATCTGCAGCTCCCATGAGAAGGAAAAAAGGTCCTTCAATATTTGGCGCTAACTAAAGGGAACCCCCCTTCCAAGTCGGAACAAAGGCCAAGCAAGGAAAAGGCTGCTCCTGAAAGGGACAAAGAAAAAAAGGGGTTCGCTCGCAAACTTCGCCAGGAGAGGAGAGCACTTCATTCGTCTGTTCGTGAAGGACGAGTTGGTTCAAAAAAAAAAGGTACGAGTTGATCAAAAAACTGTCACGTGAGAGAAAAAAAGAGAGGGGAGGGGAGCAGACATCATACGGACCGCGGGGAAAAGATCCATATTTTCCGATCGGTTTGAGAGAAAACTGGGGAAGTAAAGTGGGCCGAGGGGGGGTCCAGGGGAAGAGGAGAAGTCGTTCAATTACTCACGGAGTTTGCGGAATTCTCTTAGAAAAAAGAAACGACCGCGCGGTCAGACGGAACATCAAAAAGTTTCAGGGAGGCTCTCCAGAAGTGGGAGGGAAGGAGGCGACTGATTATTTAGCGGAGAGAAAGAAGGTGGAAGAACTGCTTGAGGGCGAAGAGGGTGGACGGGTCGACTGTGGGTCCTCTTTCATCGCAAAAACACTTTAGGGGGGCCGTACTTAACAACCCGTCTCAGGGGCGAAAAAGACAGGGGAAAACCGGTGACTTCCGTCTTGGAAAAGAAGGGGGTCTCAGCATGCATCCATTTCGGGGAAATCTCTTGGCGACAGCGGAACAGTGAATCTAGACTAAATTCTGGGACGCGCTGGGGATCCTCATATTATAATGAGGGGGGGAGTGTTAGAAGAAGAGAAAAAGGACTGTCCATTTTCACCGCATAATCGGGGAGCGAGCGACTGAAGAAAAAGAAAAAACTCGTTTGGCTGCCCATTGGGAGGGGAAAGAAAAAACCCGGCGGGGACCCAGTTTTATCGGTTTTGAGCCTGGAGGCGAGGGAAACTCTGAGAAAGTTGGACGGCTGCCACGAAAAAGTGGAAGGGACGTCTCTCTTTGTCAAAACGTGACATCGAATGAGAGGCAGAGTTGAATCAAAAAAACAACAACAACGGAGGAAAAGGAAAATCTCGACGAGGAGAAAGGCAACGAGAGGGAAACAACTATATACGGACATGCGAAAAGACAATGGCAATAAAGTAGGTGGAAGCCGCCACCAAGTCCAGAAACGTCCCTCCGAAGGAAAGAAATCGCCTAAAACCCGAAAAAATGCTATACCAGGGAAGAAAACCTATTTTGGGGCATGGTTTTGGAGGCAAAAAGGGGAAAGGAGGAAAAAAAGAGGTAGTGCAAAATGGCCGTAAGCAATGGAGAGGAGAACCAATGCAAAGCATAGGCGAGGAATTATCATCTGAGGCATAAAAAAAAGGAACCGGAAAAAAAGAAGGGAAAGAATGCTGCACCGAGGACTTGTCCGGGGTAGCCAACAGGGGTCCATATGGCGAAAAAAAAACCGTGAGAGAAAAACCCTACTTCCGTCAGAGTCAGAAAAAACAAGGAGACGGGGGGCATTACGCCCGAACGGGCGGGGCGCGAAGGGAAAATACAGATGATTTTGAAAAAAAAATCAGGGAAGAAATCGTCGCGACCCCTGGGGAGGAGAACGGGAATATCTCCAGCGCATAATCAGAAAGAACGGCGACCTTCAGGCGAAACGTGGAGAGGGAGTGAGAGGACGCGGAGTTTCTAAAAAGAAAGGAAGGGGAAGAAATCGTATCCTTGTGGAGAGGCGGGGGAAAAACGGGGAGATAAGAAGTGCCTAAGAAGCGCACTATGGCAAGGGAACGGTGCCGGCAGACGAAAGGAGGGAGCTTCTCATCGCGTCACACGCGTGAAGAAATAGAGAGGACGTGCCCGGTCTCAAGGTGGGAAGGGGGGAGAAAAAGTACCTCGAAGAAAAAGAACTGAAAAATCGGCCGGACGAAAAGAAGGGGGGATCGCTAGGCCGAGGACTGAGAAAAAAAATTGGTCCGGCGACTTCCATTAGCAAAAAAAAAAAAAAAAACAAAAGAGGGGAGTGCATTGTCTGGGCCGCGCCATGGGAAAAGGGGAAGTCTATATGTAGGTAGCAAAAGGGGCATGAGGTAAGGGGAGGGAGACAGTGGGCGGTCAGATGCCGAGAAAGGCAGGATAACCGTCCGAGGGAGCCTAGAGGGAAAAGCCGATCCTTTATAGTCGCATTCGAGTGGTGCCCGGTCGAGGTCACTTCTTTGCGAAAGAGGACAACGACGCGGGACTCGACGAGAACCGCCTGAAAGAGGATGCTTGGGGAAAAAAAGAATTGGGCCAGTGGGCCGAGGAGCCCTAATCGGGGGGGGGGGAATTCCGTGTATTGAAAACCCGAATTCCACCTAGCACCGGGGGAAAAATTGACCGCCGAGAAGAGGAAAAGGGAACAACACGCTTTCCCGAGCTTCGGAAAAAAACAAAGGAGGAGGAGAAGCGTTGTTAACTGGGATATTTTCGCGAGTAGGGGAGGGGGGATCTCAGCGACAAGAAGTTGCCGGGGCTGAATAAAAAATTCCCAATACTCGGAAGGGAAACCTGCCAAGAAGAAAGAAGCCGTCCGAGAAGACAAGTCTTTCAGATAAGGGGGTAGAAAAAGGACCGCGTCAGGACAAAGATTGACGAATCCGAAAGAACCACTTTCCTCCTGTCTTAGGGGGGAAGAGAAGGCGCTCGGGAAATTAGTCCCCCAAACTCGGACGGTAATCTGAAGGATAGGCATCTGCGGGACCACCAGAAAAGGACGACCTCATGAAAATATGTTGAAGAAGAAAATTCCCAGCTTAAAGGACCCAGTCAACTTGCACCTACTAGATGTTGAGGGGAGAGGACATTGACGCGCTCGCGCGAAAGGGGAAAGCAACACGAAAAGACAGAGCAGTTTTCTTCCGTCCGGGAGGGGAAGGAGAGGGGGGGGTGAGAAACCCCACACATCGGGACGGAACAGGAAAGAAATGCTTGAGGAAGGGGAGACATAAACGATGGTATACCTAGGGAAAAAGTTGTAAAGAGGAGTAACGGCTCCCAACTGGAGCGAGAGGTGGCCGATGAATGTCTGGGAAATCTAGTATCGCAAGCGAAGCTCGAAGGTTTTAAAAGAAAACCACTTCTCCTGAGAACAAAGGTCAACTCCAACGCTCAACGTTTCAGGGGCGGCTTCTCGATCTCTCAAAGCTGGGGGAGGGAGGATATCCGTATCCACAGAACAAGGGAACGCGCGACTGGGGGGAGGCGATCGTGACGGTGGAAGTCCGAGGAAGAAAAGAACGATGCCCAGGGGGGAGGAAAGAAAAAACAACCCGTGCGAGAAAAGGGGGCAGAATCCTTACCTCTTTGACCAAGGGACGAATTAGGGAAGTCTAGAAGAAATTCGAAATATGGAGGATCGATTGTCGAACAAGAACTCGGGGAAAAATTCGATGAAGGGACGGGGCGGGCGCGCTTCATACACCATGTTATTCCGAAAAGCATATGCGTGGAGGTGGGAATGCCTCTATCCGGTTCTGCACTTGGAAGGTGAAACAATATCCGGTAACTGAGGGGGATCCTGGAAAGGCCGCCAACATGCCCAACTCGTTTTGGCGCTGCCAAAAAGGGCCCGACGACAAATTCTCCCAGTGGGGGGGGGGTTTTAAAGGGCGATTTCTGGACTGAGAGGAAGGGGGGGTTATGCAGTTTGGAAGGTGTTATTCAAGTGGGCGGTTTAAAACACTCACTACGAGGGACTCAAGAAAAGTGACTCTTCTCGTGAATCCGAAAAAGAAAAAGAGATAGACACCACACCAGGAGAAGGGAAAAGAGGAGATTCCGAAAAAGGGGGCACTAGTCGCATGTCACGTATCAAATAGACTGTCAGTGAAGGATCACATTACGGGAAAAAAACCTTCATAGCCCTCCCGAAAAACGGCAAAAAGAGAAAAGAGCCTAAAAACCCGATCGGAGAAGGGTTTTGTCGTAGGGAAGAAAAGCAGCCAACAGGTGGGGCATGGGGAGAATGTCGATAAACATGAAGTAGATCCCCCACGAGAAAGCATAACGGAGGAGAACCTATCAATCATATGCTTTAGAGACTTAGAAATTGGGGAGTCACGCCTCCGGGAAAAACCAAGGAAGGGGCGGCACCGAGGAAGATGTAAAGATGGTCCCAAGCGATCTTCCTATGAAAAAAGAATGGCGAAAAAAAAAACGGACTTCTTTTCCCGACGTACTGGAAAAAAGGGAGGGGAAGGGGAGTTCGCAAACAACGGGTTGGGACCGTCAAACAGAAAGGGAAAGGAGTTGAAAAGAAGACAATTATGGGGAGGGAAGAAAAGATTCTCCTCCGCCTTCGCAAAGGATGAACGGGTTCCTGGATTCTCCAATCTACAAGAAAGAAAAAAACTGCTGGAGAGAGGACGCCGAACGTTGATAGAAAGGAAGGGAAAGTTGCGCTGGGGAGAGAAGGAAGAGGTTTCGGCCGAAACTCGAAGAAGGGGGAGGGAGGAGTACTTGGAGTACTTGCAGAGCTGTACTACCGAAGAGGGGGAAGTGTCGCTCCCGTTGGAGCGTGAGAAAACCTCTCGTAAATATTTCTGAAAAAGCGGTATCTCACCCACTGGAGAGGGGCAGAAAAAAAAAGATCGCAATTTCTCGGAAAAGGAAAGGAGGTGTGGGGGGGAAAAAGTACCTCTACTCACAAAGAGGGCCGGACAAAAAAGGGGTGAGTGCTTTTGCAATGATAGCCGAATCTCACGCCGAAGGGCCATGAGCCATGAGAAGGCAGCCACCTCAGTAGTGGGCAGGGGCGGGGACCGAGGGAGCCTGGGAATTTTGGAACTAGAAAAAGATTTCATGAGGTGGCGGACGGGTTTTCATGTTGGTGGAAAGAGAGGGGGGAAAGGCGCGTGGACAGAGTTAAAAAAAAGGACCGAGTTTGGGGGAATGGGGGTTTTTTTGGGGGGGGGGTTTTGGGAATCGAGCAGGGAAAAGTATAGTCCAGTCTCCGGGGGGGTGTGCCCGGAGCGGAGGAGACACTTCTGGAAAGAAAAAAAAAAACGAAGCGGTCCTCGCCGGCGATTGCAAACCGATCTAAAGTCTTTTCGTTAAAAAACCGGCGGCCGAGGGGGAGGGGAACAGTGGCCTCGAGCCATATCGTCCAAGAGGGGGGAAGGACCGGTATTCATACCCGCACTAAACTAGTAACCGGGGAGAAAAACCGATCCTTGACCTCCGAGAAAGCGAAAGGGACCACGCTTTCCGAGATCGTGTCTCAAAAGAAAAGATAGAGATAAGAGTTGACCTTGTGAAATTTCTCGCGAAAGGAGGGGGGGGGGGATCTGAGGAAACGTGCTAGTGAAGGGAAAGACCACAATACCTTGGGGACGAGGATGGCTGAGAAAAGGCCAAGCCCTCAACGAAAAAAAAAATCCAGGATAAGAAAAGAAAAGAAGGAGGAATCGCCCGGCGAGTACCGCGGAAGCGAGTCAAAACAGAGAACTAATCAGGATAAGGGAAAAGCTGGCTGAGAGGGAGAGTCGGCGCCGGCGCTCTAGAAAAACTTCAGAGCCATGCGATGCTCTTACCGAAAAAAAAGGTGGGCGACGACGAAAATAGGTTCGCTAACTACATAGAGAGGAGAAAAAAGAGACAGGCCAGCAAATGCCAACTACGAGGATCTCCTGGAATAAAGGAGAGAGGAGGGCGCTTCCTTCGCGATCAGGGGAGGATATGCAAGGGAGTCCGGCCAAGTTAATTCTTCTAGGTCGAGTGAGAAAAAATGAGACCGGCACGTTAGGAGGTGAGATTATTCGTGAGCCGAGAAATGAATGGGAAGATGAGAAATCCTATTTCCCGATCGTGGGAAGGGACGCTCAAACGGGAAATCCGTTCTAGTGTCAGGAGGAAAAGGTCGAGTATAGAAAGGAGCCAAGTACGAAAAGTTTTCAGGAGGGGGGGAAGGGGACCTTCTCTTCTCGGGAAGCACTAACTGCGGATCACGGACCACGAGAAAGGGCTCAGTCCATCAGTGTCGGAAGGGGAAAAGCTTGATGATGTAGCTGTAGAGAAAAACTGCAAAAAGAAGCGCGCGACTGTAGGGGAAAGGAACGTTAGGGGGGTCTCCAAAAAAGATCCGCGTACAGCGCAAAGACCCGTTAGTGTTGAAATCTCAGGGCGACCTCTTTGCGTCAAGGGACAACGGGGGAAAAGTGGGAGTAGCAACTGGTTGGCGAGGAAAAAAATATGGACGCGCGCGGGAGGACAACGGACATATTGCATAAAAGCCGAGGTCACTGACTTGGTTTTGAAGGGAGGCAAGACTTCAACCATGGAGAAAAAAAAGCATATGCTTTGATTGGGGGGGGAATGAAAAAATCTAGCCGTTCTTACGGCATTGAAAAGGGAGGGGGGATCTCAAGGGCTCTACATGTGCCTCCAAAAAAACAACCCACAGGGGCGGAAAGGAATCACCCACCCCAAAGGGAAAGAAAGACGACAAAACCCTAGAAGGCTCTCCAGTTTTATCGGGTTTTAGAGGGTTCTGGGAGGGGGGATGGGGACTGCTGGCCAACCGAATGGGGAAATGGCAGTTTGAAAACGCACTGGCGAAAAAGACCGTGACATGCGCTAGGGTCCTTGAATCCGCAACTCAAAGAAAAAAAAAAAAAAGGAGGAGGAAGAGAAGTTTCGTATCATCTGAAAGAAAGGACATGGAAAGGATGGAGAAAAAAAGGTATACTGAAGGGAAGGAAAGACAATTCGGTGGCCAGCCGGAAAGGGCATAGACCTCCAAAACGTCAAAAACCCGATAAAACTGGGAAAGAAAAAAAAAAGGGTTTGTCTTCGGTCCTAGTCCATGGTGATGGAAAAAAAAAAAAGGGTGGGGGCATTGGGTTGGGGGAGCATGTCCGAGAAAAAGAAAAGAGGGATATTGCGGTCAAATGGAAGGAAAGAGATGTCATCTTGATCTAACTATTCAACGCTAGGTATACTGTGACACGGAAAAACCAATCAGTGACATGAACCAGAAGAGTCGTTTCTGTCCGCAAAAAGAAGAAAATGGCGCCAACAGGCCGGAACCCACAGGAAGTGCGTTTTGGAAAGGTCCGGAGTGGGCGGGGAAAAAAAAAAAACGGTTTTGTTCATTACAACGCTGGGCAGTCTGGGCGCTGTCACAGGGAGTCAAAAAAAGGGAGAACGAAAATCCGCAGTCGCGCGAAAAAGGGGTTCATGCTGATAAGAAGGAAAAAGGCCTCAATCAGCCGACCGAAAGAAGATTCGACCGAAAAGTGAGCGTGTAAGAGGGGAGCTTTGGCGCAGAGAAGGAGGGGGAGGAAAACTTCCTGGTTTTCAAGGAATTGGAACGAAAAGGAGAAGAAGAGACTTGCCGAACGAAGTCAGCGGGGAAAATTCTCTGCCCAGGGTGGAGCGGGGAGGCAACCGATCGGAAAGAGGGGAAAAGACACGCGGTATCCCGAGGAGGAAAAGAAAGGCCCGTCCTCAAGTGGGGTCCACTCGTACCTCGACTAAGAAACGGCCGGCGAAAAAGCGGGCCGTGTTGCAATATCGAGAAGGAAAAGGAGGAGCATGAGCAATTGTCAAGGGAGGGGGGAAAAAAGAGCAGCCACCTCTATTAGTGAACTGGGAAGGGGGGGGGAAAAGAAGAAAAAATATTTCATTATGGGAGGTCGCCCACAAGTAGAAATAAATCAGAATGGATGCAGAGTACCGGAAAGAAGAGCGAGCGCGGCCGCCGAAGGTGGCCATTCTCCTCCATTGAGGGATTCCTTGGGCGGAAAAAAAAAAAACCCCACAAAAAAAAAAAAAAAAAAAAAAAAAAAAAACACACACAAAACCCCCCCACCAAAAAAGAAAAACGCCCCCAACCCCCAAAAAAAACCAAACCCCCCCCCCAAAGACTTAAACCAGGAAACGGGCGTATTCCCCCTCTGAAAGATAGGGAGGAGCGGATCATTGGCAAGCGGGAAAGGGAGTGCTTTGCCAGTGGAAAGGTAATCGCCAAAGATTGTGGTGGTATTCAGACCCGTCACGCTTTAAAAAAAAAAAAAGGCCTCTCGTGAAAAAATTCACCGCTTTCCGAGAATCGATCTCTCTCAAAAAGAGAGATCAACTCAGAGGGGTGAAGGGTGGAGATTTTTCGAGGGGGGAAAAAAGGGGGATCTGCGCGATACCAAAACTAGTGAAGGTGCCGGTCTGAGAAAAGATTATGGGCTGACGAGAAAGGGACAAGCCCTCACGCGTCCAAAAAAGAAATCCGAGAAACAAATCTTTCAAGGATATCGCCCGGCTAGGAAAGAGGGAGAAGGGCCAAGAAGTCGAATCCGGATTAGACGGAAAGAGTTCCTCCTGGCGGGAATGGAAAAAAAAAGAAAGGGCCGGCGGAGCAAACAATTAGTCCCCAAACTCGGACGGGAGGAAGGCCATAAGAGGCATGATGCGCCAAGGAAAAAATTTGGGGCGACGAAAAGGAAGGGATATGCTTCCCCCCTTCCCAGGCAGGGACGGCCCAGCAATGCCAAACCGAAGGGAAGTCGCCGGAGGGGGAGAAACAGCTCTAATACTTCGGCCTTGAAGGGGGAAAACCGGCACTTCGATCTGGACGTGGGAAGAGTTTTTGGGAAGAGAAAAGAGATCACCCCCACAAAAACTTGAAACCGGCACTTGAAGATGACTTCGTTAGAAAAAAAGGAGGGACGCGAGGGAGAAAAAAAAAGAGAAAAAGATTTTGCCGGAACGCTCCAACTAAAAACGGCATAGTGGAGGTGACGTCGGGTCTGAGTATCGAAAAGGGAAAAAGAGCTCGAACCAAAAAGAGAGACGAGAGGCCGACCCTCTTCCGATAAGACGAGAAGGAAAAAGAGAAGGAGCTTGCTTCTCGAATCTCAGAAAAAGTGGGGAAGCGTTGATGATGTAGACAGGGAGATCAAAAGCATTAACCCTGTAAAAGAGGAGGCGAAGAGGACGGAAAGCTCTGGTATGTCGCGTAGGTAGGTTGGACGGGTCTCTTTTTTGCGATCCTGAAAAGAGGAAAAAAGGGCGCAATTCCTGGGGGATCGAAGCCCTTGTTGGCGCCAAGGAGCTCGCTTTGAAGCACCGGAAATAGTCCTCTGTGCAAAATTTCACGACGGGGGGGGAAGGAGTCTGCGCGCTGAGGAAAAAAGTATGGAAAAGAATAAATTCAGAGAAGAGGTGCATATGGTTGAGATGAAAAGGGGAGAGGCCATTTTTCCCGCATTCCGGGAAAAAGGGGATCTCCTTTCATTTTTCAAAAAAAAAACCCTCGTTTGGGGGGAAAGAGCCCCTGGACTAGCCCTACGAAAGAAAGGGCCACTCCCATTTGGATAGGGGGGTATGTGCGATTGAACGGGAAAAGGAGGTCTTATGTCAGTTGGGGGAAGGGGAAAAGAAGGGGGGTTTCAAAATGGACAAACTGACTCTCCTCCGTTGGTCAAGAGGGTAAAATGACTCAGGGGATCCTCA
>Ga0179593_1652952_pt1 | contig 16836 bp, 30 predicted proteins | sample CZODoug2_1_08_16_FD_185931 | JGI IMG/M metagenome (GOLD analysis project Ga0179593, IMG submission 185931) | Vadose zone soil fungal communities from Angelo Coast Range Reserve, California, USA - CZODoug2_1_08_16fungal (PacBio error correction) | ecosystem: Environmental > Terrestrial > Soil >...
ATTTTGAAGAAAAATTGGGGGTTGAAGCACGAGGAAAAGTGAAGACCAGGGATTGGGAAAGGGAGTTTGGAGAAGATAATGGGGGGACGACCCTATCAGTAAAAGGAGGGATTGGATTAAAGTAAGATAAAATTTTTACGGGAGTAACGACTAGTTGAGGGGTAAATTGGGGGGGGGTGAAGGAATGCAGAGGAAAATAGCCGTCCACCCACAGGGGATTTCATATTCGGAATCTGGGGGGAGAAGGCTCCTAATAATAGAAGGGAAAAAAGGAGTTAATAGCAAAACTCCGCCGTCATTGGTATGCAAGGACCACACAGCTGATCACATGTTTCAAAGAAGGAAGAGAAAAGGGAGGACTACGACAAAGGAGACTATGGGGGGGGAGGGAAGCGTCCGGAGAGGGGAAAAAAGACACCTCGACGGCAACCTGGGGCAGGGGGTAAAAGATCAAAGTAGGAAAGGGGGTGGAAAGACGTCCACTGAACACAAAATCTGAAGTCAGAAATTTAGGTGACTCCTAACTACGCATGGCAAGCATCGGCAAAAAGAAGGGGGGAGAAGAAGCTCATAAAGGGACTCCGGGTGAGCAAAAGAGAGGGGCTAGAATCAAAGCAGTCCTGAGCAAGGTATCAGAAAAGAAGGCTGAGGTGAATTACCGCCGCTGGTCATTAAAACGCTACACTCCACCGGGAAACTCAAAATAACGGGAACCAGGGCAACCCATATGAGGAAAGAAGTTGAAAAGGGGGAGTACTTCTTAGAATATAAATCCCAGGAAAAGATTAACCCCCAAACCGGGTAAAAGGAGAGGAAAAATACATGAACAAAAAGGGAAAAGGTTCGGCAGTAGACATACATTATATATTGGAATAAATGCTATTGCTATCGCGCACGAATAATGGGCAAATTCCACACAACCATAGGAAGGATCACAAGAAAAGAACGTATCAATAAAAGCATTCAGAAACAAGAGAAAAAGGAAGCTTACGGTCCGACGATTTAAGAGGGTAATAAAAAAACTGGAGATGAAGCCTAAGGGAAGCCCAGAATATAGAAAAAGAACCCCCGGACCACAACATCCGAGGACGCAGTTTGAAAACTGGGAGGGGGGATCTGTTGAGGTCCAACCAACAGGGCGAAGAAAGAGGGGTCTTCAACAAAACAACGGAACCTCAAATTGGAAAAAATCGACTATAAGGAGAATCGTAAGAGAAATAAAAGGCTCTAGGGGCTATCGGTACAAGAGGAAAATCATGGTTCGAGCAACACAAGACAAAAAGCTGAGGGCAATTCTGGGAAAATAGGAAGACTCCCGGCAGGCGTCGGAGAATCCAACGGGGAATCGTCTGAAATCTTCAAAGAAATCGTGAAAAAAGAAAGTTCCCGAGAAGGGGGGGGGGGAACAAAGGACTAAACTGAGCGTTTCACTGATGTAAGCAACAAAAGGAGAAACAACGGCCAGGGAGCCCGAAAAAGGAGAATTCCGAAAACACTCCTGAAGGTAGGAAGGGTCTGAGAAAAAACCCACTGATATCAAGACAGCATCGCAGCAAAAAAGGCATACTAGAAAAAACACGAGGGAGAAACCTCTACGATAACAAGTGGCAAAAAAAGAAAAGCATGTGCTGCCTTTGCTTACAGCAAAGAAGAAAAAGGAAAGAGATACTCTCAAATACCGAAAACCCCTAGAAAAAAGAGGCCATGGGGAGGGATTCAAACTACTGCGGGAAGAGGAAAATCCTGAATGAATTAAGAAATGCGGCTTTCTAGAAATTCGTAGATAGAGGCGTAGAGAAACTAAAAAGGAAAAGGAGACGTCGCAGGGGTTGTTGAAGATTAATTCATACAAGGAGAGGAAAAATAAAAACGACACGGGAAGAAAGAGGGTCGGTCCTCTCTGATGTCAGTCGATCTGATTGGGAAACGGAAAGAGCGGGAGGACCGGGCTAAGAGGTTAGTCAAAAGGGGGCTCGTTTTTGAGAGAAGAGGGACAGTGCTCTGTGCGCGCCTCTTATGGTTGGAGGGGAATGGAGGTTGAGGGAAGTGAAAGAGAAAAAAGTCACAGGAAAAAAGGGAGAGGGCTAATAAAAAAAAGCTTGAAATTCAGGGGGCGTCTGGGACCGAAGAAGAGAGAAAATGTTTTTCGGGCGTGAAGGTAGCATGGGGTCAAAAAAGCCGCTCGGGGGGGGTGTCTCGGAAAATCGAAAGAAAACTAAAGTCGCAATCCGGACCGAAGCCTACAGAACGAGAAAACATGGTAGGAGAAAGAAAACTCAAAAAAGGGGAGAAAGATAGAATGGCAAACCCCGGATAGAGTCCGAAGAGAGAAAGCAAAAAAAAAAAAAAAAAAAAAAATGGGAGGATGGAGAAAAGAAGGGAAACCAAGCAAAGCCAGGAAAACACCGACGGGGAGGTTGCGAAAAAATGCAAGCCAGTGGGACCGATAGATAGGGTTCGAGTGGAAGGAAACAACAAGAAAAGAGATAATGGGGGCACGAAAAACGGGGATATATTCCATCTATCGCTATTTGAAATTTTTTGCCGCGCAAGAAGGCCGTCCGGCAAGATGTCCGGGTAAGGAAAAAAACCAGTAGACTGACGGGGAAGAACTGGGAGAATTACCGATAATAAAGGGTTTCTAGAAGCCGCTCCTGGCGAAAAGGGGCGAGGGAGAATTGTTGGAACAATAGGAAAGAGCTTCGGATCTTTACAGCAGGGGAAAGATATGACTGCACTGGCGAAAAAAAATCGGAAGAGTGAAACCGTCCACGAACAAAAAGTTTTTGTGTTGGGGGAAAAAGGCGTCGTCGTTGATGGTGCCAGACGCACCAGGGGAAACGAAAAGAGGGGGTATTTCGGGGAGATCCATGGGTGGGAAATTAGGATTCCACTAAATTAAAATAGAAGTTTCTGAAGAAAAGGAAAAGGTGCAAAAAATCGAGGCGCTCGAGCAAGGACGAGAGGAAGCACGAGGACTCCAAAGCGGGAGAAGAATAATCAGCGAAGCGACGAGTAAAAAAGGGGGATGAATAAACCAACTCCGCGAAGGAAAAAAAGAGTAGGCTTTTTCTGGTGACCAGGGTCAAGGGGCGAATTAAGGGGAGCCCCAAGGGTTGGAGAGAAAGGGTTCAAGAAGGGGGATTTGCTAAAGCAGCGGATCCTGAGAAGCAAAGAGAGAGAGGAAAGGCAAGTTGCAATCTCAAAGAGGGACTCAACACGGAGAGCCTTTTCAAAACGTGGGGGAGGTTTCGGTTTGGAGAAATCACTTTCTAGAAAGGTGTGTGTGGTCTAACCAATGGCGCACAGAGAGGGGGGGGGGGGATAAAAAGAATCCAAGACAATAGAAAGAAAGGGGGCCTTTTCCACTGGAGGGGAGGTCTTCTTTTATCTCAAAAGGGGAGGGTAGCTATCAAGGCTGCACAGCAGGAGTCGTGAAGGGGAGGTTCTAAGGGAGGGGGAATTCATGGGGGTTCCAGGGGGTGTCAGTGGGTCGGAGGAGCCGCCTAAGAAAAAATGATCCAACTCGAAGCGGGGGAAATGTCGCTTTTGCGCACACGTCAGAAAAAAAAACAAAAGAGCGTTTAAAGGCCCGGAAGAGACGCCAAGGAAGCGCCTGGGGGGGTGCTTCCTTCCAAGAACCATCCCTCAGGTGGGGGGCGCGCCAGAGGGGGGAAAGGCGTTAAGTATGCGGAAGACATTGGAGAGAATCCATAGAAAAAGAACTGCTTCTAGTGGACGGCGTATGGGGGGAGTGGGGCATAAAGGTCTACAGCTGGGGGCACCGATAGGAGACTAGTGGAAAAAGCTCGGTCAAAGCCTAACAAAAAGGCTTTGATTCGGGGGGGTTGGGTTGGGAAAATTGATTACAGGGGATGACCTCCTGGCGCCGACAACCAGAAAGGCAAAAGTAACAAAAGGGAGTGAGGAGACGGAATGGTAATATTGAATAGGGCATCGGTTAGCACAGAGAGGAGAACGACACGACTGGTGTGGGTAAAGATCGGTTTGGAGTGTGCCCTGGGAAAATCGCAGAGTACGGAAGCCAATCTCCGAAGTGGGCGTTCTCAAAAAGTCTCGAAAAACTTGGTGTACCAGCCGCGCTGTGCCAGCCTCGATTCAAGGTTGGGAAAAGGGTTCGTCGGGGAAGTGGGAAGAGTATGCAAAAGTTCCTCAAGAGCAAAGGCAGAGAAAAATATGGGGGTAAAAAAGGAGAGAGGGTGCCGACAGTGCGCCTTTAGGTCTGGAAGTGGGGGGAGGGGGGAACGCGGGAAGAAAAAAAGGTAAATAGAGTGCCAATCTCAGGACGGGGGATATTTCTGATAGTGGGAGAAGTGGACGCTCATGCTTGCTGCGTCAGGGAAAAGAGGTGGAGGGGGAAGACCTGGAAAGCTCGAGAGGATTAGAAAGAGAATTAGTGGAGCTATACAAGGGGCGTTAGCCTCGGCTGCAAACAGGAAAAAAAAATAGGGAAAAGGACCGAAAGAACCAGGTGTAGAGGGAGAAAATCTTCAAAGCAGGTTAGCTTAGCGAAAGGTTTGCCGTCGAGGGATTTTACAAGCCGGAAAAGAAGGAAAAAAAACAGGCAGTGTGAGAAGGCAGGGGGGGGACGCAGGCTCGGTAAACGTTCAAAAAAGGGCGGGAGTGGGAGAGAAACAAAAGAGGACACCGTTCTTTCTTCGTCAGAGCGAAAAGAAATCTAAGGGAAGGGGGAAGTGAAGTAATATGGGCCAAACGAGCCAGGGAAAGTCTCTCAAAAAAGAAATATGTGAAAGAAAGGGAAAACGGGGAGCAGCAAAGAGAAGAAAGACCCAGGAGGACTCGGCTGATCTGATGGAACAAAAGAAAAACGGGACAATTCGCCAGGTGGCTTGTGAAAAAAAAGTCAGAAGAGGGGGAACTCGGTGGAAGAAATGTCCCACGCAAAAAAACAACACTGTTTCATTGAAAAAAAGGGCTCAACAACAACAACTGATTAAGGAAATAAGTAAGGGGGGAGGACTGAAATAGCAACGGAATAGGAGACGAAGACCCCCCGAACTTACCGGGGGAGGAAACCAATTTCTCAGGGGAAGGGATCATCGGGGAGAACAAAGGGTCTCCCGATGAGCATTTAGAGGGAAAAGGGCGGTGAAGGTCTAAAGAGGGGGGGGTGGTTATCTTGATTTGGAGAAAGAGTTCCTTCAGGGGTCAAAGGAAAACAAACCTCTTTCACCTTACTTGAATCTTGAGGAAAGAAACTTTGGAGGGGGAGAAAAGAAAACGTTGGCAAAAAAACTAAAAAGGAAGCTGCACGGAGAAAAACCCAGCGGAAAGAAAAAAGAGTTTTGGTCAATCAATTGCCCTCACGTCGAACGGCAGGGTCGGAGATAGGTCTCTTGGGAGAACGCGCATGGGGGAAGGAAAATCGGAAAGGGTATTCAGACAAGGAGGAAAAACCACCACGCGAGCAGAGTCAAATGGACGCCGAGGGCATCTGGAGAAAAATAGCAAAAGCTGGCCGCTCAGCTGCTCCCCGACGAGAAAAAGGAAAGGGGGTCCAGGCGGAAATGCGAGAAATAAGGGGCCCAATGTAAGTATCACACTGGAAAAAACCATTCCCATATTGAGGAAAGGGTTGCCTTTTTTTCATTACCAAAGAAAACCAGACAAAGAACGGAACGTAAGCGAAAAGATTCAAAATGAAAAAGAGGCCACATCCCTGGGGGCTAGGAAAGGAAAAAAAAAATCATCGCATAGCCCTGCCCAAAAAAGTGAAACAAAAACCATTCAGCAAAAAAAGACACCCAGAGAGGGGAAATTGCAAGAGAATACAGAAGAATAACAAGCACGAATTTAACTGAAGGGATAAGGATTTGCCAAGCAAAAAGGAGGAGAAATATAAAAAACAAAAGCGTCGTCAGCATGCCGAGAAAACTAGATTAAGTCATCACAATCAAGAAAGACGGGATGCTCTCCAGCAAGAAATGGTGGTAATGTTAAAGGGCAGGAACAGAAATAGTAAGGAAAAAAAACTCCGCAACCAAAAAAAACTCTTTTGCAAAGGGTTCTGAGGGGAAAAGGAAAAAAAGAGACCGAGCCGACAGGTGAAAAAAAACGATCGTAAAGAGAAGGAAATGCCAACCAAAACCGAAAAATGTTCCCCCACACTAGAATCATTAGTCTATAACGCCGGCGGAAGTCGGGAGGAGACGCTACGAGGGCAGGGAAAAAATTAAGGGGGAAGAGCACAAGGAAAAGGCAAAGAGGAAAAGTTGCTGAAGGAACGGGGAGAACAAAGGCGATCCGCGAGTAGACAGGGAAGGCGGGAAAAGGAAGGGGCAAGTTGGGAGAAAGGAGTCTTTCGAAACAAGAGAAGAACAGTTCCCTATTACGAGTTTTCTAAACGCTTTTAGGAAGGAAGAAAAAAAGAAGGAGCACAGAATCTCCCGAAAAAGGGGGAGGAGAAATTCCGACAAGGATAATTTGCTTAGCACAAAAAAGAAAGGGAGATCAAAGCATCAGTCGCTCCCGACGTGGAGGGAATCAACGGGGAGAAGAGGCTTAAAAAATGAGATAAAAGGAACACAATTGCACAGCACTCTTGCCGGGGCGCAGAGGGCTGAAAAAAAACTAGGGGGAAGGAAAAGTAGCAGAGAAAAAACGCCTCCAAAGAAAAAAAGTTGCCCAAAAAAAAAGGCCAGCGGGGGAAGTTGAGGGAGAAAGGAAACAAGCTGCGGCCTCTTCGCCTAAGGAGCTGAGGGGAGGACGGAGGGGGGAGAGGCTAGTAAAGGCCCTGAAAACCTTCCCCCTGGGGAAAAGCGCCTTCTGAAAGGAAAGTCGTGCACCGAATGAACCTTCTCAATGGAAAAAGAGAGAAGGGTCTCTAGTTTATAAGCTTCCCCAAGGGAATAGCAAAGGGAATCTCGAGGGGGATCCTTAGGGTCGGTAGAAGGCAGAGTTCTGAGAGAGACTCCTGAGAGGACATGGAAAATAATGGAAAGGGGAGGAATCTTAATTATCCCAAAGAAGGGAAACTGGGAGCGGAGGCGAAATAAGGGGGGAGGTCAAATTTCGTCCTGTAAAAAACCTACGAAAAAAAAAGATGTTCTGGTCGTGAAGTTTCAAAGACGGAGCCGCTATCGCATACAGTGGGGAGACCCGGGTGGGAGCGTCCCAAAGGACACAGGAAAGGACCGACGACGAGTCACTAAGGTGAAGAAAAATGTCCACACGCAACACTCAAGATAACGAACTCCGGAATTCGGTCCGGAGAAGAGACCTTCATGACGTGGAGATAAAGAGGGGTCACCACCAAAAGAAGGGAAAGACCGAGAGCCGGGGCTAAGGAAGCCGTCACAAAGGAAAAAAAAAGAGGGAGAAGATTACATCCTCTCTGCGGTTACAATATCAGAGAAACAAAGGGATGAGGGAAAGATATAGACTGGCAAAGCCGCTGAGATGAACTAAGGGATTCTTTAGTGGGGGAGGAGTCAATGCCGTCGCCAGGAAGAAAAACGCTGGGGGAAGGGGGTGGGGAGACTGAGAGAAACTCCTCGGAACGTTGAATCGAGGGGGAGAAAAAAAAGGTCCTCTCGTTTCGCACGCCGGGGGGGGGGGATAGAACAGAGTAAAGGAGGCAGGATTACCTTATTAAGGGAAAAAAGGAAAGTTCGAGACGAACACTTCGAGAGCGATCCGGGCGAACAAGGAAAGATCATAAAAGGGAGAGGAAACTGTCGAAACATACTAAGGAGGCATGGAAAGTACGACTTTCACATAGGATGGTGATTAAGGGAGAATAGAAGGAAGGGGGGGACTTAATTACACAATTCGGATCTGGCGGAGAAAAGTTAAAAAAAAAAAGGAAAAGGAAGACCTCATCTCCCGCGCCGAGCAAATCGAAGAAAAAAGACCAGGAAGGGAAGAAGAAGAGCTTCGTAGAAAAAGGACTCCTATAGGGCGAGAAAGAAAAAAAAGCACGAATCGCGCGGTGGATTTGAACTCCGCTGAACTCTAAGGGAGCATTCCTGTGCGCATCCAAAAAATCAAACGGAAGAAGGGATAAGTTCGGAAGAGAATCTGAAAAAAAGAGAAGCCGCTAGTCATTATTCGAAGGAGAGGGTTTCATCCGGAAAAGGAAAAGGAAGAATTATCTCCCGTCCCGGAATGAAAGACTGGGGGGTTGGGAAGAGGGGGCTTGGGGAACTTGGGGAGGGGGGTCTAATCAAAAAACATCCAGAGGGGGAAGATGACGGGTGGGGAAGGGAGGCTACTTTATCAGAAAGTTTGGTGGTAAGGAAAAAATGCTAAGAGTGAAACTTGTCAAGGAGGGGAAAGGTGATCTCACGGGGTGGGGGAAGCAAAGGCAAAGAGGGGGAAAAGGCACTGTCGAAAATGGCACTTTGGGGGGAGGGGGGTTGGCAGTTTGTATTTCCTCTGAAAAAAAATATGAAAAAGCGTCAGTTGGGAAAAAAGGGAAATGGCAAGGCTGTAGCCACTTGAGAGCAGGTCAGAAAGAAGATGAGATTCGGTCCTGATCGACCAAACGAAAGCAGAAGGACTGTGGCCAAGAAAAATGGCGGGATACGTCCAGGTCTTTCTGAAGGAGGGGAAAAGAACTCCAGTCACATTATAAAAGTCTGGCGAGGGGGAGCAGGGAAAAGGACGAGGGAGGAGAAAGGGATTGGGGGTCAAAGATGGTTGCAGAACGACGAAGTACGACGGAAGAGACTGTTGACGCGAGACGGATTTGACTAAAGGAACACGAAGGTCCGTGCTGAGGTGGTCCGTGTGGAAGTTTGGCTATATTCTGGTTCGGGGGGATTCAGGGAAAAGAAGACTGGAGAGCACAATTCCACAGAGTGAAAGAGGGAGTCGTACCTGAGGGCAACTTTGAGTGGTTGTGATCTGGGGTGTAGGGAAGACGAGGGTGGGTTTCAAGAGGGGAACGGTTGGGAGAGGATAGCAATTGCCCTGGGGGCCATCGCTATTGAATAAAGTGAAAAGCCGGGGAGGCAGAGCGGATTGACCAAGAGGACCAAGAAAAAATGGTTGGAATGGCCCTCCGCTGAGGTAATGGAAGGGGGATCTAGGTTTCGCTTGTGGTAATGGGGGCCGAAATTATGAGCTGAGGAAAAGCTACTAGAGGGTATCAAGAGACTTTCGATGACTCTTTGCTCGGGGAAGGGAGGGGGGGTCGCGTTGGGACTTAATTAAAAAGGGGAAGAGGGGGAAGGTGAGGGGGCAATACTAGGGAGGGGTCTAAAAAATAAAGAAAAAAATGTATGGGGGGAAGCTCACTGGATCGGCAAAAGGGAGGGGGGCTAATCCCTTTAACCCCGGCCGATGGGTGAGGGAGATGAGACCTGAGGGAGTCGCAAGGGGGTGCAAGACATCTGGCCAGGGGAAGACCTCGGAAAAAAAAAGAGGGGACCTGCATGACTCGAAGCCTTGGGGGGGGGGGTTGGGGAAGTGTTATTGGAGGTGGAAAAAAAGTAATGAGGGCGATCCCGCGGAAACGTTTCCGGATCTAGCAACTGCTTTACCCGAAGGCAAAAGAAGGAGCAAAAAAGGACCCATAAAAAGGGAGCTTTGCAGGGGTGCCAAAAAACGAATTGTGGGGACAGCAGAAAAAAAACAATTACGGCGGGGAGGGGGGCTCTAAAAGAATGAACCCGTTCTACCTTAGCGATAAAAAGGATGACGAGAAGGGGAGAGGGGAAGTTAAGAAAAAAGGGAAAGAAGCATTGCCTGCAAAAACAATCACACACTGAAAAGAGAGAAGGAAAGAAACGTAAACCTTTTACTCTGAAAGAATAAAAATGGAAAAAGACATCGGAGGAAGAAACACAGAACAATTCTGAAAGGAAGCAAAACGGGGAGTTCGCCGGAAGGAGGTCTTGCCCGGGGGGGGAAAAAGAATCGTCTTTGCCCCACACTGGGGTTCAAAAGTATCAGAGAAAAAAACAAGAAGGGGGGGAGAGTCAACAGGGGGCCGTGGACAAGGGAAACCTCAGTCGGCTAAAAAAAACGTTTTGGAGAAAAAAAAAAAGGAGATGGGAAGTTCTCCAGCATCATAAGGGGGAAAAGACGAACAACGCTGGAAGGGAAAAACTTTCCGATAAGGACCTATTCTAGTTCGGGGGAAATGGTGGTTACGCAATGCGTATGGGGAGAGGGAGAACCCTCTTGACCGGAACAGTCCCTTCACCCCAACACTAAAAGGAAGGGAGAGGGGAAAGGGAAAAAAGAAAGGTTGGGGAAAAACGCCGGAAATTGGGGGGTTCTTCACGCAACACCAAAGAGGGAGAAAAACAGGCGGTTTGGCAATCAATGGGGTCCACTAAAAAAAAAACGCCCAAAAAATAGGGGGGTGTGCCATAACGCTTGGTGCAACACAAAAAAAGATTTCTGACAAAGTGGAAATCTTGAGGGAGAAAAAAAACAAAACCCACACGCTAGGAGGGAGTCGGAAGGCGGGGACAGGGGGGGAGCCGGGAGACTTTATGAAGGGGGGGGACTCTCAGCAAGAGGTCTACTTGCCGCTCATCGGCCTAATCTACCACCAAAGAAACGGAAAGGAACAGGGCAGTAAGCCCCAGGAAGACTGACAGGAAAGCTTCCCAATTTAGAAAGAGGAACTTATAGGGGCAGAAAATTCCCAGAGGGTAAAGGTTCCTGCTTGGGGGGAATTAGAACAAAAAAAAGGCGAACTCAATCGCCACCGAAGGGAACCATATCCGGCAAGGACCGAGAGGTGGTTGCTGAAAAAAGAAAAAAATCCCATGCGGCCCACAGAAATGACCCCAGAAGAAGTGAAAGGAAAATAAATAGCTGCAAACAGAAAACGGGCAAAGAAGGAAGAAAAAGATGGGGGGGGGGGGGGGGGGGGGGGGGGGGGGGGGGGACTTAACGAGGGAAATCGACCCGTTCTATGACCGAAAAGACAGCTGAGGCAAGAAGTTCTCTGGAGAAAAGTATGCTAATCCATAAATAAGCAGAAAAAGAAGGTCAGAAAGCACAAGTGCATCGGAAGGAGACAGATTGCACAAGGGGGTATTGGGAAAAGGCTGCTTTTGGCGGAAGCAGATTGGGTACCAGGAAAAAATCGACGCCCAAGAATATAGCCAGAGAAAAAGGGGAAAAAACGAGAACCCTTGTAGAGGGGGGAACCTTGAAATCCAAGAGGGCTTTCCCCACAGCGTTCAGCGGGAAAAGGAGGGAAGCTTCTGGAAAGGGGGACAACACAAAGACAATGGGGAAAAGTAAAAGAAAGAAATGAGCGAGAAAAAGGGGCGCACCTCGAAAGAAATGTTACAGGCGAATATGCAAGAGTTGCGGAAAAAAAAGGGCACCTGCAAGAAAGAACCGGGGTTATTGACATGGGCGCTCAATAGCTGTATAGAAGGCAAAAGCGGGCGAGGACACGGGGCAGAGGATCTTCGTGCGCACCTATACATAACTGTAGTTGGATAAAAAGAATATGGAGGGGAAGCACCATTCAACGAAAAACCCATACTAAAATAGGACTGGATTTCCCAACTCCGATCGAAAACAAGGGGGAACCATGTGAAAACCAACGAGAAGCAAGCAGAAGAGAACCGACCAAGTGAAAAGGAAGAAGTGCCGCCTCTGACTTAGCAAAACAACCAAGAAGGGGAGGGGTCAAAGAAAAAAAAAAAAGAAGTGGCAATTGCGGAACCTAAAGGTGGAAGCTACTCTACACCACCAAAAAAAAAAAAAAAAGGGAAAAGAAGGAAGGTGCCCCACGCCCGCGAGATAAAGGGACCGATGAAAAAGAAGGCGGAAGATGCGACTCGCGGGAGGCACCCTAAAGGAAAGGGAAAGGAAAAAAAATTCCTGTGGTACGCACCGCGGGCTGGGGGGGGGGGGGAAGAAAAAGGAGGACGAATAGCTCGAAAAAAAATATCCGTCTAGGAGGATTCGTACCAGCTTCTCGCTGCTCTAGAAAAAGATGTCTCGCGCTGGCAGGTGGGGATCTCAGGAGGGGAGGGGAAGAAAAAGTGAGTCGAGACTTAATTGGGGAGAGGAAGCTTCAGCAAAGGAAGCTAAATACTAATGAAAAATCATCATTCAACCTGGAGCAAGAAAAAAGGAGTAGGGAAAAAAAAAAAGGGGAAAGCTCGGGAGGCACAGAGAGAGTTCTTTCCGTGTGGGAACATTCGCTGGAAGGTCGGGGCGACGTTGGAAATCAAGAAAAGGGAGGAAGCATCCAAATGCCAGGCCAGAGGGGTCGAGCCCAAGCCAAACCGGTAATGTCTGAACGAGAAATAGAGGCGATCAGAGGAATAAAGCAAAGGGGGCCAGTCTCTAACTCGACGTGGGAAAAAAAAAGAGCAGGAATAACGAAAGCGAAGACGAGGCCCAGGAAAGAAGAAGGCTCGCAGAATGAATCTCGCTTAAAAAGGGGACGGGAAGCTTCCCAATCTACTCACAGGAGGGAAATAGAGGTCAAGCCGAACATCTCCGATCTAGGGGGTAATTTTTGCGCGCAATCAGCAGGAGAAAAGGAAAGGGCGGGTGCGGACCGTCATCTAAGGAAAGGGAGCTCCCTTACCTATTGTGTCTGGGGGCTAGGGAATGTAGACAACGAAAGGGATTCGAAAAAGGACTTGGAAGGAAGGGGGGAGAAGTGGACCTCGTCGCTTAGGGGCAGTTTGACTCCGGGTAGGGAGAAAAAGAAGGAATTCACCTTTCGAGACAACGTGGGAAAAGAAAAAATCGAAGGAAAAAAAAGGGAAACATCTGAGGAAGAAAAAGGCGCAACGTAACTTTCACAAGAAGAGGGAAATTTCAAACGCCGATTTAGGGAGGGGGCTGGGGAGTGGGGAAGGAGAGGAGGAAAGCCCTTAAAAATAAGAGAAAAAATCAGGAGGGCGCGCACGGCATCACGCTGCAAGAAAGGAAAAAGCGTAATCACTATGACTCCAAACCAGGCTCGGAAAAAGGGAGCTTGTAGCGAGGGGGAGCCGAGAAGAATCAAGGAGGAAATCGTCGGTGGAATCTTTCGAACTTGGCAAAAGGAAGGGAGGCCCAATAAATCAGAACGGCGCAGTGTTAACAAAAGGGCAGGAATAGGGAGTACAGAGAAGAGTAGCAGAAAGGGACATGTCAGGAAAAAAAGAGGGCATCTCGGAAAGTCACGCACTTTCTCTGAGAGGTCAATGGAGGCGGTGTGAATTGGTTTCGTCGGGGAGAGGAGGGAAAGAACTAAGGGAAAAGGGGGGGGGGGCTAAGAAAAAAGGGAGGTTGCAAAGGGCGACTTACTACGAAGACGACTTTGGGGTGGCGAAGCAGCGGCTCAGGTTCGGGAGGGAGGGCCACTTGTCGTTGTCTAGCGAGACTGTTGGATCGAGGGGAGGGGGAGAAAAGGAAGGGAGGGACTTGCCACTGGGAAAGTCAAAGGGGGGTGCAGTTGGGGGTGTTGCAGGAAAAAGTAAAGAGAAGGTTAGAAACTGCGGTAATCGGGGGAAAATGTTAGAGGGGTACAAAAGAAGCGAAAAAGGGGAAAAAAGCGCGTGGAGGGACGGGGAGAACACGGCCGTCGGAGATCATTCGGGGGGTTCTGAGGCCGGCCAAGCAAAAAAAAAACTCTGGAAGGGGTTTTTCAAATTCCGCCGAACGGGGAAAGATATGATAGCGGCATTGTGAAGAGAGAGGCTCTCCGGAGAGACGCAGAGCTGGGGGGGGCAATGGGGGGGGAGGGAGGGGGGGAGACCGAGTTCCCCGCTTTCGACGAAGCAGCCAAGGGTTTAACGTAACCGCAAGGTAGGGGGGAGTAAAAAAAAGTTGGAAAACTCAAAAGCTTGACATGCTTGCAGGAAAGGGTGCCGTGGTTGGAGTGGGAGGTCGGGTCTTAAGGTACCCCAGAGACATGAACCAAAAAGGAGAGTGTCTGGCGAAACGTCAGCGGGCATGTGGATTTTTTCAGAAGGGGGGGTCTATTTATCTCCACATGAAAAGGGGAAAGGAAGGAGACACACTAAGGGTAGGAGGCACGGTCCCTGTGGGGGGGATAGCCATCTCTATGGGAATTACGGGAAAGGAGGGAGAGAGAGCGTAAAAAAACAAAGAGAAATGGGAGAAAAAGAGTGACTGCTACTGGCAAGCAAATTCTGTACAAGGTGGGTCGAGGTTTCGCGGTTGGATTGCAGTGGGAAGGCCTGGGGAAAGGAAGGGTGGGGGAAGTGGAAATGGGGGGGTGTCGAAGGAAGACTTTTGCGGGCTCCGGCGGTCGCGTTGGGAAAGGGGGGGGGGGAATAAAAGAGGAACCTGGTAAATACATAGGGGGGAAGTCTCGAAAGGAGAGTTGGGGGAGCGAAGCGGGGAAGGGAGTCTCGATTAGGTGGCGACGCCCCAAATTACCCGGCGCCGGGGTCTTCTGTACTCGAAAAAGGGAGTGGGAAAAAGAGGAGCAAAGGGGAGCGGAGTCGAGAAGAAAGTTAGAAGAGGGGCGGACCACTACGGACAGTGTCATGAACTCAGACCGAGACGTTTGGGTTTGGTAGTGGGGGGGGAAGGAAACAGGCCGAAGATAAAAAGACCCCTTCGTTGCCTAAAAAGAAAAAAAAAAATTGCAACCCAATAAAAGGGCTTATTCTGGGGACGGGGAACGGGCCTTGATTGCCACCGCCTGAGCAAAGCAGCTGGGAAAGTGGCAGAAAACAAGAGTGTCCGTTCTAGGGAAAGAGCTCTGACAAATGCGAATCGCAAGTTGACGAGAGTTGGGGGGGGAATGACGGTTGCCGGGTACAGAAAAAAACGAGGGAAAGGAAAAAAACAAATAAAAAAAACCAAGGAAAAGTTAAAAAAAAAAAGGGGGGGTTGGTTGGGGGGGGGGGGGGGGGGGGGGTTTTTTTTTGCTGTGGGGGTGGGGGGGAGCCGCACCGTAACCTTGAAAACTGGGCAAAACCATATGATTAAAAGGAAAAAAGCTTGTTTGGGGCGGCAAACGTACATCGCCTTGGGGAAGCCGGTGTCTTGCCGTCTTGCACCTTCCAAAAACAGAGTCGTGGGGGAGAAAGGAACCAGATCGAAAAAAAACACAAAAGATATGTGAAAAAGGGCACCGACGGAGTGTACCACGTTGCAACAAAAGAAGGAAACAGGAGTCCGGCGCACAAGGAATATGAAACTTGTGCAGAAGAAAAGGGGGCGAAAGAAAAAGAAAGGGGGGGGGCGACCAAAAGAGTGGTTGAGGAGTTGGACAGGGAGGAGAAAGAAGGAGGAAGGGAAGGGGTTTCAGCGAAGTATTGGGTGGTTGGGGGGGGGAGGATTATGGTGCGCGCTGGGCCCCATCGGGCGGAAAGGAACTTAAAAGTCGGAAAACCTGAACAAAAAGAGGTGCGCAGGAACGAGAAAGGAAGAGGAAGCAAAACGCCGACGTCATTTTTTTTTGTATGACCACGACGACACAGCGGTCCGGACCTTTCTTGGGGGGGGGGGAAAGAAAAAGGGAAAACGCGAAATGAAAAAATCCTGATAGGGCGCTTCGCCGGGACCAAATCCTAGCAGGCAGTTCATCCAGAGAGATATCTTCCACGGTATTGTTATCAGGAAGAGGAACACGGAAAAAAAAAGAGATCGGGCTTGTAAAAGAAGAGAGAAAGGGAAAAGAAAAAGGGGGACTCCTAAATTCCTTGTCTACAACGCTCATCTCTCCAGAGTCAAAGGAAGGGGGGAATTCTAAGGAAGTAATGAAAAGGGAGATGGCAGTCAAAAGGGGGGAAAGAAGGAAGATAAAAAGGGGAACCTGCAAAAGGGAATTACCCGTTTCCTAACCAGTTTGAATTAAGTCCGCAAAAGCCAAGCGCAAAAAAGAGGGATCACAAAACATCTTGAAAAGACTTGCACAAAGGCTCATAAGCCCAGGCGGCCCCACAAAATTTGCAAGACCAACAGGGAAAGAAAAAAAAGAGACGGATGTTGGGAGCGCTAAAAGGTCAGAAAAGCAGACAGGAAATGTGAGGAGCACTCCGCATAAACAAAAGGGTAAGGGGAAAGAGGGGATAGAAACACAGGTCAAAAAAGAAACCGATCACAAAAAGGCGTCGGACCACAGGGACGCTTGCTCACCGATGCGAGAAAGCGAGAAAAAAAAAAAGGGAAGTAAAAAAAAGAAAAACCGGAGAAAAACAGAGTTGAAACCAGCGGATGATCCAAGGGGGAAGCCATGAGGTCAGCATAATCTCGAAATAAGTAGGGCAAAACTAAGAAATCCAGATGTGGAAAAAGGGATGGAGGGGGGAGGGAAAAATTCCAAAATGACAGTCCAAAAAGCTGCAGCTTCGTAAATCAGGGAAGAGGTTCGAAAAAAGACCAATGGGGGAGCCAAGGAAGAAAGGAAAAATCTATCGAGGAAGATCCAATGCGCGAAAATAATGTGACTCAGGATGAAAAAAAAGAAAAGCGAGCCCAAAGAGGGCGTTCCAAGCCTCAGAAAAAACAAAGAGGCGCTCCAAGGGGGCGCTCATGACAGCTCGGTTCTGAGAAAAGCGGGGGAAGCAGAAAGGCGTGCGAAAATTACGAGTGGGAATTTAATTCTGTCTGAAAAGCGCAACATAAAAAGGGCCCAACCAAAGCTCCCGCAAAATTAATTCCCCAAACAAGGGAGAGGAAGGGGAGGATCCTGCAAAAACGCTAAGAGGGGGAAAAAAGCAGCAAACGATACTCCACCGAAAAAGGGGGCAAAGGAAACCTGTTGCGCCTATCTTGCAAAGAGAACAGAAGTCGCTACTCAAAAAGCAAGCTGGAAAAAACCTAAAGGAAAAGAAAAAAAAAAAAGAACCAGCACCGCCACCACTACCCTGGAGGGGAAACGATCTTGGGGAGATA
>Ga0179593_1723125_pt1 | contig 16836 bp, 27 predicted proteins | sample CZODoug2_1_08_16_FD_185931 | JGI IMG/M metagenome (GOLD analysis project Ga0179593, IMG submission 185931) | Vadose zone soil fungal communities from Angelo Coast Range Reserve, California, USA - CZODoug2_1_08_16fungal (PacBio error correction) | ecosystem: Environmental > Terrestrial > Soil >...
TTCAAACATGTCTCGAACTCCAAAAGGGGAGGTCGGAGAAACCATGTTAATTGGTTTAAAAGGGGGGGGAGGATTAACAAACGCGGGGAGGGAAAGGGGAACAACGTATCAACCATCACAACCAGCTAGGAGAAACTCCTGGGGAAGGAGGGGGTGGTTACAAAAACGATCTTCCCTTCCAAGGAAGGGAATAAGGAAGTAAACGGCTTCATATACTCCATCAAGAGGGAGAAAGCTAGACTATCTGGGGGGGGGGACAGTTGCTCAGATGATTCCGTTCGCGTGAGGCCAAATTGTATGATTACCCATTGGATTGGGGCTGATCCGGGTCATCCATGAAAAAAGAAATGGCTTGCGGGAGGGGAAGGAAGACTTACTCTCATGGCATTTTGGTGTGAAGGACATCTAATCTTGAAGAAATGAAAGGAAGGCGCCGGGCGCATCCGAGGGGTAAAAGTACTGCTGTGGGAAAGGCTCCTATCTTCTCAAACCTCATGACTGAAGAAAGACCAGAGAGGACCAGGCGGACCATGATTCACCCTTTGGAAGAGGGTCGCCAGGGCCCAGAAAAAAGTCACATGCCCATCACGTCATAGCTCAATCGAGGGAAACCTTAGAAGCGGAAACCAGGTACAATTGGGATGAAACCCACCTGCTTACCGGGGAAAGAAGAAGACGGTACAAATAAATCCAAGTTTGCAGCGAGAACTGGCAAGGAAATCCCTATCTCAAACGATTGGATCTAAACACAACACCGAGCACTGGGGGAGGAGAACCACCAGTTCGGAAGAACATTTACCCACCTTCAGTGCGGATAGAGGACGTGATGCAATTGGGGGAAAGCCCTGTCAACAAGAAAGTCTAAGCGCAGGGAGCCGGAAATAGGGGAGGCCAGGATGTGGGCAGTCCAAGAAAAGTCCCCCCCCGCGACAGTCAACTAGGGGGACAGGAATTATGTCCAGCCACGAAGGGGAGGCCACAATTGATCACATTCAGCGCTTGGGGGGGAAAAAAAAAAACCGCTTATAACTCAAGGACGCCTTTCGGGAGGAACTTGAAAAAGTGGCACGTCCTGGCTGGGTCGGGTAGGGTCCCCTCGGCCCCTCGACCCCGACGTTGGTTGACGCAAAGTTTCTGGTAAAAAGCATCACCAAGGTAAGGCTGGAAAAAGGTGTCCTGAACCAGAAACCGAATCGGGGAGTACTCCTCGATGTACGAAAAAAGGGGGAATCCGAAGTGACGGGAACCATCAATGTGTGAAGGAGAGAAGACGCAAGAAGAACAAACAACGAGAGGAGGAATAAAAAAGGCAGTCGCAGAGGCATTCGAAAGTACATGATTGTGTTCCCTAAGGTACAAGGCTGCCAGAGAAAAGACGAGACTGATCCCGAGCGCATTCAGGGGGGCATGAACCTTATATTTGAATTTGGGAGCAAGGGGAGCCAATCGGTTTGCGTTCACCGTAAAATCGGGGGGGTAAGTACCCGATGCTTTAGATCGTACCATGACCCCCTGGCCAGCCAGTGCAAAGACCCTCTGCGGCATTGAACATGTAAGCGCGTTTCAACACAGGTCGCCATAGTAGAGAAATGCGGGGGAGGTGAGGAATGTGGGCGGCTGAAGGGGACCCGCTTACTGTCGCTGTGGTAATATTTGCAAAAAATCAAGGGAGGGAAGGGAAACCATGCCCTGGCTTCAAAGGGGAGATAAAGGTGGCGCGGTGACTCCCGAGAAGGGAATAAAAAAGGCATCCTCTCAAGGCCAATTGGAAAGGACTATTTTCGCCCGGTTGTAGGGTCTTTGCCTGCTCCAAAATAGCGCGTGAACCGCGGCCTATCCCATCGGGAGATAGCTATTCTCGAAAAACGGGGGGAACAGGCGCTTTCCAAATTGTGGGGGGCCGCTGAAGGTCCCTGTTAAACTTTCAGGCTGCTCCAGGGATTGGTGACGGGGGGGGCCAGAAAGAGGGGACTGCGTAAGACTCAGGGATGATCCTTACGGGAGGGACGGTGTTTACGCAATCCGGTTCGTGCCAGGAAAGGACAATTGCAGGGAACCTCGGGGCAAGGGTCCAGTTTTTGGCAGCTAGGCCACTTTTTTGTGAAGAAAACAGTCTGTATAGCTGGGGGGGAAATATCAAATTCTTAACAACATCCGAAGGAAGGGACCCATGGAGGCGGGTATAAATACGCGATTTCTGAGGGGGGGGGAACAGAAAACTGCCGGTGCGTCAGGGGGAAGAGAAAGGCGCAGAACATCGTACTGTGGTGGCATTATAACCAAAAGGGTTCTTCGCCAAAAAAGGGGGGGCCACCATCCCGGAAAGAAGACTTAATGGAGGAAGGAGGGCCCAAAAGCTGTAATGTCAAACCGGAGGACAGAAGAGATTGTAGTGAGAAGGAAGAAAATTGTACTTGCGTTCCATAAAGGGGGGAGTCGGCCGGAGAGCCGGGAAAAGAAACACAACGCGAAGGGAACGGGGCGGGGGATGGGTATAGGGGTAGTTCCGATCCTTAATCTATCGTGGTGCACCCAGTCCAATTAAATGGTCGAACCGCCAGACATTCCCTGTTGAGGCGCGCCTATAAGAGAAGAGAAAGCAACAAAAAAAGAAGGAGTATTATTAAAAAGTATATTGGGGAAAAAGACCGCAAAACAGTGGCCAAAGGGAGTGAAGGACAAATGTTAATGATGTCATGGTTGGGACTCGATCGCCTTGACGGGGGAAAAAAAAAAGGAATCACCTCCACCGCCTGGCTCCCTTCGGTTTGTTGATTGGATGTTCCTTCTCAAGAACCTGGCCGACTCCCTCCCGCGACACGAAGTAAACGCTTCATCATAACTAAATAAGGGGACATCTACTCGCTTTGGACCCAAAGGGCCTGCCTCTGGCCGTTCTGAGTGAAGGGGATTAAGACGGTAAGTTCAGGGGGGGGGGGGGAGGGAAACTGCCCGGGTCATACTGAACAAAAATACTATGTCTTGGGTTCAGGGGAATCTGGCCTCTACATCAAGCAAGGGGGAAAAAGGGTACTTCAGAATCTCGGATAGGGAAACCCCTCAGAGGAACGGAGGCATATCCTAAGGAAGGATGTTAGAAGAAGGAGAGGTCAAACTGCCGAGAGGAGAAATCGAAAATAAGGAACTGTCTCTTCACAACGTTACACCCAAGGCGACCCTGATGCCCGGACGCAAGCTTTACTGCCAATGGACCTGGAGGGTACAAGAAACATCATTCAACGTCCCTCATCGGGACTGCAAATCGACGGTCGAAGGGACAACTTAGCAATGGCTGCAGCCGAAAAAGGGACCAGGAACCACTCTGGTAAATTTTTCACAATGATAGCGACGGTATCCATACATCAACATTGTGTCCAGCGGGGAGACTGGCTGTCAAGCAACATCGAAGAATCTCAAACAAGACGCGAAAAAAAAGCAGAGGGGGGTAAAAGAAACAACATCCCGCACCATGGAGGAAATTACAAAAGTAGTCAACTTTTCATGGCGCGTCGGGTCTTTACGCTGCCTTTGCATACAAAAAGGAAGGGATGTCCTCGCAGGAACCGGAATAGGTCAACCTGCAAGTTGAAATCAGCCGGCCAGTGCCTGGACGCGAAAAGGGTTGGGGAGATGGAGGGCGGGCATGGGGTAGGCTTGGTAAAAGGGGGAGGGGGGAGGGGGCGAACGGATGGGGGGGGAAGGGGGGGGAGATGAGGGGGGGGGCGAGGGTAGGTGGGAGGTAGGGGTAGACAAGGGGAGGTGGAAGGTGGGGGCAAGGAGGGGGGAGGGGGTGGGCGGGGGGGGGGGGGGGTGAAGTGTGGAGGAGGGGGGGGGGGGGGGGGGGGTGAGTAGGAGGTGTGGGGAGGGGGGGGGTGAGAGGGTGAGGGGGGTGGGGGGGGGGTAGGGGAGGGTGGGTGGAGGGGGAGGTTGAAGGGAGGGGAGAGGGAGTGGGGGAGGAAGGAGGGGTGGGGAGGAGTGGGAGGGGAGGAGGAGACGAATGGAAGGATGGTGAGAAGGGTTGTGAGTAGAGGGGGGGGGAAGGGGAGGTGGGGTGGGGGGGACAGCGGGGTGTCGACAGGTCGTCGGGGGGGGTTGGGGGAGGGAGGGGGGGTAGGGATGGTGGTGGGGATAGGGGGGGATGGGCGGACAGGTCGGGGGGTGAGCAAGGAAATTGCCTCTCCTTTTTGGATCTCCGGCTATTAACTCCCTTGTTGGTACCCGGGTGGGGGGGGGAGTTGGGGGTGAGGGGATAGTGGGAGAGGGGGATGGGGGGGGGAAGGGGGGGGGTGGGGGGAGACAGGGGGTTGGGGGGGGATGGGGGGTGAGGGGGGGTGAGTGGGGATGGGTGGGAGGAGGTGGGCAGTAAAAGCGAGGGTGGAGTGGGTTTCACGGGGCCGGGTAATAATTGGGGGGGGAGGGGGGGGGGGAGGGGAGGGGGGAGAGGGGGGTAGGGGTGTGGGGGGGGGGCCGGAGTCGGGTACTTGAGTGGGGAGTCTTTCAAGAACCCTTTATAGGGGTGGGAGTGGGGAGGGGTGTTAGTCAAAGGTGTAATTGTGGACGTGGGCAGGAAATCTGTTTTTGGGAGGGGGGAGGAAGGGGGGAGTGTGTTGTGGGTGAAGGGGGCGCATAGCGGGAGGTCGGGGGACGGTCTGAGGGGGGTGGGGTGGTGAGGGGGTGGAAACTGAGAGAGCAGTCGGATGATGAGCGGGAAGAGGAAAGTGGGAGGGAGTGGGGGGGGGAAGGGGGGTAGGATCGTTCAGGCGGCTTGGGACAGTGGTAGATGTGAAGGGGGCAAAAGGGACGGGAGAAGGGGTAGGTCGATTGATGGGGCGGGGGGGCAGAGGGTGAGAGGGTTTGTCCGGGAGGTGGGTGGGAGGGGGGAGGAGAGGGTGGTAGGGGGGAGCGTTGTGCGGGGTCGAGGGGTGGGGGGGGAGTGTGGGGGGCGGGGGGGGGGGGGGGTGAGCAAGGGGGTAGGGGGTAGGGTAGGGGGGGGGGTGGTGGGGGGTTGAGGGGGAGGGGAAGAGGGGGAGGGGGGGGGGGGTGCGGGGAGGAGTGGGGGAGGGGGGGGGGGGGCCCAGACCGGGGTTATTCTTTTCTTGGCCCTAGATGGGAAAGGAGGGTGGAGGGGGGTTCCTCAGGCGTCAAAAATGGAAGGGGGGACGGGAGGTGGGAGTATAAGGGGGAGAGGTGTAAGGGGGGGGCGATGGGAGAGAGGGAGGATAAGTCGGGTGTGAGGAGGGAGCGGTGGGAGGGGGGGGAAGGTTGGAACTAAGAAAATGGGGTCCTTCCACTAAAACGGGTTGAATCAGTTCCTATACTGTTGGTGAGGGGCGGCGGGGCGTGGGGGAGGGGATGGAGGTGGTGGGGCGAAGGAGGGAGGGGGGGGGGGGGTAGAGGTGTTGGTGCGAGAGGGGGGTGTCCGGAGGGTGGTGGGTCAGTTATGTGGACATAGAAGGAATGGGGGGGAGGTGGTCCCATGATCAATTTCCATTTCCGTCCTCCTCTACCTTCCTCATCATCAACCGCGGGGGGGGGACATGTTGGTGGAGAGGTAGGGGACCTTCTTTGAGGAGAGGGTCAGGGGGGAAGGTGGACTCTCAAGTCGGGGGGGGGGGCGGGCGGGAGAGGTGGTGAGGGGGGGGGGGAGGCGGGGGGGGCGCAGTAGGGGAGGGGGGGGGGAGGTGGGGTTGGAGCAGTTGGGGGGGGGGTCGGTGGGCCTGTTGGGGGGGGCGCGGAGGTGCGGAGGCATTTCCGTGGGTAGGGTTGACCCAGTCACAGGGTGCCGGGGGGCTACATATAATTGAACTCTAAAAAGGATTTTCAAGGACACCGGAGAATAGGTGGTGGGATCTGGTACGAAGAAAAGGGGAGGGTCAGGTACGGCTGTGGGGGTCTGGAGGCCGTCTTGGGGGACTTTTCTACTAGGAGCAAGAAGGGGGCCGTGGAGGGCATGCTTTCCAGGGGGGGGTTGCTCTCCATTTTAGCGAGAGAGCATGGAGGGAAGTTCGTACAAAATCTAATGAAGAATCCACTAAACGATTCTTGATGCAATATTATTAATTGTTTTCCCGCAGGGATCAGTTATGCCCGGATGCCTGACAGGAATGGCCTGCTCCGGGCTTCGAGAGCTTTTTGGTCTGAGGCTTCCTCATTCAGAATGCAGAGGGAATCGGCTCGACTGAAAGGGGGGGGTGCGCATGGGGTAGGCCGGGGGGGGGCTACGAAATTCAGTGGGCCGCAGGCAAAGGGTTTGGGTGGGGGGTTGGGGGGGGGACGGTTGGTGGTCTTTGTGTATTGAGGGGGGGTCGGTGGGGCGGGAGGAGAGGGTGTCGGGAGCGGGGGGCGGACGAATCGGGATCTGTTCTAGGGGGGTCCTCTTTTTGGATCGGGCAGAAAAAAATACGTTGCCATACAGGGCATGGGGGGGGATTGGGGGTATTGATAAAGGGGGGATCTAAGTTAACGAAGGTATGAGAGGCTGAAAAATTGTAGGGTCCGGGATATCCGAGACCGTCGAGTAATGAAGGGGAAGTTGACGGAGTTACAAAGGGAGACCACTGGCAGCCCTGGTAAAAGGTAATGGTCCGCGGGGGTGACAATGTGAAGGGCGCCAGTCGGAGCTCGTAAAGAGCAATTAAAAGACAACGTACGTTCCGGATAAAAGCAATGTCCTGGCGGGGGATTCAAGATTCGCATGAGGAAGTGAAGGACAAAGAAGTGCGAGTCGAAGACAGAGAACGGAAAAGACTGTGGGGGGGTTGAAGGGAACCCGCATTTGGATCAATCCAAGGGGGGACAGAAATCCAATTGGACAAAATCGTCCAGCTTGGTCAAAAAAAGAAAAAGGGAAGTCAAGAAGGAAACGAGGGTATTTTATATTGGACTCCAGGTCCAGGAGGAAAAGGGGAAAGGAGTCGCCAGAAGATCCGGGAGGCCACTACAAAAGAGGGGATCGAATCGTTCGGTGTATGGTTGGGTCCTGGATCAGAAGGGCGATCGCGGTTGGCGCCTCGTGACTCAATTTAGAAAAGCACTCATTTGAGAGAGGCGCTGGCTAACATCTACCAACAACAAAAAAGAGAGGGAGAAGCGCGTCCTCAACAAGTGGCCAAGGCGTGGTTGGATAAGGTGTTGACTATAAAGAGCGATCGGGGAACGGAAAAAGGACAACATCCACCCCCCCCGAAGGTCTATCCTCCCTTCTTATAGCCGGATCTTCCGGCCGACTACAAAGAACGAAGGGGAACGGTAAAACGGCTAGGGAAAACTAGGGAACTGGGGGGAGAATGATAATCTCTTTTAAAGCACCGGGTCCGGCAGAAGGAAGTGAAGAAACTTGGACTTTATACCATGGGGTTGCAGCAGGCCGAGGACGATGGTGACGTTCTTGTAAGGAGACGAGACACCGGCAGGGGGGGGAAAGTAACAAAGAAATCTCGGAAAAAGGAAACGACAGCAGCCCTTATTCAAAGAGACCAAATGGGGGATAACGAGGGCTTAAGGAACCTTTTAAGAATTAATCGAAAGAGCGCTAACAACGGCTCGACAAAAGGACAGAACAATAAGGAAGTTCAATTTCCTCATTGAAAGAAGAAAACGTCTCCAAACGTCACGCTTCATCGAAACGGCTCCGTTCCCTCGGAATAGAACTTAAAACAAGTGACATGGGGGGAAAGAATAAAATAAAGTCCTTTAGTTGATGTGTAGAACATACAATGACCAATTGGGGGGGGGGATATATTTAAGTCGAAGATCAAAGAGGGGAAAAGGGAAAGCTACAAAAACACAAACATCGGGGGGGGGGCAACAGAACCGAACAACCATTGGGTATCGCCGGTACATGTAAGGAGACCGGGAAGGGAAAGAGACTGGGAGGGGTGCGGAAAGCGAACCTACTCTGTAACATCGGACCAATTCATCGGTCAGGCAATTAGCGTGCAGGAATCCTTCCATAAGGGAAGGCGGGGAAAACTTCTGGAAAGGCAAAATTGCGATCACGAAACCCAAGAGACCTGGCAGACAACTGGGGGTTTGGGTCCTGAAAACCTGTTATAGGGGGCAACTGGGGCTCACGTCCCTCTGAAGAGATCGACCCTCGGGCCCCTAAACAAAAAGAAAGCCAACCGATTTGGCAGGGAACCGCACATAGATAAGGTTTCACGTTGGAGGATTTCTCATGACGAGGGGGGGACGCGAGTCATCCACTGGGTCCCAATTTATTTAACCAATCATGTCTGGACTCCGTCGGAGGCAAGGAGAAGGTAAGCAAAAAAAAATGTCGGGAGAGATGCCTCCTGCGCGGAAGATGTTTGACAAGTAACCTGGGAAGGGCTGTAAAATCGATGATCAGATTCAACGATTGGAGGACCAAGGGGGAGAGTCCGAAGTGGGGGAAAGGGGGGGTTGGAAACAGCCACATCTGTGGATTTAGATTGTGGGGGGGAGAGGGGGTCAAAAAGGGGGACGGGTCTGACTACCGGAGGGGATAAAAAAAAAAAAAAAAAACCCAAAAAAGAAGCACAGGGTCAAACGAAGGTCAGGTTTAAGCGTCTTTGACAAAAAGAACGGGTAAGCCACTTGCTGGAGTCATTCTATCTGTGATGATGGAAGAGTGTTATGAAAATGACTTTCGCTGTTGCGTATGCAAAAAGGAAAAATCAGGGGGGGTGGACACCGATTGCCTTGCTGAACCTCGATGGGACTGGCGTACCTCCCTGCGAAAGTGTCGAAAAGGTGACTTTAAGGTCCAGAAAACGGGGTGTTTCGGGGCGGGGGGGAATTCTCCAAGATGAACTTGGGGGAGAGGGGAATCGGTGGGATCGGCCGATAATTAATCTATCCAAATGCCAAAGTGGATGGGGGAGGGGTCGGAAGAAAAGGTGAAACAGGCCGAATCATTTTGAGTCGCCAAGTTTGGGGGGAGAGGGGAAAGGTATCCGCGTCGAATGTCCGTCAATATGGTTGGAAACTGTTACAGCTGCCGCAGTCCTGGCAAAAGAGGTGCGGGCAAGGCATCATGGGAAACCTTGGGAAGCACTTGGGAGGCTGGAGGGTCGAAATATCGGAAGGAAGTGAACCCAGCCTTAAGGATTCTCCATGTCGGTGGTGGAGGACAATAGCGATTCCTTAAGTTTAACCCGGTCGATTAGGAAGAAAAGAAGATAAAAGACTGTGGTGCAGGGAATGACAAGGCATTGTCAAAAAAAAGGGGGAAAGATCCAAGGGCCTCAGCAGGAAATCTCAAAAGGCTGGGAAGTAGGGTAGACGAATTGGTGTATGTTTAAAGGTTTCAACAGTGGGGGAGGCAAGGGATCGGATATAACCACTCCACCGACCGTTTCGGGGGGGAGGGGGGCGTTATGTTTGATAATTGGGGCAAGGATAGGGGACGATCGCTGGGGGGAAGAGCAACAGAACAAAAAGGAACATGGTCGAAACCACGATTGGAAAAGGTGCGAGAATCTCTAAAGAGAGAGAAACCAACGGAGGAGGAGGAAAAGATCTTTCAAGAGCTCAAAAAGTGGGGGCCAATGAATGCGGGGCTGGGGGTCATGGGGTTAGAGGGAGGGAAAAAGACCAGGATCTAGGAAAACATTAGAAATCCGATTCTATCGACGGGGGGAGGGGGGGTATTCCGGATCTTCCGACCTGACGAAACTGAACAAAGTAAACGGCTGAAAATGTAAAAGGCTCTCTAAAGGGAAATCGCTGGACTTGGGGGGGGGGGAGCCTGGGAGAATGGCGTACAGCCATGGACCATTTTGAGGGAGACGTCATCCCTGCCACCACCAAAGGAACGGGATGGCGCTTTTGAATCTGGACTTTCGACTCACACCGGGGGGGGGGGAGGGGGACCAAACGGGGCCATGGTCCAAGCCCGGTTCAGACCGAAGGGGTAAGAGATCTTCCTCAAAAACATACGAGCTCAGAAAAGAGGCGCTCAAAAGGGAAGAAACCAAAGGCGATGATGCCAAAGGTGCCCGGGAAAAGGGCGGCAAAGCGAACAGGAAAGCCACGGAACCATCGCGACGGACAGACGTCCCTCAGGAGTACGCCAGACGTACAATGTGGAGGCAGCCGACTGCTTATCCGGCCGTTCAACAGTATAACGACGGGGTATCACGAAAATCAGGCCAGCGTAGCGGGACGGAAACGATCTCAAAAAAATTTAATGACAAACCACCTAGCATTAGTTGGAAGCACAGAAAAGCCCACCTAACACCAGTGTCTTTCCATTTGTACCGTCCAAAGGGATGAGATCACTGGGGTCTAAATTTCAAGTCCCGCCTCTCAAAAATGTCCTTCATTGGGTATCAACAGGAGAGGTGTCAAAGATCAATTAAGGTCAATACTCCAGCGAGACGGGATAAAAACAATTTACGATATCAAAACTCAATTGTATCTACCGGACAGATTTGGTCAAGCAAAGCTTACACAAAAGGACGCCGTATCGGTTTACCTGTGCGGCACGTCCAAATGGGACAAGGTCGCAGAAAAGGCCCTCGGTCCTCGAAACAAAGGACGTGGCGGTGACGCCAAAACTGGGGGCAACCGCCTCCCAACGATTCAGGAAGTGGCTACGTTTCGCTCGTTACGGAAAAATAAGGAGTTTGCGGGCCATGGGGGGGGGGGGGGTCTTCAAGTTTCATTTTTCCTGTTCCCCCTAGATGGGGTCGCGTCTCTGGGGAACGGGGCTTCCGAGGGGGAGAGCGGGGCGGTCCGCGAATCATCCCCTCCACCCAAGGGGGGAGGAAGTCTGCCTTCTCTAGGGTTAAAGCACCTTCTAATCACACGGTGGCGGCACATCAGGCTGACGCGCGGCCCGACATAACTGTAGGGTCTGCGCGCAGGAGGCCGATGCATGTGCCTTCACCCGGTCATGGCTGAAAGTCTGATTAATGGGGGGGGGGGTTGCTGGGGAGTGGGGTTGGGTCCGCGGCTGGGTCACGGACGGTGTGCTGGGGGGTTTAGGGGGGTTTCCCAAAATTCTTTGGGGCGAGGGGAAACTCGATCTTGCTACCAATCGGCAAAGGGTGCCTGGAAACACAAAAAGCATAGCTTGATTTGTAAGCGGCCGGAAAAGTTCACGAATAGCTCTCCAAAGGAAAGGATTCGGTGAGACCCGTGGGCGAAAAAAAGGAAAAGGGAAAGGTCCCTCGGAACTGTAGGGGGGACGGACTCAAACCTGGAAGTTGGGGGCAAAACCACAGATTCGTTTGGGGTCGAGGGGGCGGACTCCCGGACCAGTCCAAAAGGGGGGGAAAATCCAGGAGAAGTACTTGTAACTGGAAGGTATTACATCCTGGTTTTGGTACCTGCTCAAAAAAGGGCAAGCTGGGGTCGCGTCTATGGGCATCGGTTGAAAGGGAGGACGACGTTGCCCACATTCCAGCGCTGCCATTGATTTATGGATAAGAGAAGAATGGAAAAGTGGAGGGGGGTCGAAATTGTACTTGTAAAAGGTCAGGACCGTCGATCCTTCGCGGGGGACGTTGACTGGGCCGGTGTACCAGAATCGTGCCCTGCAAAAGGTCCAGGGGAAAGATACGTCACCGGGCATAATGTTCAATGGGGGCGCTAGCAGGGGCAAGACCATTCTGGAGGTTGCGAATATGAGTTAGGACAAAAGGTACGCCGTAACGTCGGATAGGGGACCAGGGCAGAATTCGGGGGATCAAGAATTTCGAGATGCTGACGTGGGGTGTTCAACTGCCGGGGGCGAAATATAAAGAAAAGGAACGACCAAGCATCGTACTGGTAGATGACCCGGCATGGTTCTTCACCGCCACTTGGGTCGAAACCCGGACGAACGGAATCGAGGCAGGCCAGTCCAGGGCAGAGTTTCCAAGTCAGAGGGGAAGAAAGAGAGGGAGGGGATGGACAGGAGGTTACCATATGGATCTGCCGGAAGATCCGGAAGAAAAAACTCTAACCCGCCGAAGGGAGCTATAGGGGGGTTTTCGTTCCGCGATCCGTAATGAGAGAGTTTGGCGCACGGCAAAAATTAAAGAAAAGGAAAAAAAGGGGAGAAAATGAAATTGAAATAGTAAGTGGTAACTCAACAACACAACGAGAGATAGACGAGCCAGGCGGCGATCCACACAGTGGAATAACCATGGATTCAGGTTGACAGGGTATGCGCACGATCGACCTTATGGATAAAAACTGAAATTATCAACCATAAAAACGCCTTCGCAAGTCGGGGATTTGGAGGGGGGGTTTGCCCGATCGAAACAGAAAAACTTACTCGGACTATTAAGGGACTCTTTCTTACTCGACGGGCATAGAGACGGGGTGACCAGCCTGGGCTCTCTGATTCGGTCGAGGGAAATGGGAGGCCATTTAGACAAAATGGGGGGAAGAACCCTGCCGGAAAGGCCCCCCACAATTTTAGTCGGGCTGGACTTCGACTCGCACCGGGGGTCAAAAGGAGTGTAACAAACGCAGAAAAGAAAAAAAGAGGGAGAACCCAACGACGGAAAATCCGCTGACGGGACTATGATCTTGAACCTGCCGACTCGCAAAGCTCACCGACTGGCGCTCAATCTCGGGCCCCTTGACCCCAAGCTTTCTGGATTGGCCAGGGACAATGGGACAACGAAAAAAGGGGGGGGGGCAAAGAGCAACGTTCCAAAAGCCATGCGCGACTGACCAGGGATTAAAAATCGGATATCGCCGGAAAACGTCAAGGAAGCACCTTCAACTGCTTATGAAAAGGACTTCACAGGGGAGAGAGAGTTAAAATAATCCAATTTGGCTATTAATGTTTCAACAAGGGAAGCGCCGACATGACATAGACAATCGATCCAGAGAATGTGAGCAGGCACACCAGCCAACCCCCAGTGGAGGGAGAAATTCGTACAACCTTCATCGCGGATTGACTTGTTGGGGCGCAGGGAGTAGAATCCGCGCCAACGACTCTTTCACGGGGACATTCGGTCAGTGCAATCCAGGAGGGGGACAGGACAAGAAGGAAAGTAAAGGTGAAATTTAACCCCAAAAAGTTGACGACCCGCAAGTGAGCGGGTTGGGAGGAGTGGGGGGGGTGGGGGGCCCGACTTGTTTTTCAAAAGAGATTGAAAATGCTGCCGGATGCAACTGGCTTACGGTCCCGATTGGGGCCAGACCCCGGGCCCCTCGACCACCAATTATACGGGGCCTCCAAGGAAGGTGTAGGGAACCAGCAACAGCGGTTTCCCTGCCACTACGTTTCGCTCGGATGAACATTAGCGTCAGAAACGGGAGGTGCGGAAAAAGATGTCCAGGGAGCGGAAGGAAATAAGAAATCCTCATCACACACGTATTAGGGAAACTGTCTGCGCCGGAATTCTTACAAATGGGAAATCTTGACAGGCCTGCCGCGGGCAGGAACTGAGGGGAACAGGGAGAGAAGGGGTAGTTGAAGGTGCTGACGAGGTTGGATTGAATTTCAGCCACACTGTGGCGTAAAGTCAAACGATTTTGGTCAGTTTCCCGAGGTATGCTTGCTACCAATCGGGTAAAAGCCAGCACTTGGAAACTCACGGACAGGAAGAAAGGTGTAAGGGCGTTGACAGTGTCCATATTCTCTAAAAAGGAAAAATGGAGGGGCTCTAATCTTTCTTCTGGCGTTACCGCTGACTGGGTCGCTGTGGAGCTTGAAGGCAAATCCTGGCAGTTGCAAGGAAAACTGGGACATAGGCATGCGTCTGGAGAATTGCAGACCGGGGAAAATCCTAAAGCTGAAAGGTGACTTTTTCGTACGGGCTGGTTTGCTGCAGACAAATGGCGTCATATTTTAAAGGGGGGGAGAGAGATGAGTCTCTGGGCCGGAAAAGCCGCTTCAAAATGGGGGTATGACGTCGCGCGCACCTGTGAAAATCAGTTGAGGAGGCTGCAGACCAGAAGCGTGGTTCCATATCTCCGAGTGAAGGACTATGAGGATGGGGGGAAAAATGTGTACCATCCGTTTATGCCCTCGTTCGGTCACCGGGGCTTTGTTGGCGCTAGGATTTTGAAAGAAAAAGGAGGGGGATTAGCTGATCGGCAAGAAGAAACGCTTAACCCGTCCTTCTGATATTCCTAAAAAAGGGAAGGGGGGATCAAGATTCCGTTCTGAAGAAGCCAACTGCCGGTGCAAGTCTAAGTCAATAAGACGCAAGAAAAAGCTGTCCGGTGGGGGATGGACAATCACAAGGTGGGTGAGTCACCCCACGCGAACGGAGGGACAGGGGTACCAAAAAGCGAGTAGAGGCTTTCTTTGGAAAAGTTAGCTTTTTCGTTCCAGTAGGGGTGGATGGGGCCGGAAGATCCGGAATAAACCACTCCACAGATACGTTATGATAGGAAGATCTGCGTGGGATGGTTGAAATAAGGTTAAACCGGATCTTAAGTCGATCGGGAGGGGGCCGTACGTCAACCATGACAGAAATTACTTGAGAAAGGCCAGGTTGAGGCTCTGGAGAAGGAGATTCAATCACAAGGAGGAGAAAAGAGAGAAGCTGAGAGCCAGGCGCCCCAACCAAGCCACAATGATTTTCATGGAATTGTATGTGGGGGTTGACGTATGCAGAACAACGAGACTACCTTAAGGATCGGAAACGTCACACATTAAACGCTCATCCTCCCTTCGGCGGGATTTTTGGGCGGTCTTCCGGACTAACTCCATGAAGAGGGAAAGAAGTAAATTGCAGAAACTAAAATCTAGGGAGAATCGGATGGTACATCTACTCGCTTTGTTGACAAACTGGCCTGCCTCTGATTCAGGATTCTTACTGGAGGAAAGGAGGTGACCCACTGTCGTAAGAACCCTTCAATGTCAGACCCTCCAATTATGGGTTCGGGAGGTGGGATTCTGGAAGACGCAACGTTTGAATGTTAAAAAGGAGAATCGCGAGATCCCCCCCAAGATTCCATATCCGACTACGCTGGTTAAGAAAGATATCTGGGCCGATCTTCGCAACCATCACATCCAGAAAACGGGCGAAGGGACCGAAACCAGGATGCAATGAAAGGAAATTTTCCATTGCATCAGGCACGACGGAAATGGTAAGGCCCTCAACGTCACGCAACACGAGAACTCGTATATCGTCCTGACCAAGATGGGATGAAATCCATCTGAGGGCCGCACAGGGGTCTAGCGCAATTGGGAAAGGACTTGGGGCAACGGCGAGACTCCCTCCTAAAGACTAGTACACCACCGATCATCTGGGGGGGATCAGCAAAGAAAAAAAAAGGACATTCGCCAGGTGCACCTTAATTTCTAGTCTTGTCTGGAGGCTTGAAGGAAAAGCCCCGCCAACGACTCTGTGCTGACCATCGTTCGTGCAACCTCCATGATTGGGGCAGGCAATACGCCACAACAGGAGCGGGAAAGCAACAGGGACCAAGCAAACCATGATAGACAAACTAACAAGAAGTGGCAACCTATTCAGCGAACTGGTTTGAAAAAGCTTACACCTGCAATGACCAAATTCAGAGGAGTTGCAACATGGGCTGTCAAGGGAAACGGGATGGGAAAAGTCCATTCACAAGCGGGGGCGGAAGTCCACCTGTGCCCGCGCCGGGACCCAAGTCAGTATCAGGGGGCTGGACAAAGAAGTGGGCTCTGGCTCAGTCGAAGGTGCGCATCGCGGCAGCTCAAGATCCACTGTCGAATGCCGCGCAAGAACTGTATCGCTCTCAAAAGGAAAAAAAAAAACAAGGAGGAAGAGCGTTCTCGGCATTCGTGAGGGAATTCCCGTCAACCTTCCCATGCTGAAAAAGACTGATCCAACACATCACGGAGCCTGTGGGAGTGGGGAGCAAAGCAAAAACTGCGTTTCACCTGACTTCTTGGGAGGGAAAAGTGTATTATGAATCGGGACCGTACAGCAAAAGGCAACTCCCAAACGGCTTAAGGGGAAGGGGTATGGCGTTGACCAACGGCTGAAGTGAACACTTGCGGTGGAGTAGTGAGAGTCAATTGGGCGGCGTCACTTCAATTTAGAGGACCTTTGGACGTTATTGCCTTCCAAGCTGGCAGGTGGCCTGAATAGGGAAGGGATAACCTGCAGTGAGTGTGAGACTACCGCAGCCAGTCCATACAGTGAATCAAAAAAAAAAAGGAAATTTACTGGCGATTATGAACCCTTTGGGTGAAAGTTTGTGCTCCCAAAAAAACGGTGTGTCTCTGAGGGGATCGTTTGAGATAGCAACCGATGAGACGTTTGCATCCAAGTCGGCGGAGGTTGTTATATACCGTCGCTAAAACTGAACGGCCCGGTATAATCCAAGGATTCCATTTACGTGGTGAAGATAAATGACTCGGAGAAAAGTCGGAAGGTGATGAGTTAAACCAAGGCTTCCTGGCGAGGGAAGGGAAGGGGGCAGGCCTCATGGTCCTCCCGGTTTTTCCGGGAAAGCTTCTGGATGAGCTGGTTGCGAGAGAAAAATCTCACCAGCCGATCTGATATGCCTCAACATAAGGGAATTTGGAGCGATTCGCGAGTTAAGTGGTTTTCACACTTCAGTGAGAGGCGAAGGAGAAGAACGACGCAAGACTTAGGTTTGAAGGACAGTTCTCAACGCCAAATTGTGGGAATAAGTCCAAGTGGAAACCGGTAACCGACGAATAAGAGGCAGGCATTTGCAAAAAGGAGGGGAGTTTCCGCCGTCGAGTAAGGAGATGGGTTTATATGGAGCCGGGGACGCAGGGGGATGCCGAAGATCCGATATAAACACTCCAAACGAAGGAATCGGGGGCGGTGGGGAAGGAGGGGTCCGGGAATCCTTACGGTCAGAGACGAGTTTTAAAACAACCATGACATCCAGAGGTTCAAAAAACTCATTGGGCCACTTGTTGAGGCAAGAAAAAAA
>Ga0179593_1268042_pt1 | contig 16835 bp, 12 predicted proteins | sample CZODoug2_1_08_16_FD_185931 | JGI IMG/M metagenome (GOLD analysis project Ga0179593, IMG submission 185931) | Vadose zone soil fungal communities from Angelo Coast Range Reserve, California, USA - CZODoug2_1_08_16fungal (PacBio error correction) | ecosystem: Environmental > Terrestrial > Soil >...
TATTCTCGGGGAATCACTCCACGGGGGGAGGACCAGAGTTCCGGCCGTACGGGGACCCCAAAACCCACCTACAAAAGGGGACAAGCGTAGGGTCCAAAGGAGGAGCCGGAGGGTCAGGAACGGTCCCAGATGAAAAACACGCCCAACACGGGCCAACGTCGTGCTAAAATAAAAAACTAGGGGAGGGGTGGCTGGGCGTACAAAACGGGCCGGAAAACGGGGGAGGGACTTTTTTTCAACCCGACCAATTGAAAAAAAAACAGGGACAAAAAGCCCCTGGGGTATCCTGACAGGGCTTTAACGGTGTGTGCCTACCCACCCTTTGTTAACATTGGGACTCACAAAATTTGGTCAAGCGATGGACTACCCATCGAGAAACAAAAAAAACAACCCACGGGGTGCTGGATAGTATTATGGAAATAGTGAAAGAGAGAGAATAAAAATAGTAACCCTTCCCAGAAAGGCGCAACGAAAGGGGCCCCCATATTGGTGGGTGCCTGGGGAGGCCCTTTGGGGGGGGATTAACTTAATAACATTCGGACAAACACAGACCAGCGCGGGCACTTGCGGTCACAGGTCGCCCGCAAAATTAACGGACAGCTGCCCCCCCACTACCCGACGTTGGTTTGATGGGGCACGAAAAAGACAGGGCAGGGCACAAGCCCAAGGGTATGTAACAGACTCGGGGATATTCACCGACAAGATGATAAGAGGAATTACAACATCAGTTTGTGTGGCCACCCCAGGGAAACAACCTAGATTATAAAGGTGAGGGGTATTAAAAACAACCACGTTGCTTGGCCACCCGGGACCGCAAGGGTTTGGACAAATAAGGGGACGATTTGTCCGGGGTAAAGAACGGGCTTGTGGACCAGCACCACACCGTCCCCGAATTAACCGCCAGGGGTGAAACGTTTTGACGAACAACCAACTGGATGGTGTGGGTAGAGATTGCTTGGGAATCTAACCCCACCAATACAAATGGCATTTAATTATTGGTCACCCTGGGATGTTACTAAGATGTGGCCACCTAGGCGTGCCCAGCTCGCCTCCTATGCGGTTACCGGACGGCATCCCCCGAGCCAAATGCAAGGCCTTCACACAAAAAGCAACGATACAAAAACCGTGGAGTTAAAGTCCCACAAGCAAAACTGGAGGTAATTAAATGATATAGAAATCTGGAGGGAACCACATCCGCAAAAACCAACACCAGATAAACCTATAACAACAGGGACAGGAAAAGCAACCCCTATGGTGTTAAACTGCAACTATAAAACAAACATAACAACTCAAGAAAGAAAACTAAAGGGGACCAGTCAAAGTCGAATACCCCACATCACAGTCCCGCGGGGGAAAGCAAAAAAAACTAATTGGTTTACGGGGCCTCGATGCAAAACGATCGCGGCAGCGGAGCGATTCGAAGTAAACTGTTGCGATCAATGGGGGTCCCTGGTGGAAAGGGGAAAAAAAAAAGGAGAAAAATGATAACTCAAAAACGATGAAGGGGTACAATCTCACATGGGCCCACTCAAAATAACGGGGGGATAAGTAAAAAAAAACTCACAAGATGCATTGCCCGTCAACACACTGATGCGGAGTGGAAATTTGGGGACTCTTGTGTGGAGGGGGGGGAAAAAAATTCAATGAACGGGCCATATTCAAAACAAAAAATTGGGTAACGAAACAAAATGCCTCACCGCCAAGTTTCTTGGGAGGGTCAAAAATAACCAAAACGGGTCCGTACACCCATCCCCAAGTCAATCCGGGACTGCGACGCTTCAAAAAAATGGGTTGCTAAAGATTTAATCCCCGCAGGGCCGGTTAACAATTTGCGAGGTAATTCCGCCAGGGGTGAAAAACCCGGCCGAAAAACGTCTCGCCGGACAAACCCGGGAGACTGAGAGTGCACGGGGGGGGGGGTACACTCCACAGAGACAGAAACCATAAAACACACCCTGTGGACTGGGCCCTGGAAAGCACAACCAACCCGGAAGGACCGTACACTTGATGGAACAGGGAAAAGACGAAAACCTAGGGAAAATCAACACAAAAAGGGAAAAAGTTTGGGACCCTGGCCCCAGCGTTGGCAAGCTAAACTCGTCCGGGCCGAGATCTTCACACAAAGCCGGCCGTAACCTAAAACAAAAACCGGGAATTAGGGGCAATAAAATCCCGTGAACACTACGCCAGAAGTGGATCCGTAGACCAACCAACACAACTACTCTTTGCGCGCGTAAAAAAGGGGACAGGAACGGCCGTAGTCCACTAACTTCCACATTCCCATGCAGCATCGGGGGCGTGCCAGATGCGTGACAAGGAAATAGAAAAAGTTCAACGCACAATGGGGGGCAGAGTGCGGACTGACGTGACAGTTAGAGGGCATCCACGTCCACTAAAACAGTGTACAAGAAGCCTAACACACGATATGTGTCGCAAGGGCACCAACCTGCAAAGTGTTAGAGCGGTCAAACAAAAACGGGCAGAATGACCCACTCCGGCTGAACTTCCAACCGCCATCGTGTTTACCCAATCAGCCAGAATCTCGAAAAAAGGGAAAATGTGGAAAAATCAGTCAAGACGCTTGCTTTCCCTTAAACCCGGTAGGGGACACCTTCGGTATGTATCTTTCAACAAAGACTAAGAAACCTGGCCACAAAACATAGGAGCGAACACCCCTTGGGAACGGAGAAGCCTTGATACAAACAAAGAAAAACCTTAAGGTGTGCGCCACAGCTACGGACCGAAGTAGGCCCAGAAAAAGAAACATGGGCCCTCTATAAAGACAAAAGTTGGGAAAACTCGGGAAAACCAACGGAAATTGGGGAAAATATCGAAACCGGGAAGGTGTGGTTGGTGCTGTGACAACGGCATAAAAAACTGTGAATTTAAAATAAAAGACCCAAAAATGTGATACACAGAGCAACCTTCTATATGTACCTAGGGAAGTTACACCTACGGCGGAGAAATAACAAGCCAAATTAACGACGGGGAAACTTCGTAGGGGGGGATCCTAAAATGATATAGCACAACCAGGGTGGGTGGTGGAAAAGAATAACATTGGGCCCTGGATAACAGCTTGCCCGCAACGAACTGAACAATAAATTAGGACAGAGGTCCCCAACAAAAAAAAACCCTGGGGAGCACATGGGGGGGGACGGTTTGCCATGGTCCGGCCCTTGAAAGGGGAAAACCCCCCTGTCCGCAAAGAGAAACTAGCAAACGGAAATTACCAATAAGGAAAACAAAAAATCCACTAGTTACACGGGGTCGGAATACTTATCAACAAAAAGGGCAAGTAATGTGGAGTAAAAGGAGGGAGGATCCCCCTTAAAATTGATAATTTATTGTTTTGGGATAACACGGAGCCGAGTAGGGGGGCATTCAGTTTTTGAGCATGGGCCACCTCGTCCACTACTTGGGGGGGGGGCGGAAACCCTCCAACATCGCGGAAAACTCTAAAAATGGCACCCAAAATCCACGATGTTGGTGATGTGTACAAAAAAGGGGGAAAAACTGGGAAATTGACAAAAGAAAAAAAAAAGTACCCTCCAAAATGCAGGGAGAGCTACAAAATAGAATCCCCGAGGTAGTACGCAATAACGCGTCTTCGACGGGGGAGCAAGATGTACGGGAATACGCATGAGAAAAAAAGTGGGTGGTATGGTTCGGGGGAGGCGGATCAACGCTGAAAAAACAAAACAGAGGAATTTGTTGGGGGGAAATGGGATAAATATGAGGGAAATCCCCAGAAGCAACAAAAAGAAGAGGTCAAGAGGGTTAGGGTGTAGTGAAAATTGGCCAAAATTCAGGCAAAATGCACAGAAAAATAGAAACATCCTTTAGCCACGTGAAAACAAGTAGATCGGAGGGGGTGGACGAGGTTAAGATTTGTGGGGTGAGCAGCTGTGATGGAGAGGAGCCGTTCAGGGAGAATTAAAGGGATTTGTTGGGTAAAACGACGGGGGTTGCCGTAAAGTGACATGACCATACTCTCTACAATCTCAAGAAGAAAAATGTGGGCAACTGAAAGGGGGGCATGGGAGAGTATAGCCGCACGGGCTCAACGGTGAGCAGGGCGAATAGATAGCCTTCAAAAATAAAAAGACATTCAGGCCAGAAATGTACCTAACCCTGCCTGGCGGAGGAAAAAAATTGCTGTGGAAAAAATAAAAGCAAGGGGAAGCATAGGAAAGGAACGCCATGGGAAAGTAGAAGGTGGTCCCAGGCGCCTAACAGACAAAACAAGGGAGCACAACCACAACCAAACACCCCGATACCCCCAACGACAAAATAATCGCGGGCTCGCGCTGCAAGAATGTACACCAATTCATGCGGAAAAATGGGGAAGACCCTGGGAGGTATGGTTGTCCCAACAAAAGAGACACAAGGCGTGGAGGGGGGGGCGGGGTGAAGTCCGTCCAACTATAGGAATGGACGGGCTTGGGCACAACCCCACCAAGTGCTTACGATGGGACTAAAGGACAGTAAGGCAAAAACGCTACACAAAAAACCGGTTCTTAATAAAACCTTTAAACATCTTGACGTGTGGAAGAACAATAGAACTAAGTTGTGAAGTGGATGGGGGGGGTGGGGGTGGGGGGGAAATAGCGAAAAAGCTCGGGGGGGGGCTGTAGGGCGATATTCAAAAAAGGAACCGGGAAAAAAAAGCTATGCGGGGGACTGTAGGGACACCAAGAAGAAGTTCAACACATGAAAAGTCCCCCTCTTGCGGGATCTCCAAGATTACTCTAAAGGTTCTTGGGACACGGGGGTTTAAAAAAAAGGGTCAGTGGCGGTGCTGGTGAATGACTGGGGGTTTGCGGATAGAAATGGCCAAACACTAAACACGATGGGGCACGGATGCGGAAACCCCCCCCTCACGGGGGAAAACAGCCGTGTAAAGGTAATCCATTCCCGACAGTGGGCAAAGGGTCGAAAAAAATGATGGGTGTTTTTGCCGGGCAGTACAAACCCGAATTGTTTTTAGGGAAATGTCAAATGACGGTGGACGGCTGGACGAAAACCACCCAAATGAATGGGGAGTCTAAATGAGTGAGATTGGCCCAATGCCACAAAAAAAGGTTTTATTAAATTCGGGGGGCGCTTTGTGCAGGCCAGTTTTTACGGGGCCCGGACTCACGTGGTAGTTCGCAACTTACGAGATGACGGGGCGCAATGTAACGCGGCGCCGGAGCCACTTCCACCATCGGGTGATATGGTCCAGAAAAGTCAGCCGGGGGGGCCCAATGAGCGGAAGAAAAAAAGATGCCCAGTAAGGGGCGGGGTAATACACCGCTGGTAATACCTAAACAAAGCAACCCGAACCACTGATGTGGGGAAAATTGGGGAAATACAAGATCACCGAACTTTATAGGGGAACAGTGATCTTGAAGGACCAACACACCCCGTGAAAGAAATAACACAGGCGGGAAAAACAAGGAACACCGAGGTATCAAAGTTGCGCACTTGGGGGAGGTCATAACGGAGAAAACACAAAACGGTTGGTGGGGACCCCGGGACTGAGGAGCAAAAGGATGCAAAAACTAAAGACGAGTTCGGCATCTGAATAAAAAAATCACATACACGCACAAAGGGATTACCCTTTAAATCAACAAGAAGCGTCGGAATGGCACGGGCTCACAAAGTGACCAGGAATTACTTGGGTAAGCAAAAAGAGGCGAACAAAGAGACCTGGGCGAAAGAATCACACACACGGGAAAAAAAGCGGGGCAAACTTAAGAATGCACCGACCAACACGGTGTGGAGAAAAAAGATCGCCAGCACACATCACACAAGGTGAAGAACAAATCGTATGTTAGCCAGTCTGGGGGGGGGAAACGGAGGCACGAGCCATGGTGTTAAAAAGACGTTACATTGTCATACATAACCCCGAAAAGGGGGGGTTAATTCCCACCACGGGAATTCCTGTGTCGGCCGACGACAAAAGTTGTAAAGGGGGCCTGTGATATCCAAGGCGACGCATTATTTACAGTTCTATGGCGGAAGATTGGGTCTGAACGAGGCACAAATGAACGGTTCTGAACGGGGCGGTTAAGCATTTCCGTGGAAAAACTACGAGGGCCAAAAACACACAACAGGACAGACGTAGGTAAAGTACGGCCCGGTGGGTGTCAACAAACCCAAGGTTTGAACCCTTTGGGGTACAGCGTACAGGTGGGCTACAGCGGAAGAGGCTCCATGATTGAAACCCCCAGGGGGAGACACTCCTCAAGAGTATGACGGTGAAACAAAAAGCGAGCTGGATCTCCCCTACGGGGTTTAAAAATGGGGGAACAACTGGTATCTGCCAAAAAACACTAAATAATACTATGAATGGAAAAAGGTCAATGGGTGGACGGGGTTTGGTGTTGGGGGAAATAGGGCGAAGGTGTTGTAACGGGTTGTGCGGTAACCGCATAGGTAAAGGGTATCACTGTAGCGGGCGGGGTGCGGGGATTGGAACAGCTTGTTCCCAGTGGGACTGAGGGGGCCTCCGTTATAAAAACCACCTTTATCGGGGGTACTGCCGACAACATGAAAGGCAAAGGGGGGACGAAAAATCGTGCCACTGGGGGGGGGTAGGAAAAAACAAAAATCCCCCCGTCGAGGATTCCATGACCAAAAACGGCGGTCCAACACGGGGGGGTTGGGGGATCAAGAAAAACGACTAGTGTGGGGGTACAAAATCAAAAACCAGGGTCCGTGGATGCCCGTTGTATTGGGACGGGGGAGGGTGTTGTTCCTTAATCAAGGGAGTACACATGACCACAATGCTTTAGAACACTAAACCTGGGCGACACCACAGATCAAAATGAAACACGAAGCAGGGTGAAAATGAAGGGTGGGGACATCACCGGTAGGGGGGACACACGAAGGGGAAGGCCAAATGATGGGGCTTATAAGGTTAACGACCCTGGTTGGTTGAAAAAAAGGGTTTATTAGGGCCCCCAAAAGTTGGGTGTTCCCCCAAAACCACCTTCAAAGATGGTGTCGACTAGGCAACATTTTTCCAATATTTGTGGAACAAGTAAACTACGTTTTGGGTGTCTGTTTGTACAGGTCCCAAGTTTCACATCAACTGGTGGTCCCTATCCACCATCGGCAGGGAGTTTGTGGAACACATAGTCTTGTTTTCCTCTTTCCACACGAGCCGCCCATGTTTATAGCTTTCACAAAGGCATATTACGTTTCCATAACCATGGTCCCCGGTCTGAAGGTTCTAAGAGAGGGCACGGCTTGAGAATAGCCCTGACTAAGAGCATCTTCCCAGTCTCGGTTGTGTGGGGTGGGGTGAAGTATTTCTTATTTCGTACTGTGAGCACCCACGTGCGACAGGGAGGTGCTTGTGTTTTGCATGGTGCCCGTATGTGACATCTTTTATTATTGCTAACCCGCGAACAGTGAACCCAACTAAAAGATACGGGGGCAAAGGACCCGTAAGTAGGGAGAAGAAAATTAAATCTACTAAACCAAACAAACGAAGGATGAAAAAGAATAAATTTAAGTGGGATCCCCAAAAGGGGCTTCAAATAGCGGGGCTGTAGTGGGAGGGGGACCCAAAAAAAGGGGGGGTTGGTCAAAACCAGTGTTAAAGAGGTAAAAAACATTAACTGTACCGAAAAAAAAAACGGGCTGGCGCTTGAACCAGGCCCAGGTGTCCCCCCGGATGGAGCTCACGGCCCTCGCGGAAAAAACCGTACAACGATTTGGGGGGTGGAAAAATGGGAGCAAACCCGGGTTGCAGGCCAAACTCACCGCTCGGTTTCACCATGTAAGGGGGTAGTTTAGGGAACACCTGAAGGCAAGTTTGGGGGGGTGAAAAACCATAACCCCCTCCGTGCCCACACACACAGTAGGGGGGCAAAAAGCTAGGCAGAGGCGGCGGGGGCAAACCCCGGCGGGGGGGAGGCGGGGGGGGGATAACAAAATGCAAGGGGAAAAAATGGCGAGGGGGCGCCGTTAACAGCAGCTGGGAACCCCCCCCTTCCGATAAGACACAAGAAAGGGTCAAAGAGTGGGTGTTAGGGAGTTGCTCAACAACAAAAAAAGTTACAAGGGGCAAAGGGGTGGTGGTTTACCAAAACCTTGGAGATGTAGGTCAGAAGACAGATGTTCCCCCAGACAATCCTCAATTCCCGGGGGAAGAGAAATGCCAAGTCCCCCCCCCCCGTTTACAAGCCAAGGGGACAAAGGGGGGGAAAATCCCTCCTATACAAGAGTGTTTTTCAGAACCCTACCAATGTCAAGACACCACCTGTGCAAATTGCAGTAATAGAGGGCAACCCCATAAAAGGAAACATACAGGGGAGGCCTATTGACGAAATATCATTGGACATCAGGGAGCCAAGCAGGGAACAAAGAGGTTCCCAAAACAGGGTGCTGAACCGACACCCTTGTGGGGGGGGCAAATATGGGCATTTACTTAGATGCCGTGGCGAACGGGAAGTGCAGGATCGTAGGTAATGAATAAATTTTACCTGGGTTCTGACCAAGGAAGAGGTGGGTAGCCCAAAAAGCCCCTTCACGTGGTGGCACAAACACAAGCTAGTTTCCGTGAGGGCCCTGAAACCCCCAAGGGGGAAGGGGGCGTCCCGTGGGGTACTAAAAAAGCCAAATTGAAACTGGCGTGGTTCCAGGGGGGGCAAGATTGGTGATGGGGGGCCCAAAAAAGATGAGAAGGAGGCTTTTTTCTGTACTCGTCCAGGAAAGACGTCAATGGGTCTGTTAGGGCCGAAAAAAGGCAACCCCGGGCCGCACGGGCAAAACTCCGTCCCATTCTGTGGGCCTCTTAAACTTTCCCAAACGAATGCCTTGATTAACGGCCAAAAGGCACCCAAGGGGGGGTTGGGACGAAATGTATTACTAACGGTGGGAAAAAACCCCCCTTCGCCTGGGGGTGTCTGACTGAAAGGTAAACGGGGGAAGACTAAAAAGCCCTCCACAGAGTGGGAACCCTACACTCCGACTTATACCACTACTGGCAAAAGGACAAAAAGTCCAAAGCACGCGAAATCGTCCGTTACACCACGAAGTGTTTAATGTTTGGAAAACCATGCAAGACACGAAGGAAAAAAAGGGAGTTCAAACACACCTTTCGGCAGGAACAAAATACCTTCGTTTCCGTGAAAAGCGAAACTTAGTCAAAGAACGAGGGGGACCAACATGAAGAAACGCCCCTCCAAGGGGTGTAATGGAAAATGAAAGGGGAACCAATGCTAAAGGGGGAGGAACTTTCCATGGGAGGAAACACGGGTAAAATCGGCAAGGGGGAGGCCAGGGGGGGCTCGCTACAAAAGAGGATAAACAGGTATTCAGACAGGAAAGGGGCCCCCCGGCAACGTATACCATGAAGCGAGGGGGCGAGCGGCATGGGTTGTCGGGCACATAAACAACGTTCCACACCAACCGATACCAAAGTTTTTATTATGTTCGACCAAACATAAGCAATACGGAGCAGCCGGTCCATGAAGGGATCCAATTGAAAAACACACCGGCCGGGGAACACATTGAACCCTTCCATAACCGGCCCCCATACCGTAAGGTGTTTTGACCACCAAAAACAACCAAGGCCGGGCCAAAAGAAGAGGGACCCTATCCAAAAGGAAAAAGAATAACGGCAGTGCGGTCCCCCCCCCCCCGCCGGGGGGGTGTTAAAAAGGAAAAAAGGGAATGGAAAGTCAAAAGGAGGCCCACCTGGTCCAAAGGCTGGGATTAAACAGGGGGTTGAAAGGTTTTAAAAAAAGAAAAAGCAGTGGCGGTCAAAGGGGGAGGACCGCAAAAACCCTGGATAAAAAGGCCAACCCAAAAAAAAGAGAAAATCCATCATTGAGTCCATGGGGATGAATCGCCAAAAAAAAAAGTGGTCCACCTCCACCTACCTTGGGAAATCTGGTACGGATAGGATAACCATCTGACTCACCCGACTGAAATGGGAAACTTAACACCAGGGGGGGGGAAGTGAACCTACTGCAAACCATAAAAAACCAACTGTTCTATAACAAAAGCAAATCGGTGGGGATCTGGGGTAATCGAGCCTCCATTAGATGGGGTGGGTTAAAAAAAGGCCAACTGTCCGACCCTGGGTTCAAAGAACCAGAAGTATGCCAAACCCCAGGGGAAGTCATGAAAGCAACTTTACGGGGGAAAAAAACCCCTCACGCAAACACGCACCGCAAAGTTTGGGGGGACCTGGGGGGGTTTTGTGGTGCCAGGGCCCGCGTCCCCACTTGGGAAAAAGCGGTCCGACTCGCCCCAGAAAACATGCACGGAAATCAAAAGGCACTTCACTGGGAGAAAAAAGTTAGAGAAGACAAACAAAAAACAAGTGTAAGGGGGGAGATGTGGGGGGAAAAAAAAGAGAAAAATCCTTCTGGTGAAGATGTTATACATTGGGGGGGCTGTTTTTGATTAAAACCGCCATGTCTAGTTTGTGCAATGGGTGTCCTGCGAAGGCGTCGGGGGTGCCACAGGAAGGTCCAGTAAAACCACAAGAAACAAGGAGTGGCCTTGAGTTGGAGTCGGGCAGTACACACAGCAGATGTCAAAAGCCCCGTGCAGAAAGAGGCTCAGGCGGGCCTTGTGGGAAAGCAGGAAAAGTGTTGCTTGTGTAGGAACCAACATGGGTATGGGGGGCGAAATATTGAAGAATGACCAAACTATGTGGGAGGGTGGAGGGGTGGATTATGTAGGGGCAGGGGTTCAGAGTAACTGTCATTAACTCGAAACACGATCTGTGGGTTTGGCGATGGGGGTGGGGGACTATCAAAGTGAAAGACACTTTTGAGGAAACTCTGGTGGAACCAATGGTTAGGCACAAAGTAAGTCAAATTTACTGCATGGGTTGTGCTTGGACTCATGGAGTCGAAGTCTTTTATCATTAGATAGGGAATGCCAATACAAAAACTGAAAGAAAAGCAGTGAAAAAAAAAGGGGCCCAAAAATCTAAGTACTATCAAAGTCAGTGAAATGGGGTGCACCGCCCAAACAATTAATCCCTGAAAGCAAAAGGAACCTAGGAAGAGAAACCTGGGGCAACGCCCGGTGCGGTGCACCATTGTTTGTGAGCAAATAAAGGGTGGGTTCCCTCTGGATGGAAGAAGTGCGCGGACTGTTTGCAACTTAGGTGGGTTCCCCCTAGATGCGTTGGAGGGTGGTTGGAAACAAAAAAACTGAACGTTAACCACACCACCCCTGGGTTAAATTGGGCCCGGGGGGTTTTCCTTGTTGGGGGTCAAGTTCCTGGCGGAGGGGGTAACCTCACTCAGAATGAAAAAAAAAGAACATCAGCCATGTAAAATAATGCCCGCAAAAGAGAAATAAAAAAACGGAATAGGGAAAACGGCGGGGGCAGCGAATCGGGGGGGCGGGCGGACGATATGGCAAAAAGCGGTTTGCCCATTGGGAAAAACAGAAATAAATCCATGCCCATGGTCAAGCACAAGGGGCCTGGGTCTCGGGTCGTGCGTGGCCAGGGGGGGGCGTGTGCCAGTCGAAAGAAACCCGGGGACGGGGGGTCCCCTCGGGGGGGGGGTGGGGGGGTGGTTGTGGAAATCTGGCAAAAGATAACCGGGTGGTGGGTGGGCTGTGCCTCCCCGTGCCGTCGGGGTTGGGTCAGTAGTCCAGGGGACTAGTGGCAAGTGTACTCTAACATGTGTCAAAAGGGGGGTGGTTTGAATTTGGTGTGGGTGGGAACTGGGGGGGGGCGTGATTAAGGCGCGGGTGGGGGTTTTGCAGTTCCTTGGAGGGGGGGGGTTTCCTTCAAAAAACACTCTAGTGTGGGGGTCAAGAAAAAGTGTGGCCACTGGTGAAGCGTGTTTGGGGGTTCAGGGGGTCGGAAACCCAGGGGGGGCGTTAGTTGGCAACAACCCCGGCGGGTCCTTGAGATCATGTCCAAAAGTACTTGTTTGACGCTGTGCAGGAGGGGTACCCCGCCGGAAGAAGTGGGTAACAGGAGGTCGGCATCCCAAAGGAAAAGAAATACAAAGGCTTGGGCAAAGGGGTAATCCATAAACTGGGGGGTCCTACGGAGGTGAAAGGGGTTTAATAAAAACGAGAGACCCGTGGGGGTTGAACGAATAGACGGGGGGCCGGGCTTGGCACATGGGGTGGGGTTTAAAAATAAAAGAAACGAGTGGGAACCCCATGTAAGCCTGGGGGGGTTGACGCAAAAATAAAGAATCACGAACGCGATCACAGTCAACGAAACACAAGACACTGAAACAAAAAATACTGCCAGGTAAATACACCTTGGACATAAAAATCAAAACCTGGGTGCCATCAAGCCAGCCCAATACAAACCTGTTTAACGAAAGGCCCATAAAAAGTCAAATCTCTCTTGGTAATCATAAAAGGAAGTGGTATCATGTAAAAAAGAATTGTTATAAGAACCACTACATATCTTTAGTACACAGACCATTCCGGGGTTAAAACCGACGCAAGTGTGTGAAAAGTAAAAGTGGGAAAACAGTAATAGAGCCTCTACGAAGGCTGGAGAAACTGGAGGTAAACTCTCATCTCAACAGGTCAGGGGGACGGTTGGGGGTGGTAACTACAGGTGGGACAGTGTGTTTTCAGATTATCTCCGTGGGGGTACCGACCAAGAGCCAGTACTGGCAAAAATCACAATCGACGGTATGAAGAGGGAGGTTCTGGAAATCTTATCGTGAGGGATTTGCCCCAGTTGGAAACAGTTTGTGCTTGTTGGTCCCCCCCCGAAAACCTTCCGTAAATAAACCTCAGGAATGTAAATTAAAGGGCGCATCTCCAGGTGCACCACAGGCTCAGACAGTTGGGGTGCCGGTGTATAGGTCTCGAGGTTCATACACTTAATTAACTTCTTTAATGTTTTGCTACCGGCTCGGGAAAAACCTTTTTCACTGAAAGCATTACAGGTACATTGGATTTTGAGGTGCCGGATTTTGGTAAAACAGGGAATCGCCAAGGCAGGGGTTCAACAACAAGTTGGCCCGGCAAGACTTGTGGAAGGTGGGGGGTGGGTCTTACCTTACCCAACACACACGACTAACGGAGTATGTCTTTTGTAGTAAAAGACAGTTTGACCACAGGGCCTGGCAAGGATAAAAACAAAAATTTATCATACGTTCGCAATAAAATGAGGTGTACAGCTGGAACGTGAGTCAAAAATACGTTTTTGGGAACGGATCATGTGTAAAGACCCGTCTGCGCGGGACATAAAGTAGGCGAAAAACTAGGCAGGCATCCCCTGGGGTCGAGAAAGCCATTCAGGTCCGGGCAAAAACCCCTCAAATTAGAAAAGTGGGGTTGTGGCACACATGGGGGGGGTGTCGGGGTCTGACTTGGTACTTGATGTTTGTCGCGTAAACACGACCTGGGTAAACTAAGAAGCGTGTTAGTGAACATACAATTCGTTATTCGTAAACCACCGTTTGACCCACTTCCCTCTTCCGAATAAGCCTGCCGATGTGGAAATCTGGATGTTCACCGAAGGGGGGGCACGGGAAGAGAAAAGTTGACAAAACTCCAACTACGGGGTAACGACACGGATACAAAGACAAAGGAATGAGTCTTTAGATGGGGACGCCTTGGGACAAAAACTAACTAATATCGTGACGGGGATGTACTAGGAGCCATGGCGGCCGAACAACAACTTAGGGGAACACAATTCGCCCTAACCAAAGACGGGGTGGGCAGGAGGCGGCATGAACTGCATCGCGTTTGGGCCACTTACAAAACTTTCCACTCGTATATCGACGGATTGGGGGTAGGTCCACACAAGCGGCTTATACATTGTTTGGGGATAAAAAAACCAAACTTGGTTGTACTCAAAACGACCAATTACCGGCTGAACCACGGTCGCAACCTCTTAAAAAACGAATACGAATACCAAACAAAAAAAAACGGTGATGGATTGAAAAATACATCAATAAGACTTTCGATGGAGTAGCAGGTCCTTGACAGCAGCGCCTGGCAATTCGGGCGGGGGACACGGTTTTACCTAAAAACTAGGCAATTCACGTGGTGAACCAGTGGATACCGAGGAAGGGCCAGGGGGCTGCAAGGTGTATGTGGTTTGCACCAGGGGTAAAACTGGGCCAAAGGATAGTTAAGCGAACATAGAACCCGCGATCCGGAGGGGTTGAAATTGGTAAACCTAACCAAAAAAAAACCGGTGCCAGTAAGCCTCCCAACACTCTGGACAATATGGACAAGGTGTCCTCTTGAAAGGGGGGGGTTTAACATAACCTTCCAGTAAGGGGGGAAAAAGGTAAGTCGGGGCAAACAAGAAAACAAAAGAACCCAGGTTCACAAAAGGAATTCGAAAATCCCTGAAACCGGGAGGGGGAAACAGGTCTGGCCCACGGGGCTAGCGCCCTTGTGTACAGGCGGATACTTATTGGAAAAAGTGTGCGACAGGGGGTCAGTGGTACATGGGGGAAAGCCCCTTCTATACACAATGGGAGTTCTTAATGGGGTTCTGACGGCCAGCACCCAGAATCACCGCTTAAAAATAAAGCGGGTGCTCTTGTGCCAAAATATGTGTTGTCTGTCCCGGCACAACATCCCGAGTTTGGGGGGGCTTGTGATCCTTGAAGAAAGAGTCCACCCAGCATCCTCCGTGACGAGCGTTAAAAAACCTGAAAAAAGGAACAATCCGGAAGCCGGGGTACTCTGAACGCCGCACCTCTTTAGGGTGGGGCAGAACAGTCCAGCCCGACTTGGGGTTACTTACGTTTGTCAAAAAGACAACGCGTTAACGAAACCGCGTGCACTCAACTGGGAAGTTCATGTACGGGATAAAGAGCTTAGCCCTCCACCAAAAAGAAAATGACGAGTCAGACAAGGCGGTTCGGCAATCACTTAGCATAAAATAAACATAAGCGTACAGCATAGAGTCCCCAGGAAAAGTTCATACTCAAAAAAGCACACTCTTAGAAAAAAAAAGGTCAGGAAAAACAAGGGTGGTTTGTGGGGTGCACGACGCGCAAGACACTTTTCGAGAATGAAAAAAAAAAATATCACGAATACGAAAGGAAGGGGGCCTAACGGTCGATGGCAATATCCCTGGGCAATGGGCAATGGAGGGGGAACGAAAAAATGGGGGGAAAAAGGGGGAGGACTCTTGGTCCCAAACTAAGGGACAAAAAGGCTACTTGCTGCCGCCGGCGTTCGGGGGTGGAATGAGGGGGGCAAGGGGCTTGGGGACCCGGGCCGGCTATTCGAGGCCCCTGCGGGAACCCACACAGAGAGAAAGGTGGACCCGGAGCTGTCAAAAATGGTGTGTGACGATTAAAATGGGCTGGAGAGTGCCAAAGGAAAGAACGGAACAGGGGGCCTGTGGAGGACACCAATACTAAACTACCGCTTACCTGGTGCTGTTGGTTCAGTCACCAGAAGGGTAATCCCAGTGAAAAAAAAAAGGAAAAATTAACAGAAAAAGTCCTGGTTTGTTTTTCAAATTGTTGGGTGGCAAGCAAGATGTGTAAACCCGTCGATCTGTTTGTGCTGGGGAGAAAAAAAGGGTCGGGACTAGAATTTGGTTAATTTAACGAATTCTCCCTGAAAACATAAACGAAGGGAAAAGTCTCCACAAAGACGTCTCCCAAGGTAATGTGACAAATGCCAAAAATGGCAAAGACTGTTTTGTTTTGTGAAAGGGGACACACGGATAACCCGAATTAAAACTGTTCCCCAAATGGATGGGTGTGGAAAGGCCGAAAGAGCCTTTCCTGCGGGGGGGGCTCCCAACCACTCACCATAAAGAAACAACGGTAATTTGGGACATAAAAATCCTTCAAAAAGAAGCCCCAAAAGGTATACGTCACAAAAAATTTTCTAACTTCTCATGGACCTCTTATCACGTTTCGAAAATCAAAGTTTGCGTCAAAGGCCACCATTCCCAGGAGGAAAAAGATCCAATCCACGGGATGAAGCTAAAAACTGAATTCCTCTACCTGGTTGGAATGCACTTCGAAGGAGACGCGGGGGGACAGGAAATCATAAAACGCTGTCTTTTTCGTCAAAAATCAGTCACATGACAGAACCAAAGGGACATTCACACAAAACACAAAACCACAAGGAAAACCCCCGAATGCTGGGGAACGCTGAGCAGCGGCGTCACAACAGTACGGATTCCTCGTGTCCCAGACCTCGGGGGGGGGCAGGGGGAGGAGTGCCATTTGCTGTTTCAACAGGGATTCAGGTCCGGTCGAAAGGCGCAAAAAAGGAAAGGTAAGCCAAAAAACCGAGGAAAGAAAAAGACAGATTCAATGGGGGGGTTACATATCGTATGGGGTTGGTAAAAAAGAGTAGCTAGTCAAGACCGACCGCAAAAGACACGGGGGGGCCACAAGCGAAACAGCAACATTCCATCTTATTAAAAAAAGTAGGATAGGGGCCAAAATTTAGGCAACTAGGCTGAACCTCACTACCAGGGGAGAGATGGATCAAAAAGAACCCTAACAGAAGGAAAGGGACCGAAAGTTCACATACGGCACAACGAAAAAAAAACAACCAAAAGATCAAGAAATACAAACCAGGGGTGGGGTGAAATCGAAAATATTAGACAACCCAAACAGGTCCAACTGGAAAAAGGGGGGACAAAAAAAAAAAGACAATGCCCCCTAAGCTGGCAGAATTCCCAAAGACTGCCCCCCCCGCTGCAGCCAGGGGGACATAACAGGAAAGAGAAACATGTTTTCAAAAGCAAAGAAAAAAGCTGAAAGAGCCAGGGGGTGCGCTGCCTGACGCCCACCCCCCTTGAAGGGGAAACAGAAGAACACAGAGGAAGCAGAATGGGAGAAACTAAAAAAAAGGAACAAATAATATTAAAAAACAAAACATTAATCAATTCCGGG
>Ga0179593_1324872_pt1 | contig 16835 bp, 14 predicted proteins | sample CZODoug2_1_08_16_FD_185931 | JGI IMG/M metagenome (GOLD analysis project Ga0179593, IMG submission 185931) | Vadose zone soil fungal communities from Angelo Coast Range Reserve, California, USA - CZODoug2_1_08_16fungal (PacBio error correction) | ecosystem: Environmental > Terrestrial > Soil >...
GCCGTTATGAAAAGGATCCCCCTAAAGAAGGCCCTATTGGGCAATAAAGTGTGCAAAAAGTTGGGAAAGCTTAAAGGAGGGGGAGGAAAATAGCCCGCCTCACCTCACACGGAAAAAACGGGTTCTTCGAAGTCAGGTATATCCGTCGGAAGGCACCGGAAGGGGAAGGGGAAAACCACTTATCGATGTTGAGATCGGGAGCAGGAAGGAAGGGACTGAAAGAACGTGTGAGAGAAGGCGCTGTACCTTGCCGTCAACGCAGCGTCTGGGGGAGTCATACGAAGCTATCGCGATTAGTGCGAACAGGCCCTTGCACGTAACACACGGAATATCCTTCCTGCATAGAAACGGCGGTGGGAACGTGAGGGGGGACGAGAGGGAGGAAGAGGGATCAGCGTAGAGTAGTCCCGGGGGGGGGGGAGGAGGGAAAAGAAAGCGAGCATAATGTAACCGCCTGAGGAGGCGTGTTTAATATCCGCCTTCCTAAAGGGAATTGGTCCGGGGCGAGCAGAGAGGGGGGAACAACAAACATGATCGCACTCGTCCCGGACAAAACTCCTGGGAGGTCACGGTCGAGCAAAGGACAGGGGTAGGGGATACCGCGGTAAGCGGCACCCGACGTTGTGCAGCAGCCGTATATCGCCAGAAGGAAATGACTAATTGTCGGGGGGAGCGAGAAAAGGGGGGAAGTAAAATGACAGACGCGAAGAAAAATCGTCGGCGTGGCGCATGAGAAAAAACGCTCGGGGCAACAGCGAAGAACGGACGAGAATATCAGCGTAAAATAGGCGTGGTCCCCGATAGCAAGTGGGAAAACGTTACGACCGAGGCACGCCGAACCTGGTGCAGGTGGTCGCAAAAGAGACAGCAAAAAGGGGAGCTATGATACTATCAGGGGGGCTTGCTAAAAAAGAAGAGTCAGCGGCATCCTTGCAGGACTTCTCGGGAAGAAAGGAGGAGATCAGGGGTTTGCCGCAGCTACAAAAAAGTCGCTCTATACCCGTCAAAATCCAAAAAGCCGGGGGGGGAAAACGCACGGGACGGCGACCTGGGGAGGACAGTGCTGTCATGACGTCTGTCTTTTCCTAGGGCCATCTTGGGGAAAAAAGACCCGGGATGCAGTATGGGGGACTACTACGGGAAGTAAGCACGGGAGTCCCGAGGAAAAAAAAACGACAGTCGGCAGAGCCAAAAGAATCTTAATTCAGATCCCTAAGCCACGTAATGCTCAGGAAGGGAAAAAAAAACTCAACACTGAAAAAGGGCCGAAGGCGCGGCTAAAAAGGGTAAAAGAACGAGGCGCAGCGCTTGTTCACAGTCCGGCTGTAGGGGAGGAAGGTGGAAAATCAGAGAAAGGGATGGTCGGCGAAGCGCGGAATCATCCAAAAAGGAGTACTAATCGGGACTCCGGGGGAAGATTGCCCTACAATGCGTAACGTGACGTGCTCGGAGACCGAGAGGAGACCACGTAAAAGTCGTCGCTGTGTAGAAACCGAAAAGTCATCTGGCGCGTGCAGGGGAAACGCACGGAGCATCCAAAAGACCGGCATCGTGGTGAGCAAGGCGGGGCCGTCGATCCTGTCACGGAAGAGGGGTCAGTGGTCACGGCCAAAGCACACGAAAGTCCGACGGGGAAGGGGGGGGTATCTTCTGAAACCAGCCGGACCGGAGGGGAATCGGGTTTCAGAGAGGCATTGAAGAGCTGTCGTTTAACGAAAAACCAGGGGGCGAAGTGAATTAGGGGGGGGGGTCTGTCTAAACGAGGGAGGTCGACGGAGGAGGTGGGTCATGGGGGGTTCGGGGAATACTTATCGTTACTTTAAGGGGCAAAACTGTTTGTGCCGCCGTCTATGGGAACGAAGCGCTGTACCGAGTACTGTCGCCAACATAACATCTCGAATGGCTGGAAGGACCCAACCGAGAGACATGACTTTCAGGCAAGGTCGCACTCCCGTTCAGAAACTTTGCCAGAAGGGAAGATGGACGTGTGTCCAAGAGACTACACACTTGTAAGACGTCGCAGTTCACGCAAAGCTGGATGGCTACGGCCAGGGAAAAAAGCCCGAACGGAGTGCGCTCGAAGGAAAATGCGGACAAATCGGATCAGGGGGGACGCTCGGAGAAAAGAGTCTACACCCCTTAAGAAAGACATTTCAAAAGGGCAAATACGGACCTGGAAGGAAAAGAAAAAGATTACACAAAAAACAGGAGCCTGAGGGGAAGAAAAAGATCGCGCATAGCGCCCAAGAGGGGATCATTCAGTTAAAGCATATCGGAGAGACCCGAGCGATGTCGACGAGTCGAAGAAAAAGCAAGTCCCTTGGGGGAGAGAGTGAGCATTGCACGGTAAAAAAAAACACGGCAGAACAAGGAGGGGGGTCGCGGCGGGCCGCAATTCTTCAAGTAGTCATCCCGGACTGGTACGGGAGCGACTGGGACTTCGTGAAAGAGGAGAAAAGTGGCAAAGCGCGGGGACAAAGAGGACGCCCGACAGTCGACTTAAGAGGACTTAGGAATGTTGCACTGAGGGTTCTCCTGAAGGGGACGGACAGTAGAACATGGAAAAAATAATGTTTCGATAGCGCAAACCACGTCGCCGCCCCAAAAAAAAAGCACATGAGGAAGACAGTGGGACGAAGGACATAGCCCCGCGACTGCTGGAAGAGCTCCGGGTCCGTGAAGTCGACACGCAAGCACAAAAGTAATCAGTCGTAAAAAGTTTTCAAATGGACAGCAATACCAGGGAGGGGAAAGGTCGGAAACCGAAACCCGACTGGGCAAAGGAGGGATTTTGCTGAAAAAAAGACGGAAACACATAAAAAAGGAATCTCGTCAGAAACAGAACCTCTGTTGCAGAGGCCGATGACAGCAAAAGAGCACAGGTCAAAGACGTACGCAGTCATCAGTCGGAGGCACCATGGCACATCGAGCTATCAGGGCCGGGAATTTCCATCGCCAGTCAAAGAATTCGACGTCTAAAAGGGGAGAAGAATCCTTCCTAGAAAAGAGAAAGCCGCTGAAGCTCGATCGAAAAAAAATCCTGGCTTCTGAAAGGAAAGGTTGGAAGTCAGCTTCTTCAAGGAAAGAAGGGAGCGAATTGCCGAGGGAAAAAAGGTGAACTGAAGGGAAAAAAAAAGTGGCGCCGCGGAGTATAAAGGAGATAAAGAACTGGCGTCAACATATTGACTTCCGCTGTAGGCGGCCGAAAAGAAACAACCCGGCCTCGATGGGAAAAGTATCCGCAAAAAAAGTTCCAATAAACAAGTCGCCGCAGTGACCGGGCTCGGGGGAACTCAAGTCCGCGGCTGGGACGAAATCGATCTTCCCTGGGAGGACCTTGACGCCCGGGAGACGGGCCCAGATGCCGGCGGAAGATTAAAAGTCTATGTCGTCGAAAAGGACTCCTCTAGGCGATAAAAGTCTTGGATGAGGAAAAAAAAAGGATGTAAGCGGGGGAAAAAGGGGGAGCCCCATCTGGGGAAATGTCGAGCGACGCGCTATAGGGGAAAAAAAAAACGCGCTCACGGTCTAGGCTGGGGAAACAAGGCAATCAACGGTAAGATGGTGGCGAACGTTCTATCCATGGCAGGAGAGGGCGACTGGGCTGGGGTTCGGCAAGAAGTAGACGTCTAGAGGGCCGCTGCTCAAGGAGGGGAGACTCGAAAACTTGACATGACTCCTAAGGGGAGCCACTTCCCGGAGCTTTAAGCGCCTTTCGCTCATCTACCTGTACACCTCGGGCGCTGTGTTTTCGGAAAGTGGGGGAACGTTTGTGAGAATAAGAGGGAACAGAGCCGAAACCTTCATTTTTGTCGACTAAGATGGCTACGACACCGACGGAGGCGGGGAAGAAGCCTTTTGGATTCGTCCGCGCATCCGGGGGAAGACCGTCTGAGCAGTGAAGAAGAAACTCTACCACGCGAGCCGAAAAGGGACAGGTTTCCTCTGCGGAAGGGATAGAGAACTGGTCTGGGGGCAAGGACGGGCACCAGTGAGAGGGGGAAAAAAAGGCAAAGAGAGTTATATGCTACTGCAAGACATGAAACGAAACTACTTTGCCTTTAAAAAAAGGGGGGGAGGCTGAATCGTTTCGAGATGAGAAAGTGCCTTGCGTTCGACTCCAACAGAGAAGGGGGGGGAGGGAACCTCAAAGGCGTGAATCTCGGATCCATACGGAAAAAGAAGGTTCTCCGTTGCTGTGAAAGAGATTATTGAGGGCGGCAATGCCTCGAAAAACGAACGGGTGGGGGAAAACTCCGCGGCAGGAGGGGGAGGGATAAATTGAGCCGAATCGTCGTCAACGGAAAAAGATCAAAAAACAAATGAGAGGAGAAAGAGGAGGAATCAGAAAAAAGACGATCCGTCGCTATGAGGGGATGAGCCCTGCGGAGGGTCATAAAGAATGTGCAGCAACGGTAGGACAAGCTTGTTGGGTCCAAGGAGGTCAGGGAACCGAAGAAATCCATCACATAGCTTACAGACAGGGTGCGGACGAATATACGGTCTATCAGGGGGCAACCGCGGACGGAACCTGCCTGAGATGTGGAGATCACGCAAGGCCAAGAAGGGGGGACGAAGCAGAGGTTAAGCTCGCGTCGGGGAGCTGGGTACCCCCGGCACTCAGGGGAAAAAGCGTCGGCGCATATAATAGAGAATATGTACGGACGAAGACAAGGGTCCAAAGATGCCGATCCGGAACTACACGGCCCGGGACGGGAAAAGTGATGGCCGGGGAGAGGGCACGTGAAAAGAGTAAGCGGCGAAAGTAAAGGGGGGGCGCGCAAACGATCCGCCGCCCGGAGAAAACTCCTGTACATTTCGGGGACTGATTAAGCGCGCAAAGGAACCGGCGCCAAGGGGCGGAGGGATCGTCAGGTCGAAAAAGGAGAGCCTAGGCTGTCCAAAAAACCGCCGAGGAGTCACGGTCGAGCAAAAAAACCTGCTCGCAAGGAAAAAGTTACTCGCGAAAAAAAAGCCGGACCTCATCTAACTGCAGATCAAGCACGGCTGAGAAACGAGCGGCAAACGAAATGGAGCAGTCACATGGGCTAGCAGAAGAGGGCAGATACCCGAAAACTAATTAGGGGGGGGGTGAGCAACCGTACCAACCAATCATAAGGGAGCGGTCCGCGTTAAAAGGGGAGGTCACGATTCTCCTGAGGGAGAAGCCGTGCACTGCGTGCAGGGGGGAATGTCCTAAAGACCAGAAAAAGAGGGTTCTCGCCAAACTCGGCGGTATTCCGGAAGTGTTCGAAGGAAGTCACAACGGAATCGGAATAAGCGACTCTCTCTGGATGATCGACGAAGCGGGAAACGCTCGAGCCCGAAAAAAAAGCTTGCAAGAAGCCTGTGAAAAAAACACAGGGGGGAGTGCGACGCAGGGGGAGTTTAAAAACCGGGCCTTTAAGTAAAAAAAAGAGCCCTATCATGGGCTTCTCTCCGAGGACAGAAAAGGACTTGTTGAGACCTTGCGTTTGGGAGACAGGGAGGATGGCGGTAGCGGACAAATCCGAGTCAGAAGGGGGAGCAAGAACCGGCGCTAATTCACTGCTTCTCCATTACGGAGAGAAAACTTTGGCCCGGAAGCACGGAAACTGAGGGAGAATAGAAAAAGCGGGGCTCAAGAGGCACGGCGAGGCTCGCCGGCCAGGATATCGCGGAGGTGAAGGGGAACTTATTTCTTCTGTGGAGAAAAAATCCGGGCAACTCCGGAGGGGACGACTGGGGAAATCAAGGAGAAATCAAAACCGACATGCTTCCAGGAAGAAGGGGGAGAGAAAAAAGGGGATGGTCCGCCGACGAAGGGGAGCAAAAAGGTCATCTTAAGCTGTGGGGGAAACGTGAGGGTTGCAAGGTCCGGGGGCTCTTCAGAGCACAAGAAAAAACTGCAAGTGCGGGGTGCGAAAAACGTCACCCTGGGCTCGAATTGAGAGGGTACGGTGATTGTCAAATTTCGAACTAGCGGCCTGTTCGAGAGCACTTTCACCCAGGACGGAAGACTGGTTCAAACGGAGTCGGAGGGGAAACTTTGCAGGGCCGGGGGCTTTGCCGAGGAATAAAGGGAGGAAGTTCAGCTTATCAGGGGGGGTCATGAAATGAGTACAGGAGGACGGAAAGGATGAGGGAAAAACTCTGTTTTTCAGAGCCTCTGTCCATTCGAAAGGGAAGGGAATCGAGAGGGCTTCAACCATCCAAAGGAGGGATCCCCACGAATTGGCAAGCATAGCTTCGAAAAGGGAAATGGGGCGGACTCCTTGCTAGAGTGACCGCGCCTGAGTGTCAAAAAAAGGTCAGGGAGGGACCGAGGGGCAAAGCGCCAGCAACGCACACACCGGGACTCGCCGTCATCGTCGAATCGATCAGGTTGAGATCGGAAGGGAAGCGTAGAACACCCTAGATCGGAAGGGAGGAGACCTGCCGCGGGAATAGTATCTCGAGGACAACAGGGTAAAAAAGAGTAGGATCTAGAGAAAGGCGCAGGCGGCCAAGAAAGAGAAGGTGTCGACGTGAAATATCGGATATGCAAAGATACTATGTAGGGAAGATAGCGAACAACCGGTGCTCTCAAGAATTAAGGCCATACTGCAAAAAAGAAACGACCAGCTGAGTGGGGCAGGAAATGAAAGGCGCGAAGAGTGGGAACAGACATTGCTTGGAGAAGCGGGAGGGGGAGGGAAAAGAGGAATAGGCTTGAGGGGCGGAGGAAGGAGGAGGGGTCGAACAGCGGACTGACTAGAGTACAGAACAGGTTTGTAAAAAAGAAAGGTCGGTCAAAGGCCTCAAAGTTTCCGCCATGAAACAGAAAAAAGGAAGGCCCTGCAAAATGAGTCTCCGCCAAAGACGCTTCCGGCGCAACGGGGGGGAGTCAGCCCGCGCTAAGAAGAAACGAGGCCAGCGGCCTGACTGCATCGGCCGCTCGACAAAGGAAGACGCCGATGTGCCAAATTAAAGGGGAACGATCCTCGGGCTAAAAAACCAGTGACTGGAAAAAAGACCAACCAGCGAAAAAGGTGGGAGTGGCTCGCCAGGGCGAAAAAATTGCATAGCAAGAGAGGGAGGGTCACATCTAAGGGACTTGTACCCTGATTTCAATCACCCTCGGTCGACATCAAGAATCACCGTCAAGAAAAAGAGCATTCAGCACATGGATTTCGCCCGCGAGATCAGTGGGGACGGATGAAAGAGCAAACCGACCAAAGGAGTCATCGCAGGAAGTAACGCGGCCGGGGGACACGCCGTGCCTCTCACTCTGATCTCAAGACCAAAAAGGCCGAAACCAGAAGGTGGGTGATAGACAGCCTCGGCAGGAAGAAGAAAAGGGGAGACTGATGGCTAAAGCGCCGGGCACGGAAAACTGCACCGCGTGGCGAAGGAAGGAATTATCCCGTGAAAAAAGAAGAAACAAATGGAAAAAGGCCACTGCTGTCGGCGAGGAAAAAAAAGCAAAAGAAGTCTGGCCATAAGGTTGACGACGTACCGCCGAAACGTGAAGGCTCCGCCTGAAGCCAAATCCGGACTGCGTCACTGCTGGCGGGGTCGGGGTCTAGAAGGGGACTTCCGTCAAAGCCAAAAAAGAAAACCTTGACAACAATGACGCAAACGCGGATGTGCGGCATCCAAGGGATCGTCCTCGAGAGCAAAAGGACTGGAATCGTCGGCAACTGAACCAGCCGGAGGGAGAGCAGAGCCGCATCAGGTGGAGAAGGGGTAAATCTCATTACCACGACGCCAAATCAAGGGACTCTGAAATCGGAAAGAATCGTCGAAGGCGGTGATGACGATCTTCGGCCATGGAAAAAGGGAGACCGGCGGGAGGTTTGCCACTGGGCCTTCTAACTCCTCTGCGCGCTCCTGCATGGGAAACTGCAGAGGCCTGCCGCTGACTGAAGGGTATTGCAGCTGCGCCGGGAAGGATCATGGAATCCTCGGCTTCGGGAGGGGGGGTAAAGATTGAGATCATTGTAGGGGGGGGGGGCCTCAGCAGGGAGTCTAATACAAAGGGAAAAGGGGTTCCGAAGTCATCTCTACAGTGAATACGAAAGAAGGTAATTAAAGGGTCCTGCAAACCGCGATTCTAACACTTTAAACATCGGAAGAGGGGGAGGGTTCGAACTACACAAATTCGAGAGACTCGGGGGGGGGTGCCAGGATACTCGCGAATTAGGAGCGTCATCCGGTACCTCAATTAAACTGCTCTAATCGAAGAGTGGTATGCGCTGGAAAAGGTGCCGTACAAAGAACGTGGCACAAAAGGTTCAAACGGTTCTGAAAGGCAAGCTATAACAAAGAGAGTCGAGAAGGTGAACACGCCTCTCGCTTTCGACGCAGAACATTAGAATCAGAATATACGGCTGGTAAGAGGAGGAAGGTTGCGGCAGGAAAAGCCTCAGAGCGGACAAAAGCACGAAGCACACTTTTTCCCACTAAAAAAGGGAAGGAGTCTGGCGAAGTCCATACTTATGTTTGTCACATCACTCCAGGTCACAGCTCACACATGAAAAGGAGTAGAAAGAGAAAAGATCCCGACGAAAAGAAGTGACTGATATCGACCTCAAGAAAAAGGGCTAGGGCATAAAAGTTGTGCATAGGGGAAAAGGGGGGCTCGCATGGAGCTCTTCATCAAATAAGGGAAAATCTCTGCTCGAAGGCTTCGAAATCAAAAGCCGGAAGTGCCAATGCCTCGATGTGGTCGACGGAAGAAGTGTCAAAGCTGTCAATCTCGACGGAGTACCAAAGAGTCTTCGGCGGGTTGGACAGGTCGGGGCGAGGAGGATGTATCCTTGGGATTGCACGTCCCCAGGATGCGAAAAGGGGGAAGCCGCTAAAAACGCGGCTGTCGTGAGGTAAAAGAACTGGTAGGCGGCTCGCGGCGGGAAAGGCAGGCTAGGGACGAAGACCTAAAGAGGCGGACGAAAAGGACACAAGGCTCACAAAAGTGGTCAGCGGAAGGGCAATACGGGGAGCGGTGGACGAGATCGCAAAAGGGGGAAAAACATAGTCATCGCCGACCAAACCCTCCGCCGGAGAGGAGAGCAAACGAAGACCAGGGCGGGGGTAAACCGCCAGTGTGGGCCGAAGTTATATCGGCAAGGGGCGGAAGGAGAAGGATAAGCGGGAGAGAGCAGCTTCCGGGGAAAGAAGAAAACGAGGAAGGCAAACAGCAAGCAGGAGAAAATTCACGAAAAGATGGAAAAATCTCTCTACCTATAGGTGATAAAAAAAACAGAGGAGCTGGGCACGCGTCGGGGGGGGACAGATAGCCGTCGCCCAGATGCAGGGATTGAGAGCCTCGGAAGAAGAGGTAGTTCCAAAGCCTGAGCACAGCACACAGAGACTCTCAAAGACATCAGGTTACGGAAAGGGGGGAACATAACAGTCAGCCTGGACGCCGGCGGAGCTCGGCTGCCTGGCGTCAGGGACAGCAAAAAAAAAAGCCCCCAAAAAAGCCCCGAAGCACGGGAAGACGAAGCAACGGAGAGACTGTTACAGGGCTGGAGCCGTCGTGGCCGATGAGAGGAGGACTGGTAGCTAAAAAGGAGAAAAAAAAAAGGAGTTGTGACTCACGGGGGGACGGAAGAACACTATAGCTCGATCGCCACTACGGGGAACAGGAAAGGATCAGAAAAAAAAACTGCGAGAGAATCGTCCATCATGCGATGGTAGAGCACGGCTGCAGCAAAAAGGCCCAAGAGCAGACAAGTATTTTTCTTAGAGGAATATTGAGGAGGAGGTAGGCGTGGTCTCTGGCCGATCCGGAGGATAGTCATCTGGGGGGGACGATCGTGAGGTAGGCGGTATAGGCAGCGAAATCAGACGAAGAGGGCTAAGGTCGAAATACAGAAAGCGAGCATGCTGCCAGGAAAAAAGAAAGGGGACGGGGGGTGACCGAGGAGGAGGGGCTGGGCAAAGCACAGGTCAGTCGAAACTGTTTTGAACCAACTTTCGAAAGGAAAAGTGTCCTATGGCTAGCTCCCAACACATCGGCGGGGAAAAAACGCAGTCCCCATTTCTCTACAAAAGGAAATAAGAAGGAAATTAATTGCACCTGCGAAGGCGAGACCAACTTTGCTAGGAGGCTAAAGAAGGGCATGGCCTTGTGGAAACCGGCCCAGGCAACAGGGCTATAGACCGGAAAGGGGTCGGGGAAAGGGCTCGAGGCATTGCAATCAAAATTGGGCATGGGAAGGGACGGAGGACGGAAAACGAGGGAAAAAAAAAGGGTTCGGGGTCCTCCTCCTCTGGAACCGTGCAGCTGTCGCGCGAGGCGAGTCGGCGAAAACCCCAGCAAGCGCGAGCAAAACAGTGGAGCAGAAAGGCGCCCCAGAAGGGAAAGGCTGTCTTGACGGGTACGTTCTCCAAGCTGACATTGTCCCAGCGGGTCAAAGGGAGAAAAAGGCGGGGGAGTGAAGAAAACACCAGAAGAACCGAGCACCTGTTGACTCGAGCGAATACGGGGGAAAAATCAAAGGTGAAAAAGCCTCGTCGTACACACCCATCAGAGAAAAGTGCGGCAAAAAGAAGGTTCTCAACAACAGGGGGGGGAAAGGAAGAAGAGCGAGGAGGAAGGGGCGCATCAATTCGCAGGTAATCGAGGGTGTCAGGAGGACAACGACCTCGAGCTATTTTCTACAAGGGACGACGAGCGCCATCTAAAAGAGGAGGAGAAAATCCGATTTCAAACCAAAAAAAAGAAACGGCGAAAGAACATACAATTGTAACGCGGGCAGCAAGTAAATCGTCAATTGCACGCAATTGAGGACAGGGGGCGGGGTCGTAAGAGCAGGTGGGCGACCGTGTTCGTGTCCTAGCCTCAGCGAGAGCTCGACAGCGAGAGAGTACAGAGATGACAAAACAGGTTGTCCCTACTAAGTGTCCGTCCTACGGCCGAAGGTAAATACCCAACTGCAGCGGCAAGCAGCGGTACCGAAAGCGCAAAGACCGCTTGGAAAAACCGATATATAAAAAAGAATGCCGGTGAACCCATAGGCCATGACGGGACGGCCTTCAGCCTCGACTAGAAGCGGGACCAAAAAAAAGGGGGGCATTGAAGTGAACGAACGATAAAACGAGAACCAGGGGAAGGAGGAAACCGATTTCCTTTCATTGGTGTGACTCAGACAGAGAGCACCGGAGGAGAAAGACTAAGTCTCGGGCAGAAAAAACGCTAACTTGGGAACCTATGTACGTCGGTCGACATCGAACAGAAAGTCAGACGCCATGGGGAAAAGAAAGAAAAAACGGGGGGGGGCTCCCTCGATTACTATCATGGGCCGGGAGGGAAGGTCGGCTCACATGATGCGCAAAACCAACGCGATAAGGCACTTCACAAATAGGAGAATCTCACGGTCCGGACATACCAGGAAGAAGGAAAGCAGGCAGATCGAAGGGACGACCCCACCGGCGTCTGAAGGGGACAGGCTCTTCATGTTCACTAATTAAAAGGGGGGGGACTCGGGTCTTAGTCCTCTTCAAGCCCGGGTGGTTGAGAAGGAGGGAAGGCGGAAGTCAACTTAGTCTTCCATAAGTGAAAAACTGTCAGTATCGCTGCAGCGGACCAAAGAAGCTTAAAACTTGGTAGAAGGGAACCTCGGTACCCAAAAGGAAAAGGGAAAACCTTAAAGAGCTCACCTTCATCGCACGATGGGGAGGGATGTCTGAGCGCTAGCTCTGGGAACGAAAGGCCGCTGCTATCTCCTCGACCGTGCCGTCGGCCGTTCAAAAAGGGAAAAGAATATTCATCTCAACTTAGAATCGCTGGGGGGGTGTTCAGTCAAACGAAAAGACCCTGGCGATCATGACTAAGAACACGGGCAACAAATGCCGAGGCGAACCCTCGCATAGGAAAGAAATCCAGCCCTAAATAGTGGACCCACCCCGCTCTCAGGATGCGGGGCGGGAAAACTCCAAGTCTGCGAATGGGTGAGGACCTAGCTGTTCCTTAGGGAACTGATCGCAGGGGCTGGGGGGGGCCGAGCGGGGGCGGAAAAGACTGCCAAAGCGTCGCGACCGCAGGGAACGTAAGGGCGCCCTGGACTTCAGACTGGAAAACTTCGTTGAGTGAAAGGGCCGGTCTCGGAGAAGGAGAACCTACCTTAGGGCGTCTAGGTGGCGACGGAGTCAGTAGCAATGTGGCGCGAAAAGTCAAAAGATCGAAAAACGACACAGGAGCGTGTAGGGCGTGCGCGACCGAAAGACGAAAAAGGGGCAGTCTTTCTTCTCTTCGGCTTCAACTACGGTTTACGCAACGGGGTGAAAATTGGGAAAGGGCTCGCACCACAATCGGAAGAAGGAAAAAAAAGGGCCGTTTCTGCGGGAATACTCAGGGGTACCGGCCAATCCATCCGATCGCCAGAAGGTATATGTTCAGGGAAACGCCGAGAAGTTGCCGGGAAAGAGGAAAAGGGGGAGAGGCCGGCGTTAAAGGGGAAGATTTCGGCGGAGGAATCATCATCGGGGCATAACGGTGGAAGGCCGGCGGTGACGAGCTAATACTTCATAAAAAGATAGAGGGTTTAGTGAAAGGAGGCGGGCCAATGAGAAAAACATTCGCAACGTGGGAAAATTAGGCCCACTCCTAGACAGTAGGGCGGGCGATCTCAGATTCTTGGAGCTCCTGCTCGTTTCACCGGAAACTGAGGAGGAAAAAGCGAGATCCACCGAAGAGGAGCTAAAGAGTACGATAGAGAAGACGAAAGGATCGAGGGGGCATAAGGAACGGTGCCGTGTTGTAATCGGCGAGGAAGAAACGCCTCATGGAATCAAATTCGGTAAAGGAAGGTGAATGTCTTCGGCTGTAAGTAGGCGTTCAAAAAAGGGAAGAGGCACCGGGGACGGGGAAAAAAACCTGCGATGTGGGGGAAAAACGGCAGAGGGGACGAACGCTGTCAGCTCGTCACAAGGCCCACAAAACGGGAAAGTCGTCGGCAAGGGAATCAACATAGACTCGGAGCAGGATATTAGACAGGGGAAAGGAGGCAACCAGATGCAACCACCCAACCACCGGAAGGGTCGCCGGTAACGCGCGGTCTTAGGGGGAGGGTCAAGTCGTCTTAGAAAACCTGAGAAGTACGGCGAGGTACCTTATAGGGGGGAGAAAGAAACAAAGCCGAAGGGGGCCGTTAACTAACTACGACCTTCTGTCATAGTCGGTAGTGCGACCTTAAAGCCAACAGCAGAAGTGGAACGGATATCTTCGGAGGGCGCTGATGGCTACCATCGTAAAGAAACCAGAACAATGAGGGGGACAACGGGAGATCCAGGCTCTGGAAGGGAAAATACGCCGTACCTATAGGGTCTCCTTCGAGGCCTGCCGGTAGGTCTTAAATCGTGCCGAGGGGTGAAACAGCCAACATCGGATAATTGAAAGATCGGCATCACCAAGCCCGATCGAAAAGGATGATGTCCCCAACAATATATAGACTTATTCGGTCTGGGTCATGAAGAGGAGGGGTGCTGCCAAAAAAGGTATCGGGAAGATGGCGAGCTTCAACAGCACAGGTTGCGTGGGAAGTTATCCAGAGCCTAGGAGTGGCTCGCCTATACTATCTCGGGGGAGTGTGGGTAGAAAAAAAAAAAGGTCCGGAAATAGAAGTTTCTTTCACATCTGGTATCCGCATCTGATAATCCTGTCTTCCTAAGGGGGGAAAACAGAGCGAAAAACGGATCTGCGCCGAAAAAAGGGAAAGGTGAATCTTTTAAGAGGCCATTCTTCTACAAAGGAATTGGTCTGGCGCCTCCCCCGGTCGTGGGAGCATCTTGGTACTCGAAGGGGCTCAGCCGGACATCATTAAAAAAAAAAGGGGGTACTACATTTAAGGAGGCTTGTTTGGATATCGTGCGGTCCCACGCTGGAAGAGAGGCCCAGATCAGAAAGAAAGAGGACAAAGGGCTCGTCTTACTCATATCCCATGACTGATCAGAAGACGAAAAGTGCTACTACCATCCGTATTGGGGGGGTAGTGCTTATCGTAGAGGAAGGGCTTAAAGGAAGGATCCGCTGTGCTTATAAGAATAACCAGGGTTTAAACGTTTTAAGAGGGATTCTTGAATTCTTAGCAAAAATAGTCCCCTGTGTAAGATCCGATGAAGAATCTGTAAGAGCCCTAACAGGAGGAGCGGGACGTCAAGGGGGGGGATCGTGGAGGCGAAACATTCTAAGGCTAACGTTTGACGTATTTTGGGGGGTGACCGCGGACTGGTAGAAAAGAAAGGCAAGTTAAAAGCGGAAAACACAATACCCCACGTTCTTGTTTAGAGAAAATCCCCACTGGAAAAAATCGAGAGAGGGGGACGTCGTCACGGGTGAATGAAGAACTGAAAATATAAAAGGTCTAACGAAACTGACCCTCAGGGGGACAGTCACGGGTGAAAAAAAATGGACCCTTGAGACTTCTGTGAAATAAGTTGAGACTGCAATAGTCGGGGGGTAGATTGGGCTGCAGGGCGCCTCAGTATTGGGGGGGGGGAAAAAAAAAGAGCTGTGTGGTCACTTAGGCGGAATACGGGACTTAGACGGCACACGGGGCCGCACAAGGGGTCGGTCCTCATCCCTCTGGTCCAGACCGTCTCATTGAAAAGGAAAAATCGCGCTATCTGCAATTCCAAAAAGACCCTCGCGGCGCTAACGGATTAACTTAACCCACCATGCCTAAGAGAATTTACTAGGACGTTAGGGAAATGAAATTGGGAAAAAAATGCGTGGAGCCGCGCGGGATGGCGGAAATCGTCCAAAGGACAAAGCCTAAACCACGGGAAAGGGGAAAGCGGGCGTCAATAGACTTAGAAGCTAGTGAGGCCGACAGAACAACCCGAATTCGCGCAAGAACGCCGCTAGGAGCTCTCTACAAAACCAGGGAGGGAAGAGAATATCGCAGAGGGAGGCGCCCTTTCGATGGACAGGGGGTAGACAGGGCTATCGAGAAAAACTATCGTTCGACAGAGGACAAGGGGGACATCCCGGATCGGGGGTACTGGAACTGATTTTCATCCCGGGCGAGGAGGCTAAAAGGTCAAGCCGAAACCATATTCAGTGGGGGGGGGGCAACGACCCGATGGGCGAGCTGAAAAAGCTGTGAAAGGCCTGGCGGAAGCCATCATGAGAGAGAAAACCTGCGAGACTGGATTAAAAGGGGACGGGAAACAGCGTTTGGACACCTGCCTCCGGCAGGAAGAAGTCCTAGCGAATTACCACATAAAGAGAAGCGGAAGGCACTTCGGCCGCCCGGATCGGAAACCTGTCTCCAAGGTCTAGACCGAGCGACGGAAAGGGACAAAGGTACCATTAAGTCCTGCATGGGTGCAGGCTCTAGGAACGTAATCTTCCGTGTGCCTAAAAGGGGGACAACGTAATATCGTCTATACTGAAGGGGGACGGGATCGCCAACAGAGATACGTGTTACCTCCTCCGAGCACCGGGGATCAGAAATAAAGAAAGTCGGGAAAAAAACATCTACGACGGGACCCTGATGTGGGTCCCACTCAGAGGGTAAAGCATAAATAAAACCAACCTCTTTCCATGGAGGCTGCGAGATCCAGGGGGGAGGAACTCGGAGTAGCTATAGGGGGAAAGGAGTTAGTTCCCGATCGCCAAGAAATCCGACAGGCAGACGTCGCAAGAGGAGTAGGAAAACCTTCGGTCGCGAAAATCTAAAGAGCGGCAGTCGGAGAGACGCACGACAATGCCTAGTCCCCGACTTTGTTTAAGACAGAGGACAGGAGATCACGCAGGAAACAGGTCGCATTGATGGGATCCTACTGGGGGTGAAAAGGATCACGGGACTGCCTGTTATACTGATAAAGGGAGGGTCGTAAAGGCCACCTTCTGGGACAAGGGGCTGCTAAACAGTAACCATAGGAAACAGGACACGACGACAACGTAACACGGTCCACCGTTGAAAGGTAGCCAGGGCCAGAGTCACTTCATCTCGGGGAGGGCGGGAAAGAGAGAGGAGATGTCGGCCAGGAGAAAAGAAAAAAAGACGCACTAGAAGACGGCCTGCCGAACTTAAGGGGTCGGCCATCTCCAGATAGAGCCCATCTACTATGGCTGTCCTCGGAAGGCCAGTGCCGGACTGATCAGATCAAAGGAAAGGAATCGGGTTCGGGACCGATATCCTTAAACAGACGCACGAGCCTCGCTGGATCTCGGGGGGGACCGAAGAAAGCGGGTGATGCCGTTTAGGACTGCTCATCAGGGAGGAAGGAAGCGGGCGCTTCTATCTTCCAGAGCCCGAATGGTTCGACTCACGGGGGCATGAACTCACTCCGGCTTCACACCGTTCCGATGACCTCGGTTTTAAAAAAAAGGAAAAGGGACCTAATTCAAAGAAGGTGGAAAAAACGAATGGCTATCATGTGACGACGATGACTAAAAAGGCAGCGGTTGAAAGAATGAGACTCGACGAATATTCAGGAGCGAAGAAACCGCAGGGCTTACTGTTCACGAAGGTACCTCGAAGGAGGAGAAAGTTCAGAGAAGATAGGGCCTCGGAATCAAACCTTTCTTGAGAGACGGCCGGGATGTCATCCGACCGGAAAGAAAGGTTCGGAGCTAATCGAGCCGGGGGAGGGCGGCTGACAAGAACGCCTGACTCCTTTGCCGGGTAAAGCGCCACTGGTTCCCTGCTTCTGCCTTTGAAGAGGGGCTGTGGCCGTAACGCTTGCTGACGGAGAAAAAAAGAATACTGCCGAAGAACGAATATATACGGGGAGGAAAGCTAGGGGGAAGACGAGAGGGCTGGAAAAGAAAGGACGGAACAACGGTCGCACCGGGCAGAAAAAATTTTAGCCCACTCCGCGCATATTGCGGCGGACGATAAAAGTGGTTGAAGACCGGA
>Ga0179593_1453503_pt1 | contig 16835 bp, 24 predicted proteins | sample CZODoug2_1_08_16_FD_185931 | JGI IMG/M metagenome (GOLD analysis project Ga0179593, IMG submission 185931) | Vadose zone soil fungal communities from Angelo Coast Range Reserve, California, USA - CZODoug2_1_08_16fungal (PacBio error correction) | ecosystem: Environmental > Terrestrial > Soil >...
GGCCCGGCGAATGCGGGTGAGGGGGGGTTAGAGGGGGAAGAGGGAAAACCCTCGAGGGGAGGAAGTTACCAAACAAAAAAAAAACAGGAATTGGTGTGGGGGGTGGAGAGGGAAACCAGAAAAAAAAAGTGGGGGAAACTGGACAGAAGTCAGGGGGTGGCAAAAGACTACGCAACGCTTAAGAAGTGGAGCAAAAGTCGGCAAAGATTCCATCGGGGGGGGGCAACAGGGGAAAAAAAAAGGTGTGGGAAAGGAGGCACACACGAAGAAAAAAAAAGGTATTTTTCATTCCTGGGGACCAAAAAGGGTGGAAAAAAAAAGTAAGGTGGTGGAAAGGGAAGGATGGGGGAAGTTGAAGGTGAGGGTCTGTTCGGGTGCGCAAAACGGGAAGCGGGAAGTCGAGCCCATGGCCAAAGGGGGGGTGGGTCTTTGACAAGTTTCCAGGGAGAGGGGCTTACGGCTTCCAAAGCATGGAGGGAGAAGGTTGAGTGTTTCGGTAGGTCCCTGAGAAAAAAAGGGGGGGGAAAAGGGGGAGGTAAGGAACGTGGAAAAAAAACGCGTTTGGGGAGGTGGGGTTAAGGGGAAAAAAGCAGAAAAGCTTGAGCTGAACTGTAGGTGGGGTGGGGGCGGGAAAAATGAAAAAAATGCCGCTGGAAAAAAAAAAAGAAAGTGGTGCGAGAAAGTGTTCAATGAAAGACGGGTGGACACTGGGCCACAAAGAAACTTTCGGGTGCTTAAGATGGAGAGGTCGAAAGGCATGGAGGTAGAGAAGTCGTCGGCAAAAAAAAAGGAAAAAACAGGGTTTGGAGCAAACTGGGGTCTTAAGAAGGGGGTACAAAAAAAAGCCGGAGGGAGTTGGAAAAAAAAACCTCGGGAACAAGGTAGCACACAGGGGTAGGAACAAAGGGAAGCGGGGGCGGAGAGGAAATGGGCAAAGAAAAGGGTTTTGAGATAAACCAAAAAACTTTGAAACGACCAGAGTGCAGGAAAGGCGCCCGAGAAATGGAATGGCCCGACCGAAGTTGTGGGGTTGCCATCTGGCGACCAGCTCAATGTTCGGGGGGGGGGGTCAGGAAAGATACCCAAAGAAGGGCAATAAGGGGGAAAGCAAAGCGCCAGCCCCCTGGCAGGACCAAAAAAAGAGCTTGCACACTCCCAACGGAAAAAAAAAGTAAGAAACAAAGGGGTAAAACTCACCTGTTGAAACTAGTAACGGGGGGGGCCAGGAAGGGGGTGCCTAACAGGCGTCAGGAAGGGACCCGGGGGGGCCCAACCACCCCAGCCCCATGAAAATACGTCGTACTAAGTTCGGGGGACCGATTCAGGGACTCAGCCAAAAGTGAACTCCCACGAAGCTCCCAAGAAGAAGACCCTCCAAGGACAAAAATATGGGGACAAACGCTAAGGGGAGAACAGGGGGAGCAAATCACGAGAAAAAAAGTGCAAAACAAAAGCGTTGACAAGGGAAAAAAAGTTGCCAGTAAATCTAAGACGCTGGAGCAACAGAAGGGAAACTGGGTTAGCAAAAAAAGGGGTCAGAAGAAAAGGGGGAAAGGGCAAAAAAATAAGAAAACGCTTTGTGAAGGTGGTCAAGGCCAATACTATTTCCGCGCCCCGCCGGGACTTAGGACGGGGAATTTACGGCTAAAAGGATTTTTGTGGATTATGGGGGGAGCAGTCAGGGCCCAAAAGAGCCAATCACACAAACAAACTATGAAAGGAGGAAAAAAATCAGGAAGGGGTGAAGAAGCGAAAAAAGGAGGGGAGAAAACACAAAAGCCCCTCTTCCAAGGAAGGAAAAGGATAACAAAAAAAAAAAAAAAACATCGAAAGTTCTAGACCCAGGGGAATAAAAATCAGGTTTTGGGAATAAAACAACGTTCAAAAAAAGGGGGCCAAAATCTGGGTTACCGAACAGAAGAAAGAGAGGGGTTGACAATATAGGAAAAATCTGAAAAAAAAGTAAAAAGCGAGGAGGGTTATAAAAGAAATGGGGGACAATCAAAAAATACTATTTAATACAAAAAAAGAAAAGAAAAAAACGTGGAATTAAAAAAAGGGGAGGGTCAATGGGGAACACGAAAGACAAAAGAATGTCTCATACCGTCTCCAGCTCGGAAGGAGACGGAAGCGAGGGGGGCCTGGAAGAAGGGGAAAAAAAGGCGCCAAGCCAACATGAGGAAGGACTAAACGACACAGATTCCGAAGAAGAAGACCAAATGGGGAAAAAAGAAAAAAGTGGTTTCTAAAATCAAAAAAAAAAAAAACACCCAAGGCCATTACAAACACAAAGGAGGGGAACGCCTCTCAAATTGAGACAGAGTTCCAAGAAAGGAGGGTCCATTGGAAAACAAGTCAGAAGGGACTGCATTAAGGCAAAAGCCCGACAGAAAACGGGAGAATGAAAGAAACAAAGCCGCAAACCGCCAAATCTCGCTTTGCGTCACAAGAACAAAAGGGGAAGAGTTCAGGTGCAAGAAAGCGGGGGATTTGTCCCTAGAGGGGCAAAAAAAAGGCCCCAGGTTGTGCGGATAAAAAAAAAAAAAAAGAGAAGAGGAAACAAGCCAGAAAACACGCTTGCTGCGCCCCTCGGGGGGTTGGGGGGGCGGGACCAGAATGGGGGAAAAAAATGAAAAAAAACTAGAACAGAAAAACCGGCAAAAAGTAGGGGCCACGATGAGGTTCCCATCATGTCCGGGGTGAAGAGGATGCAAATATGGGGAACCCGGGGGCCCCTAGTATGATACTAGTGGCAGAAGAGGGACCCCCCCAGGGGATAAACCCTTGATGCTAACCTGAGGACCACGGGGGAGTACAAAGACACCCCAGGAGAGAAGGAAAGGGCCCAACTAAGAATACTTCCATAAATGAAAGAAAGTACGGGCCCAAAAAAATTGGAGTGGAAAAAAAAGATCACTGAAAAAAAAAAAAAGGCTTGTAGGTGGGCCGGCAGCGACGGCTGGCACACGGTGGCAAACAAAAAAGGGGAAGACCAGGTTGGCCAAGCATCAAAGGGGACAAAAAACTGAAAGGGCCGAACACAACTGAACGAAAAAAAGGGGTGGGAAACGACATACAATAAAAGTGCAACATGAAAAAGCCATGAAAAAACACAGAAAAAAAACCTACAAACCCTAGCGCAAAAGCACCACTGGGGGGAACAACAGGAACAAACCTGTTGTCAAAACAAAGGGAAAACAACGCCACCTGCAAAAACCAAAATGAAAAAAAAAAAGAGGATTTGCACACTGCCTCCACACCGAAACCAAAAGGACCCTAGCAACAAAAGAACACAAAGCCCTCAAAAACCACCGACTGACAGAGAACAGACCGGGACGCCCCGTAGCACAGGTACCCTCGAGTAGGGGGAAAGGGGGGGGGCGAAACAGAAGGGGCGGGAAGGGGGAGAAGGGAAACCTTCAGAGACGGGGTCCCTGAGTATCAAGGAAACAGGGACTTGGGGGTACAAGGGGGAGTGGGGTCTTCCACTAAAAAACCCCGAAACCAACGTTAAGGGGCACGGAAAAAAAGGCTACGGCCAAGGCTAAAAATCACAAGAAAAAGGGGGGGAAAAAACACCACCAGAGGGGGAAAAGCGGGGCAACTGTACGCAACTTCAAAAAAAAAACTCAAAGGGGGATCTCCGGTTGCAAAAGGACGATGGATGGTGGTCCCTATCCACCATCCGGGCAAAAAGCTAAAAAAAAACAAAAAAGAAGGCCCGTTCAAGGGGGGCTACCCGAAGTCGCAAGAGCTAGGACACATCTGGACTGAAGTGAAAAGGATCAAAAACCCGGGAAGTTAAGGAAAGGGGGAAAAATCCAGAAGAGGGAATAGTCAACCAATCATGAAGAACCCTCCTCCACATTAAAACCAATCCGTTCCATAAAAAAAAGGTTGGGAGTGGGGTGGGACTCGGGCGGGTCCTGACCATGCCACTTCCTAGAATGGGGAAAAACCGAGACTCAAAAAGCCACTTGGTCCTTTGCGGTTGGGAAATAGGGGGTTGCGGTGAACAGGTTCAAACCCTCAAGCGAAAGGGGGGGTGGAAGCAGTACCTCACTCCTCTTTCCTGGGGGCTTTCTACCAGTGGAACATGTTTGGTTAAAGGGGGGGGGACGTGAAAAAAAAAAGAAGTATTGTTGGCTTATTCCCAGGGTAAGACAGGGGGGGAAGGCAAAAGGTGGAAGGGCAAGGGAAAGAGTGGAACAACCCATTAAACTGGGGGGTGGAAGCCCCTGGAAACAGTGTTAAAGGGGGGACAGAGGGGCTTGGGGGGGGGATCTGTTAAATCGGAGGTAAGGTGTTCCTTGGTAAGAGGGGCGAAAACATTGTTAAGTCCCTTTTGATGGGGGGAAAGGTTTGTTACCAACCTGAGGGAGGGGAGTGGGAATTTGCCCCGGCACAAAAAGGGGAAAGGGAGGGGTTGGGGTCCAAACAATTGAGGGGGAAGTGCACGTGGAAAAAGGGGTTTGAAACACACTGGGACCAAGATAAAATGGGGGGGGGGGTGCGTCCAATTGAAAAGGCGAAAAAAAGGGGTGAGCCGAAAAACCTGTAAGGAGAAAAGGTTTTGGGGGGTTAAAACAGGGACCTTGCGCGGTGAGGGTGTAAAAAAAAAAAGGGGAAAATCGACTTACACGGGGGGAAACATGGAAAGAGGACGGAGGGAGACTTGGGCGGGAATTAGGTGGGACAGAACAGGCTAGTCTGGAAGGACAAAGACGGTGGGCGGAGGGGGATGCAAGGAAAGCGAAGGTTGGCACGCTGTAGGGACGGACAGTAGTCCCGCAGGGCAAAAAAACACGGATGCGAGGGGGGTTACTTCAATTATAATCAACCATTGGTAAGCAACCGAAAAGGGAAACCCTTCACGTGCTAAGATATTATCTACTTGGGGTGGGGGGATCAGCCCACCTGGGGAAAAAAATGGGGACCCCGTACACTCCGGGGAAGAATGTGGAAAAATGGGTGTTTCCAGAGCCGAAAAAAAGGGGGTGGTTGGAAAAAAACCCCAAAAGAGGGGAAGGCAGCGTAAAAAAGCAAAAAGCCGGGGCATGTTCAAGATGGTCTCAAATTTCCCAAAAGGAAAGGCCCAATTGGAAGGGGTCAAGCTGTTCTAAAAACGAGTGGGGGGGAGATTGACCCATTTTTGAGAGTCGGATCCGGACGGTCAGGCGGTGGGCGGAGCACCGCTTAAGCCCTAAAAACAACCGCCTGTTAGAAAAGGAAAGAAGGTTGGAAGAAGAAGTTTTGCCAATCAACGGGGTCCAACAATGGGGATTGAACTTAATCGGGGCTTTTGTGAGGGGGAAAAAAACCTACAAAAAAAGGGGTCGAGTGGAATTGCGCGTCGCGTCTCGAAAATCAAACGTCGAAAAAGGGGCGAGGGGTGAACGTGGGTCGGGAAGGGAAGAGAAACGTGACCGGTCCTTGGGGGTACGCGCCAAAAAGAAGACGCCTTGCCAGAGGGTATGTCGGCTAAAGAAATGCAGTCATTTCTATGCACAAAAATATAGAAAAAAAAAAAAAAAAAAAAACAAACAAAGGGGGGGGAGGAAAAGTAAGGATGCCTTGGGACCAAAAACCCAAAATACAAATCAATGTCCAGGACCGACGAAGTAAAAAATCTTCAAAGGGAAGAGAAAAAAAGGACCCGGTAAACCTGATAGGAGAACAAAGTCAAACAAGAAGGGTTCCGGTTCATCCCGTGGGAAAGGGGGTTCCAAGACGAGACATCATCACTAACCGGGAAAAGGAAAGGGGCAGCCCCCGAAGACTAATAAGTACACATAAGGGCTTCAAACGGGAACCGTGTGATCGCTGGGATAGTGGATTCTAATGGTAAACAGACGGGGGCGATAGCGGTCAAGGCAGTGCGGGGGATTGGGGGCAGGAAGGCGGGGGGAGAACTAAAGACAAATGGGTTATTAGGGAAACCCAAATTCATTACGAGAGAAAAAAGGGCCAAAAAAAAAAGGAGGTTTTCCCCGAGCACTTGCAAATCGGGGGGACATCAACAGAAACAGGCCTGGGGAAAGCCCTAAGGGGGAAGGTGGAAAAAAAGCTGGGAAGGCCCATCAGAGAAAGTGAACCCCGGACAGATTGGGGGGGTAACAACCCCAAGACATCCCCGAGGGGAAAAAAACGAAAGAATGGGGGAAAACAAAAAGGAAATGAGATTGTACCCAAAGAGCAGGGGGGGAAAATACTTCAACTGGGGGTAGGCAAGAAAAAAGGGGCAGTCAAATCATGTCGCCCAAAAACGGGGGGTGGCAGAAACGGAGAGGGAAACTGTGGCTGGGAAAAAGCATGGTTGTCAACACATCCTGTGGGGGGGACTGAGGAGACGAGGGGCCACAAAAACCCACAAACGCAAAGCTCCTCCAAAAAAAATTGGGTGGGCTGGGGGTGCTGGAGCCGTGCAAGAAGGAACAGAAAACAGAGACGTCGTCATTGTGGCAAGGCAAGACGGACTTCAATACGGAAGCCCATAGAGAAGGAAGGACAAAAAGTATAATAAGGGCCACTGAACCAAGGAACCAATTGCGTGTGGGCACCCTTTCACTTGACCTGGGGTCGGACCAAGACGAAAAAATCAGCCACACTAGGGGGTCCAAACGGGGGGGACAAAACGTTGGAGAAAAAAACCAACCGAAAAAATCGAGTCATCTAAAGGGTTTTTGTCGCGGAAGCGACAAGTTTTGAACTACCACACAACCCAAAACAAATGCCAAAAGTACGCACTCTTTGGGTACCACGACCCTCCAAAACAGGGAATTCCCTTACTGAAAGTAAGCCATCCGAAAGGTGGGCCTGTGAAACAAACAAACCAGAACCCCAGAAAAAGCCGGGAAAGAAAAGCAGAAGCTTCCCAAGCGTGGAAAAAGGGTTCAACAAAAAAAACCCGGGGTGCCCGGTCTAAAAAATTCCCCGGCGAAAAAACAAGCGCCCCCCAGCACCATCCGTTCCCACAAATGACCACACGGAACGACTTCGTCAAGTTGTCCCTAGATGAACCGGGCCCCGGGGCGGGTCCACCCCAAACTCGGGAGAAGAGGGGTTGAGTGACCCTGGGGCCAGTTTGACTTAAAAAAAACCCAACACAAGAAACAGGACCAGGTGTCACTGGACTACTAAAAACAGCCACGGAAAAAAAAAAAGGACTCCAAACAATCAACCGTCAATAAAGAAAATTTGGGGACCGACACTCAACACTCAACAGCTCAAAGGCAAAAAAAAACGGGGCGAAACGGGGGGAGGGGAGAAGGTTTTAAAACCAACCGGGAGAAGGCAGTGTTTCCGGCAAGATGTTGAAAAAAAAAGAGAAACTAAAAATGATCCTGGGGGGACGTGCTGCTCTCAAAGGGCCAAAGGGGGAAAGTCTATGAAAGGTTCAGCATCTTAAACAGCCAAGAAACAAGACAAACACGCACGGGGGAGAGAAAATCAATCAAGGCGGAGATAAAAGACCGCCAACTATGAGGGGGCTGGGAACATATAGAATTGACTGGGGAGCCCAGGGGGCACAGGGGTGGATGGAGCGCTGAAAAGGCCTGTAGGACCGGTAAAGAACGTTCACTACGGGTGGGGGGGTGAAAAAGAATTGGGCGTTGGGATCTGGAACAGGGGGGGGGGAGTAGCAGGCTCTGAGGGGTCGACTACCCCTTTCCAAAAACGAAACTGGAAAAACATTGGGGGGTTAACAGGCTGAACGGGGGAGGAAAGGGACAGTAAGAAGGCCAGGACCGTTTATTGGGGCCGAAAAAAAACTGAAAAGAAGGAACCCAGGCAGGGGGGTGGAACGCAAGTGAAGGTGATATCATGCTGGGGAAAAATCGGTGGGTCGGTTTGAGGCTCTGAGCGGGGAAAAGTAGAAATGGGGATGCAGTCTGGGGGGCGTTGGTGGGGACATGGTCAAAAGGGGTTGGAAAAGAGGACGGGGGGCTTCTGATGAAAAAAACAGTTTGGTCGGAGGTGGCATGTGGTTCCCGGCGGGAAGGGATTGCAACTGTGGGCGGGGAAAGAAGAAAAAAAAAAAGGGAGGGCTCATGGGGAGTTGTTCGGGAAAAGGGAAGGAAAAAAACCCATACCCTTGGGAGGGGCTGAATAGAAAAAAAGGGGGGGTGGCCGCAGGACCGTGGCGCCTGGAAAAAAAATAGTTTTTTTTGGGGTTGGGAAGAATGCATTATCGAGACGTTCCGTGGGCCCTTGGGGGGGAAACGGAACAACCCTGAAAAAAAAAAAAAAAAAGGTGATTCCATATGTTAACAAGGTAGGTGGACTCTTCGCCTATGGGACTGGGGGGGCCCCCCGAAGAGTTGCTGGAGAAGGGGACAATACCAGGCTATGTGGTACATGCGGTCACGGGGCCAAGAACGGGCATTCGAACTTAAAAAAATAGAAGCCTCTGGAGGGTAGTGGGCACTGCGAGGATACCCTTATGGTGGGTAGAAACAAAAGAGGGGGCTGCTCAAGGCCGCCTAGTGGGGGGGGGGGCGAGAAGATCGTCTGGGTGGGTGGTGAGAGCAATTGTCAAGACCCCCGTGGGAAAGTATGAAAAAAAAAAGTTTGAAAAGGAAAAATAGGGGGGGTGCATCGGGGCAAAGCGATTGGGGCGGGGGGGACTCCCCAGGGTAAAAAAAAGGGCGCGAACACCCTCTGCAGGTTTAGGGAAAGGGGGTTTCAAGGCTCAGGGTATTATTGCACCACCGTTTAAAAACAGGGGGACGGGATACAAAAAAGCGGGGGGCCTGCAATGTTGGGCTATGGTAAATTTGGGGGGCGAAAGAAAGGCGTAATTTTCACAGGGAGTAACGGCGGGACCCGGAAGCACTCCAAAGAATGGGAAAAGAAACTCCAGGCTGCATGACAGGAAATTGGGGAAGAAGGACTTATATAAAGATACGTTTGCCTCCGGGAAAAAAACAGGTGTGGGGCTGTAAGTTCCAAGAATGGGGCGCAGGGGTACGCTGGGGTGATTAAGCTTTCAACAGGGAAGGCAAGTCGCGATTTGTTTAGCTGCCGAAGACGGCCGAAAACGGTCCAAAAAAAGGGGAAAACTAAGTGGGGACATTTGGGGTACTATAAAATGGGCCAGGTGGCAAGGCGGGGCTTTGAAGGAAAGAGAAAAAAAAATGTCTCAAGGTGGGGGGGAGTGACTCCAGAGGAAACTTCCAGTCCGAGGGGTCCCAAAAGAAGAAAGAAAAAAAACGGGGGGATGGATGAAAATAAAAAGAGATCTGTGGACTTAAGGAAACTCGGAAAACCGTAAACCAAAAAAAAACCAGAATAAAAGGGGGGAGGGAGGTAAAAAGAGAGGGGAAAAAGGTCAGGAGATGAAATCACCCGGACGGCAAAAGGATGGGAAGACAAACGGGTGCAAAACAAACAGGAAAGAAAATTTGCACGGAGAGGGGTTTCGACGAGCGTCAAAAACATTCATGAGAAACGGTAACCAAAAAAGAAAAAGGAGGCATAGAACAAATAAAACAAATTAAACCAAAAAACCCACAAAAACAAATAAGGGGCCATCAACTTGGAGCCTCCCAAAAAGATAAAGGACCGGCAAAAAGGGATCCTTGACTTGAGCAAAAAAATTCTTATTTCAATAAGGAAAGCAACCCTCCACGAAATTTCAGGGGTGAGGAAGGAAAGGCTTTAAGAACGCCCGACCACGAACCGGAGCGCTCTCCTAGAACCCACAGAAAAGAAAAAAAGATCATTGGAAGGCCCAGTTTCAGTCGGGGAGACCCCCAACCAAACAAAAAAAAAAAAAAAAAGAAAAAAAAAAAAAAGACGGAAGTAGGTGTCAGACCCTCCAGGGTGGGGGTGTAGAATCTTTTGAAACCATAACGAAAAGGAGGAAAAAAAAGACGCGGTCGTTGAATGGTCGCATCTGAATGTTGGGGGGTATTACGAAATATACAAAGAGCCCCCAAACGCCTCGCCCGAAGTAGCCAAAAAATACGCTTCAGCGAAGGGTGTAGAGCGGGTCTTCAGCTCCAAAAAGGGGGGAGGGAAGAATTATAAAGGGTACCCCCCCGGGGCTGAATCCACAGGAGAAAAAGCATCTGTCGCCAACTGGAGGGGGGGGTCTTCCAATAAAATTAGAAATTGTGCTTGACCAATAATGTAGCCCCTGGCCGCAAACGAAAAAAAGACGAGAGCGGTCATCAGGTTGAAGGGCGAATAAGGCCGTGGCAAAAAAAAAAGACACATGAGCCGGGGGTGAAATGCACGACGGGTAAAAAAAACGGGCCCGAAAGAATCAAGAGGACCCACTGTGTGCAATAAGGAACCATGAAAAGGCCCGGGGAGAAAAGGGGGGCGAGTAAAAATGTTCAAGTGAAGGTCCCAGATTACTTCGAACACTAAGTGGTTAAAAGGAACCCGCAACGAATTTGAAAGGGGGGTGGGTGGTGTCCCTCAAAGAACAAAACCTCGTCAAGGAACAGGGGTATAAGCTCAATAATTTGGGGGTCTCAAGTCCCCCCGTGGGTCCTCACCAACTGTTCCCAACAACATAACTCGGGGGGTGGGATCCACTGGGGGGGACAACCATGAAGAAAAAGCAGGGAAAGCAGCAAAAAGCCGTACCAAAAAACGAGCCTTTAAAGAGAAAAAAGTCCTAAGGAAACTTCCAAGGGGGGACAAATTGGGGGCACCAAATAACAACGCAAATCAACGGGGAGAAAGTGGGGGGACCCAAACGCAAAGAAAGAACACATCATCCTAGCCAACGCGCGGAGAAAGAACTGCTACACTTGCCACATTAGTTCCAAAAAACCGCTACGGGGAAAAAAAAAAAAAAAAAAGGGGCTATTATCTGCACCCACAACCTCCCACGGGCAGTGATTACTTCTGCAGAAAAAGGCCAAATCCAGAACCGGGAAAAAAAAAACAATCCAAAGGTTGGCAAAACCGAATCAAAACCGACCTTTCCGACAAGGAAAGCCCCTCCGCGGTTAACCCTACGGGGGAACGACTTGGATTGGAGGATCTCGTCAACTATGGGACAGCCCCACAACGAAGAAAAGGCAAGTGGACGTGTCCCAGACAGAAAGTTTACAGTAATCCAGAGAAGGGAAAGGGTTCAGAGGCGGAACAATTCCACCAAAAAAAAAAAAAAAAAAAAAAAAAAAAAAAAAAAAAAAAAAAAAAAAAAGAGAAGGGCAAGAAAGAAGTCTGGGAGGTGCCACCGCTCTTAAAAAACCCGACAACCGGCCTGATTCGGGACAAGAATATGTTTCGTATACCATAAGAGCTGGGGGGGGGGGGAGATGAAAGCACTTCCATAAGACATCGGGCAACAAGGATCTCCGGCAAAAAAGGAAGGGTAAAAGTGGTGTTGTCGAGTTTAAAGGATGTGTTGCGATACAAAAAATCCAGGGTGTGCCAGGTACAGAAAGGACTTCTGGGCGTTTAGAAAAGAAACAAGAAAATGGGTCAGGGACGGTTGGTGTGTCACGACTCTTGCCTTGTCCGTAAAGCTGTAACAGGAAAGACAGGGAGTGGTCGTTAGAATTCAGAGGGCACAGTGTAAAACCCCCAGTGGGTGGGGGGGGGGGGGGAAAAAAAAATGAGGGCAGGATCGCGGCGAGGGTGGAGCAACTGAGGAAAGGGGGGCTTCTGGTTCGGGGTGGAGGGGGAATTAGCTCAGGGGTGCGTTGGGTTGGAGTTGTGAAAAAGACAAAGTTTTTGGTAACGACTGGGGGTAAGAATCGTGGCCTTCTGCGGCCAAAGTGAAGGGGGGGGGGGGATGTTGTCCACAAAACTGCGAATGTGCAAAAAGGAACCAGACGCCTGAACAAACGTCTGGAAAAAAAAGTTTGTGGGGAGGGGGAAAGTAAGCGCAACAGCTGGGGGGGAACTGGCAACGTGTAAAAGAGTTTGGGTGTGGGCGCAAAAAAAGGGGAAAAACCTTGCACCGCAAGGGGGAAGAGGTGACCGAAGCCGTTACATGCTCGCCAAATGGGTCCCCTAGACAAACGAAAAAAACGGGGCCTTCTATGGGAGGGGGTGGGGGACAGCGCAGTGATGTATGTGCCAAAAGTGTTGAGACGGCATGGCCATACAGGCGTGGTGGTTGTGCAAAGGTATGCACTGAGTGAAAGGAACACTAGAACCCCAGACGGAGGTCGGCCCGGCAACGGATCCGACCAACAAAGGTGGTTCACAAAAACCCTATGTACATGCAACGGAAAATAGGGGGGAGGGAAAAAGGGATCTTTGGGGGGTCAGACCGAGGGACCACGACAACATATGGAAGGTAAAAAGCCGAAAAAGATGGGGAAAGGGAGGAAGTTTTTTTTTTGTCTGTAACAAAAAACCGCCCGAGTGGGCGGGGGGGGGGGGGGTGGGGGGGGCAGAAATAGGGCAGGGCGGACTGCATCGGCCCCGCACATGTTCCAGAAAGGGGGTGAAACGCTCTTCAACAAGGGATAACGGTATAACATAGTCCGGGAACGGGAAAAAAAAAAAAAAAAGGGGGCAGGACCTTCCCCATTGGGGGAAGAGTTAAAGGAAATTTCGGTTGCTAGGCGAAAGTGGGGGGCAGCATAACCGGCCCTCCGGAAAAAAAACGAAAAACTAACCCGCCGCCTTCACGTAGCCCGAGGTGAGACTCTGGGAAAGAATCGGAAAAAGGGGGGCAAGTGGTTGCTATTTAAAAAAGATAGAGGTATAAGTAGCGGGGAACGGAGGGGTTTGAGCACCAGTGGGGGAAAAAAAGGGGAAAAGTTTGTCAGCTGTCAGGGGAAGACGAAAAGAGAATGGGGGAAACGCGGGGGGTGAAATTGCCCAAAATACCGATAAGCTGGGGGAAAAGGTCCGGGGGGAAAAGGAACGAGGTTACGGCCATCGAGGGAAGATACGGTGACAGTTCAGGTCGATTGCCTACATCAACAACACAACAAAAAAAAGTGAAAAATATGTCATGTGGGCCAACTAGGAGACTCAGGCGCACGCCTCAACCCAAAAAAGCGAAAGGCCGGGAGGGGAAAGAGAAAGCCAAAGCTTCTCCAACTGCTAATCGTTGTAGACAAGCAGGACGTTCCCCCGCTCTTGGTCCTGATGGGGAAAAAGGAGATGTTCAGTAGGAAAAAGAACAAGGGGGGCAAAACATGGGGACAGCGGACTTTAGGTGGCAGTTGAACCCGAAGAACTCTTAAAACGGAAACAAAGAGACTGAAAAGGGGAAAAAAAATCACTCCAAACAGGGTTGAAACCAGGACGGACAAGAATGAGAAAAAAATGCCGAAGAGATAAAAGTGTCAACTCTCTGCACAAGGGGGGAAGGGTAATCTGGGGCGTGCCTTCGTCGATTTGTCAACCCCGGACGACAGAGCAACCGGGACTTATCTCCTGAGAAAATCGGAGGTCAAAAACCCGGGAATACAAAATGGGAAAAGGAAAAAAACCCGAAGTTTCGGGCATATGGCTCCGGAACCAAGAACAAAACAAAAACGCTTGTCCCAATAAATAAAATGGGAAGAGATCAGGTGGAAAACCATAACCAAATGAACCACAACCAAAAGTCCAAACAAAACTTGCCCTTCGTAAAGAAAAGGGGGCATGAACCCTATGTTGTAGTAGAAAAACAACAGAGGAGGAAAATGGGCTTGGGGGGTGCAACCGAATAAAAAGAAAAAACAAAAAAAAATTTCACAAGCGCAAGGATGAATACTCCGAATAAAAAAAGGCGGGGGGGGCGGCAACAAAAAAGAAGAAAGGGGTCGAAGAGCGGGGCCATTGGGGCATCAAGAGGTGGCGGGTTGACCTCAAAAAGGGGGGGGGGGGGGGAGAACACGGAAGGCCGGGGGGGCCGCAACGAAAGAAAGCCCGCGCTACCGGGGACCGGCAGCCGGGGAAGTGAGCGCCACAGGGGGACTTTATTGGGACCCGACCGCCAGAGAATAACCCTCCACCCACCCCACCCCACACCAGCAATAGACTCTTCAAAATATGAAATGGGCAACAGCACTATGCTATGAACAGAGGGGATTCGAGATCATGACCTTCGAAAAAGGGGGGACCGTCCAGAGCGCAGATGGAAGGGGGGGGCACGCAAACAAAGCTGATACATGGGCGTGGCAAAGGATGTGCGTCCATCCCGAACGCAATGACCTACGGAAAAGGGGGGGGGTTCAACCCATAAAAACTGGCCTCAACAACTGAACTTACGTATGCCCGGGGGGAAGCCAGACAAAAGAAAAGTAAAACCTAGTAGCACAGGGAACAGAAGAAGAGAAATCTTCAAATCGTTGAAATTGTAAACAAAAAGAAAACAAAAAATCTCCCTATGAGCGAAGGGGGGTGACCTCACAGAACCAGTCCCTACCCAACAACTCAAAACACGTAGGGGAATAACAAAATCCAAAGAAGGGCAAAACCAGGAGTGTTTTCCACCCAAAGACACGTGTGGCGTGCCCTATTGAAGAGAACGAAAATAAAAAAAACCTGCCGTGGTCCCTGGAAAGCTTTTTTCAAGTTACTGAATGAACGCAGTAAATTTCCCAAACGGGTCAACGAAGAAATTGAAAAACAACTCCCAGAAAGATCCCTGGGGGTCGGGAACTGGGTAAAAAAGTCGTATTTCTGTCCACGGATAAGCAACAAGAAAAGATGTGGATCCAAAAAAACGAACTCACGTTTAAAAGGGTGGCCTTACACAAGGGGGCAATAGAGATTTAAAACTCGCAGGACACATGAATGCGAGGCAAAAAGAATCCTTACTTGTAAGGGATCTGACTCAAAAACAAACAACCAAGGGAGGGCGGCTATACCCGACAGGGGGGATTGGTATAGGGGGGGGGAATGCCGGGGCACGCGAATAATATATCGTGACCGAGAAGACTCCAGGGAGGTGGGGCGTTGTTAGAAAAAATAGTTGCGGGGCGGGAAAAAATAGGAAGGTGTGCACCGTAGCCTGCTGGGCTGGTTGGTCCGACAGGGGGTACAAAATAAAAAATTTTGGTGGGGAAAAGGGGGCGGGCTGCGGGATTGGGCCCGTAGCCCCGAAGTGATCCGGAAGAATGCTTGTGGAAAAGGGGGGAAGGGGAAAGACCGACCCCAAGTGGTGACCCCAATTGAGGGGGGGGGGGAAAAAAATCAATTTCCGTGCAAGAGAAGGAGCAAAAGGGGTGGTTACGGGAAGGGAAAAGGATGGGTCCTTGGGAGCTACCATGTCGGGGAAAAGGGTTGGGTGACTGGGGGTGACAAAAAGGGGTGGAAAACGATTTGAAAAGGAGGGACGGAGGCATTGCCCGCTAGGTTGTGGAGGGCTGGGGCGTAGTTCAAAAAAAGAAGGGCCATGTGCTCAAGGGAGGTCCCGCTATTCCCAAAGCGGTTCGGTCGTTGTAAGGTGGGGGGGAAAACTGAAACGGAAAAGGCACTCTTTTTAGACATTGAAAAGTGAAAATAAGTGTTGTTGTTTGTGTGGGTGCACAAACTTTAAGCTACGGGAAAAGGAAATCGTGTTTAAAAACACCCTATTGACAGGCGGGGATGGGTCACTTGAAAAAAAAACCTTGGGGCCGCAAACTCTGACGGGGCATCAGGGGGGAAGGGGTAACATCCTTCCGAGAGGTAAGAAGCGTTCGAATGTGTGGTGTTAAATCATAAAAAGTTGTGGGGATAGGGCGTCCTTCATACAGTGACCCGAACCCAAAACCGAGAGGTTCGTTGGGGGGAAAGGGGCATCACGTCCAAAGCCAAAACCTGTAAGGGTGACAAAAAAAAAACATTTATGATAAGCAAGGGGACTCGCCGGGCCCCGAAATCGCTTTTTGCAGAAAAAAAGCACTTTGGTGGGGGAAAAAAAGGCCCATTAGGGGGGGAAGAGAAGGGGCCCTCCCTTTACCAAGATTTTGGTTGTGGGGGGGTGTTCCATACTGGAAAAAAAGCAGGGGGGGCGGTGTTGAGCAACCAATGGGGCCCATCGGGGAGCAAAACCTCCTGTGCGCAAGGGGGAAAAAGGGGGGGGGGGGGGGCAGTGCTCTGCCCAATTAATGGTTATATAAGCCGTGTGTAACGGGGGAAACTGGGAAGCTTGGCCTAAAAAAAAGGGGTGGGGGGACAGATGGGAATGAATTTCAGGGGAGTCCGAGAAAAATGTGGACCGGTGCTGACCGCGCAGCCGGGGAAACAGGGGACGCCACAAGCCTAACTAGGGAATATACCCCGATGTGGGGGGGGGGCAGTCCTCCTGTGTTTTCCTTCAGCGGGTGGGGAAGTGGGGAAAAAAAAAAAGGAAAGGACCTGGGTGATGGGGAATAGGAAGAGGGGGGGGGGGGGTACAGGGAAATAGCTAACACCTATTCCACGATCCTGTTGTAAAAGCTAAAAAGTCCCTCGAAACTCGAAGGGAGAAAAAGAAAAAATGGGGAAAAAGTGTTTTGAAAAAGGTTCCAAGACGACCGTGCCGTCCAGGGGAGAAGCGCGCTTGGGAAAGGGGAAGCAGCCATCTCGCTGGGTGAGGGGGGGGGAGGGACCACACAGTCGGACAGGTCACGTAATGTGCCAGAAAAACTGCCACAGCACAACAAGGGATGGGGTAGGGGTAGGACTTGGGCAAATCGAAAAAGGGGGAAAAAAAAAAAACCGCGAGGGGAAACCCCCTCAAGCACGCCCGTGGTAAATTCACGAAATGTGACGACTTAAAACCGGACGGAAGCAGGGGAGGAGGGGGGATCGACATGGAACCACAACACTCGGGGGGAAGAATTGGAGGAGAGTTACGTAGAAACTGCAGCCTGAAAAAAAAAGCGACCAAGAGAAACGCCGTTGCCAAAAAAAAGGAAAAAAAAAAACGCTACCCCTCTTTACTAAAAAAA
>Ga0179593_1493961_pt1 | contig 16834 bp, 20 predicted proteins | sample CZODoug2_1_08_16_FD_185931 | JGI IMG/M metagenome (GOLD analysis project Ga0179593, IMG submission 185931) | Vadose zone soil fungal communities from Angelo Coast Range Reserve, California, USA - CZODoug2_1_08_16fungal (PacBio error correction) | ecosystem: Environmental > Terrestrial > Soil >...
CGAACAAGCTCCTACTTGACAGAAAAAAAGAAGGTCGCCTTCCTCAGCGAACTGCAAAATGAATACCTAGAGGAAGGGGGAATCAAAGTTCCACAAAGACGTTCTTACCTCGAAAACAGGGAAAGGAGGGTCACTACCCGCGAAGGAAGGTAGGAAATGAACGGCCTAATCTGCTGGCAGAAACTTCCGCTAGAACGCCGTCGAATTCCTCATACCTCGTAATCAGGGACGCAAGCGAAAACACACAAAAAAAAGAAAAAAAAACAACGTAGAAAACAAAACAAACGCTAAACCTCGGACAAAGCTTGCCCGTGGATCGAAAACATGCATAGACATGAAGTACTTCCGGAAGCATTCAAAGGCAAAAGACCCAAGAAAAAAAAAAACCAAAAGAAGAAACGCCAGAAACCAAGGAACGAGGGATGGAGAGGGGGGAAGAGCCAATTCACAGGATCCGACCGTGATTATTAAAGGGAAAGTCATTCTTTAGCAGGTCCAAGCAGAAGAATCCCCCAAGAGACGATCGGGGTGCCGCCGGGACAGGACGCGGGTAAGCGGACGTTCACAAGTTGGGAGAAGGGGGGAGTCTCCGACCGTGGAGAAGGTCAAAATAGAAAATCAAAGAGTAAGAAAAGAAAAACAGGCCAGGCGAAATAGAACTCCTGACGAAAGTTTTAGAAACCGATCCCCTAGCAAAGGGGCGTAGGACGAACATCTCTGGAAAACCCTGAACAGTAACGAAAGAAAAAACTACGAGGGCAGTTTAAAAAAAGGGGGCATTCGAAACGACAACAACCGCTTAATCGGGAACAAAAGTAAGCCTCTACCCCAAATCAAGAACCGCACAAAAGGAAGGAATCTTGGGGGGAGTCTACCTGACCCAATCAGTAAAAGGATCGCCAAAAAACGCGACAGACAACCTCGAGGAGAATCAAAAACACCGACGTTACAAGACTCAGCCAAGAAAAGAGCAGAAAAGAAGAGGGGGTCACTATCAAAAGGGGCTTAGTTGGGAGGAAGACTACCTGCCCGTAATAGAGAACCGAAGACGTAGACGAACACAGGGAGTTCCTAAAGCCGGGGAAAAGCGAGACAAGCCGCAACCAAAAGGGAAACCCTCCAAACAAGTGAGAATGGTGACGAAATCAATGAGAGAAGGTGACGAAACACCCCTGACCCAAATTAGAAGGGGTGCTCCTTGGGGAGGGGTAACGAAAAAATTCCTTTGGAGAGGTTCCCGAAGGGGAATGAAAGGTCAGCTGAAGGAAAAACCCTGGCCAGACCGCGCGGCGTAAGGGGCCAGAGGGTGGGGAGGCCAAATTTGAGGGGGTGAGCGCTCTCTAGGGGTAGTACGGCTGGACGAGGACTGGGACACGGCCACTGCGGAACTCAAAAAGAAAAAAGAAACACAACCTCACAAACCCTGGGACACCACTCACGGAAAAAATCCAGAAAGAACCCCCCGTCAAAAAAAGACAACGGAAGGAGCCAAAAGCCGACCTACGAAAGCGCAATGCTACTGGGCTCAAAGAAAGAAAACAGAGAAGGTAGTCACCGCTGGGAGGAAAAAAAGCTAAGAGGGGAAAACATGATAAAGGAACTGAATTACAAAAGCAGAAGCCAAATAATTCGGCACCCGCTTCGGGACCCAGGATTCCGAGGTAGCCTCCTTAGGGAGGAGAAATAATGCAAGTGGCTGAAAAAAGTGAAGGAAAAAAAGAGGAAGAAAGTAATCTCGTCTCCAAGGGCATCGCAAGGGACAACGCCCGCTCCACACTCCATGCAAAAATGTGGGGGGGGGTGAATGGGAAAAGAGCACGGACTTCTAACACAAAGAAAAAATACCAGCAGAGTGGGAAAGAAGGGACGAAGGGGGGGAAAATCAGGCAAAATGGTAACAAAGAAGAAATTGAAAAACCAAAAAGCCGACGGGCAATTTTTCAAGACTACAGGACGCAAGTCAAAGGAATCCAGGCCACCCAAACCTCGTCAAGCGGGGGTTACGAGAAGAAGAAAAAGGAGGAATAAAGGGGTTGGAAGGTATAAAAGCTAAAAAGAGACCGGAGGGAGAGATCTGATTAGACATTCGGCGATAATGGACAAAGATTGCAAAGTGGCACTACCGCGCAATCAAGTGAAAGGTAATGGCGAAACGAACGTGGAAGGGGGCAACGAAGAAGGGAGAGACAAGTCGCGATGGAAATTGGTAGGGAGGAGGGGACAGGCCAGGTCGACTTTGTTAGAGAAACAACACGAACACCAATGACGGAGGGGAGCCAGGAGATGTAAATGGGACGCAACACATGCTAGGGAAAAGAGAAAAAGGGCGTAAGCAGAGTCAAAACAAAGAAGGAAGAAGGCTAGGCTGGAGAGTCAGAAGCTAAGAGGAATAAAATAGTGGAAAACCGGAGAGGCGGGGGACGGGGGGCTGCGACAGGAAAAACACTCCTTGAAAGGACCATTAGTCTAACATGCTTTACGAAAAACCCATTCATTGAGAAGCGGCGAAAAAGGGGGGAGAGAGGGTTCCCAGTCAAAAAAATTTGGGGGAAAAAAAAAGTCCCACGCGAGACGGAAGAGGAGAAAAAAAACTAGTTTTTAACGATAGCGGACCAAACCTCACAATGTGGAAGCAATGGCGGAATATTTAAGAAAAGGCTAGGAGGGGTGTTTAGTAAACGCTCCTGTGAGGAGGGGGGGAAGGACACTAGGGGGAAATTGAAAGAACACACACGTGGAAAGAAACTGACTTGATGGAAGGAACGATCCCTACCTCTTGTTTCGGGAATGCGATCGTGAAAAAAGAGGCATGTGACACTTTAAGTCAGCCAAAAACCCCAGAGGGAGAAAAAGATGACAAGGGGGGGGAGAAAAAAGGGGCGTAAAATACATGAGGGAGTTGACAATTGTCATCCTCCTACATCTCGCGAAGAAAATGCAACGGGCAGGGAGACGTGGCAAAACCCCAAACATTCTATTCACATTTTTAACAAAACGACAGAAAACAGAAGAGGGGGGGGGAAAAGGGGGGCCGTGAAGGAGAAAGGCAAGGGGGACAAAGGAGCAACACGAACAAGGGGGCAGGTTCTTCCGGAGGCGATGTAGGGAGTGAGCGTCAAGCACATATTTCCTTCGGAGCGAAAACCCCCATTTGAGAGAAAAAAAAGGGTCATAGGGGGAGGCGAACGAGGGATGGGCAAGGGAACCGATTCAATGAAGGTGGGCGTGGCTCACGAGAAGGAAAAAAAGGGAAGGTAGGGGAAAAACGTCCGCACACGTAGATGGTCACGAAAAAATCGGGAAAGTCCGCAAAAAGGAGGGGAAAAAAAAGTATGTGTAAAGACCAACAAGACCGAACGAAACCTCAGCAGCCTGACCAAGAGAATCCGCTGACTAAAAAAAAAAACGTGAATGCGGAAAGACTCAGGGAAACCCGTGGACTCCGGAGTTAGAAGAGGCCGTCTCGGGAGGATGGACGTGGAGAGAAAATATTTGGAAGACTGACTGTTAACGACTCGGTTAAACTGGTGCGAGAGAAAGGCGACAGTGAAGTTGCAGGACAACAGTTCACTGAGACTGGGTACGCGATAAAAAGGGCAAGGGTAGAAAACGAGGCACCCGACGCCGGCAAGACAAAAAGTGTGGGGTATCCCGAAGGGCAATTTTCTCTGGGGCAGAAGGAAGAGGGGACCGTAAAAAAACACTGGTGTGAGCTTCTGGGAAGTGCTAAGGATTTCGGTCTAAAAGGAAAACAGGGGGGGTGTAAAAGATTGGGGGGAGCTAAGAAGGAACGAATCAGTTTGCCTGTGGGGATTAGATAAAAAAGTCGACTGAGCTAAATGTAAACGGCGAACCAGACCATATTCGAGGGGGCCGTAGCAAACGGAGATGAACGAAGAGTGAAACCATATCGGCAGGAAAGGGGATGACTAGGTTCGGAGGGTAGGGAAAAAAGCTTCCTTAAATCTGAAAGGTCTCCGAAGGTCGAACGCAAGAGACGCGAAAAGGGGTAGCATTATCCAGTAGTGAGAGAAGGGGGTATATCTTCGAGGATGAACGAGGGGAAAGGGCGGGGGTGCGTGCAAGGGGGAGCAGCGTTAGTCTTGGAAAAACTGGGAGCTCGTGGGGGGGCGCAATTTGAGGGGGGGGGGAATTGTTTCGATTTTACAAAGGCGACTGGGGGAGAAGAGGCGGTGGTATTTTAGGGGGGGGAGGGGTTAAAGGGATCTTTTTCCATTCACCACAAATTTTGTGAAGGGGAGGGGAGGACTCTTGAAAGGCAGGCGTCACGGAGAAGCGGAGGACGGTGCAGCCCTACTAGGGGAGAGGAAAAAGTTTTAAACTCAAAGTTGGAATTTTTTAAAAGTGTCTGTAAACATGACGCGAAGGTCTGAAATAGGAGGGCCGAACTGGGGTTGCAAGGGAAAAGTACAACTTTGGTATTGACCATTTGGGTGGTAAGTAAGGGAATGAGTAATCCGGTGGGCTATCGGGGAGGACATGCCTCGTACTGACCTGAGAGGGAGGAGAATGAGAAAAAGATACAGGAGAGTCAAAAAAGAGAAGCTCGGACAGGGCTTGAAAAAAAGGGGGCGAAAAAAGGCGGGAAGGGCCACTTGGGTTGGGGAAAGTTTCGGGGGAGTAGTTGACTGGGTGGTGTTCCAGGAGGGAGGACAAGTTGGGGGGATTGGGTTCGTGTATGAAGGCCAGGTCAATAAAATGACCGGAGACTCTATAACGAAGGTAAAAGAGCCGAAAAAAAAATGCTCATAAAACCTCCCGTAGGAAAACCGTGGTCTTGGGGGGAAAGGGGGGGAAAGAGGGGGGGAAGGAGAACGGGAGGAAAAAGGAGGGGGAGAATTACGGGAAAAGAAGGTTAATTTCACAAACGAAAAGAAACACATATATATGGGGTTCAATGGGTTAAGTCAAATGAAGAATGACTCATGACTGTAGAAAAAAAGCGCGGGTGGGGAAAGGGGGTGGTCTGAGGGGGGTCGACAGGCGGGGGAAGAAAGGTTGAGTCGACTTCGAGAATCTTCAGGCGGGCTAGTTCACAGGAAGAAGATTGGAGAAAAGAGGGGGAGAGACGCCAGAGATTGTCTTCTCGGGCGGGGAGAAGGGGGAAGTTTACTGTAAGAGGTGAGGGGGGGGGGTTTGAAAGATAGGGGAGGGTTGCGTAGACGTTGTGTGGGGAGGAACATTGGGAGGGAGAGAGCTGGGGGAAGGGAAGGGGAAAGAAAAATCGTGAAAAGTTGGAGGAGTGGTTGTGGCTCTGGAGCAAAAGAGGTTCCTATTAGAGGGTGTTGGAGGGTCGAATGCACCGGTAAAAAATTGCCTTCACAGAGATAGGGCGGAGAAAAGGAAAATGTGCCAGAAAACAGGAATGGTGTAAAATCTAATTGTAGGTCGGGGGAGGATCCTAAGGAGAGGGGTCGGGGAAAAAGAAGGACTCTATGGCGTATAAAGGCGGGTTTTGGGTCGGGGAGAAAACAGTAGAGAATGAAAGGAATAACAAGGCGAGAAAGTCCTCGTAGTCCAATGTTGGGGAATCTAATGACCGTGGATAGAAGGGAAGAACGGCATCGCAGAAGAGAGATTGGGGGGGATGAACTGACAAGGCACCTCTCTTTATGTATGTTAATGACTCGGTAGAATAGAGGGGGGGGGAGAAATCGGAAAAACTGAGGAAAGAACTCGTGCCCATGGGGGGGGGGGAGGGGAGGTGAATGCAAGTCTGGGGTGTTTGTGGCTTGGGTTACTAAGGGGGAAGCAACCTGGAAATTGGGACTTTCAAGGAAGAGATGTCTAAGCATTGGTCGAGAACGGAAAGGTAGGTCAGAACTCTTGGTCGTGTGCGGGGGGGGCAGTTGATCGGTGTTGCTGTTTTGCTGTTTGGGGGAGTGTGGGTGTGGGGGGCTTGTCGTGAAATCCATAGTGAGGAATTGACTTCGAAGGTCGTTGGAAGAAAAAAAAACACTAGATTAAGGGTGCAATCTCCAATGAGGGCTCCGGCAAAAGAACTTGCAAAGGGGATAGTAAGTTTGCACGCCTGTGATCGGATGGGGGAACGTAGGATTACAGTCTACCGAGCGATTTAAAAAAAATTGCAGGGGAATGTAACAGAAGTCGTCTGACTAGAGAGGGGGTGTCTAAGCTAGATAAAAAAAAAAGATGAGATGAGACAGGAGTATAATAAAAAAACAGCAAATCATCAGCCGTCATGTGCGACCTCCGCCGGGGGGAACCCAAACTGAAAAGGGGGGGCTAAAATAAGAGCAATGACACAATAAAGCACAGGCTGAAACTCGCTCAAAAAGGGGTGCAAAAAGTAGTAAACCACGACACACTTTCTACTTGTCAAAACCTCCGGTAGACATGGGGGATACTTCCAGCCAGTCGCCGTCGAAAGGAAAGAAAGGAACTATGAAAAAGCAAGCGAACAACAACAAAAATCCACCCTCAAAAACAACACAAAGCAATAAAGACGACCCTTAGCACTACATCGTTGAAAAACGCCCGTGGACGGGGAGATAAAAGGCAGTAGACAGGAAGACTCAACAGCTCTCTATCAAGACTAAGGGGGGGTCCTATAGTGGGACAAAAAAAAAAAGAAACAATAAACTAATCACAACTCCAGAGAAGTCACTAGTTGCGAAGGGGCGAGACTCTGTAAAAAAGATCCTCTCTTCAATAAACGAACTAACGAAGAAGGGGAGTCGGGCGTCAGCGACAGAGACCCCAAAAACTCGTCCGTAGATGGAACTACGGGACACAGGTCTCTCGGGGAAAAAGAGCCGGGGAAAGTTCGAACAAGGTGGGGACGACCGAGGACGATCAAGAAGGGTATCATTTGGAAAAAATATACGGAACCAAACTTAAGACAAAAAGACTTCTCGACTCCCAGAGAGAGCAAGTAGAAACCGATCCAAAATCTTAGGATAAGACCCCAGAAATAGATTTAGAAAAAGGGGGGCTCAAGAAAGAAAGAATCCGCCGAGAGCGAGAATGAGTCACCGGGGATTCATACTACAAAAAAGCGGAAAGGGGAAAAATTCCGAACTCGAGGCCAAAAATAAAAGCAAAGACCACAAGGCACTAGAGGGGGGACGTCAAACTAAAAACCATCCATATAGCTTGGCAAAGGAAGACGACAAAAAAAAAAGCTAACAGCCCATAGATCGGGAATCCAAAACCTACCAAAAAAAAAAGGAGGTAAAAGTCTCAGAAGTCAGAACCGAAGAGAAAGAAGAAGGGCGGGGAGAGAGAACTAGCAAAAAATATTCCTTTCAGGAAATAGAAAGCAAGACCAGTAAGATCGCCGTGAAGAATACGGAGAAAAAGGGGGTCCCCTCCGAGAAACATACTCAACCACACTTACCACAAACCGTGCGCAGGGGACGAAAGGACATGAGAAGAAGATTTGAAACCAAACACTAAACTCTATACGGGGATAATGGGTGATTGTGGAAAAAGTTCCTGTGGGCAAAGGAATTTCATCCACACTTTGACAAGTAAAGGTCAGGTCCAGAAACCCAGAAACACGCGGCATGGCCAGATTTGGGATGTAGCTCCTTTTGAGGAAAGCAGCTCTTGATTTCGGGCTCTGTCGAAGAAAGGGGACTTGCAACTAAAAAAGAAGGCACAAAGAAAAAAGCAATACGTAAACCTCCAAAAGGTGAAACAAACGTCCAGGCTCCAAAAGAACACACACAAAAAGATGGCACGCCAAGAATTATAACGGGAGGGGAGAGACCAAGCAACTGACCTTTCACCTGGGTACGGGGTTCAAGGCGCACTAAAAAACAAAGAGAAAAACAAACATGACAGATCCGACAAAAAACACCCTCGCACCCGCGATAAAAAAACGGGCAAACAAAAAGAGACAATAAACATCACAAGGACACAACCACAAACACAAACCAGAGAAGAAGACCAAGATATAAGGTCAAACTTAAAGGCCACCCATTTCCGATCCCAAAAAGGAGGAAGCACACGGCATTCACCGACCCGGTCCTGGGAGCGGGAGTCTACGGGTTGAGCCCCTGTTCTAAACCAGGGGATTCCATGTTCCGGAGCACAGCGAAGGCCGCAACAAGTATCTATGGAACTCCTTCAACCGACTCAGGTAAAGGACTAGAGAAACCTCCATTACAATTTTGGGTTGTACTTTAAAAGATCCCTGGGCAGAAACGCCAAAAACCGGAAAATACAAGAAACTTGATCACCGTATACGAGGGGTTCAAAGATTCAAAAGGTTTCATAAAAAAACCTCAAAGGATCAAAAACCAAACAACCGGCAGGGTGTTAAAAGACTCAAAGGAAAGAAAGTCAGTTCGAAAAGCAAAACAAAGCAAAGGGGGCCCGAAATTCGCATCGACAACTTCGTATAACAGGTTCAAGGGGACGTGAGAAACACCAGCTCCTGCGGGGGGAGCTACATCGGAGGAGAAGGAGGGCGATATTTAGATTTACTCGAACTACTTTGGACTCCAAGCGCGGTCAAATTCAGGGAATAGTTGTTGAGATCAGAAAGGGTAAACCTCTTGCAAAGGGGACAAGTAGAGGAATGTGCTGCCCGGTTTGCAAGGAGGGGGGGGGAGGGCAGAGGGGGGGGGATGGAGGGGTAGGGGTGGGAGAAGTAGGGGGGGGGGGGGAGGTACGGGTGGGGAGGGGAGGGAAAGAAAGAGGGGAGAAGGAGAGGTAAGTGAGAGGGAGAAAAGGGAAGTGAAAGAGGGGGAAGGGAGGGGGATAGAGGAGGAGGGAAAGAGATAGGGGAGTTGGGGGAGAGTGGGGGGGCAAGATGGGGGAGAGAGGGGATTGAGAGAGGAAAAATAGGGCGGGGAGAGGGGAGGGGGAGGAGAAGGGAAATTAGGGTGGAAGCGGAGAGGCGAAGAGGGAAAGAGGGGAAGTAAAAAGGGAGGGGAGCAGAAGGGGTACGGGGAGGAAGGACGGTGAGGGGGCGGAGGGGGGAAGAAGAGAGGAAAAAGAAGAAAAAAGGGGGACGGAGTTGTGTGTGGGGGATTGTTAATGGGGGCAAACGAAGAGGGAGGGAAGTGAAAATGAGGAGTTGTGTGTGGAGGAGAAAGAAAGGTGGGGAAAGGTAAGGAGTGGAGGGAGTATGGAAAAAGGCGGAGGGGGGGGCAAAGCTGGGCGGGGGGGGGAAGGGGAGGAGAGGAAGGTGGAGGATAAGGGAAGGGAGAAAGAGGGGGAGGAGAGAAAGAGGAAGGGGAAGGGGGTGGGGTGACGGTTGCGAAAGAGATGGGTCAGGGAGGATGAGAGAAAAGAAATTCAAAAAAATGTGTTGGAACGGGGGAGAGAGAGGGAAGTGGAAAAAGCACTGGGGGAAGGAGAAGAGGTATGTGGGAAAGGTAAGAGAGGATGAACCAAAGGGACTCAGGGGAGAAGTTGTTGAGAGAAACAAACCATCAAATGAGGAGGGGGATCGTGAAGAGGGAAAGGGTGGGGTAAACACAACAAGGGTCATGGATGACATCAGCTGCGGGCACGGGGCGAAAGGAAGCCGACACATACTCAAACTAAGCCGCTACGGTAGCCAAGTCGGCCGGAAGAAAAGGGCAGAAACAAAAGGTGTCAACCGGGCGGAAGGGGGGTCCGGGAATGGGGCGACCCCAACAGCCTTTAGCGACGGGACCGAATCGCGAACAGGAGGGAAGCAAGAAAGGAAAGGGAGCGTCGCAACCATGTTGAAAAGGGCAAAAAGTAGGCAAATAGGGGGAGCACACAATCCAAGAGCAGAGAGGCGGCGTGACTGAAATCACCATGACTTTGGGGTGAAGAGTAAAGCCTAAAGTTCATCAATCTACAGCAACACTGGGAAGGAGGGGGTGCGGCGTTAGCTTTTGGGTTGCTAACACAACTGCAGTCAGGGGGTTGGGAGGGGGGAACGCACTATGTTTTTAATGGGGAAAGCCCAAAAGGCTCACAGAGGAAGGGAGGAAGGGCCAACGACAAGAACGAGGTTGAATTGAAAGTTCGAGGGCGCCAGAAACTTCATGGAACTGTTTAATTAAAAAGGGAAAAATGAATCCCAAATGGGCACAAAGGGGAAAAGGGGTTTACAAAACGGTTTTTCGCTACACAGGACAAAAAAAGAGTAAAATTGGCATCCGCAGACATCGCCGCCGGAAGGTACAAACTTTCCGTGGCGAAATTTTCAACTAAACTTGCACAGGAAAGAGAAGGGGAAAAAAAATAGAGAGAAAAACAACAAAAAGGAGGGTAGGAACAATTTGTTGCAAAATTGGATCATGGAATGGGAAAGGGGGGGGGTGCGGGGCAAAGTAAAATTAAACGGACGGTTTTGAGTCCAGAGCGAGGGGAGGAAGGCCACGAGGGAAAAAGAAATGATTTAAAATGTAAAGATCCAAACCATTTCGGAGCCACCCTTGTCATAAAGGCTGGTAGACGGAAGGTTGCCAGGGCAACGCGGAAGTGCAAAAGAAAAAAAGTCAATTAATGTTCTGGGAGCACTGAAAGTCGGAGGAAAAGCAAACTAGGTAGGTCTCGTGCAAGCAGGCAGGCAAGGAGCGACTCGTTATGTCAATTAAACCATCGTGCGGGATCCCGGCAAAAACCTTACGCCACTTAAGGTTGTAAGAAAAAAGCTCCGACCGCGAGCAGAACAGAAGGGGGGGGGGCATTCCAAGAGCGAAACCAGAAGGTCAATAGAAAAACGTGAAAAAACGGGGCAAGCTCTCCGTGCCAAAGGTATGAACAGGAGGCGGGGGCAAGGGGGAAGATGCGAGGGGGAAAGGGGAGACCGAAATCTTGGGGACAGAGGGAAAACCAGTTAAGAAACATTTTTCCAGGGCCTCCCCGAAAAGAATGGAGTGCAAGGAAAGACATTTCGCTGCACTGGTGTTCCCGTCGCTAAGGTAGGTTTTGCAAGTCAGCACAAACCAGCGAACACGAAAATCAAAGGACGACACCGGGAGGGTAATGAAAGACGAGGAACGGTCTGATACTTCATTCGACCGAGCTGCTGTAGTTCGAGGGTGTGATCTTGATTAGCAATTAATAGAGGGAGGGTCAGAAAACCTCCATGTTTGTCAAGTAATAACTCGGAAAGAGAAACTAAGAAAAGGGGGGAATTTGGGGGCGTGGGGGGGAGGGAGATATATAAAAGTAGACAATTACTCCCAAATGGGCAAGGAGCCAGACCAAGTTGAACCTCCGATGCAAGAGCCTTGGAAACGGGGGAAAAAAAAACCTCCGAGGTTACCTTGAAACTTATCTTCCAGCTGGAATGGCGCGGGGGATTAAAAAGGAAATATCCCTAGGCAACTCTCACGCAGCCGCCTGGGGAACAACTCTCGAGAAAAAACGACTATCATTGAGAAACGTCCCTGGGACATCGGGATCGCGTTGTGAGATTCGCGTCGCGGGTAGCATGGGGGGCACGGGGGTGGCTGGGCAGTGGTGAAGGGATGGCGGATCTTTGGAAAAAAAAAAAATGTCAAGGGTACTCTTTGGGGTGGGGGAGCAATTTGGGGGGGGAAAGGTTGGTGGAAGAAAAAATTGGGCAGCTGTTGGAAACCCTCAACTACTAAAAGATCAAAAGAGCTGCTGGTGAAGTTCGGTTCGGGGTCTTGACATGGATCGGGTAATGAACACAGGGTTTGAAGGTAGTGGGACTGGCCGCTGTGAACTGGAGGGAGTTCCGGGAAAAAGTTCGGGAAGCTGAATTCGCTGGCAATAAGGGGCAAAGTGGAAGCAAACTGGGTTTTGAACAGTTTTCTTACTGGGGAGGCAGACGGGGAAGAATCAAAGGAGGGACGAAGGAGGGGGAAGGGGCTGGGGTTGGGATTATCCTTTGGGGGTAATTCATGAATGCTGAGCCATGTGTCTCCTAATCGGGAAAAAATGAGCAGGGGAAGCCTCCATGCTAAGAATCCATATCTCAGGAGAACCCTTAGCCTGCGATTAACTCTTAAGTGGAAGTATGAATTTCTTTTCTGAGTCCGCTTCGTCCTTCGGGAGGGAAAAGGTGGGGGGGTGTCCGGGTATTTGTGACCGGACTGGGGGTGTCCACTGCTGGGGAAGAAAAGGCGTGATTTTGTCAGGGGGGGGTCTTATCCGCAGTGGAAGGAGAAGGAAAGAGGGAACTATAAACAAAAGCAAAAAGATAGCGCGGAAAGGAAAAGGAGGAATAACAACAAAACGTCTTTTAGAATGCCCGAAACGGTCGTGGCAAGGGGGTTACGTCTGGCTAAAACCTTGATGTAATAGGGGGGGGGAGAAGACGAAAAAGAGTGGGGGGTCATCCACAACCCCGGAGGCACAGATAATAGGGGGGTTAAGGGTTGGTGTCAAAGAGTCAATGGATCAGACGGGAGTAAAAAAAACGAAAGGGGGGGGGGTGGGAACGGGGGGGGGAGGGGGTGCATCAAATCGGGACCATAAAGGGGAAAAGTACGCCGTATAATCGATCCGGAAGGGGGAGATGGACAGGCAACACTATGGGGGGGTAAACCAGCGAGGGGGGGTAGACGCCATGAGGGTTAGGAGACGCTTGATACTTCTAGAGGTAATTGGAGGAAAAACGTCGGGAAAAGTTTTGAATAGGAGAGGGGGGGGCATTTAAATGTTGGGGGCGATGCCTTTGGGGGGGGCAGCGAGAGCGGGGTTTGAAAGCTAACAAAGAGGCCTTGGGGAGGAGTGGAAATTGGGTCAAGCTCTTAGGAAAAGATTGAATATTGAGGCGGGGGTTGGGAAAATGAGGGTGATAAACAGGGGGAAGGGAGGAAACTTGCCTGCACAGGATAGGGCGGCTACGTGGAGGGCATACCTTGCGGTCCAGTTGGAGAAAGGAGATGGGAGGTGAGGGGGGCTGCCGAAGGGCGCGGGGAGGGTTTGGCTACGGTCCGCCTGAGTGGTGGAAAAATGGACGGGGGGGGGTTGGACGTGACGTAAAGACTCTGGGTCAGCATAGGGAAAAGGATAAAAAATGCGGGGGGGCCTAATACGAAGAGTCCCAGGGGGAGAAAGGGACGAACATCGTGCTGGACCGAAGAGGTTCAAGACAGACTCAGAGGGGGGGAGTCTGATAGCGGGGAAGCCGGATGACAAGAGGGATTGGAAAAGTTTCATGAAATCGGTCAGAAGATTTGTGACTCCTCACCCCCGGAGAAAGAAAGCGTGCCCGGGGGTGACTTTCAGGGGGCGTGGATATCGTCGGGGGGGGGGGGGGTGAGTGGGGGGTAAAACAGAGAAAACGTGATTGGGCAGGTACCGAGAGTAGAGGATTAGAAAGATGTGAGATAACGGGAAAGGGAGGGGTGGCTAACGATGGAGGTTGGGGCGCGGGGTCTGGGGGTCACAGGGAAGTTGGCGGTGGGGACGGGGGGATGGGTGGAAAACGGTGGTGGGTTGGAGAGGAAAAAAAAATGGCCCTAAATTAATCAGGGCGTTAGGTGGACTGAAACTGAGGGTCTTGAAGTTAGACCAGAAGGACGGCCTTTCTCCTACGTGAGGGGAAGTAGGGGAAAGACGAAATGGGCAACTGGAAACTAGGTGCAAGTGGGACCTGTTTAAGGATAGGGGTTGGGGTTAACTGGCTGCTGAGCCTTATCGTCAGGGTCAGGAGGAGGACATCTACCCGACTTGATCGGCGTAGTGGTCGTCGGTGGTTTTCTCCTCATATTCCCACCAAGGGGAGGACCAACGGGGAGGACTAATAGATCGAAACCCGAGAAACAGGCCTACGTCATTTTAGCGGGATCCTCCTAGGACAAAGACGGCTAGGTCGACGAGGAAAGTCCACCAAAGGCACAAGCTTGCACCTCGTACGCCCCATTTGGCAGAGCGAAAAACAAGAAAAAAAGCACGGGAGAAGGAAAAGTCCAGGAAGCCTTTTCTACAGTAGCCTCGAAAAATGGCACCTCAAGACCGCTAATTTGAGCAATCAAAAAAAGAAGAAACAACGAACAAAAGAAAAAAGTCAAATTCAATGCAAACAAACCCGCGATCGAATTTACCACGCCACGTTGACGTTATAGAAAATGGACAGTTGATACATAAGGACCCAGGAAAATTAAAACCTAAGGGGGAGAGAGAGGAAACAAAGGAAAAAACAAACAAACCAACGGAATCAAAGAAAAAACATAACCACAAGGTACCTGGCTTGAGAAAAAGGGGTGAAGAGCCGGAGGAAAAAAGATAAAGAAAGCGTCATACCTAATAAGGAGGGGGGGGGGGCAGGAAAGAGGAGACGGAGAGGAAGAATACCCCACACTAGAAAAGGGAATGAAGATTGAAAAGACGACTGGAGACTCTCACTACTGGCATAAAATTTTACTAAGGAGAGAGGGGGGGGGGCCGCAGGGGTAGCAAGGGGAAAAAGATTCCAAGCCGATCAAAGGAAGCAAAGACACCCATTCAAGGAAATAATCGCCCGGAGAGAGAGAAAAGGGGACCCCAGGTAGAGCAGAAAAAGAAAAAAGAACAAGCAAAGGGGAGAAAAGAAAAAATAGCCGAAACGAATCAGAGGTCAGCTGAATAATTCTCACCGGTGCATGGACGGAACAACAAACCGCTTAGAGGAACTCAGGCCACTAAGAAAATCAAATGAAGAAAAAAAGGGGAACGGAGATGGGAGGATACCGTAAAACACCAGGGAAAACGCGCAATAGTCCAAAAACCTTCGAAATCCACCAGAATAGAAGCACAAATAAAAAGACTCTTACTGAAACGAGGAAAGTAGTCCGGGGGAGATAAAGAAAGACCAACTGCTAAACACTCCGCAGGGAACCAAGAAGTTTTAGGAAGTTGAACTACGCCTAATTACTAGCTAATCGCCGACGATTCTCAAATAAGGGGAAGCAGCTAAAAAAACCATCAATGCCTCAACCACCCGTCCCGCCCCCTTTCCCATTTTGCCTAATGCAGGAGAAAAAGAAAAGGAATTGGAACAGAAAAAAGAACCCCCGAGTAGTGGTGCAGATTGGGGATTGGGGGAAAAAATGAGGAGGAAATTGAATCCACAGAATGGAATCAAATGTCAACTTCCCGAATACCAACCCTAAAACCGCTGGGGAAGGAAGGCAGAGGGGGGTGAGGGAAGGGACGGTAGGTTCGGATCTCTCGCGGGTCGTGATATAACCAGAGTAAGGTTTACGGGGAAAAGGGGGAGCAAACCCTCCAAGCAAAAAAACACGAAACAAGAAAGACAGAAAAAAAAAAGACGGGGGAAACAAACAGGGAAGAAGCACACGACCTGAAACAAAAACAGTGAAAGCCAAAGAAGTAGAAGAGATAACAAAAGCCGACAGGCCATGTACGCATGATACGGTGTCGAAAGGCAAGTAAGAGCAGGATTCCGCTTGGGGCTAACCTTAGGAGAGAAAAAAGATAAGAGGAAAGGAAGGAAAAAACAGGAATCCAAAGAGCATAAAAGGTCGCACAAGACGTTGCAACAAGAGTAGAAGAAGAAAAAAGGGCAAGACCGGCTTAAAGGGGGAAGGGGGGGAACAGGGAAGAAGGAACGGGGAGCATGTCTCTCCGGGACACCTCCTCAAAGTTCAGAGCTAAAAAAGCCCATTCAGTTGTGGTGAAGGAGAAGCAATGTAAAGCAACGGACACGGGAAAAAAGAGCAGGCAAGAACCAGAGTCTCGGTGTGGCACAAAGAAGGCACAATTCTCAAAAAAAAAGGGGAGAAAAAAAAAAAGAGGGACCCGGCAAATTTGTGGGGGGGCACAACTGACCCGTAAAGAAGTCACAAGGGAAATACACAAACCAGAAAACGGCCCAGAATGGTAAAATCGAATGAGGTCCAGGCAGTTCAATGGAGCCGGTCTACAAAAGATTATGGGAGAAGAGAGTTCGGACGGACGAGAGGGACAACAGACTTGCGCCAGAATTGGAATAAAAAGCGCGGCCACAACGTCATTTTACTGGAGGCGCCAGGAACTCGCTGCAAGGGAAAAAGAAAAAGGCAAGTCGAGGAGGGAAAGTTGGAGAGCCGTTGAAAACAGTGACGAAAGGTCGACTTGGGGGATATCAGCCAAAACACGAACACCAACGGAAGGATTGCAGTCAAGAGTGGAAAAGGGGGAAAAAAAACACGGGGTGGTGGATAAAAGAAATTCGGGGACTTGACAAGAAGCTCACACCATCGCGTAATCCGAAACTGCTATTAAAACAGGAGAAAGAGGAGGGCGGAGGGAAGAAAATAAAAGGAATAAATGGAGATCTTGTGCCTAGGCTGAGACATGCCAAAAAGTCCGTAAGGCTTTACCAGTCACTCACTAACCTCTTTCAGAAACAGGAAAGGAAAGGGCGCAGTCAGGTCAGGCAAAAAGGGGGAGAGGGTTCCAAGGCGTCCAATTAAGGGGGGCCAAGCTCCAACTCTCAGAAACGGCGACGGGATGTAAAGCACGAGAAAGGTTTGGACAATGCCATAAGAAAATTTGGAAAAAGGAGAGGGGATGGGTCGTTAGGTGCTTCTTAGGGATTGTTTGGTTCTGAACTCCGGGCGTAAGGTGTTGGCCAGAACGACTATGGGGGGGGGGTGGCAGGGAAAAAAACAGAACGAAGAGAAGAGGCTGCACGGGAAGGAAATACCGAGGTGCTTTCAGCGCTAAGGAGCCAGAAAGGACATGGTACGGGGTCTGGAAAAACGTAAGGCAGAAAAGCAGGTAGAAGAACGGTAGGAAGTTGGAGAAGAAAATTGGGAAAACCGCACCAACTATGTGAGGGAAACAGTGTCAGCCGCAGGAACAATAGCGCCTGAAGAAATCAAAGTTCAATGGGAAAGGGGCACCGAAAACAAGGGCCACAAGAAAAACAATGACGTCACTGGAAAAAAAACTC
>Ga0179593_1517497_pt1 | contig 16834 bp, 20 predicted proteins | sample CZODoug2_1_08_16_FD_185931 | JGI IMG/M metagenome (GOLD analysis project Ga0179593, IMG submission 185931) | Vadose zone soil fungal communities from Angelo Coast Range Reserve, California, USA - CZODoug2_1_08_16fungal (PacBio error correction) | ecosystem: Environmental > Terrestrial > Soil >...
AGGGAAAAAGGAAAAAAAAAAGGGAAAAAAAATGGATGGCCCCTGGCATTCACTTGCCATTCCTCTCTTTTCTCCCTCGTCCCGCTCGCGTCTTTTTGGGGTGGTCAGAAAAAGAAAGAGAAGGGAAAGGAAGGGAAGAGAAAAAAAAAGAGGAGCCGACGCATGTCCGCTCCCTCCCTTCATTCGTTGTCGACTTGCACATGCCCATGAAAGGAGAACTACCAGGGAGGAAAGGGAGGAAAAAAAAAAAAAGAAAAGAAAAAAAAAGCCTACACGCCCAATCTTCCTTTTGCCGTGTGGGACACTGCGAGGCGCAGTAAAAGAACAGGAGAGGGAAGAAGAGAAGGGGAAGGTTTTCACGCCCGCATGCCTAATCCCTTTCTTCATGCCTTTGTTCACGTGGGATAAATGGAGTGGGGAAAAAAACGAGGAAAACGGGGGGGGGGAAAAAAAAAGAAAAAGCCGGAGACCGTGCATCACCTGCTGGCCATTACCACACCTTCGGCGAGGGCTGTTCAGACAGAAGGTGAAGGGGGGAGAAGGGGGAGAAAAAAAAAAGGAAAGGCTTTCCCTCGCGATGCTCCTTAACTCATCTTTCCCCCCCTTCCAAACTGCAATTGGGGGGGAACGTTGGGGGGTGGAGAAAAAGGAAAAGATGGGGGAAGGGAAAACCTCTTTCTTCTTCCCCCCCTTTTTTGTTTTTGGACAAGGGAGGAAAAAAAAAAAGAGAAAAGGAAATTCGTACAGAATCCAGAAGATCTCTCCCCTTTGTATCCTTCTGTACTTCCTGTTGTCGCGAGGACCGGGGCTCCGGGGGGGGAAGGGGAAGACGGTGGAAGAAAAAAAAAAAGAGCGGGAAAGGAGGGAGCCCTTGTCTTTCTTCCCCCTTATTTTTCTGTCCCTGATTTAAAGGAGGGAAAGAAAAAAAAAAAGGAAGGAGAAAATCCGGGATTCTTCTGGCGCATCGTCCAAGAAACACAAGACTGGTAAGCGAAAGGAAGAAAAGAGAAAGGGGGGAAAAAGAAAGAGAAGTCTGCCCAATCCATAGATTTCATAACGTACAACTAGAACAAAAAAAGGGAGGGGGGGTTGTCATTCAATCCAAAACTCGGCTCGCTCTTGAAAGTCCCACGACGAGGGGAAGTTTAAAAAGACCAGGAAAGAAAGGGGAAAAAGAGGAGGGAGCCCCGAGGCCTCCTTACATCTCCACTCCTGCAATAAAATGCTTCAGGCAGAAATTGACTGTATGAAAAGCAAGGGAAAGAAAAAAAGGGAAGACACCGCGCGTTCCTCATTCCCACTTCGAGGTTCGTCGAGTCTTCTATTCAAAAAAGAAGGGAAAGGCAAAGAAAGGGGGGGGAAGGGAGGAGGAAAAAAACTGTCTTTTCCCCTGGCTCCTCTGCATTAGGTGTCACAAAGTCAGAATTCCACGCGGGACCTAAAAGAGTGAAAGAAGCGGGGAAGGGGAAGAGGGGAAAGGAGAAAAAAAAAAAGAGCACGGATTGCTCCATTTTCTCATTCTTATCTTTCGAAACGCGATTTTCCAGCAGATAACCCGAAAAGAGAAAAGCAAAAGGGGGGGGAAGAGGGGAAAACCAAGCGTTTCTCCTTACTCAAACTTCGCTCCAGAAGGTGTGGAAGTTCGAGGCGGAGGAAGAAAGGAAAAAAGAAGTTTCGACCTCCAGACTCCCCCTTTTCATTCCATTTGTTTGTCGTATGCCCATGTAGGGATCTCCTCTCTGTCCTCCAAAAAAAAAAACAACGGAAAGGAAGAGAGAGAAAGAAAAAAGAAAGGGAAAGAAGGCTCACTGCGCCACTCACAGGTGAGGGCGCGCAAACTTCCACCCCTTCTGAGCAGAATGGGAGGGAAAAAGAGGGGGGAAAAGGAGAGGGAAAGGGTATTTACGGGTTATCTCTTTTAAATCTCGTTCGACCGCTCAAGAATGAGCACTGGAGCCAAAGCCGTGGAGGAGGAGGGGAAAGAGGGGGGGGAACGTGGAATCTGACCTTTTTTACAACCTAATCGAGGCGAGCCGGAAGAGTTGAAAAAAGGAAGGGAGGGGGAAAAGGGAAAAAAGGAGGGGGGAAAGAATCTGACGACCTCTCCTTTTTAATTCTCTAGCGCGCTTGAGGCATACGTCAAAAGAGGGAAGGCGAGGAGGAGGAAAAGGAAAGTACGGAGGCCTCGGGGACCGCTACATCTTCTTTTTTCCTAATACTTCGCACTACCTGGCGCAAGAGGGGAGTGGGAAAAAGGGAAAGAAAGAGGGAAGGAAAAAAAAAAGAAGGGTGGCGGCGATGGGGCGTGTCTTATGCCCTCTCTTTATTTGTGCATAAGGTGACCGTGGGTCAAAAGAGAAGGAGGAGAGAAAAAGGAGGAGGAAAGTCGGGTGGGTCTTGTGCGCTGCTCAGAGTAAGCCGAGAAGGACGGGGAAGGAGGGAAAAAGATGGAGGGGGGGAAGAGGAAAGGGGACAAGACAAATCCGTTTGCGAAAGACCATTACTCCATTCCGCCGGAAAGGCGTTTGAGGAGAGGAGGACACCAAGGGGGAAAGAGAAAGAAAAAAAAGAAGGAAAAAGACACCGGATCGCTCTCTTTATTTCTGTCGTAATTGAATGCTTCCGAAAGGGACTGCCGGGGGGGTCTAAGAACCCAGGAGGGGAAAAAGAGGGGGGAAAGCGGAAGCGGTCGAAAATACCCCCCTCCAAACCCTAATTTTTCCAGTTTTGCAGCAGGGTTTGAACAGAGGAAGGAAATAGGGGGAGAGGGAAAAAAAGGGAAGAAGGAGAAATTCTCTCCCACTGCAAATTTGAGTCTGAACATCCGCTCGCCTACTTTGGGGAGGAGAGGGGGGGAAAGTGAAAAAAAGGAAAGAAAAAAAAGGTTACGACAGGTCGTGGCTCTCCCACTCCAGTCTTCCCGTTAACACCTGCCTTCATCCATGCTCGGACTGAGGGGGGAAAAAATTGATAAAAAAGAGTATTAGGAGAAAGAAGAAAAAAGGGGGGGGGGGGGGGGGTGCCTCGGCGGGGTTTCTTCCGGAAGAATTCGTACTGGACGCAAGTGAAGACCGGGGAGGGGGGGAGGAGAGGGGGGAAAAAGGGGGGACTGCGTCGCTCGCTTTTGTGGATCGCTTGCGGATTTTTGTCAGGAGGGAAGGTGTGGAGCGGCGGGTGGGAGGGGGAAAGGGGCAGCCGGGAAGAAAAAAAAAAGAAAGGGAAAGGGGAAAAGGGGGCCATGTTTCCATGCTGTTTCTTCTCTCTTCTGGCCATTTGGCGCCGTCAGCCAGCACGCAAGAAACGGCCCGTAAGAGGGAAGGGGGGAAGGAAAGAGAAGAGATACGGGGGAGGTGTTCTCATCTATCGTTTCTCCTTTCTGATTGCCCTTGCATCCCCACGCAAAAACGGGCGAACTGGCGAATAAGGGTGGGAAAAGTGAGAGAGAGGACAAGAAAAAAAGAAAAAAGAAAAAAAGAAAAGGAAGGAAAGAAAGAGCTTGCAGGCTTGCGGGTCTCTCTCTTCTCACGTCCTATCCTCGTTTCCGCCATTTGCGCTCCCTGTTTGCGTGGGAGTCAAGGTCCATAAACAGGAAATGAAAAGAGGAGAAAAAAAGAAAAAAGAAGGAAAAAATAGGCTAAGGGAAAATCCTATCGTACCCCGCAACTCAAGCTCTACTTGCGGGCCGTTTCCCTTCGCGTTAGGGGAGCCAACAGGGGAAAAAGAGGAAAAAAAAAAAGAGGAAAAAACCGCGGCCCGCTCTCGCTTTTTTGTTTTATTCCGGGCTGCATCACGCAAGCCATCGGGAACGAAAAAGGGGAAAAAGAAAGGAAAAAAAAAAAAAAAAAAAGCCGCTACCCCCCTCATTCATTCGTTGGCGACTTGGCACAGAACCGGCACGAGGAAAAAAAGAAAAAGAGAGAGAAAAGAAGGGCTTCCGCAGCAACCCCCTCTAGCACACCACTCCTACCCTCCCATCTTCAGTCCGTGTGGGACACTGGAGAGACGGAAAGGGGAGGGGAAAAGGGGAAAAAGAAAGAGGAAGAGCCCCTGGATGCGGCCGGTTTCACGTTCCTCCTTTGCTTGTTAGAGCCACTACCTGGCGGAAACGGTGGTGGAGGGGAAAGACCTGGGAAAAAGGAGGAAAGAGAGAAAAAAAAAGAAGGGGAAAAGGATTTTCCTCCTCCAAAAAGTGGGAGCGGAAGGGAAGGAGAAAAAAGGGGAAAAAAGAGTCGCGCAAGCCGGCGTTCGCCTCGCGGATGCTCCTGAACGACGCGTTCAAAAAACAGGAGCAGGGGGGGAAAAAAGGGGGGGGAAAGGGAATAAGAGGGACCGCCATCTATTTTATTAATCTTATTAACTGCACACAAGGCCGGCAAGGCGACCACACCGGCATTCCCTTTCGGACGATTCCATTCGAAAAAGAAAGAAGAGCGAGAAAAAGGGGGGAAAGAAAGGGCGCCTGTTTTGTGCCGGACGCGTTTTCCCCCAGAACGAACCGGGGGGAGGAAAAAAAAGGAAAACAGAGGAAGGGGGGACGGGCGCCAACGTCTTTGGTCTTGGCCCTGTCTTTTGCCGGGTGCTTGCCATCCAAAGGGCGGAAAAGAAAAAAAAAAAAGAAAGGTAAGCAGCAAGGGGCCGATCCCTCCACCTCGAATATCCCATTCCGCTGTCAGGATGAGGGAAAAAGAGAAGAAAAAAGAAGAAAGAGGTGCAGACGACACGCCCCATCGCATCAGAGCACCACTTGATGGCTTTTGTCATTCAATCCAAACTAAAAGAGGAGCTTGAAAGTAAAGAGAGGGAAGAAAAGAAGGGGAGAAACCCCGAAGCTGTCTCTTTCCCCTATTCCTCCTTACATCTCCAGCCTGCATAAAAAAAGGAAGAAAAGGGGGGAGAGAAAAAGAAAGGGGGGAGGAGAACAGCGCTTAGCCCTACTTCCCACTTCGATTCGTCAGATTCTTTCTGAAATATTATGAGAAAAAGAAGGCATAAGTGGGGGGGGGAGAGAAAAAAAAAGAAGAGGAGGAAGGGGCAACAAAGGCGATCCACGTCTTGACTACCACCCCGAGGAAAAAGAAGGGGGAAAAAAGAAAGAGAAAAAGAGACGGTGCTCATCTCTTGAGTGCTTTTCTACCTCTCTTTCCATCTATACCCGTAATACCTTGCTATCCCCTACCGAAGGGGAAGAGGGGGGAAAAAAAGAAGAGGAGGTGTGGGAAGTTAGCCCTCCCCTTTTCGTTTCTAAACCTTTTATAATTATTCTGCCTCCAAAAAAAGACTCCCCGGGGATAAAAGGGGGGGGGGAGTAAAAAAAAGGAAAAAAAAAAAAGGAGGAGGAGAAAAGATATAGATTCTCACTCCCTCCATTTTTCATACTACACAACTGGAATAACCCCGGGGATCTGAGGTCGCTAAATTGAACAACAAAAAGGGGGGGAAAAAAAGGGAAAAAAAAGCTGGGGGGACCCGGACCTTTACTCTTTCCTTCCATACCCGTTCGGGGATACACGGTATTTAAAGAGGAGGGGAAAGAAGGGAAAAAGAAAGATCCGGGGCTTATTTTTAATTCGAAGACATCAATTCGGGACAATATGAGGGGGAGGGGGAAAAGGGACACACCTAATGCATAGCCGCTCCTTGAAATAACTTGAAGCCGAATTGAAGCGGAGGTTGTCGAGAAAAGGGGGGGAAGGGCACAGGAAGAAGAGGAGGAGAAAGAAGGAGGCTACGCGCTTGATCAAGCCGTTCCGCTGACCTTGAAAGGCGCTGAAAAAAAGGGAGGGGACAGGGCCTGCACAGCACAATTTTATTTCAGGCGTGTACTATATGTACGGCGCCTCGGGGACCGGGAGACCAGGGAGGGGAAAGGGAAAGAAAAGAGAAAATGAACTCGGAGTGGAAGTTCATATCTATCCTATTTTTGGATTGAATGACAAGGGAAAGCAAAGGGGGAGGAGGGAAGGGGAATCTCTTTATTGGGCAGAAGGTGAGCCAGGGGTAAAGGGAGAAAAGGAAAAAAAAGGGAATCGGCACCTTGCTTCTTACTCAGTCTGTTTTCTTTTGCGCTGCGCAGAGGAAGCGGAAAGAATGGTAGACGGAGGGAAGGGGGGGAAAAAGAGAAGAATTCCCTGCCGGTAATATTCTTTTCAATAGCATTGCGCGGAATTGACACCACCGGGGACCCCGGTCCGGAAAAAAAAAGAAAAAAAAAAAGGAAAAGGAGGGATTACTGTCGAATGGATCGTCCCAATTTACTTCCTTTTTGTTCGAAATTTGTCCGGAGCCGCAGCGGTGGCAGTAGGCACAAAGGAAGGAAGAAAAGGGTACAAAAACGAATTGTCATGTTTGTGCGCCCGTTTTGGAACGCTTCGTTCAGGACAGCGCAAAAGAGGCTGGAGAGAAAGAGAAAGAAAGAAAAAAAAAAAAAAAGTGGAGGCTGAACAGCCGCTCGCCGACTTTTTTGTCATCGGCGCAGGTGGGTCACGGGACGAAGGGAAAGAACCGGTAGGGGGGAAAGGGGGGAAAGAAAAAAAAAAAAAAGAGTAAACTGAACACCGGGCCTGCTCCAGGCTTCGGCCCCTTCTGGCTGAAAAATTATCCAGATACTCCGCGTATTCGCGGGGAGTACAGAGCCGAAGGGGGAGGGGCGGAGAAGAAAGAAAAAAAGGAAAGGAGGAAAGAGGGGCAAAGCAAGGGCGCCTGCGTCGTTATGGTCGTCTCGTTCATGGCATGTGCAAAGTCGCCAAAGAAATGAAAGAGGAGTCCGGGCGAGAGCGGGGGAGGAAAAAGGGTGCCGGCGAATTCTTTCTTTCTTCCTCCGTCTCACCACAAAAAGCCGCGACGGGCGCGGGGGAGCCCGCCAGGAAAAAAGGGAGGACCAGGGGGGAAGGGGGGAAGGGGAAAAGGGAGACCGGCAAGCAAAGCCGCTGGAATGACCTGCCCTCATTAGCTCTTGAGTTGGGGTCGATAGGATTTGCCTTAGCAGAAAATGAAAAGGCCGCGAGGAAAGGGGGGGGGGGGGCGACAGCGATCAGTTCTACTGTCTGATGTCCTTTGCATCCCCACGCAAACACGGCGAACTGGCGAATAGGACGTGAAGAAAAAGAAAGAATGAAAAGAAAGGGAAAAAGAAGGAAGGAAAAGAAAAAAGGGAAGAGGGGAGGGTATGCGCTTCGCACGGCCTATTCTCTCTCTCCTCTCTCGGGCTCGCTCGCTTCAGAGGAGGAGGAGAGGAGAGAAGAGGTAGTCGTCTGTCCGCTCGTCGTCCGTCGTCGCTCGCCATGGGAGATGCCGGAAAAAAAGGAGAGGATTTAGTCGGCTCTTCGTCCGCCTATTCTGTCGTCTCGGGGTCGGCGGCGGTCGGAGACCCAGCACAGGGAGGAAAAAAAGCGGGCTTCGCCCGTTCGCCCTGGTTGTGCGTGGGGATGCAAAAAGGAAAACCGTCGCAAGAGATGAAAAAAAGAAAGAAAAAAGGAGGAAGCTGCTAAGGAAATCCTATCGACCCTCAACTCCCCTTCTCTCCTTCTTTCCTTTTCCCCTTCCATCGTGCTGGCTGGAAAAAAACATGGAAAGAAGAGAAGAAAAGGAAAAAGAAACACGCGGAAACGAGCGCGGCTTTTTTTTGTTTTTTCCGTCTGCATCACGCAAGCCATCCGCCGAGCACGAAAAAGAACGAAAGAAAAGGGGGGGAAAAAAAGAAAAAAAGAAGGAGGGCGACGTGCACATGCCCCTGCACGATCGAAGACAATTAACTCCAAGGCAATTGCGTGCCAGGAAAAGGAAGGGAAAAAACCACTCCTCCCGAAGAAAGAAAAAAAGGGGGGGGGGGAAAATGCGAATTCTCTCACGCACCATGTCCATTCTCTGACTCCATCGAAATACGCCGGATATCGGGGAACCACGCAGCCAGAAAGAAGGGGGGGAAAAAAAACCTGGCGGAAACGGTGGTTTACTTCAACCTGGTGCCACACCTCCAAAAAAAAGGAACCGAGGGAAAAGGGGAAAAAAGAAAAGGGGGAATGACAAAACTTCGGCGAGCGGAATTTCCGCTCCACTTTCCTTGTCTCTATTTATCCGGATGCCCTCTGCGGCCGTCGTGGAGAAGCGTATCTCGAACCGTTTCGCCTCGAGGGAATGAGGAAGGAAAAGAAAAAAGGGAAGGGGGGGGTTTGCGGAAACCGTCTTCCTCTTCCCCATCGATTGGATTAAGCTTATTGCGGAAAAGAGGGAAAAAGGGAGGGAAGAAGGAAGGGAGGAAAGAATCGCAGAGAGCGATCCCGTGGAGCCGTTTTACTTCCTGGTGCGCGCATTCTGGCGCCTTTTTGTGTGCAAGGGTGTGCCCAAAAGGGAAGGAAAAAAAAGGAAGAAAAAAAAGGGAAGGGAGTCCTGGTCTTTCGCACTTATTTGTCTTGGCCCTTTATTTTGCGTGCGGGTCGCCGAGAAAGGGGAAAGAAAGGATGAGGATCCGGCTTACTCTGCGCATCTCACCAGAAACCCAGACTGGTAACGCAAGGTGCCGAGTCAAAAGGAAAAAGAGAAGAAGGAAAAAAAAAAAAAGGGAGAGAAACGCCCATCGCTCAACAATTTCTTGCTGTTGTCATTCATCCAAAACTCGCTCGCTCTTGAAAGGGTCCAAAGAAAGGGCCCGCCAGAGGAAGGAGAAAAAAAAAAGGGGAAGGAAAGAGCAGCCGGAACATCTCCACGTTCCTTCAATAAAATTCTTCAGGCAGAAATTGCATTGCTGGGAGCCAGAGCCGGGGAAGAGGAACGGGGGGAGGGGCAAGGAAAGAGAAAAAAAGAGGAGCGGCAAGCGTATACTCAGTGAAATTCCATCCTTGTAGTTGCTCGACCAACTCAGCTTCAATTTCGGCTTGAACGCGTCTTGGCCAAAAAAGCTGAAGGAGGGAAAAAAGGAGGAAAAAAAGAGAAGGGAAAAAAGTGATGGTCTTAGGAAGTCCACATAAACATCACCGGATTTATCCAGTGCTCATTCTGAGCGGAGGAAAAAAAAAGAAGAAAGAGAGAACCGAACGTGGTCTGGCCTTAACCTATCACGTTCCTTGTAGAGAAAAGGAGACAAAAGGAGCGACAGAAGGTTGTGGAAGTTCGGCCCTCCCCTTTGCGTGGCCGAACGGGAGAGAAAAAGGGTCCGGACCAAGCCCCGGGTTTCGGAAAGGGGAGGGAGGAAAAAAAAAAGGGGGGGGGGGGAAAAGAGGAAGGAAAGCCCTCATGGTGGTCATACGACCCCACTCTGGAATAACCGGGGAGTCTGGAGGTCGAAGGAGCAAAGGGGAGGAAAAAGGGAGGGGAAAAAAGGATGGGACCAGGAATTTGAGTACGGATCCACCGCTTGTTGGACCACGAACTTTATCTTTCCGGCCAGACCCACGTTCGGAAAAAGCGGTAGGTACAGGGGGGGAAGAAGAAAAGGCGGGGAGGGGGGAATTCGAATACTCAATTTCTCTTACTAAAAGATTTGAAAGTGAGGGGGGGTCCAAGACGTGGAAATAGAGGGGGGGGGAAAAAGAAGGGGGGGGGAAAAAGGGGAAGATGAAGGTGTCGAGCAACTACAAATTATTTAATTTCACGCGATCTAATTGAATAGACTAATCTGACTAACTCGCGTGGGGAATTCTGGAAGAAGGGGAGACAAGACCGGGAAGAGGGGAAAGGGGAAAAGAAAAAAGGGGGGAAGGAGGGGAGGAGAACGGCCGGCCCTCTTTACCGCTACATCTTCTGTTTGCATAATACTTCGCACTACCTGGCGACCGGAGCTTTCGAGAAATCGGCGTGGAAATGGAAAAAAAAAAAAAAGAAAGAGGGGGGGAAAGGGGAAGGGAAAGGACACGGGTCGTATGAATCTCTGGATTTTTTCCTCCTTCTTCCCTTTTGTTCACGGGGAAGGGCGAATGGAGGGTCGCGGGGGGGAAAAGAAAAAAAAGGGATACCGGGGTTTCTTTTTCTCTTCTCAGAGTACGCCGGAGAAGACGGGGCCAAAGGGGTCAGAAGGAGGAAGGGAACGGGCCCAAGACAAATCCTTTTTCGAAAGACAAGAGCCAGTAAAGAAAAAAGGGAAAAACAAATTGGGAGGCGATGCACTGTTACCTCTTCCGGCACAAAGGCGCCCAGCCTGAAAAAAAGAAGGAGAAGAGAAAAAAGGGAAGGGAGGAAGGAATCTTTCTCTAATTAATTCCTTTGTGGTCGAAATTGGCAAAAAAAGGGCAGCCGGGGAAAGGGGAAAAAAGGGGGGAAGGGCCAGCGGAGCTGTTCTAAACTAAACCCCCTTCAAACCATAAGGGAAGTGGGAAAGGGGAAAAAAAAAGCCGGCTTTCGCTATACTCTTCTCCACGACGGGCGGCCTCGAGGAAATCGCTCCCAAGAGGAAAAGGGGTTTTTCATCTTCTCATGTTGTTCACTTTCGCCGAAGGTTCGAACCGGAAGGTGGGCACACAGGTGTTAAAAAAAAAAAGGGGAATAAAAAGGAAAAAGGAAATGAAAGTGAAAAACAGGGAAGGCATCAAGGCTTCTGTCCTTCGTGTCTGAAAAATTGATCCAGATACTCCGCGTATTCGCTGGGGAAAGAGCCTTCCAGGGGGAGGGGGGAGGGGAGAGAGGAGGGGGGGGTGAACATCGCGGTTGTTTGCTTCTGAAGGAAGCTGACTGTCACGCAATTGCCTGCCTTCGTCGGTAGTGTGCGGCGGGCCAGGCATGTGCAAGTTCCCAACGAATTAATGATTAGCGGACTGCGTCGGCGCGTTGTGGGGATTCGCAGGGGGGAAAAGGATGAAGGAAGAGGGAAGGGGGGGGGGAGAAAAAGAAAAAAAAAAAGAGAGGAAGTAAAGGTAATGCCCAGTGGCCCTTTTTCATGATGTTGCGGATATCGTCGGGCCATGGGAGCCGTCGCAGCAAAAGGGGAAGAAAGAAAAGAAAAAAAAAAGGAGAAGTTACCAGAAATGCGCTCTCTTCCTTTTTTATGTTGTTTCTCATGATCTTGCGACGGTTCTGATGGCCCTTGGAAAAAAAGGAAAAAATGGGCGAACGGGAAAGGAAAGGAAGAAGAAGAAGAAAAAAAAAAAAGAGGAGGAGGGAAAAGAAGAAAGAGCAGGGCCGTCGCTCCCTCTCTTGTCAGTCTTGCGGTTCTCTCTCTCGCTGCGCACGGGGGCTGCGCGAGGAAGGGAAGGAAAAAAAAAAGGAAGCGCCCGTTCGCTCGCCAGTTTCGCCCGTGTTTGCGTGGGGATGCAAGGGCCAGCATACCGGGCGCAAAAAAAGGAGAACACCTCACAAAAAAAGGAAAAGGCAATCGGACCCGCACTCAAGCGCTACCTGCGGGCCGTTTCCTTCCATCGTGCTTGCGGACGTCGGAAAAGACCGACAGATCAGAAGAAAAGAAAAAAAAAAAAGGAAACAGAGGACAAGATCGGCGGCTTTTTGTTGTGATTCCTTCTGCATACGCAAGCCAGCGCCGAAAAAGGGAAGACTGAAAGATCAGGAAGAAGAAAAAAAAGAGAAAAGAAGGCATTTCGTTGGCGACTTGGCAACATGCCCCTGCCACGCGAACGAAAAAAGAAAGAAAGGAAGGAAAAGAAAAGGAAAAAAAACACGCAGAAAACGCCCAATCTTCATGCCTTGTGGGTACACTGCGATGCTCGAACGCACCATGGAAAAATCCAGAGAAGAAGAGGGGAGGAGAGGAGGGAAAGGGGGGACAAGGGGGAAGAAACTGGGCTGGAGAGCCACGACCTTCTGAACGGTTTTGTATGGAAACCGGTGTCCACGACCAGACAACCTCCGAAAAGGGGGGGGGGGGGGGAAAAGGAAGAGGGGAAGCAGACAACGTTTGCCGTGGGATCGTTTATCATGATGCCGCGGCGCCCGAGGGGGGGAAAGGAAGGGAGAACTCTGCTATTCTCCTGAACGAAGCGTTTCAAACCGAGACAAAACCTAGGAAGGGGTGGGAAAGGGGGGGGGGGGTGAAGAGGGAGGAAAAGGGGGCTGAGATGGCCCCACTATTGGATTTAATCTTATAACTCCACGCGGGAGAGGGAGAAAAACAACCGGCATTCCTTTCGAACTATTCCATTCACAGAATCCAGAAGACAAACGGGAGCCGTCTGGAATAAAAAAAGAAAAAAGGAGGGGGCAGCCTTTTTGTTCCGGAGCGTTTCCCCCCGTGGCATTCCGAGGAAGGCGACCAAAAGAGAGGAAAGGAGAAAAAAAAAGGGGGGGGGAGGGGGGGCCGGTATTTTGGGCCTGTGCTTTCTTCTCCAGCTCACTGAAGTCGAAAGGCGGGCCCCCGGAGACGATTACGCTGGAGAAAAGGGGAAGAGAAAGGAAAAAAAAAAAAAGGCGAAGGAATTCCTCTTCGCTCTTCCCCTTGACCCCCACACCTGCAGAAGAAAAAAAGCAGAGAGTGAAGAGAAAGAAAAAGGGAAAAAAGAGGAGAGGGGAGAAGGTAAGTCAACGCGAGGGCATGTTCCACGTCCAGCGCCGGCGCCGGTAGTGCGAAGTATTATTCCAAGGTCGCGGTCCCCGAGAAAAGAAAGTAGAAAAAAGGGAAAAAAAGGAGGGAAGGGCAGGGCAGCGGACGGCTTGCTCCCAGCGCGTCTCCCGAATTCGCCACTGCGAGTTCGTTCAGAGAGATGCTGAAAGAGGAAGGAGAAAAGAAAAGAGAAAAAAAAAAAGGAAAGGATGAACGGCCGCTCTGCATTAGGTGTCACCAAGTCAGAATTCACTTCGTGACCTACCACCCAAAGAAGGGAAGAGAAGAAGGAATACGATTGATCCAGTGCTCTTCTTGAGCGGTCGAAACGCGATTTTCCAGCGATAAACCCGAAATACCGTGTAGAAAAGAGGGGGGGGAAGGGAAAAAGGGAGAAGGGGAGGAAATCGCTCAGCAGGTGGGAATTTCGGCCTCCCCTGGCGGGGCGAACGGGAGGACACCGAAAAAGAAAAGAAGGAAGGGAGGAGAGGAGAGAGAAGAAAAAACAAACAACGGAGGATGAGAAAGATAGAAGAATGAGAATCCCTACATGTGGCATAACCCACACCGGAAGAACCATGGAGTTCGAAGAAAGGAGATAAGAAAAGAAGAAAAGAAAAAAAACGGCGGAGCGAAGTTGAGTACTGAGCCCCCTCTTTTTTGACCACGGAACTTTATCTTTCCGCCGACCCGGGGATATCCCGGTATTGAGGGGGAGAGAGAAAAGGAAAAGAAGAAGGGGGAGTATTTGGAATTCGAAGACATCATGGCTCGGACAAGATTCTTACATAGGTGGTAAGGTCACGACTTGGGGAGAAAAGGTTTGTGAACCGAAAGGAAGGAGGAAGAAGAGGGGAAAAAGGAGGAAGGGCACGGAGAAATACATTTGCAGATCATAATCTTACTAACTCTCCGTGTACTTCGGCTACGCGCTGGAGGAAAAAAGATGACCTTTGAAAGGGAGAGGAGGGAAGAAGAAGAAGAGGAGGGAAGCGGGGACGGGGAAAAGCTTCGGTTGCATCATACTTCTCACTACCTTGCGCCGCGCTGGCGTGGAACCTGCCCTCGGCGTGGACTTCAGAAAAAGGAGTTTTGGATTGAGGAAAAAAAGAAAAGGTGAAAAAGGGGGGGGAAGGGGGGAAAAAAGGGAGGGGGAAATGAGATCGTCGCTTTTGCTTGAATCTTCACCTTCTTTCTTACCATTCTGTGTTTCTTGTGCGCGGGAGAAAGGCCGGAGAACGGACGAAGGGAGAAAGGAAAAAGGGAAGGGAGGAGGAAGAAAAGGAATACAGTACAGCCGCTGAATATTTCTGTCGATAGCAATTTCTCCGGAAATGCCACTGGGAAACCGCTGAAAAAAAAAAGGAGACCAGAAAGGAAAAAAAAGGAAAGGAGGGGGGAAGAGGGGAAAGAAAGGGAATTCCTTTTTGGTCGAAATTTCCGGAGCCGCACGGTGTCAGTTAATAATCTTTCATCCAACCAGCGGAAGCGTAGAAAAGGGAAAAAGAAAAAAGGGAGGGAGGCATCGCGTATGTCGAACTCCGTTCTTTGCGATACTCTTCTCCAAACGGTCGAAAGGCTCAATGGAAGAAGAAGAAAAAAAAAAGAGGGGGAGAGGCGGAAGGGGGAAGGGGAGCCGGAGGTTCGACCTTTCCTTTTTCACCGGTTTCATACACTCACCGTTTTCAGCCAGGTTCGTGAAAAAAAAGCCAAGGGCGTAAAGAAAAAAAAGGGGAAAAAAAAAAGAGGGAGGAAGGGGGGAAAGTACATTCGCTTCCATTTTGTCTTTCTAGAAATCTCAGTGTCCCACACGGCATGAAGATTGGGAGTGTTTAGATCGCGGGGTGCGGAGGAAAGAAAAGAGAAGGAAAAAGTGAAAGAAAAAAAAGGGAAAGGGGGATAGCGTACTCTTCTCTCGCTTGTTTTTATCTTCTTGCTGATTTTTCAGGATGGCAAGTTTGCTAGAAGAAGGGGGATTGCCGTGATGCACAGGAAAGAAAAAAAAGGGAAAAGGGGAGAGAAAGGGGGCAGGAGGTGGCGGATATCTTCGTTGCCATGTGGCGCCGTCATCCAGCACGAGGAAACGGCCCGCCATGAGCGAGGGAAAGGGGGGGGAGAAAAAAAAAAAGAAAAAGAAAGAAAAAAAAGGGGACGGAGAAGGCAGGGGAGGTGTTTCTCATCTATCCATTTCTACTTTCTTATTTCCTTGCTCCCCGCAAACACGGCGAACTGCGAATCAGTGCCGTGAAGAAAAAGGAGAGACCCCAGCCTGCAAAAGAAAAGAGGGAAAGGAAAAGGAAGAGAGGAAAAAAAGAAAAGGAGGGGAAGGATGGAGGGTCTCTCGCTTCTCACGTCCCTATTCTCCCTCTTCTCCGTCTTCGGCGAGAGCCCCGTCGGGAGAAAGGAGGAAAAAAAAAAAGAAGGAGAGTAGTCGTTCTTCTCTCTCCCGTCGTCCTTCGGCTCTCGGCGGTAGGGAGGGGAGGGAAAAAAGGACCCTATTCGCTTCTTCCATTGTTCTCCCTTTGTTTGCGGGGGATGCAAGGGCCCGCCAAAAAGAGAGCACGGATCGCGGAGAAAAAAAAAAAAAAAAAAAAAAAAAAAAGAAAAAAAAAAAGAAGAAAAGAAAAAGGCGGGCCGTTCCTTCCAGCGGCTTGCTGACGGCGCCACATGGCCCTACTATAATCGAAAAAAAATGGCCCACGGAAGTAAAGGGGAAAAAAAAGAAAAAAAAGGGGAGGGAGGAAGGAGCAATCACGCAAGCCATCGCCGATCAACTTGCCATCCTGAAAAATCCGCAGCCGATCCCCAAAAAGAGGGCAGGACCGCAGACCAGGAAAAGAAAGGAAAGCGACCAATAACGACGAATTCTTCATTGCGTGCCCGTCCCGCTTCTTCCCCACGCAACCAAAGAGGGAAAAAAGAGAGAAAAAGGGAATGGGGGGGGAACCAGGAGAAGAAACCAACCATTTGAATCGCTTACTTCCATCTAACGCGGAGTATCCTTGATCAATTTTTCAGCCCTCCGGGGAGACCATGGACTGCAGGCCGGGTGAAGGGGAAAGGAAAAAAAGGGGGGGAAAAGGGGGCCCACCGACCCTTTCTACCCTCCTCTACTTTCACCCCCTTCGCCGATTAAGAGGCGAGTCGCTGGGAAGAAGAAGGGAAGGAAAAAAAAAAAAAGGAGGGGAGAAGAGGACCGCCAATCCGTTGTTCTTTCTCCTCTCTATGCTCCTGACGAGCGTTCAACCAAAGAAAAATGCAAATTAGGGGGGGGAAGGGGGGGGGGGGGGAAAGGGGGGGGAAGGAAAGGGGGAAATGAATTGCCACCGCTTCGGCTAGAAAGTTTCGACCAACACCGGGAAGGAAAGAAAAAAAAAAAAGGGGGAAGAAGGCGGGAGTCCTGCTCGCAGTCTGGTCGCCTTTTTTGTTCCGGAAGCGTTTTCCTCCAAAGGCCCCGTGGCATGAAGATGAAGAAAAGAAAAAAAAAAATGGGGGGGGCAGGGACACGCCACGGATTTTTTCTTGGCCTCTTATTTTTGCCGGTGCTTTCTCCAGCTCATAAAGGGGAAAAGGTGACGAAGAGGGGGGGAAAGAAAAAAAGAGAAAAAGAAAAAAAAAAAAAAGGGAAGCACAAGGTGCCGTGATTCCCCCACCGCCGACGATCCTCATGACCGCTCTTCCCTGGAAAAAAGGGAGAAAGGAAAAAAGAAGAAAAAAAGACAGAGAAGAAAAAAAATTGATGGCTGTTTTCATCCATCAAACTACAAACTCGGCGAGGGGAGAGGGAAAAAAAAAAGGGAGAAGGAAGGAAAGTAGTAGGCAACCCGAAGCTTTCTCTTTCCCCGAGTCCTCCGTACATCTCCACGCCCCTGGCTGTTCGAAAAGAAAGGAAGGGAGGGGAAAAAGAAAGAGGAAAAAAGAGTAGCCGAAATTCCCCGGCTAGTGTCGTCAATGGGATCTGCAATAGGGGGAGAAAGAAAGGAAAGGGAAAAAAAAAGGGAAAGGAGGGGGGGATGAAAGCTTTCTTTTCCCTGCGCGCCTCTGCATTAAGGTGTCACAAAGGGGAAACGTCGTGAAAAGAAAAAAAAAAAGGAAAAAAAGGGGGAAAAAGAAAAGAAAAGGATTGATCCATTGCTTCATTCTTTGAGCGGTCGAAACGGAGGGAATTCCAGAGAGAAAACGAAAGAAAGGGGAGAAAAGGGAAAAAGAAAAAAAAGAGGGGCGACGGACGCAAAATTCGCTCCATACTGTTTTACGTTCTGCCCTCCCCTTTGCGGTGAGCAAAAAAAAATATTGACAGAAAGGAAAAAAAAAGGAAAGAAAGGGGGGGTCCGTCATGCCACCCTTTATGGATTC
>Ga0179593_1523131_pt1 | contig 16831 bp, 22 predicted proteins | sample CZODoug2_1_08_16_FD_185931 | JGI IMG/M metagenome (GOLD analysis project Ga0179593, IMG submission 185931) | Vadose zone soil fungal communities from Angelo Coast Range Reserve, California, USA - CZODoug2_1_08_16fungal (PacBio error correction) | ecosystem: Environmental > Terrestrial > Soil >...
CAAACGCGGGTGCGAAGGTCTCTGGTACCAGCGGGAAAAAGGGGAAATGAAACCGGCTCTGAAGAAGCGTGAGGAGCAAAGTGGTTCTAAAACCGGGCGGCAGGGGCCGTGGCCAAAATGAAAGCCTGGAGAGAAAAAAGCGGGACAAATCGGGCTTGGTGCAAAAAGGCGGCAAATTTATTTAAAGGAGAACCGGTGAAAAATGGAAAGGGGCCGACAGTAAATGTCTTGCCCGGCATGCTGGGAGCGAGGAGGGGGCAAACAAAGGGAAGCTACTCGGGACGGGAAAAACAGAATCGGCAGATAAAAAGGAGGGATCGGTGACGGCCCACCCACGAGGCAGATAGATGTCGGGAACGGGGTGTAATCGACGAGGTGTGCCGATCACAGACAGCTACAAATGAGGGGGAAGAAGTGGTAAAGGGCCCAAGAGAAGGGTGTGAACGTTACAAAAGGGGAAAAAACTCGAAAAAACTAGGACGCACAAAACCCGACGACCGCCAGACGCGCCTAGGAGAGGACGCACCGGAGTTGGAAACGAGGGAAGGGAGATTCGCGGGACGGCTGCGCGAGAGAGGGGAACACTTGCCAAACGAAAAAAAGGGCGGATCGCCTACGAAAAAACGGGTGTTGGAGAAGAGGAGACTGATGGAAACCGACGGCAGGACAAAAAAACTCAATGAGTGGGCCATCAAAGGGAGATGCAGACAGGGGGGAGTTCGGCCTTGTGTCAGGTAAAAAAAATGTCGAGGTCCTACGGGAAGCCTGTCGGCCCTGCGAAAGGCCCTGAGAAGTCCTCCAAGGAGGGAGGGGGACAGCAGAGGCGTGCCTACCAGGATCGCACCAGGAAAGGCCGAGAACAAGGGGAAACGGGCCAAGCCTATGTAGAAACGAGTGATCGAAACTTGGTGGGCCGGGAAAAAAAGCGGACGATGGGGGCAAAGCTAATGCGTACCAATAACAGAACTAGGATCGAAGACGACGATCGAGTCAGAGCTGACCCCAGCAAAGACAAAGCGCCAATGGTGCCAGAAAAACAAAAACAGGGTCAGAGCAAATAGGAGATCGCGAGGGACAAGCGACTGGAGAAAATCTCGCGCGGGCAGTAGTCGTATCTGGGGTTCAAGCTGGAGAAAATGAAGGAAGGATCCTCAATCCCCGCGGAACCGAGGGTTGCAACAGGGAGGTCACCACACCACGGGGGAGCTAAGAAGCACGATCGCCTTGCGCCGAAAAAAAACTAGACCAGAGAAAACACGGCGAGTGGAACGCTCGGCTGGAAATAATGCGCGCCCGGCGACCAGGCTTCGGCTTCGGCAGGGCCCAGGGAAGATGGGGACAAAAGAACAAACCGCAAGGCCAACGAGAGTCAAACAGGGGGAGGCACGAAGCGGGATCGCGCCCTCACCCTGGGGTTTGTTGGCGAATGAAAAGACGACGGGTCAACGGGAACGGTAAAGACAGCGAACATATAGAAAAAAAGGGCCCAGAAAAAGTCATGTACTAAGGAAAGTATAGAGGAGAGGGAGCGAAAAGGAAACAGGGACGAAGGGGAACAGTGTTAGGGGTTGGTGGAACAGGGGGGGCCACCAGGGGACAAGTAACCTCAGGAAACAGCTTGGTGAACTGGTCGCTAAGGGCGGGGCAGCAGGACCTCAATAAACGACAAGGTCGATACCACCACGTCAGAAGAGGGGGAACAAAGTAGGAAACGTCAGGGGTCGGGAAATGTCAAACCGACCCGAATGAGTAAGTCGCCGAGTCATAACACCGGTTAGGGGGATGAAAGAGAGGAGGGGGGGAAAGAAAACACCGATAGGGGGCATTGGCCACCACGCAAAGAAAGGTTGCCGAAATACGCGACCTCGGGCGCAGTCCTGAGAATCGGACAAAAAGTTTCTGGGAGGGGTAGAAAAAACGAAACAGGGTCGCAGTGTCGCTCGACGGCCAAGAAGGGCCCTAGACGCTTGACGAAAAAACCGTCATACAACACGACGACAAACGGAATCTCTGGGGGGGGAAGGAGAGAGACCATGGTGTGCGAGCACGGTGTAGTCGGTAGAACTGCGCAACCTTGCAGTAACCGTAAAGCAGTGATTGGTGCGGTGTCCGGGGAGGGAGAAAGAAGGCGGAGAGAGAGAGTAGGGCTGGGCATAAAGAAAACTGCAGGGAAGCCGCGGTGGGAACCGGACTACCCCACGACGAAAGCACGTCGATGGCGGCAAAAACCATGTCCTCGACAGCAGTTCGCCTTGCAACAAGCGCAAGAGCGCAGAAGAAGAGTCAAGAGACGGCGCATCATTCATGTCGTCGCGAAAAAAATGGCTCCTCATGAGGCCATCGAAGGGTGTGGAGTCGCTTCGACTGGGAGATCGAAGGATGTGAGGGGGGAAGGAATCTCGGGAGGGTTTGATCCGAATGCACGTATCGGACGCTCTGGGCGCCAAAGCAGAGGAAGCATGGCGTCTGAATGCTAAAGATGACAAAGTTATAACAGTGCTGAGGTCGGAAGAATAGGAAAAAAAAAGGGGAGACAATACCGCCACAGAAGTGACCACGTCGGTCGGGGCCGCCTTTACTCGGACAATCCACGGAAAAAGCACAACGGAAAAAGACGATGGTCCAAGGTGAGGAGTCTGAGCTACCGAAACCGGGAAAGACGGCAGAATTGCAGGAAGATACAGTGGACTAAAAAAAGACGGCTAAGCTTCGACTAATTGAGCCGTACCAGGCCCGACTGTGGATGTCCTAGGAACAGGGTCACCCTGTGGCGGCGGAGGATAAGCTGGAAAAAAAAGAAGAACGGGCAGAGGAGTGAAATGAACTTGATCAGAACACGTCCAGGGGCCAGAGCCGCAAAGGTGGACCAAACTCGACCACGACCAAAAAAAGGGGGCAGGGAGGAAGACGCAGTGAAAAGCAAGAGTGAAAGGGGGGGGGCTTAAGTGCAGCACGTGAACACCCACTGACGGAATGGGCGCCTGGTAGGTGGGGAGGAGCCAGGTGGAGGCCAAGGAAGGGGGCGGGCCGAGGGCGATGGGGCGAACCAAACCCCAGCGAAGCGTTGGCAGGCTGTGGAATCGAAAATGTCGGCGCCCAAAACGAGAAAGGTCGCTCACCAGGGGGATGCTTGTCCGCCTAGACCCACACGGGCGACGGGTCAGTATGAGGGGTCGATGTGGAATGTGAAAACGAAAAATCCGTGGGACGGCGGTAAGCAAAGGAACAACCGCGGGCATTCTGACCAGGTCCGGTCTCTAAAGAGCGGAAACAAGATGAACGGGGACCAGTCGTGTGGGGGCCGAACAAAACACCAAAAGAGAGGAAAAGCCGGGACAATAACGCACCGGTAAGACCAGCGTTGCGGCCGTGGTGTCGGCGAAATGGGCAAACCGGGCTCACCCGTCACACAACCTGCGTGCAGCCAGGAAAAAAAAAGGGCAAGGCAGAACCCCAACCTCTAGAAGGTTGCCCCGTGGAGTTCGACTCGATCAAAATTAGAAATGTACTCGCGCCCAGGGTCAAGCAGGGTAAGGGGGACAGAAACGGGCCGAAGGAAGTGGTCCAGAGGGAACGTAACTGTGCGTTGGTAGGTAAGCAACCGCGTGCCAAAGACGTAGTCTCCTGGGCTCGAAGTCAACGTTCCAGCAGCTGGTGAGGGACGTCTAAAAAAAACACGAAAATCAGAGTGGGACCAAAAAGAGGAGGTGGTCGCTGGCATGGTTTAAAAGAGATGGGTCGCCGCGCCTGGCAATACCGCCGGCTGACGACGGCTCCGGGCCGCATACACAAGATGCAAAACTCGACTCACTGACAGCTTCAGAGAAAAGGTACGCAGGAAAGGTCGTCTTCTACCGATAACGCAAAGACGCTACGGGCCAGGCTGATCTTCAAAATGGGGGTAGGGGAAAAAAAAAAATTCGAGCAACGCGGTCTGGTCTCTCAAACAACACAAAGAAAGGGAAGAGAGACGCTCAAAGGAATCCGAAGGGGCAAATCGAGCGAAGAAGGAATAGGGGACGGGAAGCGACCTCTGGCCGGCAGGACGATGCTGAAGAGGGCTACTCCTGTCGTGTGTGGGCTGCCGTCTGTCTGCCAGCCACCTCTCGTGCCGAGGGAAAAGCAGGTAGGATCTGCGAGGAAAACGAAAGGGGGAACACTGGGACAAGAACCTGCACCGAATCGGCCAGCTCGGGCCTCCCACATAATAAAGACGGCCCGCGAGTCCTCAGCAAGGGACGCCGAACGAAGTTCAAAAAAGAAAAGGCTCCGAAGAAAAAGCCAAAAAAGAAAAGGAACTGGCCGGGACGACACGCGTGCCAGGTCTTCATGCACCGGCAGGGCCTGGAAAGCAAAGATCGCACACAGCGAACGAGGTCTTCCCCGAACTAAGGCCAAAAAAAGAGAAAAGTGACACAAGCGGGCGAAGGGAACGCAAACGCGGGCCAGGCTCGAGTAGGACCATCAACGAGCAGCGAGGGGAAAAGGTGTGCACTGGGAACGGTCCTCTGCAGAGGGGAACGCCTCAGGCCAAAAAGAAAGAACTTAGTGGGGGAGTAATCGGGGGAGGCTCGGTTCCACGGTCTGAGTCCGGCAGCAAACACACAGCTGGAAACGAAACGTTGGTGGACGCAGTGGATGAGAATGGACAAAAACGAAATCCATGGTTCAGCTGAGGAAGGCCCCCGCAAAGCCAGCAAAGCGTACCACAACCTGGGAGCTGAATCGGCTCCACGGATACACCAACGAAAAACTGAGGGGGGAGCAAAGCAGACAAAAGTCACCAAAGATGGGGCCTTAGAGAAACACCAACGCCAACGACCACCGACCAAGGCTCCGGAGGAAAAGCGTGCACGCCAACGAATCGCCCCGCCCCCCAGAAACGTCAGAAAAAAATGGGGGACAAAAAAGTGCTAAAAGGGGACGGAAGGCGCAGCGGGAGTGTTGCTCACAGGCAACACATTCACAGTCACTGAAAAAGGGGGAACCGCGGCGACAGTTCACATCTGACGCAGCTGGGAAGCTTGGAGGTAAACGAGACAAAACGGAAAGAAAAATTTGTAAGCCAAAGGCCAGGTGGAAGAAAAAAGGGGCGGTGAGATATCACGCTCAGTGTGACTCAGAGGAAGCGGCTTCGGAGCAAGTGAACAAAAAGATTGCCCCTCGAACGGTGAAAGGCAGAAACAAAAGGGACATCTGGGGAAAGGAGGCTCATCGTCGACATAAGGTTTAACTGAAAAACGTCTCGCCAGGCACCGGAATAGGAATATTCGGGGTAAGAAGGGAAGAAAGAACTCACCTTTGTGGGACAGAAATGGTGGAGAGGGAATAGATAGGAAAAAAAAAAAACAACGAGCGTCAACGGCTGACAAGTGGGGGGATCCAGTTGGTCAAAGCCTACGTTTCGAGAGGGAGCCGAACTAACAACCGTCGTCTGCAAAAAAATTGTGTATTTGGACGTTACTCAAAAAAGGTGACCGAAGGACGATACGAGTAGGGAAAAGCCGGGTGGGGTAAGCGAGAAAAAAAGAACGAGGTCGAACGAAGAAAAGAATCGAAGACGTATCGCCAAGCCTCTAGGAGAGGGGACACCGAGCCTCACCGGCAAAAAGGGAAAACGGCCGTCGCGCGAGAAGCCGAGGATGCGGACAACACCGGGTCGGGGTACCACAAAAGCGCAGGAAAGAGGGCACAGGGAAGAGGAGGGAACGTGTGGAGAGGAGCGAGTACGAGAGGCGGGTTCAGGGGAAAGGAACGAGGGCGAGAGAAGATGAGAATGAGGGGCAAACCAAAATACCCGCAGAGCTTCTCACGGCGTGGCTTAGGGCGGAACCGGAGAGAAATAAAAAGGGAGAAACTCAAAAAACAGTGGGAAAAGTTACCAACCCCAAGGGAGGATCGTGAACGTCGTTACACAGACCGAATATCCAGGACAGTCAGAACGTAAAACTAAGAAAGGGGCAACAGAGGGTAGTTGACTCAAATGTCATCATCATCCAATGCTACGGGAACCAGGGGGGGGGCGGAAAACCGGAGAAAAGCCACCTTAAAGGAAGAGGAAGTCCCGACCGTGTTCTTCGAGCCGAGAGGCGGCGGGGAACCGAGAAACTGACTACACTGACGGTCCGAGCTCAACGCCAGGTAGGAAGAAAACGGCAAAATGGGGGGAAGGATCGCGAGTAAAAGGCCGCGCTGTCACGCAAGAAAGGTCGCGGGGGTGGCTCAGACAGAATCGTCGAGAAATCGGTCAATCGGCAGGGGGGACCGCATAAACGAACTGGAAACAAAAAAAAAGACGTCGGGGAAGGTCAGGAATGCAGGATCAACGGGGTGGGGTCGACAATCATCGTTTCTACCGAGGCCGAGCGTAGCCTTAAAAAAAGCGGAGCGGACTGGGGAAAAAAACTAAACGGGTGCGCAAAATTCCTAGCTTCGAAAAAGTTCGCGCCTATTTAAGGTATCGCGGGAATATATCGGGTACGTTGCGAAAGGAGAGGACGGAAAGAGGAGGAGGAAGACATGTGGAAGACAGGAAACAGACGACGCCGATCGGTCGCTCATCCCAAAAACACCCTTGTAAGGGGATTGCGCAGATCCCCCCGGGAAGACCGACCAGAAAAAAACGTCAAAATCGGCTTGGAAAGGGTGGTTTCGCTAAAAAAGGTCCCGGCTACATGGGGGCGAACCGTCTGCCAACCGGGTCACCTGGTGGCTACAGCAGAAAAGGGTAGGAGAGAACAGGAAAGTGAGGAGGGGGGAGTCACTTCTTCCGTTCGGGCCTCGCAACAGATAGAAACGGAGCAATGCATGAGCACTCTCGAGTGGAAGAAACAGACTATAAAAGTGGAGTGAACCCTGTCCGACTCGCTGCAGTAGGGGGACTTGTCAATTATCAAAAACACATAAAGGACAGGGGTTTTCGCAGAAAGGGCTCACGGCGAATCAACACAAAAGGAGTAGTAAAATAGTAGTCTCAGGAGAGACTGGTCTGACAAAGAAGAGATCTGAACTCGAGCTATCCTTTAAGAAAAGAAACCTAGTAAGGAAAAAAATTCAAATAGAGGGAACCAGTCACCAACGGTGAGCAGCTCATGCAGCTGCCGCACATCTCTCCCGTTGTACCACGGAAGGGATTCCCAGAGAAAGGGAACCCTCAACAGGAGCAATTAGACCGGCCACAAAAAATTCGATTCTTCTCATGGGGAAAAAAAAGTAACATGTAGCCCGGAAAAAGGCGACACCACCGGCAAGTCAAAGAAACACAGTTGCAGGAAAATGGTCGCAGGAAGAAAAAGCCACACCAGGAGCCGGAAAAAAGTCAAAAGTGCAATTTCAATATCCGCCGCGAAGCGCTAAAAGTGACCGGAACCGAAATAGTCGAAAACTTCAATCGATTATCGCAGAGAAATAGGAAAAGGGCGCTCAGATTGAAGCAACGTTGGGGGGTTCGCAGGGAGGAGGCCCGGTTTTCACCGATGAAAACATCAATGGCGAAGCCCTCATTAGAAGCTGCCACGACGATGTCGACCACCCCTGTAGAACCTGCGAGAAGCGGACATCGGGGCGGGTTGACTTCAAAAAAAAAGCCTAAATCCAAAAAAAGGCCAAAAGGTCATGATCACCAGCGATCACGGCATGGAAAAAAGCTCGGCCCTTGACATCAGCGAAGCGGCACCATCCCTGAGAAAAAAAAAACACAGAAAAACTAGGGGGGGAAAAAAAGGGGGGGGGAAAAGGGAGTCCGGGGACGGAGCAGCCCGTCGGCGAAGGAAAAAATACGGACAGCCGCAATCGCGAGTGGTCGAACAGGAGCAAGAAGGCTTGCGGTGCGAGCAGCGCCCAGGGGTGACCGGCGAGAGATGCGGAAGGGATGAGGGAAAGAAACCAAGCCCGACTAGCAAGTGGTGCTTCGGTTGCCCGCCGATACCCTTCGGGGACTTGGCGCGCTTCAGTTAGGGGGAAAACTACCAAACGGTAGAGGGGAAGGCGGGTTGACTCTTCGGGAAAAGTCTCGGCGAAAAAGGGAAAAGCGGCATCACAGCGACGTGGAGGGAGACCCCAAATTAAAAAGTCGCCAGGGGGCGAGCCGCATCCCGTTGAAGAGAACGGCCGCAAAGAAAAAGGGGCGAGAACGGAACGCGGGATAGGGAGCACCTAGAGATAGGGGAGTCGCAGAGGTAAATAGTCACGCGTAGGGGTGTTGTAATACGGAGCAGTACCCACTGCGGGGGAAGGAAGAACGAACGTCAGAGTGCAGGTAAGTGGATGGGGCTGACTGCTAAAGCGAAATCATTTGTAAATTACGTGATCTGGCGGGAAGTCGTGGGTGAGACGACGGGGTCCGAGAGGTAAGGAACTGAAAGGTGAAAAAAGCAGGGACGTGACCACGTCACGTGGCGGGGCGACGCAGGCCGCTTAGGACTAAGAAAACCGGCAAGAAACATGGGGAAAAGAAAGGGGCCAAGGGGGAAAAAGGGAGCACCGAAGAACGTTTTACTCCGACAGACCGTTGGAAGAGGGGAACCAGAGGGGGGCAGATCGCGGCACAAAAACCATACCCGCTGGGAGGCATGTTGATTGTCTTGAGAAGGAAAGAAGCATATGGGCCGCAGAGAAAAAAGAAAAGCTGACAGGGACAAGGGAAAAAGGAGTGAAGAATTAAGCACTGACTCCACAAACAATGAGGTCTCCTTCAGGAGCGAGAAAGGGGGCGCCGCGCCAAGGGGAGACATGGAGCAAGGGGGGAAAACACGGAAACCAGCCGGGGGGAAAAAATTCTGGGTGTGCTGACAACCAGCGAGGTGTCCGATTGGGCGTGTCCGCGGTAGGTTGACGACACCCTCAAGCATCGCGCGGGAGGATTGGGGGAGCCCAAAGGAAGAAAGTGATGAGAACGCTCCCAAAAGGGAAACTGGGCAGTTTGCTTTCAGAGAATGGAGCATCGCGACAAACGGGGTACGCGGCGATAGGGAGGCCGCGCTCCTGAGGAGTCGGGGGAGGGGATCGAAAAAAGGAGGGGAAACCTAACAGGTGTCCGCGTTGGAGAAGTGCCGGATCACAACTAAAAAGGGGGCCAAGGAACTAGGACTGTCGGAAAACACGCTGACAACTTTGAAAAAGTGAGAAAAAAATAAAAAGACCGCACACCCGTGCCACCTTACCCCTGAAGTGGCGCGGGGTCGAAAAGAAAAACCGAGGCAAAGTGAAAAGGATGAGAGACACGGAAAGGCCTCGACAGGGCGTCGAGGTCCGGGGAACCGCGACCCGAAGTGTACGTAGGCAAAGGCAGAAGGGGAAGAGGGGGAGAGGTCGGTCGAACAGAGGCAAGTAACGAGGTACAACTTTCCCCACAGCTGGTCTGATTGGGGGACTAATCGTCCTGAGAGGGACTACCACTCCGAACCCAGGAGACATTACAAGGAAAGAGAGTATCGGAAGCCTAGGAAAGTGAAGGGGGAAAGTGGAAAAAAAGGAAGCAAGGGGCAAAATGCTCTTTTGAAAGCCGCGTCCAATCCCGAAGGAGAGGGGAAGGCCACAAAAAGGAAAAAAAAAAAAGAAAAAAAAAAAAACAAGGGATGCAGGGTGAAAAGCTCGAAAAAAAGCCAAAAACTAAGATCGCCATCGCGAACAAAACCGCGGATCTTCCCGCACAACGGGGTGTGAGGACGAAGGAGGCCGCCTGGATATCATCTCACACTAAGGAGGAGGGGGGGGGAGGAAACTCCCCAGAAGGAAAAAATCAACACAGAAGGGGAAGTGAAAAAGCTTATTTAGAAGAACAGTCGGCCGTCGGGGATGCTGAAGCGGTCCTGACTCCTGAGTGAGGTGGTTGGTGGAAGGCTGTCGGGTGAAGTGACAAACGATAAACCGAGAGGAGCAACAGGAGGGGGGCTGGAGAAAGCCAAATGGAAGGCACCGAAGTGAGCGGCCGTCGTTGGTCCACCCAGAGATTGCCTATAGGCCAGATGATGAGAAGGCGAGACAAAAAAAAAGTTCAACTGAACAAGCTGCTCGGACGGTGCCAGAGAAAAAGACAGAAAAAGAAAAGATCGGGAAAAAAAAAAACCCTGTACCCCCCCAACACGGGCAAGGAGGAACGGACTCCGGAAAATGAAATCGGCCACGTATCTCGTTGGTCAAAAAATCGGACAAAGGAACGAAGGAAAAAAAACAAACCGTAGACGAATCCGGAGACTTCGAACGCAACGCGAAAATGGATCGAGTCGACCTGCGCGCCAGGCAGAGGGGCAGTGAATGGGGGTGATGGGGCAGGGAATGCTACCCAAAACGGCCAAAAGGTTAGCGGGGAACTATTGGGGAAAGTCGCGGCCGGTGTCACGGAGGCCGGCACTCCACAATCAATTGGACCCGCGAACCGGGGGGGAACGCAGGGAGGTGAATAACAAGAGGAGATGCAAGACCGCCCGCACCATCGAGACAAACCCCGCTCTGGAGCTAAACTCCCCGCTGAAAAACTGAAAGGGGAAAATCCGGAAGGGGGATGGCAAAAGAGTCCCGAACATTTAAGGTCTTGGGAAGTTTCGAAAAAAACAGAAAAAGGCATGCCCGGAGGAGGTTAAACCGCACCCGAATCGCCCGGGGAACCGCCCAAAAGCAGGACCGTGATGCCAAAACCTCCAGAAGGGGGGATTCCGCGAAGGCAGGAAGCTGAAAAGAGAAAGAGCACCCCTTGGCCCCGGCGCGCATCGGAGAAACGAAGAACGGGGGCTCGAGGGACTTTAACCAAAAACGCCCCCCCCGGGACGTCCTCTTGCAGGAAGGCGAATGAGAAGGACTCGGAGGGGTCAAAAAACCGGAAGGGGTGGAGGACGGGGACATAGAAGGAGGTAGGTAACGGTCTCATCGTGAAAAACAGACTTGACAAACACCAGAGGGGGGGGGGCTGTGAAAAGGATGAAAAGAGGGCCGGCCAGGAGAAAAAGAGGGAAGGTGATAGTTTAAATGGGAACCAAGAGACAAGGGGGTTCGTTGCCGTGTTTGGCAGAGTCAGCGGCCCCACCAAGAGAGACGTGGTCGCGATGAAAAAATAGTTATAAGGGGGAGCCAAGGGGGCAGAAACCAAGGAGAAGCCCTGGTAACTTCTGGCAGCGTGAGACGCCATGAAATCATCGCGGTAAGGAAGACGGTCAGTCTGGGGAAAAAGGCGTGTGGGTGAAAAACAGCGCGATACAACAACCAGTCAGACGAATTCTTCTCGAAACTCCAGAAGCGACGGATAGGGAACCAAAAAAGAATGACGGGACAGAAATCAACCTGATTGATGCCCCGGCTACTGACTAGTAGGAGAAGAGGAAAAAGTAGGGAAAGCATGGAAAAGCATTCGGGGGGAAGTAAAGCACTTAGTTCTATGAAAATGGTATACGTTATAGGTGGCGAGTGAAATCACCGATAGGCGTGAATCAAAGGATCTGGGCAAGGGGGAATGGAAGACGAGCCGGAAACAGACGGGATCGAGGCGTAAATCAAACGAACCGGCGGCAGACGACGAGCGTGGCGCGCTGTCCTAAGAAAGAACACTAAAACAAAAAAAGTCGTAAAAGAAAAAGGGTGAGGAGTCATCCTGGAGAACAGGCCTCTCTTCGAAGGATCGGGGGTAAGGATGCGTCTGCCAGACCGTTGAACTGGGGGAGCCCGGCTGCATACAGGCGCAGAAACGTCGCGAAAGGTGCAAATTGTGGGCGCAACTATCAGGTGGTTCCAGTTTAGCTAGACGTACAATGAAAAAGGACTAGAGAGCGAGTGGGGCCCGATTATAAGATTCAGATGAAAAAAATGACAATCAATGGGAAGATAGGGGGACTAAAAAAACAAAGACGTGAGCCTATTGTAGATGCACTAAAAGTGGGGGAAAAAGGAGGTACGAGGAGACAGCCGACGCAAAAAAAGTGCCACTGCGGTTCCTTTCAGGGGGCGACAACCCAGGGAGGGGAAGCCGGCGACCAACGGGGGGGGGACGCAAAGAAGAGAGAACTATCAGAAGAGAAAGACGTAAGAAAATGCGTCAAAGCGCTTCGCGGGCGAGGGGGGCCCGAAGTGGCGCCTTACTGGACTGCCGAGAGTCTGCGACACAAAAAGAAAACAACCTGGCGAAGACGAAGCAAGGACGAGGGGACACGTGACCTGGCGGGTACGAAAAGGGTGGTGAATAATGACTGTCCACTAATATGAACGGGCCCGGACGGGATCTGGACAAAGAAGCCCTGGCAAAAAAAGACCAAGCATCTAAAGTGCGGGCGAAACTGAGTAGTTCAAAGAAGAATGGGCGAAATGGCAGCTAAAAATCCGGATGCTGCGCAAATGCATGAGCAAGTACGCAAGGAGTCAAGGTTTGGAACTCTGGCAAAGGTCTGGACAGGTGAAGGAACCGGTTCCTGTAAGGAGCTTGAAAGTGAATCGCCCTACAGAAAGACGCGATTAAAGACAAGTAAAATAGGAAGTAGCGATACATCAGGTGATCAATAAACACAAAGAGAGGATTCAAGAGGGAATAAAGCAGAGAAACGCCTAGCTCAAGACGGGAGCTACGAAAACTCTCTTACGAACCCCTAGCCGGAAGTCCCGAGGCACCTGAAGTGTGACCAAAAGCGGCTCAAATGCAGGCTGCCGACCGCATCGCCGTCAGCCCGAGGACAGCCACTCAGGAAGTCAAAAAAACGAGATCAGTAAAACGAGCATCGAAGGCCGGCGCACCAGGCTTCGGCTGGCGCCTCAGGGCCTAAAAACCGGGAAAGAAAGAGGGAACACAGAAAAAAGTTAAAAGCGGGAAGAGGCTGACGGGGATGGATCGCTCCCCTCTCCGAAATCACCCGGTGTTGTTGCGATTAAGCCGAAAAAGATCTGAAAGGGCCGCAAAAGACATCAAAGCGAATCGCTCGAAAGAATGAACGGGAACTAAAGCGGTCAGACCAACGATCAACAAGATCCTGCGCGAAGGGGACAAGGTCTCCGGAAAACGCCAGGGATTGTCGCCGGAGTAACCCATCATCACGCTTGTGACGCGGAAAACCGCGAGCGGAGATGGCGGAAAAGGGCTCCTCTCCAAACGGCCCGACGGAGGCGGGTGGGAACGGGAAAAAGAGCCCGCAGAATGAATCTCAAGAAAAAGCACAGAAGGTCGCGACAAAGGGCTGAGCAAACGCGATCAAATGACCGCAAGCAATCGAACTGGAGAGCTCGACGCGGCCCAAAAGAAGGCATTGAAACGTAGCGGGGGACACGACATGTCCATGTCGCCAGAAAACGCCCAAAAGCAAGAATAAAAGGGAGCACGAATCCGCTCGGTTTCAGGCCGGGACCTTCTGAGGTTGCCAAAAGCGCGGTTAAGGCCGATTCGTAGACATCAATGCCGAAGATCGACAGAGGACTCTACGGTAGATTGTATGGAACAGAGAAAGGGCGGGAAGCGATACATTTCGGCAATGATCGGCTAAAACGCTGCAGCGAGTATAGGGAACCTTCGTAAACTAAAAAAAAAATTCCGAAATCCAGAACCTAGTTCTTCCATGGCCTGCTTCCTGGAGAGACCGAATAGTTCTAGAACAGATAAATCTGTAGAGCCAGACAGCGAATGATCGGAGGGAGTAAGATTGTACAATAAGGGGTGGACGTCGCTTCGACCGTTTAGAGGAATGCGTAGGCTCGGGATATGGGAGAACACGTGTAAAGAATGTGCTATCGGGGAGCTTGGGCCGGTAAATGAGGAAAAATGAATTGTCGGTAGAACTGGACAAACACATTTCATAAACAAAGGGGGGGGGGGCAGTGAAAAAAGAAGCTAAACTTGCTGTCACAACTGTATTCAATACAGTACACCGACCAAGAGAAGTTTGGCAGGGGGGGATTAACAAGAAACAATAAGAGGGGGTCCAATGCTGGAGTCTTCGACTCACCAACCGTTTATCCGACGGCGATCCGGCAGGAGTCAAACAAAATCGGTTTCTAGACAAAACAAGCCGGAAGGGAAAGCTACCCTGATTTCCACCTTGGGTCGAGAATGGGAAAAGGTCTGGACTGAAACACGCCGCGGAAAGGATTAGATAGAAAATCCCGGTGGGGGGTCCAGCTGGGGTGGTCCAGTACACCACAATACCTGATTCAGTTGTCGGAGAAAAAAGCTCCAACTGTAAAGGAAAAAAACACTGACGCATGAGAGAATATCCTGTGTGGCGGTCACCAGACGTGGGTGGAAATACCAGGACGCTGATTAGCAGCGGGCGAGTCGCGGTGAGAAACCCCCCCTCAGAGAGAGGTCGATGGGGCTGTAGGGGAGGGAGCAACAGACTAGAAAACAAAGTAAGTGTCCCAGGAGGCCGCCGCATACACACCGGATTTTTTGACAAACTGAAGTTGGCGGTTTCGCAGAAGGGGAAGACGTCTAAGAATAGACGCGGCGATAAAAACGCGGAAAAGGAAGTCGGGGTCCCACTGCCCACCACTGTTCTGCACGGTGTAAACGTGGGGGGCTCTGGAAAGGACAGCCGCATCAAGCCGGCGAAAACGGGAAAGCACATGGTTTTCTTGAGATTGCAGACACAGCTAAAAGAACACTTCAGCTACGCCGCGGAAGCAAGGTCAAAAAGAATGGTGCCTCCTACGATAAAGGAGGAGGGATCACGGGACTCAGACCGGTAGAGCGTCTCGGGGGAACCGCTGCCGCGTTGAAGGGAGATGTCTTCCAGGACGGCCTGCCCGAGTGGAGGGAGGAGATCCAAGGAGTTCTAAAAAAACGGGGCGGAGAAGCCAAGGGGGTTATTTGGGGAGTCGGGAGGACGCCAAAGGTGAAAGAGGACCGATGTGAGGAACCACGACGCCGATTTCGGTCAGGTTTACCAGGAGCGGTTCAACGACACCTGGAAGAAGAAAAATTCGAACGTTAGGAAAAGAAAGACCCGGCGGGGAAAACGACAAGGAAAAGAAACCCAACAAACGTCACCGCAAGAGGCATCAAAACCCGGGAAAAGCCGGAACTTCAATACGCCGATCCGCGACGGCAAGAATCTTCCCGCCACTGGAGGTTAATGAGGAAGGAGAGATGGGACTTGATCTATCTCACAACAACGGGGGGGAGGCAAGACTGCCGCCACGACAAGATCAAGATCGGCGTATTAAGGACCGACCGTCTGGGCCTAAGAGTCGAGCTCACAGGGAGCGGTAAACGGACGGAGTGACAGTGGAGTTTTGGCGCACCCCACTTCGAACGAAATCCAGTACGGACGGAAAGAGGAACGGACAGGAGCAGGACCCTCCACGGGTACCAACTGCACCAGAACGAATCGAGGACCAGATGTCGGAGAAGGAATAAGGGAGAAAATCAAACATAGTGGACCTGTGGGCCGATCAGCACCAGCGCAGATCTGGCCGCGGTTGACTACATCCATGGGCTCGGAAAGAAACACCCACCCCCCGAGGAGCACCAGAGAAAGGTCACACAAAAAGACTGAAACACGGTCGAGCGTAAGGCTCGAACCGGATCGGGAACGCAACGCGGAAACGGATAGGAGGGGTCACCCTTCGCAAGCCCGAGAAAAGTGGAATTACGTGAAAAAAGAACAAACCCGCATAGGAAAGGGCAACCCGTTGCGGCTCGAAAAGATTGCGAAGACAGCGGCATGCAACACTTGGAAGTCAGCAAAAACAAAGGAAAACAAAGGAAAAAGGTGGGAGGGCCTCGGGGCCCATTTCATCTCGCAACACCGCACATCGCGCGGACCCGCCTGTGAGACCTAAAAACCCTCTGAAAAAACCAACTTACTGGAAAAGACTGGGGAAAGACATAACCCTGGGGCCAACCCTTGAAACGGTCGGGGGGGCGATAGGGGTCGAACGAAACACCACTAAAAAAAATCGAAAAATTGCGGGGGGAAAATAACACAGCCCGAAAATTAGCCCTGAATAAGTATAGAAAACAGCTAATACAAGCCAAAAAAAAATTCGACCTTCAGGGTTAAAGTTCTCACAGCCCCAATTTGCCTCGGCGGGAAAGAAAGCCGGCAAGCAGAAGGACCTCAAGGAATCGGGGGGCCTACGAACGAGACCCACCGGGAAGTGTCCTCGATCAAAATACGGCTCAATAAGCGCCAATAACTGTGTCGGGGGGGGCGGTCCAAGGAAAAAAAAGGGAGAGAAAAGGACGGGGCTCTTTCGGCCTGGGAAGGCATCGTCGGAGAAATTGAACTAGGAGAGGTGAACGCATGACAACTGCGAGCCGGAAGAAACGTTCTTCGGGGGGTAAAAAGAAAGAGGGACATCTAAAACATGTGGGCTTTCCGTGGTTGGAAGTAAACGGCCCTAAAAAACACTCTCAGGGAAAAACTGAAGAGGGGCCAAAAAGGAAAGCGGCCGACATAACCGTCGTGTGAAGACCCAGTGGGGGGGGGTCAAGCGGGGGGAGAAGACCATGAACGAGTCACACCAATCCTACGCAGGCCAAATCCGGGGGGGGGTGCACAGGACTAAACACAACCCAATTTCGAAAGAAAAAAGGAAGCTAACAAAAAGAGACTAGGTAGAACCAAGAAAAAAAGTCCGAATCCCGAATCACCAGTTGCTGCTGCCGTCTGCAAGGAATAGAGGAGCCCCTATGCTGTTGAACGGGGAAAGCACGAAAAAAAAAAAAAACTGGGAGAAAAGGGGACGTGGGGGGGAGTCCCGTGAAAGAGACGGCGAGCGATTTCGTCACGTCGCGATCTGTCCGACAAATCAAGCGAGCAGCCAGGAGACGAGAAGTGCAAGAAAAAGAAAGTCAAAGGGAACTAAGAAGGTGGCTCAGTGCTGTCATACTACTACAAAAGACTCCGTACGCCCCAGGGGG
>Ga0179593_1567714_pt1 | contig 16831 bp, 12 predicted proteins | sample CZODoug2_1_08_16_FD_185931 | JGI IMG/M metagenome (GOLD analysis project Ga0179593, IMG submission 185931) | Vadose zone soil fungal communities from Angelo Coast Range Reserve, California, USA - CZODoug2_1_08_16fungal (PacBio error correction) | ecosystem: Environmental > Terrestrial > Soil >...
CGAGCTCCGCCCAAGCCGGTGGGGGGAAATAAGCCTCATGGAGGAAGGACTAAACTTCCGCGAGTGCGGGGGGCTCTATAAGGAAAGGGCGATTAATATGAGGCGGAGATGGAATCGTGCGAAGGGGCAGAAAGCCGCGTCGACGGATCATCGCTCTGGACAAATAGGGGAAAAACGCCTCGAAGAAAGCCCCTTGGGACGATAAGGGAGGGGGTTCCTCGACCTCGAGAGATTCGGAAGGTTCTAAAGAGGGGGAATCGGGGAGAAAACTTCGAGAAGAAGATTTATTCCTAAGTAGGGGGAGACCGAAGTAAAATCCTTCGGGGGGAGATAGGAGTGGACTATCCCTCTAGGAGGTAACACATGGGGGATTCCTAAATGGGATAAAAGTCCTATACTTGTCTTTTTATGAGACTCCGTGGAAATCTCTCAACACAAAAATTATATTATTAAAGGGAAGGAAGATAGGGGACCTACGACGGGAGGACTTCACCAAAAGGAGAGGGAAGCTTCATCCCATGTTGTGGTCACGGGTTACCTGAGGGGGGGCCCTCCCCTCAGGGGAGGGGGGGTTACCCCTGCTGCGAGCCCCCCTCGTGTTCCTGACTGGGAGTCAGAATACCTCGCTCTAGAAAAATACCATACTTTGGTATTGCGATGCCTACTGGAAGAGAGAAGAAGAGAAAACATAGATTTTGGGGGAAAGACAAACCCCTAAACCGCAGTCAAAAGTCTAGAGGAGATCAAACAGAGGGATTCATCGGCCGGGGCTTTCTGCTTCTCTCTCTACCGAAAAAAGTTCTCCTAGAAGCACAGCTGTACTTCTACGAGGGAGGGAAAAAGGCGAAGTCCCGAAGGGGGAAGACCGGTGCAGGACCGGGTATCTAGATAGGCGGAACCTTTCTATGTTAGGGAGGCGAAAGTTAGCGGGGCCCCCACGCTCGGCTGCAGGGTTCTAGGGGGGGCTCTCCTCAAGTGGGACTCAAGAAAAGCTGTTTTAATTTCTTCGGTCAAATTCGATGGCATTTAGGAGGAATATTGGGGGGTCCTGTGGAAAAAATTTTTAATGGGTTAAGGGTCAGAAACCTATTATCCGGAAACTCTAGAAATCGTCAGTCGCCTGATTTCAGAGTAGCCTTTCAAAGGGGGAGACCAGCAAACAAGTTTGGGTTCCAGTGAGAAAAGGGGTCTCAAACCTGTAGGTCATCATGGGAAAATGGAATATGGGAACAGGGGGGGGGGCATATTACACCTTTTGGTTTCCCAGGGGAAAGAAAGAGGTCCTGGAGGAGAGGACGTAAAAGGGTTGGTGGGAGGGGGTCTCAAGGGAGTGAAGAATGACCAAGGAACGACTCTACCAGCTCGGCGGGCTTATGGACGAAAAGTCTCAAGGGAACAGGGTCTTTCTTGAGGCTTCGAAAGGGAATCAGTCAGGAGATCCACGAGCCTACGGGGGCCTCTCAAAAAACTTCATCGAGGAAGAGGGACCTCTTGCGTCCTTACAATCTCCCAGGCTGCGATACGCTATCCCTAAGTAAGAACGAGCGTTCATATAGGAGGGAACTCCAAGTATCGCGAACTGGGAGCGGAATGGAATAACAATTAAACGCCCTTCAACCGCAGTCTCAATTTGGACTACCTTGAAACTCAAGTGTACGGTTGGGGAGATGAAAAGGCAGGAAAACGCTGACCTTCTTAAGTCGCACTTAAGACAAAAATCAATAGGCGAGCCCCCTCCTCCTCTTGTGGATTTGTGAAATTCAACTGAAGAATGCATTCTTCAGCTAAACTCAGGGGCTCGAAAGGGTGGACTCCTACAAATTTCCGATCAATATTCCGCGCGAAAAAAGGAAAGGGGTCTCTATCAAAAGGACAGGCCCCGAAGGACTGGGAAGTTATCAAGCGACCGCAAACAGAAAGGACTTACAGGGCCTACCACAGTCCAATAGGGGGGGACCGGCATCTGGAAACGCTCCTTCAGGAAGGAAAGGTTGAAATCACGCGCTTCCGCGGAAACTACCCTCGGACCCCATTGTAACTACGACAGCCTTGCATTAGATAAGCTACTGCTTTTCGTGCCTCCCTTTCGGGTACACGAGACTTTTCCTCTGGTCAAGGCTTCCAATATGGTCTTCCACTGGGTCAAGTGGGGGGCCGAGGAGTCTCATTCAATCGGCCAGACCGTTCTACGTGTATACGAGCAGGGAATAGACCTCCTCTGAGTTCCAAAGAACCTCGAAAGAAAAGAAACGGCCTTATATGACCTCCCCCGCCATTCGGGGATAACCTAGTTCTGGCAATCGCGGCAAGAGGAATCCTCCTCACCAGATAAACCAGATAAAGGACGGCTTCCTCCGAGGGTCCCCGTTGATCGAAAAATCGAAAAATCCAAGAGACAGGAGGCCTCGGGGGGCCTGCCCGAATTGAGGGGACCATCCTATCTATTCTGGAGGGCAGCCAAACGTAATGCCCGAGGGGCTATTGCGGACGAACGACAAGATTTACCAGCCAGAGTACGATTCCTTAAAGGGAGGAAGGGTTGTCAAGCAGAGCCAATGCAAGGGCTGGGGGGGGAAGGCGCAGCCTGAACCATGCGGGCTTCGAAGGATCGGAGGACAAGGCGGCACGGCGCTCTCAAATTGCATCCGAAAAGTGTCGTACACAAATGAACTCCTTCATGGAGAGATGGGGGGGGGAGGGATCTAGGGGATTTGGGAGGCCCCCCCTGTAAAGTCATGAAAGATTTGTAGGGCTCTTGTTACTGAACACTAAAGGGGAAAGAAAAAAGACCTTATTGTCTCGGGGGGGCCTATCTGAGAAACTAGCGGGACGAGAGAAAAAAGAAAGGGTTTTATCTTTCCTGCGGTTCCGGGGGGTCGTCGCGGTCCGGGGGTTTCGCTAGTAATCTACATATTCGGGGGAAAAAAAAGTTTCAGGACGTATTTCTGGGAAGCGGGGGAGGACTGCAGAGGAAGGGGAAGGTACGACCCGACGAATGGGTCAACGAAGGAGGCAGAACGCAAGCGAGAGGGGAATGCGGCCAACCGAAGTTGTGAATCTAGGCGGTACCCTATGGGCGGAGATCGGAGAAACTGATCTAAACAGTGGTAGGGCGCGAAAAACTCACACGAGAGGCGGCTTTTCTCCACTAGAGGGAAAAGTTGTTACGAGATTAAAGGGGGGGAGTTTCTCAAAGCTGGGTTCAGAGACTGAATCAAAAAAGGGGAGGTAAAAGGATATATTGGCCTTCGAGGCCTTTTCTACCGAAAGGCAGCTATTCAGGGGAAAAAGGAAAAATTTCTCTCATGAACGTGCTAAGGATCAGGGGGTTTCTGAGGGGGCAACGGAGAAAAGTTAGACTCGAAGAGACTCGGGTAGCCGGATCGGGACGGCCGGTGATTTCTCATCGAATCGGCTTCGGGGGAGAAAGAGTGACCCAGTTCGGAGAGCTGCAAGCTTCGGGGCAAAAAAGGCGCACATCGAGAAGGAGGGCAGCTTCCTAAAGAAAAGATCGACCTTCTTCCCGAAAACTGACGAAGACGCCCTCCTAAGGGGAAAGGAAAGGCTTCTGGGCAAGGGGAAGAGGGCCTCCATCTCTCGGCAACCATCTGGAGCGAATCTTGAGATTAAGGTTCTCTTCAAAGAGTTCAAACCGGGTTCTATGAAAGGATTAAGATTAAATAGCCTAAACTCCATATACGGAGGAATAGGGTGTGTTTACGGGGAGAAGTAAAGGTTGCAGCCTAGAGAGGGATTGATCCCACCTAATCTCTCCTCTCTAGGGCACGCGCCAGGATTTGGTCCTGCCGCTTAGAGCTTCGAGGGCTTTTTCTCGGAAAAGCAGCCGCCGCCAGGGGGGGGGGGCATCGACAGAGACGTCAAAGCGACCCTCCTTCGAGGAACGTAATTAGAAACCCTGGAAATGAAAGCTGGTCGTAGTTTGAGGCCCGAGATCGGTGTTGAAAAGGGGACATAAGCTTGAGATAGCCGCGAAGGCCTCTACTGGATTGTCTTTCAGGGGGGGGAGGACTCTAAAGTCCCAAGAACTGGATCTTCTTGTTGAATAATATTGCGAGAGTGGCGGTCAAGGATCTTCACAGTACCTCTCTAGATAGGAGGGACCCTTCGACGCACAAGCTTGTCTGTAGGGGATCTCAGAAGGTTTGGTGGACCGCTTTACTATTACCCAAAAGAGAGGGCACAGGAGGGCTTTCGTGGCGGGGGAAAAACTAAAGATCTGCAGGAGGAGTTGCCGGAGGCCAGCCGGATCAGAGTTTGCAGAAAGGTTTTAAACGCCGAGAAAGACTCTAAAAGGCCTTTTGGGTCGTAGCAACTTTCCTATAACCCTCTCATAGGGGGGAGATAGGCCTGAAAAAAGGAATACGTTCTTCATTTAGCTCGAGGCATCTAGAGAGCTTTGACGGGTCAAATTGCAAGAGACGATTGCCCCCAATAGGAGTGTTTATGGGGTTCCGAGGTGCGGGTGTCTTCCTATTAAGAAAAGGGGGAACAGAAACCGGGACTTGCTAGGTGGTGATCAAGGGAGGTGTTCGAGGAAGAAGAAGCCCTTTTCGATGAGGGTGTAAGTCGGTCGGTAAAAGAGGGGGAGATCTGCGGAGAGGGCTCGGTGTTACGGTCAAAGAGTACATGGGGCTTCTAAAGCATGGAGGGCTCAGATTTGGCCGGTATAAAGCGGATGAAGGAAGTGATTCCGTCATCGGGGAAGGGGAGAATGTGTCTGACCCGCCATGACTAGGGGGTCTTCGTGGAAGCAAGAGGAGGGCGGCGATACTTTCGGGGGACAGCAGATCTGGAAAAAAAGTTTCGTGGGGGAAGAAAGGGATCTTCGTTGGGGAAACTGGGAGGTTACGCAAGAGGGGAGGAAAGAATGCTTGGAGGAGAAATTTCATCTACATAGGGAGATAGTGGAAGAGACTGCCTTCTAAGAAAGGGGACGGAACACATGATCGAAAAGATTATTTGAAGATAGGAAAGCCTATCTGAAAAGGATCGTGATATTCGGGGGCTTCAACTCGCTATGAGGCAAGCCCCACACAGGTGAAAACGCGCCTGAGAGAACTTAAATCCCGAAGAAAGGAGGGTTTTTCCCTATTTGGGAATAGGTAGTTATACAAGTCTCACTCTAAAAATTGCAAATAAAGGTGTTAGTCTGTCAGATCTGTTTTCCAGGGTGAAAAGGTTACGATTGGCCATCGGGGAGGGGTGAGCAAAAAAAGATGAATGAAAGCAGGGCACCCTGCACCCTGAGGGGGACCCTCCTCCATCGGACCTCAAGGGAAGAGGAATACGAAATTCCACAAAGGTAAGGGGCCCATCGAGAAAGCCTAGAAAAGGGTGGGCCCATCATCGGAAGGGGAAAGGGAGATCCTCTAAGGGAAGAGGCCACAGGAGAAATCTACCGAGTCTTGTAAATAAGGAGAAGACTCAATCGGGCTCCTGGGGCAAGAAGGAGGAAAGGACACGCGTCGAGGCTGCAGCAGCAGGAAAAAGAAAAGGGTGACGCGACGCGGTCGGTAAAGTCGATCAAAGGTCTTTATATCAGAGGAGTCGGTTTTCTGGGGGAAGGAAGTCAGGACCGATGACGAGGAAAAAGGCCGGAAAAGCTCCGGGGTCTCTGGGAGGGTAAAATTTACCGCCCCGCCGAAGGGACGGCAGGTTCCTAGACTGTAGAGGCGAAAAAAGTGGAAGAAAGATCTCTCGCAAAGCCGGCGTGAGGCAGAAAGGGGGATATCTGTGAAAGAACTGCGAGATCCTGCAAGGGGGAAGAGAAACGCTGCAGAGGAGGGCCGGTGGGGGGAGGAAAATTTTTAGAAACCGGATGAGCGGGATCGGGAAATCCGGTAGTCGCAACAAAGGGAGAGAACGGACCGGGGCTCAAAGATAGGAGGAGTCCAGACGTTGGTAGCAACCGAAAGAACCGATCACTCTTTTGGGAATCATCCCTATAGAAAGAGGCATCGAACCGAGGAGATCGCCGGAGTCTTCGATCACCGCTGGGATGTTCTCCCTAGACAGGGTACTGGGAAACCAGATGATCAAAAACCCGAGGGGATGACACCTCCTTAGTAAAGAAATCGGGAGGAAAAGTCTCCTGGGGAAGGAAGGAATATCAGGGAGGGCACCGGATAAAAGGGTTTCTTTCATGGACCCGTCACAGTAGAGGAAAAGGAGACACTTGCTGCTCGGGGGGGGAGCCGAGAGGAGTGTCCGGCTTAAAGAGTGAATTTCGTCAAAAATTCGAAAGAAGGGGAGGGATCGCTCAATATTTGGAGGGGAGACGTTTCCCGCAGGACGTTGAAGGAATCAGGTGGAACCGATTATCCCTTAAAGAAGAAAAAGATCGGAAAAGAGGAGGTCGCCTGTATATTGCCACTATAAGACAAAAAAATACCTAAAAGAGCTAATTTCAGAAGCGAGGGGAAAAAGCAGTTTCTCCCTAGAATTTAGTAACCATCGGGAGGGGGGGGGGGGGGTTCGTCCAGCCGCGAAGGAGGAGGGAACGGCCGCTTAATGACTTGGGGTGTGTTTAGCGACGAAATTATCTCTCAAAAGGAGGAAAAGAGGAACTCGAAAGATGATATGAGAGATCATTCTCACATGGTAGCCTTCTTGGGCGCTTCAGGGAAGGACCAGTTTCGCGAAAACTTACTTAAGACAAATGTGCCTGAGATCCGCTCAACGGGGGAGTGAAAGTCTCCCGTGAGAGGACCTCGACGATCCCAACCTCTGAGTTCGACGGAGTCAGATCTGAAAAAAAAAAGAAAAGTAATCGACTGTCGAGGAGGGCCAGATGTAACAACGGCAGACATCTTCATGGGAGGGGGGGGGGGGGCATATACCGACATGTGACTATTCCTCAACGGGGTTGCCGGGCCTTCTCAAAGAGCCGAAGGGGATAAAAGAAAAAGGCTCCGCTGGGAGATTGGGTTAAGGGGAACACCCCAAAAAAGTCACAAGCCAGGTCTACACATACCCTTCCCGATCCTCCAGTTCTGGTTAAGTCTGACCATTTCTTCCGGGTCTACCGGCTCTATCAACAGAGGTTTGAAGGGGGACCCGTCGAGGATAGTTCCTCTACGAAGGAGCCGAACCCTCAACTTCCTCCTAAAGAAGAAAAAACTAGGAGAATTTTGACAAACAAAATGCCGAGGGCCTTTTCCTCGGCAATCAGAGCTAGCATCTCTCCCCGAATCCGCCGGAGGGGACAGGCTACGTAAGGAAGGGAGAATGCGGGTTTATCGCAAGAATTGCAAAAGGCGCCTTTGTCCCTGGGAGCGCAGTCAAAAAGCATTTCTCCAAAAGAAAAAAAGGTTTATCCTCTCCGAGGAACTTCACTAGAAATGCCTATCGTCTAGGAAGGGAAGATTTCTCTCTAAGTTCCCTTTTTAATAAAAGCCCCTATTTCTTGAAAGAATCTACGGGGCTAGCCAAGTCGCTCTTCCTCAAAAGAAGTGACGGAGAAATATTCGGCGGGGGCCTATCGGAGAGCTTCTTCGCTAGGGAGGAGAAAGCCTCACACTCAATACCATAAATAAGGGGAGGGCTCAGGGGGGGATTTCATTTTAAGGAGAACGGAAAAAGATCCAATCTAGGAAGGCGTATCTCTTCTCTTAATGACGAAGCAATACCATACGAGAATAGGAAGTTCCGCCAGAAACATCAAGTAATCACTCGGGCTAGTTCTTTTCCGGAGACGGCCGGGGGATTTCGATGACAGGAAAAGGGGGGGCCGGGGGCGGCAGCTTTTTACCGGGAAGGCAACGGATACCCGCCTCCTTAGAAGGGGGAAGCTGATCGGAAGAAAGGTTCCTTTCGTCAAAACCTTCTTACTCACTTCTTTCAAACTAGGTCGTTAAGAGACATAACTGCCATTTAAAGAGGCGTAGAGAGTTGTCTAGGGGGTGGAAAGTCCTTCCTCCATCGGAAGGTCAACTATTTTCAAATACCCCTAATAGCCTGAAGAAGAAGGACCCTTCTTTTCTCATTTGCTTCTCTTTGGGCTCGCGGGGGATAGAACGGCGAGAATTGGGTCGGTTATTCATTGGTATTCGGGACTCTTTGTAGGGGGGTCCGGGCTGGGAAAAAGAGCGTTGAAGCGCAATTTGATCTCGGGGACTTATTTCGACGTCAAGAAACTTACGCACGGAGTTTGCCGAAAACTTTCATCTTCTCCTTTCCGAAAATCTCCGCGGGATGGGCATCTCGGTCCTGTTTCAGAAAAGGTAATCACCAGAAAAAGAGAAAAATTCTCCTTCACAAAGGGTGGTGGGGCCGAAGAGGGGGGGGGGAAACCCACGATGCTCTGTCGGTTTCTAAGAGGGGGGCCTGTTCGCCCGCCGAAAAAACTCCGCTGAAGAGCGCGGGAATGGTCCAAAAGGCAGCGCGAAAATTTAGATTTGTGGAGAGTTTTCGGAAAGGAAGTTCTCCAACGGGAGTCGGGGGGCAGAATCTCGCAAAAAAAACCCCCAGCGTTGTTGACCCCACGAGAGAGCTTCCGGAGGGGGGCCTCGTGGAATCTCAGGGACATTCAAGGGCGAGGGGTACAATCGTCACATCGCATGCGTTGGAAAGTCCGCAACGGGGGAGTTTTCGCGGTGAAACGCGATCTTTCAAAACCGAGAGGCGCTTCCAGGGTAACTCCAAGAACAACCTTCCGGGGAGGCTCCTCTCCTCTTTCTGGCTGGTGGCGGGGAGTACCCGGGCGAGAGCTCCTCTTCGGGGAGCGGGAATAAGAAAATTCTTCGGCATAAGAGGAAGAACGTCCGGGAACCTCGACAACTTTCTCTTGAGGAAGACAAAGGCACTGATACGCATTGGGCTCATGGACGATCAAATTCCCCAAAGCCCCTCTCATCCTCTGGGGTGGAGAACAGATCGAAGGAAGGCAAATCAGGGAGCAAAGATCCTCTTAGGATGTGAGATCAATAGATTATCCTGTGGGTGATCTATGACAAATTACGCTCTCCCCAACCACGACTACAGATCTCTCCAAGCGAGTGAAGGGGGTAGTACGAAACCGACCTTGGTGTTGGGGGTTTGGGGTTTTGGGGTGGGGGGGGGGTGGGGGGTTGGGGGGGGGGGTTTTTTGGGTTTGGGGTGGTTTTTTGGGGGTGGTGTTTTGTGTGGGTTTTTTGGGGGGGGTGGGGGGGGTTGGGGGGGGGGGGGGGGGGGGGCCTTGTTTTGGTGTTTTAGCCCTGCGCGAAGCGGCCGCCGCCAGCCGAAGAAGAACGTCCGCCATGGCGGGGTGGCGGGGCGCGGCTTTCGCCTAAAGGGGCGCTTGGGACAAAAGCCGCTCCCTGAAGAAAAATAGCAAGGGCAGGGGGCCCGGCCTCTGACTCAAAGGAAGTAGCCCTAGTCAGAGACGTCTGCCGGCCCTTCCTCGGAGGCATTTAATAAAGCGTTCATTCCTCTCTCGAGAAAATCCTCTCCGGCATCTTTTCTTTGTCGGTCTCGGGCTAACTGACAAAGGGATGATTCGTCGTCGTGTAGGGAGAGGGGCGGAATCGAGGAAGGGATTCCTCTCTAGGAGGGGAAGGGAAACTACAAGAGACTCCGAGGAGAAAGGGGGTCTTTCAGCCTGTTAGGAAGGGGAAAGTTTTAGATCTCTGGAGGAACAAGAACTGTGAACAGGACCGGGAGGGACGGGGGGGAAAAGCCTATTACCGATCGCATTCTGAGACCACCCCCCAAAGGACGCTAAAAAAAGACTCGTGGGATAAAGTGCCGCCGAATGGCTCGCCTATCCCAAAGGTTATCGGGGAATTCTTCGCTCCAAACCCAGGAGGCAATGGCCGTAGGGCCCAAAGAAGAAAAAGCTGAGTAGGAGGGCAAGGGGCGAGCTTGCCCGAAGTCATTCAGAAGTTGGCAAAGAGGGGATTAAGGGGAGAGAAGGGTGGTTCGTGGGGGAACGTTCCTATTTGTGGGGATCTTTCGGAGGAAAAATCATCGATTGCTGGTTCGAACCTCCCTGGAAGGGGGAGAGGAAAGAGCGTTAAGGACCATCTCGCAGACATTTGCGATGAGATAGGTTAGGCGTAGAAAAGCTTTAAATAGGAGGATCTTCTAGGGTGGGGATGCCGGGGGGTCCGAGTAGGCTGGCGCCAGGGACTGTAGAAAGTCTTTATAGCTAGCACTTTATTCCTTCAGGGGGGGGAGTCTGCAACCCGTCAGGGAGATTTGAAACCCTTACCCATGACATGGCGTTTGCGAGAATTGAAACAATAAAAAGAGAAAAGGGGGCGATACTTTATTAAGGGCATCATATAGAAACTTTTAGGGTGCCCTAGGGAGGGGGGAGGTCTCGCAGCACTGGGATGGTGCCGTAACAATATTTTCTGAGGAGGGGCTTGGAAAGAGCAATTTCATCTAGAGAGAGGCTAGGAAAGGGGGGCCTCGGGCCTAAGTGGGAGCTCCTTTGGAAAGGGAAACTTTAGTTATGAAGGCCTCGGTCCTAGCGGAGCTCGTGATATCTGGCGCTCAGAAATATGAGACCGCGAGGAAAAGGGAAGGACCGTCTTGACGCCAGAGGAATCCAGCGACGAAAAGTATTTCCGAGGGTCTGAGACACTGAAAATCAAGCTGGTGGGGGGGGGAGGTACCTCTCCCGTGGGGAAGGTCATCCGTGGCGGGGGGTTTTGTCTGTCCTATCGGTGGCCATTATGAATCATGTAGGGCGATTGTTCCGAAGGGGATGCGGGAATCCGGGTATCTGGTACTCACGTTCACTTCACACCGGAGGGCCTGCCTCCCGGATTTCGAGGAAGGCCGCCCGGTAGAAGATAGTCCACAGGGACTGCCCATAGATTCTCTCCTAGTAAAAGAGCCGGGGAAAAAGCATCTCGTCAGGTGCCGGGGGGTCCTTAAACCTCAGAAGCACTCCGGAGAGGGGACTTAAATATGACCTGTCGGTAATCCTTCGTTTTAAAAAAGAGGTGGAGGTCTCCGAGTCTAAAGGAGTCGCTTCTCTTCGAAGGGGAGAAGGGCGTGGGGAGGAACATCCCCTTCGGAAGGAAGGGGAGGTTGGGAAGTCCGAGAGGTCAGCTTCAGGGGGGTCGTTTATGATTCGCAAAATCTTGATGGGGAGAGGTCCGGGGAAATAAAACTTCTTGTGCCGCATAGAGTCCTGGCTCAAATCAGGGTGTTGCTCTTCTGATGAAGAAGGCGAAAAAAGGGGGGACCTCCCACGTCAGAAATGGGAGGAGGTTCCGAGACTGTCGCGTCTTAGGAAGTGGAAGTATATAAGGGAGGGCTCAACACAAACAGGATTAGTAAGGGAGAGGGCCTATCTAAGTCTATGGAAGAAGATCCTTCACCTGACAGGGAGAGGAACGGGGACATTGGCCTTTTCTTGGTGGATGAGCCTGGGTCTTCCAAACACCGACGCACCCCTCGGGCGTCTCCTTAAAGGGGAGCCCTCTCTTCGGCATCCAGGTTTTCCTTCCTAAGAGAACAAAACGAAGGCAACGCTTTTGCCACCAAGACTCTTCCTCTAAAAAACAACCGCGTTCGCCAAGGAGAAGTTCTTTTCTAAGAGACCGAGTTCACCAGGGGACTCGGGTGGGGTGACGGATACGTCCGAACGCTGCTCTTCCGGGGCCCGAAGAGGGATATAAAGCCCGTGGCGGAGGCGCCGATTGCCGTATAGAAAACGGCGGCTCTTAATTTGTAAAAGGGGGGTCAGGCTAAAACAGACACAGTTATCGGGGGGGGAGACTTGCTGCTCGGAAGGGGCGCTCCTCTCGAAGCTTGGAAATCCTAGAGATAGAATCGTATCTATCATGGAGAATTTGCGGGAGGAAGGCAGAAGTTTCCTTGTGGGTCAGGAAGAAAAAACCGATGAGCAGGTGCGGACCTCGAAAGAAAAAAATAGAAAAGGCGGCAATCGCCCTGAGGGGGGGGTAAGGGAGGGGGCACAGAAAAGGACAGAGCAAGCGTAAAATGATATTTCAGAAAAGGTGGGGGACTCGCTGTAATTCTCAGGGGGGGATTTATTAACAGAGGGGACAACTACTTTTTGTCGAGGAAGAGGGGGAAGGCGAGGAAGAGGACGGCGGGGGGGGTAGTAAACGGCGTTTTGGGGGGGGGGGCGGGACGAGGGTGACCGACTGAACGACGGCCACGGGGAAGGGGAGAAAGAGATCTAGGGAAAAATAAAGGCGAAGGGAAAGAATAAGCTAGAAGCAAGAAAACAAAGAGGGGGGCTCTCAACCAGCATGTGTCGGTCGGGGGGACGAAGGGGGGCCGGCTCAGAGGGGAAAGTCCTCCGATTCCTGGGAGCGGAGGGGGGGGATCGCCGCCCACCCGGGGGGAATCGTCTTCCGGAAGGGAGGGAACCGGAAATAGGGGGTACGCCCTTTTCTCTGAATCAGGATCCTAAGACAAGTTCGTAGAAAAAAAGAGGAATAACTCCAGAGGGGAAAACGTTAAAAAACTATGTGAAGGGCACCGTGCCAAGGGCAATAATTTGGCAGAAAGATCTTTAAGTAAACGATTCGAAGGACTCTGCAGGGGAAAAATCCTCGAAAAGAGGTCCAATCTGCGCTTACAAAAAAGGGAGAATCGGGGGGGAGATTAGTGGAACCAGGGCTACAAAAAAAAAGGGGGGTCCTTCGCAGATCGTTACTTTACCTATAAAAGAATAACCAATCTCGTCAAGAGCCAAGGCTCGCGGTCAAAATAGGCATATCAATGCGGGGCTGGAAATCTCTTCTGGGAAGAGAGGAACAAGATAAGCTCGGAACGAAGGCCCGCGATAACCCACCAGCTAGGGGACAGGGTGGTCACCTGAGGCCTATATGAAGGGCTTCATCTCTAGGAGAAGATACCTCTACAACGAGAAGGGAGGGGAGAAAAAAAAAAAAGAAAAAGAAGAAAAAAAAAAAAAAAAAAAGTACGCGAGACCATTCCTATAGGCGAGAGGGTTTTATAGGAGGGGGAAGACTTACACGGACAATGGGGTTCTTCTAGGGAAGCTTCAAATATTGGATAAACGACCACTATTTGGGGGTTGATCAGCGGGAGGGCCAATCTCCAGACCCCGATCCAAGAGTAGGTTTCTCTGGAAGGATAACCTCCATTTAGTGGGGTTAAGAGGGGTTCCCTCGTAAACGATCGAAAAGGGAAAATTCCAACCAATCGAGAGGGAAAGGATCGTAGAGAAAATCTCTCTTCGGAAAGGTCTGTAAGGAGATCGATGATCTCTTCCGAGGGAGATCCGAGGAAATGCAGGGACGGCTTCTTCATCGACTTTGGGGGGAAGTCTCCTCCCGAAAAGCTCCCACAAAATCATGATCGTCTCAATCGGGCGAAAGGGAAGTAGCAATAAACCAAGGGGGAGGGGCCTGGAAAGATTTTATAGGGGGGATCTTTCTGGTGAAAAGACTGGTTCCTCTATTCGCTGTTATTCGGGGCAAAAAGGAGGGTGAATCTCAAGCAAGCTCGGCTAAGAAGTCAAGCCGCCGACATGTCTGCCGGCTATTCTGCTTCGGAAGGGCTCCAAGGCTCCGCAGTTTGGCCGAAAGAAATTCTTCGACCCCGAAAAGGTAAGCGGAGGCGTAGGAGTTTTCGTATTGGACAGCTTCAAGGTCATCTCAATTCTGGACGAGCCATAAGCTCCGAAAGAAGATGCGGAAAAGATTGGCGAGGGGGGAAAGGGGAGGCACAGAGCGGTTTGTGGGAGGGGGGGACGGGGGGAGAAAGAGGGGAGGCATTTGTCGCGGAATGAGGAAAAGTCGGCGGGGACGTGCCGGGAGGAGCTTGAAGAAATCGAGGAGAGGAGGGACGGGGTTCTCTTAGGGACGAGACGACTTTCAAATTTGTCTGAGAGAAAAGACCCAGACGCCGGCGCAAGCGAAATATGAAAATGGGTCGGAAAAATCACCTGAAAGAGAGATCTTCTTCCGGAAAGGGGGGGGTTTCCAAAACTATTCTACGGCTCGCTTTTACCGCTAAGGGGGGGATCAAAAACAACCTACCGGAGGGGTCGGACATCTGCGAAATTTGACGATGTTTAAGGTAGTGTAAGAGAAGGGTCCTCCAGGAGGGGATCAATCGCACGGAATAATGAACAAAGATGATGAAAAGAGAGAGGTCTTGCAGAAGATTCAAGAGTTCCAAACGGGGGGGTAAGGCCAGGGGGGTTACAAACAAGAAATTTCTCCTAGGGGCATCGCTTCAGGGAGTGGTTGATCTTTCAGAAGGAATCCGAAACTCGAGCATAGACTCGGTGAAGCGATCTTCACCACCACCAAGGTTCCGTCTCAGGGAGCTGGCGTGAGGGGCTATTATCGTGAAAGGAGAGAGCGGGAGTCGTTTAGGAAAAGAAGAATTCCGAAAACGGTCGGATAGTAGGTCGGGCGAGATCCGCGGGAACCATCTGTGCGAGACCGCTCGAAACTAAGCGCAGGAAGACTAGGCGACATCCTCAACAAATTCCACACTCCCCCAAGAAACGATCGAAAGAAAAAACTTCCGGCAGACCGCGCCAATCCAATCGCATCTTCAAGTTGAGCCCGTCAAAAAGCGTTTCCTAGGGACGCGGCCAATCTACCCAACAGATCGCAAAGACATGCGAGAAGGTTCTGGAGAATCGGGGACTTAGGTCAAGCACTTGCGAGAAAAAGGGGGGACGTACCTCCGAAGGGAGTCCGATATGAATAAGAAAGGGGATGGGGAAGACTAAGGATTGCACTTTTGGAAATAGTGGGGGAACAATCTTCCTCCGCAGAAATATGCGGAACCATGCGGGGGAAATTCGGCGAAAGCACCTTTCATTGAAGGTTCTAGTAATAAAGATTAGGGGATGGGACTTGACATAACAGACCGCCGCGATCAACTCTCCTGAAAAAAAGGTGGTCGATGAAGGCGACGAGAACGGGCCGAGGGGGCGGGTAAGGGGCTAGATTGCGGAATCAACAAACGTCCATAAAGTAAAAATCGATCGCACGACCGCGCCGAGAGACGAATGTCGTAGAGGGTGAGTAAGCAGGGGGGGCGGGGCGGGGGGGGGGGGGGGGGGGGCGGGGGGGGGGGGTGGGGGGGGGGGGTTGTGGGCGCTCGAGAAAAAAAAAAACAAGGGGGGGGGGGCCCTGAAAAAAGAAGAAAGAAAAAACCGGGGGGAAAAAAACAAATGTGGGGGATCTGTCACATAGGGGTCGTGGCGGCGTGGAAAAGGGAAAGCACAAAGAGTGCGAAAAAAAATCAAAAACACACGACAATCGTAAAATATTTGCCAGAATGAATAGATCCGACCAAAAAAAAGGGAGGAAATATTCGAAGGACTTATGACTAAATAGAGAAGGAACTTTCCGGGACTCCGGGGGAGGGAATTTCGAGAGGCTAGGGAATTGACGCGGGGATTCAAATTCACGCGCGAGGTTACAAAGAGGGGGGGGGGAGGGGGGGGAAGGCTGACGGTTAGGGGATCTTTGCGTCGGGAACTTCAAAAAAACGGGAAAAGAATTCACGGGGAAAAGCCTTGCTAAAGGTTGATAGGGTCTTGGGTGGAAAGAAAAAAAAACCCACTGTCGGACGAGAAACTGGGGGGGGGGGACAGTAAGTTGGAGGTCCGAGGCAGAGTTGTCATCCAGGGACTTCCTGAGCCGACAGAAAGAACGTGGCTGTAGGGCAGGGGTGGGCTTAGGGGAGTCTGCGCACGGGGAGGGGCTGGGGAGGATCTGTCAAGGGACATAGGCCCCTTTTGGGAACCGATGGGTGCACGGGCGCACACAAAAATAAGAACGATACTGGCGTTATCGCGATCTGGGAGCGACCTTTGAGGGCCTGTAGGATCTTAGGGAAGAAAACTGGCGAGATGGCCGAAGACAAGAGTGCGAGGAAGGAATTCTTGTTCGAGGCACTTTCAAAAGATGGTATAGGAGGGGGGCATGCGCCGGGGCGAATCCCGCCCGTTACACATTATCTCCGGAGAGAAAAATTGATCATCAGGACCTATCGTGAAAGAAAGAGTCCAGTCGTCGAACCGCTATGAGATCCCGCCCAAATTTTACCGACCGGGACCATCTCACGGAAAGCAAAAAGACAATGACAACAAAAACAAAAAAAAAAAAAAAAAAAAAAAAAAAAAGAAAAAAAAGAGAAAAAAAAAAAAAGGACACCCGATTTTAAATCTTCTTTATATAACTTCAAAAAGCGAGTCTCCCGAGAGTGACCTAAAAAAGAAAGAAAAAATCTGGGCGGGAGTCTCTGGTTGCACGGTGCAACAGCGAGGTGACGATTGTAGGGAGAAGGAGCTGATGAAAGGTTCACCCTTGCAAAAGTCAGGGAACCGTCCATAAAAAGCTTTCGCCTATAGATCCGCCCGAAACGAAAGGGAAAAACATATTTTGACTCGCCAGATGCGTCAGGCACAACTATCAGAAAGAAAAGAGCTCCACTTTTAAAGGGAGGGAATACTCGAAACTTAAAAGACTTGAAGCCGCCTTAAAGGGAAACAACACATCGGTATTATCGCCCGGTAGATCCTTCTGGATCATCCAAAGGGGCTCTTCAGGAAAGACGACGGAGAGAGGTCCAGGAGAAAAAAAGGGGACGGTGTGGCGTCCTCGGAAAAGCCGCGAGGTTAAAGAAAACTCGGTTGCCGTGCGATAGAGGCTTCTTCGGATGATGAAAGGTCGGGGATTTGTCCTTCAGGCAGGCCGAACCAACCGTCTTTATGGCAATAGATGGGAAGCAACCGGAGCTCTGCTGGGGAGCTCGGAGAGAGCGAACAAGGGCATCCAATTGTACAGCAGGCACAGAAATTTTAAGTCGGGGACTAGACTTTGAAAAGGGGGCGTGGAAGGAGTCACAG
>Ga0179593_1224645_pt1 | contig 16830 bp, 13 predicted proteins | sample CZODoug2_1_08_16_FD_185931 | JGI IMG/M metagenome (GOLD analysis project Ga0179593, IMG submission 185931) | Vadose zone soil fungal communities from Angelo Coast Range Reserve, California, USA - CZODoug2_1_08_16fungal (PacBio error correction) | ecosystem: Environmental > Terrestrial > Soil >...
ATGGGACGTAACGACGAAACGAAGACGATCTGAGCAGGGAAAAGGTGCTGCGGACTAAGGCAACTTCCCGGCGTGACTGTTCAAGGAGCAGGCTACTTTTAACAATTTGTCAACCAGGGGCAGGAATGGGGGAGGGGGGGGGGATGCATGTCGGGAGCGCTAAAGGACCTAAAAAATGAGAAAAAGCAAGAGTACCAGCGGCAGGACTTAGCTCGACTACTGGTACCGGGCCAGGACGATCCTAAAAAAAGATAGCAGGTTGTCTGCGGCGAAGGCAGAAAAAAAGACTTGCTAGAGAGAGGACGAAGATAAAAAAGTGGGCCTAGTGGGGGCCCTGCTGAAAAAAAAACATGAAAATTTGTGCATTGAATGCTAAGACCATACAGTCATGGGCCAACCAGATTAGAAAACTCAAACCCAGGGAGTGCGGTGCCGGGGGGGGGGGGGAGGGGTACTAGGATAGTAAGTCATTACTCGTGGCTGGCGGTAGGACGTGCACGCAACACATCAATGAAGGACTCTGCAGCATAAGGCGCACGATATCTAAACGAAAAAGCCATTCTCATCTATGTCCCTGAAATTCAGGTGACGAGATAGTTGAGGAGGGGTAACCGAAGCCTACAACTGGGGACAGGTTCAGGACTACATCTTAAGACTTATTAAAATAGTCACAGGGGATCTCGCAAACGCTTAAGACCGCGGGAGGGTACTGATCCTGTTGACTACAACACTGTGAGAACTACCTCAGGGAAATTACTAAAGGAATAGACGCTCACAATGTGTCGGATCGGAAGGCCATAGAAAGAACAAGAGCTGAGAACTTCGTGAAAAAGGAGATCAGACGAGGGGGGTTCCTGCGGCCCAGTAAGAGAAGGCGGAGCGGTATTAAATATATTGCTGAGTATAAGGCGGCGAATGAGAACCGACACGAAGTTAACACAAAGTGACTTGGTGGCGGGGGGACGCGGGGGATCGGGGGGGGGGGGGGGGACCCAAGCTAAGGGGATGCGAAAGGGGGGGGGGTACGGGCAAGTCAAGTCATCATAGAGGAAAAGGAGGCTTACCAGGAAATCTTTGCATTTAGGGGCTCAGCGGTAAGGCATCGAAAATCGCGGATGGAGGTCCATGAAGCGAACTATTTCCTGAGGAGGGAAATACATCTACAATGTTGGATCGCAAAGATGAAGCAACAAAGTAGGGTAGAGCAGAACGCGGTCAATTGACTGGGAAACACACTTTCTCCGAAGAAAAAGAAGTCAAAAAAAAGAAACATCAGCGCACGTGAAAGAACCGAGGCGCCGTGACCAAAAAATAAAAACAAAACCCCAAAAAAAACCACCAGAAACCCGTGGGGGGAATAGGGGTAGTGTTTAGTCGGGAGGGGAGGGGTGGTAGGGATCCCATGTGCAGTTCGTGCAAAAGGGGCGGGAAGGGGTTTCGGCGAGACAAAAAAGAGGGCTAACGGCAGGGAGAACCTGCGATGGCTGCAGGAATTTCACCTCCCACGCAAGAAAGGTTCACTAGGAAAAACCGCATCTTCGCGAGGATACAACTACGAGTAGCTGTGGCTGGGAAATGTAAGGAGATCGTCTCGTAAGGTGCAAAGGGCATTCAGGTAGGGGTAATTGCGTCGAGGGCTAGCAGGCACGAACATGGGGGGAATGGCGCCTAAGGGAAGGGCCACCCTTGGAGAAAAACATATCAAAAACCAAATGATTACTACGATGGCCTCAGGTAAAAGAGAGGCAGAACATAAGATGGTCCGGAGAGATATGAGGAATCTGTCACCAGGAGGGAAAAATTTGGGAACATTAGTAAAGGACCTCGGCCAGCAGGAAGACTAGCAAAGGGTACGAATCTCACAAGATGCCCTTAGAGCAGAAACCAAACAAAGGGGGGAGCAAATAGGGGATAGAGCGTAGAAAGAGCTTGGAGTACTCCTGGACGGAAGCCGATGGGGACCTGGTCTTATTGGATATGGGGACATCGTAATACCAAAGTCAAGATTCTCAATTGACCATGGTCAGAAGAACTGAACAAAAGGTGCCGGGGACACAAAGTGATAGCGGAAATTTCATGTGTTAGGGGCAGGGCGCGGTTACTTTGGGCAAGACAGCTGTGATAAAAAAAAAAAGTTGAGCCCGCGGAGGCCGGTGATCAAATGATCGTCGGACGGCATAGGACAATAATCGACGAGGAGGGGCTATCGAAGGAGGGAATACGGGGAGGATCTAGCCTATGCATCTTGAGGAAGTTGTAACGGATGGAACATCTACTAAGGCGGTAAAAAAAATGGTGCAACTAACTCACAGAGGTGGGATGGGGGGATAGGAGGTGCAAAATGTCCGGAAGAAGAAAGGGAACCCTCTCATCAAACCGACATCAACCTGGCAGGATGACACCACTGGGGCAATTAGAGAAAAGGAAGCCAAAAAAAACAACATGGGGCGAAAATGGGATCCATTAAGCAGTTTCTGCTAAAGGGTTGCGATAGCACATCAAGGTATTTCTAGTCGCGAAACAGAGGGGGGAGGGTTACAGACGCCTACATGATGCTTTCGGGGGAGGAATTAAAATATATGCCGAGAATAATCTCGGCGTGTGGGCAGGCAGATAGAACGTTATGCACGTAGAGACACGTTGTTCGCACGAACGAAAACACCCAAGCTCTATCTGTGAGCAAAGGAATGAGAGCTCCTTAACGGATCACAGGGTGCTGGCGGTACACCATCGTTCAACGAAAACAACGATCCTGTCGTGAGAACACACCCGTAGGAGATGACAGCTGTATTCTTACTAAAAACGGGGGGGGGGATGACTAAAATGCGTGGTGCTGAAGGATTGGGGTCTGGATAAAGAGTGGGCGGGAATTGACCAGGGATAATGCTAGGAAAAAGGGGGGGACGCTCCATGTGGCACGTATGGTTCAAGCGGGGGATACCAGTTAATCCGTTCTGATGGAAAAAAAAAATCGAAAGCAAACCGCTACAGGGGATCCGAGATCAAACAACAGACGGGTGAGGATAAAGAAACACCTTACTCTATTTTAGAACGTGAAAGGTGAAAAATGTGCAAGACGAAGATTACGGGGAGAATCAACCGAAATAAAAGTACTGGGGACATCCTTTTCTTACAAGGGCGCCGATAACGGTCAAGAAAAGAAACTCTTAGAACACAATCACCTATCAAAGCAGGTACCTGGCAGGTGTTTGAGGGAAAGGAAACGCAGCGCTCATAACTGGGGCATAAAGGAAGATAGGAGAAGGGGTGTGGTGTGGTCGTTGGAGAGGTTGAGAAGGGGCACCGGGATGCTTCAAGCTCGCAGCCTCATAAAGCGCTCATTGTTGGGTTGAGCATTGCAGAACGAAAAAGGTCTGGCGACGGGCCAAAAGAAGGGGCCCAACTCTGAGATTGCCGCTTGAGTAAACGCCTTACCGAGGAAAAGAATCTAATTGGGTGGGAGAATCGTTAAAATGTAATAGTCAAAATTTCACGGTGATATCGCAAGATGGATGCGAAAGGGCCTTAAACTGATAAAGATTGACAGTGGGCGGGATCTTGGTGCTGGATGCCCGCGTGCCTTGGATCGGCCGGGTGAGGGCGTTTCACTAGAGAGCGGCAACTGAGCTAGAGCATGGGGGAACGACAAGACCTACTCAGGGGGGGGCGACCAATGAGTGTTCTGTCGAACTCGACATGACGCGCAGGTTCGGCAAGGAGAAGGTAGGAAAAATTAAAATCCCCTTCATAATAGTCTATCAATGGAAAGCTTATCGAGGCATGTTCCTTAAGAGAAAAGAAAAGTCCACGATATAATGAGGAGGAAGATAGACAGTGACTGCTACTTGTTGACGAACATCTAGGAGAAAAGTAAACGCTGGGTCTATTCAAAAGGGACCCTATAACCGGGGGCCGGCACGATGTCCTGTAGTCGTAACGGAGGAATTCGGATTCGGAAGGGTCCTCGGGTGGAAGCATAAGCCCCGCCGGAAAGAAAGCCTGCTACTCGGGCTGTAGAAAGAGCTTAACATCCATCTTACAAGAGAGTCGATACAGAGCATTCTCTGTGGATCTGAATTTGCAGAGGAAAGGGTTGAAGTCCTGGAGTGGGCGGACAGGAGATGTCTCACGCAGGGCTCAACAGTCCCCAGAGAGGGAAAAGAGCCGTAGGGCAAGGGCTTCAGCGGTAGGGGCCGGAAAATGTGAAACGAAAGCAAGAGGGGGTGGCAAAAAGATGGCAACGGGGCAAAGGACCTGGTGTCTTAAGGGGGATTGATGAAATCACATGGGTCGTTCAACTACAGCGCCCATAGATAGAAAGGCCCTAAAAAAGGATCAATATAGGGTACTTCTAGTACATACAGCAACAGAGTAAGCGGTAGTATAAAATAAAAAAAACCTATGAAGGGGATATTGAAAAACGGCAGGTAGTGGACAAGGGACGCATCCCCTCGACTGTGCAAAACGTAGAAGGGAGAGTGAAAATCAGAGAAAACATACAGGGGAAGTAAAAGAAGGCTGCCAAGGGGGCCATAAACCATGAAAAAGAGAGAAGCTCACTCGATAGAAACATGTTAGGGGGAGCGGTTTCTAAAGGGTGCAAGAGAACCTGAAAAAGACCAACTGAGAATGACAGGTGGAAAGGGTTTGGGAGTGGGTAGGAACACCAGGTAGAAGGGAGTCCAAGACTCAGTAAAACGATCCTCGTCCGAGAAAGGAATGGGCAGCAACGCAACCGCAGCAGCGGAAGCGGAGAAAGGGGACCTGTCCATATTGAAACAATGGGTACGAAAAGCCATGAAGAAGGGCTGACGAAACTCCGAGGTAACCAAAACACAAGCAGAGAAAACGAAACTTGCTAAATACCCGAGTAAACACAAAGAAAAGCAGTTGATGAATTCCCTTGGTAAGAAAGTTGGGAGAGAGAAACTGATGACTAGTCCTAAATCTCTACTATGACATAATAGACGAACCGCATATTGGATCTGCGGCACCACCACAAGGATGTAAACCGTTCACTCAAATTAAAAAGAAGGAAGGGGCAGGCTCTTAAGGGGAAGGGGTCAAGACAAATGGGAATGAAAAATGAAAAGGGAGTACATAACGGGGGGGACTCCGGGGAATGAACATCTCTAGGAAAGGCGAAAAAAAGAGTGGAAACAAGGGGATCTGCACACCTGGGCTAGTACGCATAAATCGAGTCGGAGAAAATGGCCCCTTGGGAGGCGATGGTCGAAACAAAAACAACTCAGCCCTAATGAAACCTTCAGCGGGAGAGCTGCTGAAATTCAGAAGCTCCTGTTGTCGACTTGGCGACGTAGCTATCATTATAAAATGGGGGGCGGGCGGAGAATACACAAATCTTAGCCGACCTGACTCCTCAAGGGAAAAAAGGTCAAGCGCCCGTCGGATCAGGCATCCCGATGATTAACGGTACTTTGGAGGTGTCAAAAGACATGGCTGGGGGGAAGATGCCAATAGGGTCTTTAGGATAGGTAACGGCCTAGTCGACGCGCGAATCCTTTAAACGCCGGGTGGCAACGGAGTAAAGCTAGAGTAAGTAGATTAAGAGACGGACACATCGAAACGGCGCCCCACCCATAAACAAAAAAGCCGGGGCGAAAAATGGGGGAAAGTCGCAAGAATTACCTCCGGTACAAAAAGCATGTCAAAAAAACCACGCCTAACCAAAAGGAGGGGGACAGAAGACAAACCCAAACCCCAGGAGCGATCCGTTGGGCGCACGAATAGTCGATCTTATCTAATAGAAACAAACTGGATTATAGTAAAAGGATCATATCGGAAGACGAAGGAACCACCAATCTTGAGCTCGGAGTGGTTGCTGGGGGGGATGAGGGAACCAGCTTCTTAAGAAGAAAGGTACAACAGAATTGATGTTGCTTACTCTGGCCCAGGTGGTGAAGACCCTTCCGGAGGGGGAGAAATAGTTAAGGGGCTCAAAGGGAAAACTGAAAAATAATGAGTCCATCTATCGGTCACTTCCTATGGAAAATGAGGGCGTAACGTAATTAGAGAGAAAGGAAATTCCGATTACCAAAGAAACAAGAAGGGGGGAACGTTCTTCGTTGGTAAGGAAATATACACTAAAGCTACCTAGGAAGAGGGCCACAAAAATTGTCAAAAGAAGTCATTCTGGAAAAATTGTGGGTATAGGGAGCTGGCGCCTTCTGGCGTGACGACGAAAACGCAAAGGGAGATCTAGGCTAACTTCTGAACCATCAGTTAGCTAAGAAACTCAGAAATGCATGCGTTAGGGGGGGCCTTAGAGACAGGGACCTCTTGACAAATGGGAAAAATAGAATGACTTGATCCTCGCCCACCGGTGGGCCCTTTGCGACACTCGAGAATCGGCGGTCGAAAAAAGTTTAACTCACAAAAAAGGAGCCGCATCTGGGAAAAAAGCCTGTTCAAAAAACACGGATGGGTTTCTAAAAGAGACGGTGTTACGCAAGAAAGGATTAGCAGATAGGAACCCGTACGGACGGATGTGCATGCAAAGAAGAAAGGAGAAAATGTGCTGAAAATGAGGACCGCGGACACTCATCTACGGGTGGGAAATGGCGAAACTAGAAAACTTGAAGGGTCTTGAAAAATCTGCTGGAAAGGAGGAGAAGCCGCAGTATCATAGCCCCAAAAGAAAAAAAAAAAAGAAGGGGGACAACTGTTAGGGGAAGTGGCCCGATCGAAAAAAACACAGAATTGCGCCTGCTGTTGGGGTAATCACGTCTGTTTCGGCATTAAGGTAAAGGAAACGTGGAACAGGAAATCGTCTTTCTGGATAGGTCAGTTGGCAAGCAGGAAAGCGCTCCTTTACTTTCAACATGTAAGGGAGAAGAGGACTAATTAGGGGGAAAGGGAGTCAACGTTATACATAACAGCCAGCCACGGGGTCCTGGGGCTACACCGAATGGAATAACCTTCTAAAGGTTCATGATGGCAAAAGACGGGTCTTGTATAGGGAACAACCGGAACTAACAAGCCATCCATCTACAAGAGAAGGGGTGCTAACCCGTGGGAAAAGAATGAGAGTCATGGACCGGGATAACGAAAGGCAACACAAGAAACCTGTTAGATATATCGATCAAACAGGATAACTCCAGAGAAAGGCGGAGGGAAATTGCCCTTAAGATTGGGGCCACCCTCTGGACTGTCAACGCAAAACACGAAGACATCTATATTATACCAGACGAAGGAATCTGTTGGGGCTTAGGTTAAGAGAATAGTAACTCAGAATGGAAGTCGGGAGCTTGAAGGTTCCTTGCGCGATGGCGAGCCGGGAGAAAGGACAGGAAAAGCCTACGGCCTACAAAAGGGAAAGGCAGGACATCGAGTCGAACGGGGGAGCACAAGACAGGTCGCTGTGGGAAGGATGATGAAGCCATCACAGCATGCACGTCCAAGAGAAGGCATGAACATTTCTACTCTAGCAGGACAAACAGTGCAGGAGATCCACTAAATGAACATATCGCGAAGAGGAGAATAGTATGAAAGAAATCAGGGATCGAATAGGTGGGATAGAAGAGTCTATCACAAGCTGACCCCAGGGACTAATAGGTCAGGTGGGCATGGCCCTCGGGTGAAGCGACGGGGCAAAAAACGAACAAAATACTTCAATCGACAGGCAAACAGTAGACGCCATGTTCGACTAAACGGAAAAAAGTCCCGCCCCCAAAGCGTGGATCTTCAAAGCATTGCCGCCTGCCTTTATAAAGGGTGAGCACGAGAGACTGTGTAGGGCAAGAGGAAGCCCGACCTGCAATCCGTTACTCAGAGCGGGAACAATCAGACGGCAATAGGGCCAGGCAGATTCATAGAGAGGACGATCGCCGTCAGCCGGGCTGTATCGGTTAACGACTTCACGTTTAGGAAAATCTCTTCGCTGAAGGTCTGCGCCGGAAGAAGGCCGGGGGGGCGTTCTCTGGGTTGGTTCTAGGTTGCAAGTATGTAAAAACAGGAGAGGGAACCAGCAACAACACCCGAAAACAAGGTAAAAAAGGATGACAATCAAACCTGAGACACGTCCCATACGGCGAGGAAAACAGGAAGATCAGCCATGTCCAAACGCAGGGAGCTTAACCTTAGGTAGCTAAAAGCGAGACACCGGCAAGGGGGGGTAGGGAAGGACATGATACGTGCCACTCCCAGTTAAAATGCTGTCTGGGGCCATGTCAAGGACTGGGGATAAGCACGAATGTTGCACGCCGAGGTACTTTTGACTAACAGGCGAACAATTTTAACCCATTGTGCCATCACAGTGTCACCCGGCTAAACACCAACGGCTAAAGGTGCTTTGATCAGTTGCTTCGAGCGCCTGAACAGCCCGACATAGGAAGAGAAACCAACACACACTAGGCTCGAAAAAAACAACGAAGCCATATGACAACCATGAAAAGCGAGAGCTGACGCCTCAAACAAACCACCGGAAGTGAACTGAAAGGGGGTGCTCGGTGTGTACGAAATCAAGAAAGGGGGAGGGCCCTTAAAAGGGGATAGGGGGCGAAAGCGGCCGGGGCCTCCTTAAAGGCTTTCCGGGAGGAGTAAAATCACACCCCGTAAAGGGGGAGGGGTTGGGAAGCCAACGTGAAGAAGGAATCAACAGAGAGGCCGGGATCGAAGTCTCGAAAAAAAACAACTTGGAAGGGAAAAGGATAAGAAAATACACCGGCCGCGTGGGGATGCGATGGTGCTCTTCAGGAACAAGATAAACTGGGGAGAAAAGCGCTACAGGGGTACTTCGAAGTTGGGCTCCGGCAACGGGAGAAGCACTTTTAAGGCAACCAAGAAGATTTCAAGATCATCATAAACGGCACCAAAAGCAGGAAAATGAAGGGGGGGGTTGAAGAAAGCAGCGAAATAGGGCTTCAGCGGGGTATACCACTACTCAGCTCGTTTAGTGATTGGTAGGTTGACTAGGGTTTTCAGCTACTAGTGGGAGAGGAATCTCTAGAAAAAAGGCCGCGCGCAAAGAATCGCTGGTGGTTTAAGACTTACTAAAACACTGGTCAGTGAATGCCATCCGAAAAGCGAAATGATTCCTACAGAAGGAGGATGACTTTCAGAAGGGATTATACAGAAAACCGCCCTACAAAAAACTGAGGGTAGGTAGAAATCCGGTCCGATAGAAGGTTTAGGGGAGAATCACAGACGGCCTTCTGCAAACGGGGGGGGGGGACCGGAGGTCTCCATTGAGGTAACAATGGGGAGGGGGGAATCCTTCATGACCGGAAGGAAGTGGATAGTTCCATCTGCTGGGGAAAGAGAAAGCTTAAAAAAATACTCGCACAAACTTCGAACAGACTATCAAGAGCGCCTAAGTAAAGTGAGGCAGCGACCCGCTGAAAGCAAATTAAAGAAGAAATCAAAAAACGGGGGGGGTATCCGACCGCGGCCTATGGAAAGATAGGAAGCAGTCGATCGGAAACTTCCTGTGCCGTAAGGACCCAAACCTGTAAGTCTAGAAACTGATCGCGCAGCTGACCATTGGTTTCAGAAAATCTGAGTGATAAAAAAACGTAAAGCGCCCGACAGGACGTGAAGGGAAAAAAGGCCGAGTGGGGGGAGGGTAGGTGAACAGGTAGGCGATTAGAGAATCTTGAGGTTGTCGGAACTGTTAACGCTACAACAGCGCGAAAAGGAACTACTGAGAAAGCCTTCATATCCTTTAATACAAGCGGAATAAGAGGCAAGATTCACAAAATCGAGAATGTGGTTCGCTTTTCTCGAAAGGAGAAAGTCGGACCGGTAGGCCGTGGGGACTTATTGACGCTTCCTTGACTCCAGGCCCTCTACTAGAGAAGACATGAATGAGCTTATGCAGCGGAGGGGGGGAGGGAAACGGAACCTTCAAAACGGGAGGTGGAGAGGGTGAATTGAGGGACCTGGGGCTTCCTGAGTAGCCAAGCAATGGGAGGTGCCAAGATCGCCCGTCGGGAGAAAGGGAAAGCGAAGAAAAATATTCACTGAGACTGTCTCTTACAGGCCAAACAAAAGGAAGCTATGGACCTCGAGAGTTGGAAGGGGGGGAGAGTGACAAGGCCGAGTGGGGGTGTCGAACAAAGCGAAGCCAATCGCGTGTCTCGACTGAGGGATGACGTCTCGAAAACGGCCTTAGAACGGGGGTTCAAGTTCAAGACACGGCCATGAAGTGACAGAGGAAAGGAGAGGCAGGGAAACTGGGCTATTGGAGTTAGAAACGTTGCAGGGGGAGGTATAGACTGGGGGACACCCATATGAACTGACCCGTTAAGGATCCGTAAATGTATAGGTTATGAAGGGGAGGGGGAGAATCAAAATTGTAGATGGGAAACGGTCAAACCGCAGGCCCATCTGAGAAGGGAATGCACCACAGGGAAGATGACAGCAAAGAAAATAGGACCGAAACATAACTCCAAACTTGAACCTGGGGGGAGGGGGCGCAGGCCTCAAAACTGAAGCACCGGTAAGGCAAGAAAACCTCAAAGTCATAAGGCTTTAGGATGACCAAGGAAAAATCACTCAAAAGGGTTGAGTAAAGGAGTGGTAAAGTTGGGTCATGCACGCAGAAAATGATAAGCGGACCATCCGGATGGGAAACGAAGCTAGACGTTTCTAAAATCATTTGAAGAAGGAAAAAAAAAGTAGCTGAGGAACCAGGGACAAGGCATGCTCAGCTTTCAAAAGAGAGGGGGGGAACTAAGAGGAACACCATTTTTATCTCTATTCCGGAGGTCATCACATATTGTCTAAAATAAGGTGGAGCACAATGAGCAGCTGGCAAGCGAGAGGGAGAGGTCTCCATCAAAAATCCGGGCGAGTAATCCTAGCGCTATTCTTCCTGAACATGAACCAGGGGCCCGGCGAGGAGTCACAGCAAGACTAACTCTCTTCAACCAACAAAAGACATGCGAGCGGACTAATTCACTGCAAGGGGCCTTGATTTATGTATAGGGGCGCGAGTAGATAAGAAGGAGCAGTTTCGGCTACCGCCCATGGAACTGACCCTCCTCCTGAACCACCTGTCCCCGCCATCGGAGTAACATGGAGGGCACCTCTGAGTAAGTTTCTTTAGTGGTACAAGGCGAACGAAGAGGTACGGCCGAGAGGGTGGTGGTCTGGGGTTAAAGTTGAGGCCTGTACAGGATCAGCACGAATAATTAAAAAGCCATCGGCAGGCAAAGAGAAGGATTACGTAGCGGGCCATCCCTGATGACACACGAGAAAAGACGCCGGTGACCCTGGGAAGCTTAAGCCAGATCCGGAACATCACCTGGGAGGAGAGAGAAGGATCGACTCAAGAACACAAAAGACCACAAAGAGAGTAATAGGGGGTCACACAGAGGATATGCTCTCGAGAAGAACACAAAATGGTGAAGGGAAAGAAGAAAAGAAGTATGGAAGGAGATCGACGATGAGCGAAAAGACTTTCTCGGGTCGTGTTTACATGGGTGCTTTAGTCCGGGTACTGTAGAGGACGTAGGGGGGAAAGGGGGGAATGGAGAAGCATGGAAAAAGTTTGAATCTGCCGGATGGGATATAAGGTGGTCCAGAAACTTTGCGCGGGCACGGCTAGATAACGGAATCGAACGTGTCCGATTGACCGGCCGGGCGACAGGGGAAATGCTCTAGCGGATACTGTGTGCGACTAGGAAATTGAAGACTGATGCTCATAACCGAAGGAATACCACTGATCATGAGTAAGTGAGAAGGACAGAAAAATAAAAACGTAAGACAAAGGTGGGAAAGAGTGATTGACAACCCAACTCAAACTATTTGGTCGGGGCGCACAAATTGGATGGGATTACTTAGCTCACGTCGGCATGCTCCCTTAGGGGATGGCGATGTAGCAGACATGACACAAAACTTACGGGATCATCGATCGGGGGAAACCAAGAACAAACGAACTCACATTCAAGGAAGTGAAGTCGTGTAAAAAAGATCTTAACTAGTGACCGGGGTTGCTGAAGTCGATTTCATGGGAACAGGGACGAAAACCTGGAAAATGGGGGGAAACTAAAATCCAGCTCTATGATCGAACATAGTGTACTCCGAATCAGGAGAAACATGGGGGTCATTACTCAGACCGGGTACAGAAACACGTTCGAGACCGATCAATGGGAGGAAAAACGCCATGGCCTCCAGGACCGCTAAAAAAGTTGGCGGGGGCGCTGCCGGGAAAGAGTAAGGATACAGCACTTGTCGAAGGGAGGCCTGCTGTACCAAGATGGTGTAAGATGGGCGCGAGATGTTCTCACAACGTAGCCGGGTATGGCATAGGCTTTGGCGCGTGACGAGGCATAGCCAAAACTGAAAAATACGGTTCGATGTTGGAGGGTCCTCGGGGGGGGGATCGCACAAACGAGTTTCATGATCCTAGTGGTTGACGCAAGTCCGTGGTCGGGTCTAGGATATCGGAATGCAAGTGTCAGCTGTCGGTTAGGTCTCGAACTAGCTGACATCGAGCCTGGAAGGAGGAAAGGTGATCTAAAAAGTCGGGGCCTGAGATTAAATCTAGAGTGGGGATCGCCAAGGACTGCAGCAAACCCTGTCTTGAAATGGGAAGGGATGCAGGACGCTTGGTCCTGTTGACGTTCAACCACCTGTAGAAAGGAACACACCATACAGGATACTGCATGATCCTTGCACGAGGCGCCGTGCAGATTCATGGGCCTTGGCAGAACGTTACCAACTCAACGGAAGGGTTAAGGAAGAAAGGCACAGGAGAATTGGGCGACCGTTCAGAATGGCAGAAGGACCAAGGTCATGAAGGGCCAACACAGCTTTTCACTAATTAAAAGAAAACGCACCGGCAGAGGCTATATTCCCTACGATTACAGGTTGGCTGGGGAGGTTCATACATGGTCGTCACTCGAAGTGCAATCGTTTCGTCGGGAATGGGCTCGAGGGGGACGAGAAGGAAAGACACCTTGCCGCCGGAGGAAGCCATCCGTAAGTCAATGAACAACGCCGCCCAGGAGAGAGGAGACTTTCAGGAGGGTACAGGCAATGAACTGCCGACACGAATTAGGCTCCGTGCTTCGTTTAAACTGATGGCCAGACGGAAGGACAGCTTCAGGACGAGTCGGTAAGAGCCTTAGGGTAAAAAGGGACATTAAACAGGAACACGAGCAGAGGGGGCGAGAGATATCCAGCTTTCTTCAAGAGGAAAGATCTAGTCACCGTCGGTCCTGGGACACTTTTAACAAGGGGCTGGAACGTTCAGAAAGAGAGGAGAGAGACCGGGGAGATATAACTGTCCGTGGTAACCTGGCCAACAGGGGGCGACTAAGTCTTGTCGATCTCTTAGTCAAGAGCGTTTCAGGTGGAAAAAAATGGAGAAAGCCTTAGGAGAATGAGCTCGAAGGGAGACCTCACAAACGGGTATACTGCCAGGCCCGGATAGAGAATCTCGATCGGCCGAGGAAGGAAGGGAGGGACTTTAAGTCCTTCTGACATATGAGGGAGGCGGGCTGAGGGAAGAACTCGGAACAGTGAGGAGGCGGTGATCTTCTGGTTAAAAAAGCAGTGGGGTGGGGGGACACGTCCGAAGACGGGGTAAACGCGCCTGAAAAAGGGGCAGGGGGGGAATAAGGGGCCGATCCACAACAAAAAGGCATCAAATCAACGTAAAAGGTCCCGCAAAGGGGGGCAAGTAAGGGCAGTCTGCCGGCCGATCGGGTGAGATCCCAGCAATGGGTTCTTGACGAAATGATACCAGTAAAATGCTTCGGTAAAGGCTGGCAGTCTTGTTTCTCTATTCAGCGTAGCTACAGCACTATGAAAGGTTCTGAAGCTGGAAGAACTGTGTATCGGCAGCTCAAACGCTACCCCTGAGTTTCCTGGCTGCCGACGAAGACCAGGAGACCCCTTTGCTAGGCCCAGAGGTTAAAACATAGGAAGTAGGAGACACCAAGGTGAAGAGAGAAGTCTTCTTAGGCAAAGGGGAGAGAGGGGGGTGATATGTGATTGTTCTTAGAGAGCGAAGGGGTCTTGCCCGTAAAATGGAAGGTCCAAAAAGGCGTTCAAAAAAGGATGAAAAGTCCGGTCGAGGGAGGTATCCGTAATGAAAATAGGGTCTGGGGACTATCGAAAAGGATAACTCAGAAAACCTCAGGGGGGCAGTTATCACAGAAAAAAAAACTGGTATAGGGAAGAATATTAAAAGTCTCTGTTCGGTGTAAAGTAGCGTTTCCTCCGACTAGGGAACGGGGATAGAGCTCTACATTATTCGCCTGAGCCAGGAACCGACGGGAATATCAGGTGACAAGTCCCTCCACCAGGGTATTATAAGAAAACACCGAGCACCAATTCCAATTCAGTTGTTTGGGTAGGGAGAGAGAGCTTCAGCCGGGGATAAAAGTATTCTCTTTGGGGCGTTGAAAAAGGGTCACAAAGGTCGATAACCGGAGCCTTTCAAATGGTGAGAACTCGAAAGGGAAGACGAGCAAAGAATACTGACAGGGGGGTGGGAGGACTATAAGGGTCTTCATCCTTTAAGGAAAAGAAAAGTGAGTCACCGGGAAGGTCTAACTGGAGATCTTTCCAAAAGACACCAGGACAGAACATGTCTGGGAGGGAAAGTGCTATTTAAGACGAAGAATCTCGCCTTGCAGGGGTATAGACGATAGGAGGAAAAGAATAATGGCTCCTTTGCTGGGAACCTGTGGAGTGAAATTTGATGAATAAGAGGGGGAAAAGGTATGGCATGCTTTCGGTTGGGGGGAAGAGATAGAGGGGAAGGGCTCTACCTGCGAGTGAACCTACAAGGGTAAGGGCGGAGTATTGGTCGGCAGACAACCGCCGGCAGATTGGGGTGCTGAAAGGGACTTGACAGAAAGGGGGAAGGACAAGGAGGCCGAGGATCTTCCAATAGAGAGTCCTTCATATTGCATTCAGATATAATGCGAGAAAGTAGCGGGTGAAAGGAGTACACTTGTGAAACAGAACAGGGAGAGTGATAAAAATAAAATCTCTTCTAAAAGTTAGGAAGAAATTTGACCTCAACGGTGGAGTTGAGGAAAACACGTCAGTCGAAGAGGAAAGTTGGAGACGCTGTTCATCGTCTACACCACCTGGCACCCCGCCAGCACAGCCAGCTACAGCCGGGAGAGGAGTGTCAGCCAGCTTACAGATATAGAGCGAACGAAGATCTCTTTTGTAGCTTTTCACAAAAGCGGTCTTGCCTGAGAGTTCACTTTCAGAGGGCGCTGCTGTGCTCAAGTTCCTTACCCTCAGAAAAAGTCGACATCAGGACATCTGATCGGCATTGGAGGAAGAAAGAACGTCGCAGCGGGAGGGGTGGCGTTCTATTTATTGGTACGGGGAGGCAGTCGACAGGCAAGGAATTGCAGGATCGCCAATCCGACAAGTACGACTAGTCACGAGAGCATTCGGGATACTAGAGTATACAGAAAAAAAAGAGACCTAGTAGTAACATGATTGAAGGGGCAGTGAATAGTGGACACGCGGCCGATGGGCGTTACCGGAAGGGGAGAACCGCTGGACCTGAAATACGTAACTGGATCGTCTCGAAGACAAGGCAATCGTAGAAGACTGTTTTTAAAGGTCTCTTCCACGTACCATACAAAATAAAAGAGCATCGTGGAGAGTTCGAACTCGGGGGAGTTGGAAACGGGGTTGTCATTCTGTCATTGGTGGGGCAGTATTCACACCTAGAAAGGGGCAAGTAGAACCGAAACAAGGTACCGTTGATTACTTGACGGGTGGGACTATCACAAAGTGTATATCGGAAACTCCGAAATACCTCGCATCGGCGCAGATGTCACTCGAGGAAGCATATGCAGCTGATTACCACTATCCTCTCCATCTTCCCTGTCCGAAAAATTACACATCGAATGTCCTGACAACTAGTTCCTAAACCCACCACGCGTCAAATCGTTTTTGTCTGAACAAAGGCACAACACGAAAATCACGTTTCTGGGCCAATGAAAGACTTTTTAGTTTTGGCTAGAATGACGGACATCCTCCTGAGTCCTATTGTGATAAACTCCCATTCGCAAAACTGGCGATAGTTGTCAGAAAACACACTTATCTGGAACTAAGGTCCCGAAAGGGCACAGCTGTTCGCGAGAGGACGGATAAGCCGCCAATGTTAGCAAAGTAGGCAATTTTCTTCAAGAACCTTAATATTTGCCGCAAAATCGGGTGACAAGAACACGCTCTCGGGGCCGTCAGCGGAGGTGTCGAAGTGTTATAACACACCTGGGGACTAGTAAAGGAGGCGATGGGTAGGGGTGGGGGGGTAAACGGGCCCCGTGGTCTAAGGGTACCAAAAGAGATTAGAAATTCACACCTTAAAATGTAATGTGCTAAGGCGAAAGGTAGATGAAATTGGTCCTGAGTTAGAGTAAGATTTTATCCGATCGTAGATCAAGTCGGCGTGGGCAGGGGCGTCTACCGAAGTGTCATGACCCGCCGCCGAGGGAAAAATTTGCCCACACCAGGCGCAGGACCTTAGGTACCGGATTGATTCGGTGTATCGTTGGGTGAAAGGGAGACGGTCTAACTGTAAGATGCGGGCTGCAACCGAAGGGGCATGTATATTCACGGGAGAGTAACAAGGTACCTCCGAGCAGTAAGGATCACGGGGAAGGAAACGGTTACATCATCCACGAAGTAAGAGGAAGGGAAGAGGCCGAAACAGAGAAGCACGATCCCGATATCCATCAGAAGTTTCAACAAAAGGGCTAGCGTTCTGAGCCCTATTCTACGGGAAAACCGGGGGGGAAGCAAGACCGCGTCCTAGAGGAAGAAAACAATCGTCACATCTCGAGCCGCTTTGTGAGAGCAAAAGGAGAATAGGGAGGATCTTAC
>Ga0179593_1258292_pt1 | contig 16830 bp, 15 predicted proteins | sample CZODoug2_1_08_16_FD_185931 | JGI IMG/M metagenome (GOLD analysis project Ga0179593, IMG submission 185931) | Vadose zone soil fungal communities from Angelo Coast Range Reserve, California, USA - CZODoug2_1_08_16fungal (PacBio error correction) | ecosystem: Environmental > Terrestrial > Soil >...
GCCTCCGGAAATATTTGTCGAAAAGGGGAGCGCCAGGGAAAAATGGTGCAGTTAGGTTCCGTAATACCATAAGATAGAAGGGGGGTTAAGGCCGTGAAAAAACATGTTTATTTCCTAAGCGAAGTAAAAAGAATGGCTGTCTATAAGCAGTGAAAAAAGATGAAAAAAACCTAACTCGTCAAAGCATGGAGATAACATGAGCCCAACTCTTTGCTTAAAAGATTCGACAGAAAAACGTCTCAAACACTGGCGAGAATGAAGGGAAAGCCAATTTATCGAACATTAACGAGATTTGGGAGGGAGACCACGACAAAGTAGAAAAGGTTAACCTTGCAACCAAGCCAAAGTAAGCCAGATATCTGAGAAAGTCATGTGAGATACATAACGACTCTTCTCAAAAGCGTCGGGTTCAAAAGAAAGAAAATGCAGACTAGCGGAAGAAAATTTCAAAAAAAGGGTGAAGTTGACAGATTGTCGTCATCGGAATCTTGGCTAAAAAGAAAATGGTCTAACTTGACACAGAGGCAAATCAGGTTTACTGTGCCCTTCGACCTGGGACGAAAAGGGGCCAAATGGAGGAATTGAGTGAGAGTAGACGCCTCAGGGATTTCAACACACTAACGGCAAAAAAGCCAATCTAACAACGGGGGACAGTATACCAGAACGAAGAACGAGAGGCAGGCGGTTCCACATCAATGGGTATTCGGGGTGAGTGAAGGAAGAAAAAATTGGTCTTTCTCGGCAGTGGCGCTTACGGATTAAGACGAAGGAATTTTGCCTTTAAGGATGACCAACCAGAAATAATAAAGAAGTGAAGAGGGGGAACGGGTCTGAAGAACTCCTCGATCAAGTTAGGACAGGCAACCTTTCTTCCCAGTAAAGTAGAGATAATTAGCACTGTGGGGGTTCGCGTGATCGGAAGAGGCAAGTCGAGGACCACGCAGGAGGATTGATGCATCTTTGAAGAGAGGACACCAGGAAATACAGGACCTGAGGCGACGGAGGCTCAGAGAGCGAATGTAAGGAGTTAGACATAGTGGGGGGACGGAAAACGCGGTGGAAAAGTCTAGGAGAAACAGCCTCTAATCGAGGGCGCAGCTCAGGGAGGGCTTAATTTCAACCTTCTGGTAATCGGAGTATCAAGGAAATCCTGGCGACATTCTGGAGAGGAGGAAAGAAAGGAGAGGTGCCGTGGACGGGGAAACCAATTAAACAGAGGGTTCAGGAAGCATAAACTCAAAAGATGGGCCTAGGATTCAGACTGAAGATGAAAAGGGCAGAAATAATCTTCTGACAGCAAGACACTCTGGACCAATGCACGGTCATTAATCAAGAGGGCCTGATCCAGGTTCCGGAAGTGAAAAAAATGCAGAAAAGTTCAAGACTTAAGGCACAAGCTCGGCGTTAGGTGGAATTTGAAACTTGCTAAACATCAAAAGCGTCATGGCCCTAAAAGTCAGAGTGCCCCGAGCGAGAGCTTGGGGGTACGCTGGCGGAATTGGGAATGGGACTCAGAGAAAACCAATTAGAGTGAAGGCATACTAAAAAGGGGGGGGAATCTCATCGCCATGTCGAGAGACTATCTGAGTAGACTAGGCATTATCCAGGGAAAGAAACGAGGGATCCGATGCAAGGAAAGAAAAGAAGTGGGGCATTAGGTTTAAACAGCGGGCTTGGGGCACCCTGCCGGAAACCGCGGTAGCCTGTCACTCTCTACCGAAGATCGCAAATTAAAAAATCTCGAGGAAAACCGAAAGATACCCGCAGCAGAGAAAAAATCTCGACCAGAGAAAGAGAAAAGGGATGAAAAAGGTAACCAGCTGACCATGATGAAGAGGGATCAGGAAAAGAACTCAACTGAAGTCTGGCCATAGCGCCGTCGGTCAGGGAAGATGATTGGGTGCGGATAAAGTAATTAGAACTAGAGAGAGAAAACAACAACAAGAAAGAAGGAAAAGAGGTCGACGAACATCGACAAGCGACATTTGGGGGGGGGGGTAAGACCAAAGGGCCAGATGAAGACAGAACTACGACGCAAGCCAAAGGCAAGAAGGAAAGATTCAAATATCCTAATCCATACAGCGGAATGAGGCAAAAGGGGTTTTAAAAGGGGGCATAACCGTGAGCTGATGTTCAAGAGAGAGGGTAGGATTTCGCGTGGGCCGTTCGGGACGAGGAAAGGAAAAGAAAACGTATGGTCAAGAGATAAAAGGAGCAGGAGAAAGGGAAAGGCCTGCTAAATGCGGGGGCACAAGGGAAAGAGGTCAAGAAAGCCAACGATAGGCATCAAACGAACCGACCGTTTTGGGTCAAGCGACTAGATCATGCTTGAAAGAATCGCAAGAAAAAGCAGGAAGGCGAAACCCAGTCGGGCGAAAGGAGGACGAACGACAAAGCTCTCAGCGGAGGGATCTCCGATGTGGTCAAGGGGGAGAGAAATGGGAATGAAGGCCCTCAGACACTGACGAGCTCGTTTGGTTGTCAAAAGAGAGGGAAGTCCGCACAGTGAAAAGGAGGGACCGGCGGCGAGAAGGTTGCACTCAGCTAGGACGACGGCAATAGTTAATAAAGGGATAGTACGTCATTGAGCGTAAGAGCGCGGCGTCGGGAGGCTGGGAAGAGGCACAGGAGAGAGAAGAATCGGGGGACGTTGAAAGTTCGTTAGAGAAAAGAGTCTGAGGGGTTAACGACAGCCTAGAAAAAGCACATGTACGAAGATTGGGGGGGGGAAATAGCGAACGCGTGGGAGAGGACAGTCCCACGATCTTTTCCCAGGGAACTCCGGGACATGCAAAAAGTCACAGCTGGTGAGAGGCCCGGAAGGCCCTTCACCGCGAAATAGGGGGAAAGAGAAAATCCGCTTCTAGGCTGGCTACCGCCATGGTTCCCACGTGCACATTTTCAGAGTAACGGTGTCGTCAGGAAGAAGATGACAAGGCGCCCGCCTGTGGCAGCGAAGACAAGAAGAGGGTCACCTATCAGCCAGCCGACGTCAGTGTGAAGACATTGGGCTCATGAAACACTAAAACAACACCAGTCAAAAATATAAATGAGAGAGACTATGAAGCCGGAAGCATGCAATACCAGAATGAGAGGAAGGGACTAGACGACAACCAGCGTCACCAGCCGGAGGAAAAATCTCGAGAGCACAAGTCGAAGAAAGGCCAAGCGGGGAAGTTTCTTAAGCCGCTCAATACCAGTAAAAACAAACAGGCGCTAATAACTAATACCAGGATTGGGTAAAAGAATTAACGGTCCGAGGAGAGAAGAAAAAAAAAAAGGGCGCACCGCCTGAGCACTCTGGGAAAACTCGTCGAAGAAGAGGGACTATAGGGAAAAAACGTTACAAAAAACGCAGAAGGAGGAATGCTGGCCCCCTTAACGCCGGCACGAAGGGAAAAGGCAAGCGGAGCGATTGAGCGTGTTCCAACGTGAGCGGAAAAAGGGGGACGAACTCCAGGATTGTAAACCGGAGAAAGAAGCAGAGTCTCAACACCGATGGCAGGCCAACAGTAAGTCGCAAAGACAGCAGTGAGGCGTGGGAAACCTCACGACGCAACGGAGGGCAGAGAACGCCTGTTAAAACAAAAATGCGGTGGACAATAGGCGGCCGGTGAATCATGACGGAGGCGCAACAGGGTCTACGGAGGAGTCCTAAATCCCCAAAGAAGAGTCTAAATATCTAGACCTGGCTGATCGACTCATCGCAAACGTGCGTGAGGAGCCGTTCAGGGTGATCGGCGACATATACTCTAGGACCAAGGACAACAAACTCGTGGCGAAGCGAATTACTCAAGAGAAAGAGGAGCTCTCGACGATCAAGAACCAAAGAAAATAAAGATAGGAATCGCGAGCAGAAAAAAAAAAAAAGAATCAAAATAAGAAAAAGCCGGAACTAAAAATCTGAGTGATGGGCACGGCAGCACTGGGCGTCGAGGGAGATACTCGTACCAAGGCAGAAACCAGCGAGTTACCGAAGAAATCAGACTATTTCGTCGGGCTCTGCCAGGAGGTCCCGGTTGGTGCATCAACGTGCCGCCTTTGCTACAGACACAACAGAATACCCCGAGGTGAGTAAAAAGGGGAATGGAACAGAAGTAAAAGCTCCAGAGCTCGCCAACCAATACCGCGTGACGCGCAAGAGAGGCAAGAAAAAACGCACCATCCACGCCCCGATCGGCTAAAAATCAGAGAGGATGAACGGGTGGGGGACTGGATGCCAAAGGACAGTCGCTGGCCCGAAGGGAGGCGGCCGAGAAAGTCTAATGGTGGCACCTTTCGGCAGATGTTCTGCCTGGAAACGAGGACAAGACACCGGAAGGGCTAAATAAGGAACACGTTCACAACGTCAAATAGTTAAGAAACGGCGAAAAAGCGCCCGCCCAATCAGAGACGTCATGTCGAAAAATTGCAGGCGGGCAAGGGAAGGCCGAGAAAAAGATCTGGGCAGAAGGGAGGGGGGGTGGGCAAGTATTACCGAAAGGGCGCGGCGCCGCGAGGATCGCGGCGGGCGAACCAGATCCCGGATGTCGAGAGCGCTAGAGAAAGTGCATCTCATAAAAACCGGTCGTCCCCTCCGACGAAAAAGTTCGGAAGTGAATGACCGGCGGTCTAGCTCGTGAAAAAGAAACCACAAAGCGCTAGTCATCCGAGAAAAAGAATAATCACCAAAAGGAATAGGAAGGAGAGTATGACGGAGGCTCTTGGCTACAGGGTCTGTGCAGGACCAGCTCTGACGAAAAGGTCCTACACGCCGAAAAGCCGCGCGGACCGCGGTCAGGAACTCGCCGAGGTGGTCGGGATGATGCAAAGCAGGAGGAAGACGCGCCGAGCGCCTCCATTATCTGGGCCTCACCCTCAGATAAAGCCAGCCTGCGAAAATCTGTTCACGGATACTCCTGACCCAATAACCAATCAGAAAAGGAAGGGGGTTACGAGGTGCTCGCAACAAGTTAAAGAAGCGGAAGGCCGGGGCCAAGGCCGTCGACGGGGCCGGCGCAGGGACAGCCGGAAAGGTGATGAGGCGCGCCTTCTGCAGCAACTTGCGGGTCGCAAAGACGAAAACATGCCACAACATCAGCCAAAGTTAAAAAAGTCACGGAACGGGCCCGAACCGCAACACGTCGGTCAAGCGCCGGGGGCATGCACATAACAAAAGAGAGGGCTCATCGGAAGATATGCACGCGCCGGCCACGGGCGCGGATTCTTGGGGGGATGAGGAACAGCACTCTGAGAAGTCAATAGTGAACGATAAACCTATTTTGGGGAACCGCGAGTCTCCAACAAAAGGAAAAAAAAAAGTTTACCCTTCGGTGTAGCAAAAGCGGCACGTGATTCCCAAAGGGGAACCAGAAGTGCGAGAAAGCGAATGCTCCTCAAAGTACCGGAACAGAAGGAAGCTGAAACAGGGAAATCCTCAATCGGAACGTTGAAGGGATGCCGCGGACACTGACGAAATTGGGGGCCGTGCGGACCGGGGGGGAAGCAAGGCTCGCAAGCCGCGAATGAGACGAGGAGATCGGGGAGAAATCGTCAGAGTCAAGAGCACCGAAAGCAATCAAAAGAGCATCAGAAGTGCGAAACACCCGTTCTGGAAAGTGATCCGAGAGTGTCGAAAGCTCAACACCGCAATACGCACGTGGTTGGCGGAATGACGTCGACATCAAATGGGAAAATCGAGCAAAATTGTACTCCGAAAGATTGTGGGAGGGGGGGGATTTAAACGCACCCTCCTCGAGACCTTTGAAAGGCGCAAGAACCACTTCCTCAAGCCAAATGCAGGGCAGATAAAAAAAGAAGACCGACAAATGGCGCCGTGGAGAGGAGGCAGAGGGACAACGAGAAAGCATGGAGTGGGGATGGCCACGGTGACCAAGTGGACGTGAGCGATTACGTAGTCCTTCCCATCCTTGAGATAAACCTTGCTATAAGGGAACCAACTCCTCGCCGAGAGTGAAACTGTGGCCAGGAGTGAAGTGGACGAATGGGCCAGCAAATTCTGAATGGCGGTATAGAAGCCGGAATATAGGTGATCACACTTCTGGGCTATCTGGGTGACGAAGGGGGTTGGGAGAAAAGGGACTGCCCGCCCCTCGACGACAGGGGAGAACGCAGGTCAACCATCAAATGGTAGCGAATAGAAGTAAGCGGATTTTTTGCTCTGGGGACAGGAGAGCCTAATGATGAACGCCCCGGCGGAGACGAGTTCGGACCGACGGATAGGCGCGAAGGCCGAGGAAGATGGGGGAGTCTCGTCACGCGATCACGGCGGGAACTGGGCCCTAAAAGAAGTCCGTACGAGAAGGGGGAAGGGACGACTGGTTTTTTAGTCCCCGAGGGAATAGGGATCGAAAAAAAGTCATCGGAAAACGGAAGGCGGAGGGAGGCAGCGGGAACCTAGGAAGGGAGAGGCTCGAAAAGGTGTCTAACTTGAGAAGAGAAATCAGACCATAACTTTTACAGAAACAGAGACGCCGGAAAACCGGTGGACACGCGCGGTACAAAAAGAAGCGGAGTTGCTCATCTACGGCCAGAAGAGGCCGCGGGGAAGGCCACAACACATAGAACAGAATCGGGTAATTGCTCAGCTGCATTTGAGGCAATGGGGATGAGAACAAGATCTGGGTCAGGGAAAGAACAAGGAAACCACAAGGGAGCCAGAAGGCGCCATGAATCAGGAAGTTTACCGAATACTGCAAATCGTAAGGCCAGCCTCACTAATCGGCTGGGGGCTCAAAAAAGAGAAGGAGATCGGCGAGCCAACCGCCGAGAGCCTGCGCAGGAAGTTTATCAGCACGGAGGCGAGGCAAGACAGATACTGGACCAGGCCGCTGCGGGGAAAAGACGCGCCCAATGAATAGGGGGGCCCCAAACCTCGGCGCAGGGGGAAGTCGAAGGATTGTAAACGGGATGAGGGGGAAATGGTTCTACAACGCCACCTCGAGAAAATGCCGAAGAGGTCGAGCTGTGTCGTTCGAAGATGCACGAGAGGGGGGACGACTGAGGATGCGGCTGAGAGGCGGCGTCAAGCCTGATCGAGAAGTACGCAAAAAAGTTAGAGAGTCAAACAGCACGACGTACTGGTGAAAAGTGACTGGGCACAACTTCCGGGACGGCCGGCCATATCAGGAGAAGCACAGAGTTACCGACGGTGATGAAGTAAAAGAGGGACAAAGAAACGACAACCGGCCGAGCAACTGGAGAGAAGCTCGATCACTTTAAGAATGGAACGAGACGGATTTAAACGATGCGCCCAAGATGAAAAGAGAAAGAGGTCGGAGTCAGATGAGCAGAGCTTGGCGTGGGGACCAATGGCAAGGAGGATGCGGTCGTAGATACAAAAGAATAGGAGAGGAGAAAAAAAAAAAAAAGATCGCCCAGCATCCCTCTCAAGCTTCAGTGGGCACCACGCCAAAAAAATCGAGGGACGAGTGGCGAGAGGAATCAGTCGTGCTATCGCCGATACCGCTGACAGAGGGAAGGCGGTTTACGCGGTGGGCTCATCCCCCGAGAAGATGGTCCGCGGACGGAGAACTGAAGGGGAGAAAGAATAAAGACGAACAACTAGTAAAGAGAGTCGTATCCGAACAAGGGCCGGCCTGCTAAAAACAGGTGGCATCAAGGAAATCACCCCCAAATCTTGCAAAAGAGATGAACCAAGACCGTTTTGGGGGGAAGAGAAGAAAGATAAAGGAACTGGAAAACTCAGAGATCAGAACACGCCGCAGGATACAACCCCTAGGGGAGCAAGATAGGATAGGGAACCAAACTACGGAGTAATATAAATCTCTATGGTCTAAAAGGAAAAGGGCCAATGAAACGCGCTCCGCAAGTAAGAAGATGCGCAGGGGAGATGGAAGACGAAGATCGAAGTCGGGAGGCGGCGCTGCAGTTGGAAAACGGAAAAAATCCGGCAAGACTCGGGACATCTCCGAAGGTTGAAAGAACGTCCAAGCAAAGGAGGAGGGTTGAGGACGAAATTATGAGAGATCAAGAGAGCCTTCGGTTAGGTCCAGAAGAGGAGTTGAAGGGGCTATTCGAAAAAGCAACGGTCAAAGCACAGGGGAGAAGAAGGTACATGATTGAGACCGGCAGGGGGGAAATTGGGTTACCTCCCACTTACAGAGCGGGAACTGGAGCGCCGACATGCTCTAGGGCAGGGAAAAGGGAAAGGATAATGGAGGATCCCGAAGGGGAAAGTAAAAAAGCGGCATCTTTTTCCTAGATGCGAAAAGGAGGGGGTAGTCGAGGGTCTAAAGAGCCCGGGGGGAACCTCTTCGTTCACAAGGATTCGAAGCAAAAACGCTGGATCCTGAGAGAAGAGGAGAACGAGAAAGGAAATCGCGTACTGAAGGACTCGTAGGAAAATCCAGGAAATCCGAACTCCGTTGGGCACGCTGTGCATAAGAAGAGGGATAAACAAAACGTCCACCCCGGAGACAGGAGAGATACTACTGAACGTACCAGGACACTGGGTCAAAAATATCTGAACGAGACGAGGAAAAAAGAAGCGTCGAAGGTAATTGCGGGAGAAAGGGGGATAGAGACGGAGGCGACCATTGAGTGATAAAAGCAAAGGGCTCCAGGTTTCGTCGCGCAATGAAAAAACAGGAGAAGGCAACAGAAATGAGCCGAGGTAGATCCTTGGCGGGGGTACCGCCTGATCCGGTCTTGGAGTAGCAAGGGCAAACCCAGGGGTCTCAGAACTTAGGAAATCACTAGCACGAAACTGGCAAAAGCTCGACGTGCTTCCCGACACGCAAAATATAAGGAACAGGCATACCTTCACTAGGTCCAAGGCAAAATAGACTATTAAAGGGTCCACGGTACTGCAAAGGGTGCAGGATCGAAAAGGAAAAAAGGTGAGTCTACAATTAATATTAAAAGGAAAACCTGGAGGGGAACCGGACAGCTCAAAAGAATCGGGGTGATCGTTGGACAGTGGGGTGAAGACCTTAACTGCCTCGGCTAGCACGGAGGGGGAGGGTCGACCTCCCTGCATGCTTCGATATCGAAGATAAATGGAGAAGGGAGAAAAGGGGTCGATAAAATCCAAGAAAAAAGCGAGACAAGGTCTATAAGAAAACAGTGGATGAATAGAAGAATCCGCAACTGCGGAGCCTGTGAAAGGTGGGAGAGAACATCGTACGCCGGAAGAATTTCCAGCAAACAGGGGTGAGAAAAAAGCGCCAGGGAAGAGTTCGGGCGGGAGGCAAAAATCTAGAAAGAGGGCCAAGCACTCCAGATCGGTCCGAAGACGGCCGCGGCTACAACAAAAGGAAAGAGACCTACACAATTATCTTGATAGAACTGGATAAGGAGTGAGAGGAGAAAGAGAACAACAAGGGACCCAAAAGCTCACAAAAGCAGGGCAGGAAACGCCTCAGGTAAGTAGCGGGAGGCCTTCATGTAAAAAAGGGGGGGCAAGATGGTGCGAAAAAAGAGGCAGTACCCAATAGGGGTGGGTATAAAAAACATGCATATTGGGGCGCAGATCGTTCCAAACAAATGCAAAGCGAAGCCACCATAAGAGGAAACGGCGAGAAAGGCAAATCCCGAAAAAAAGAGCATCCTGAGACCATGGCCGAGCAGAAAGAAAGCGGAAGAGATGACGCGGACGTGTGTTTCGATTTCGGGAGAACCTTCAAAAAGGAGAGGCCCGACGGAGGGAAAGAACGAGGGAACTGAAATGGGGAAAGAATTCATGGACGGAAATTTTTGGACTTCCGTACTTCTAACCCGCAGACGAAAAAGTAGACGACAAGTTCAACGTCAACAGTCGTGCCAGGAAGTACACCAAGCCCGGCCAATCTACTACTGTCTTCAAACTGAGTAAAGTCTGGCGCACGGGAAAACAGGATGAAGCGAGAAAAGCGACAAGGGTGGAAACGGGACCAAGAAGGTACGAACCGGAGGTCCTGAGGGACCGGCGAGTATAGAGGGGCGTAACCATAATCGTTGATGAGGAGAGGATCAACGTAACATGCCGAGGGAGAGAAAATGCGAAAAAACGCGGCTGTCTAAAAAGCCGAGCTTTCCGAGCCGCCGAAGGCGGGCATTTGATCATCTCTTTGCAAAGGGCATAGAAGGGGGAGCCGAGCAAGAGCATCGTGGATCAGAGAAAAAAACAAACGGAAGGAAAAGGAAAAAGAAGAAGGGACTAAGGAGCATGGGAGACATGAGGACCGAGACAATAGCTCTAAAAGACCTGGAAGAAAAATCCGCAAGAAGGTCCAGCAGGAGGTAGAGAAGCGGGAGAATCATGGTCGTATATGCCGAAAGGCATTTAAGCGGGACAGAGAGAACCAAAATCTCCAGTCAGTCTATCTAGAGGAAGAAAATTCAGGGGGGCGGGGGAAAAGGGGGAAACAACACCAGAAAGGGGGGTCAAAAAATGTCTCACGTGTCTCACCTTCACTTTGCTCAATCCACAGCGTAAGGAAAATGGCAAACTTCATATTGGACTTACTCAAGGTGGAAAGTAAATATGTACGTTAAGAAGAAACGGCTGAAGCACTGCCTGGCCGCACGTCGACTCAACCCCAGAACAGAAGAGTTCAACAGGAACGACTGCAACACTCGGAGCAAAGGAGCAGCCCGGAAAAAAAGAATCCAAACAACGTAGGGGGGGCCAAGTTGCCGATGATCTAGCAGAACCAATGCAGAGTGATTCTTGGAGCAGGGATTCACCAAAAAACCGAAAGGATGGTAAAAAAGGAGCAAAGGGTGGGGGGAACGACGGCGAGGAAAAAGTGAGGAAACAAACGAGGGGGGGAGGGGGCATAGGGGGTCTCGACGGCAAAAATTTGAATTACCAACTGGAAAAATGAATAGTAGGGAATAAATCAACAAAAAAAAACAGGGAAAAAAAGAGGGTACTGGGAAGTATACTCCTCGACATTGTCCGTTGAGACGGAGAAAGAGCTAAAGGGTGGTAGTTCGTGCGCAGCTTGGGTGCCGCAACGGGCTCGCCTCGACGAATGATAAAGAAGGAAAGTGGATTGGCGGAGGGAGGTCGAGAGACTCCAAACAACTCGTCAATCATTGCTAAGCAGAGATTGCCTCCAACCGCGTTCTTTCGAGATTAGAAGGGATAAAAATTGGATACGGCAACAACGATGGGAAGCGATCAAGAAATTCTAGAGGAAAGAAGATCTGGGTGAGGGAGGAAAACCCTCGCTCTTCTACTGGCTACAAGAACATATTCAACCCTATATCTGTAAAAATTCATTGGGAGGGGAAGAACATAACGAAGAGCTGACGAGGAAGAAGGCGGAAGAAAAAAACTAAGGGGAGTTAGTGGTCAGGTTCCCTTATGGGGCGTTGCAGATTTCTTCTCAGTCGGGACATCGGGACCACTGCTATCAATTGGACAAAAGATCATCGCCAGAGAGAGGAAAGGGGGACCAGCGTTGACCTTGTGGACTTCACGGGCCCAGCATCGGCCTTAGTTCTTATACTCCGGCCTAGAGTTGAGCACGAGTAGGAGGAGTCGCCGGCCGAGCGGGGCGCAACCATCTGCGCATGAGAACGAAGAGCCGATGGGGGGGATGTCACAAACATAGAATGGTAGGAAAAGGGCGGCTCATGATTGTGGGGGACTCATGGGGGGAAACAGAATCAGGTGAAGGAAACTTCCCTTTGAACGGAGACGGGAAAACCGTATCAAAGGAAGAAGTCAGGTACACATGGGTTCGTAAGAAGAGGCAATCACTTCTGTAAACTTGCACGAGAGAAATGCCCGAAAAGGGGAGAGGTGACGTGGGGGTCCCAATGTGAGAAAGAAGAAAAAGGTCCTCGTGCCCACTTCCGTAGGTTGAGGCATAGGGACCAGGCCTTTAGAAGCGACATGGCCGGGCGCACGGCGAAGAAGATAAGGCAGCCGGTGACCGCAGACAGCGTACTCCTTAACTACAGGTGAAAAGCGAAGAACGGGTATACCTAAAATCTAATCCTTGTCGACATAGGAGGAAACCGATGCCACGGTTGAAGGCAAGGAGACTCCAAAAAAAATGACAGGGCACGCATAGCGAAGTCGGCTCTTCGCTGAAAAATAAAGTTACGGGAGAGAAAAGACTCAGAGAAGACACGGTACGACTCATGGAAAAGCTCGTCGAAACATTTAGGTAAAACGAGCGGCGACTTCACAAAGCCGAACGGCAGAAAACGAATCGGAAGGCGAGAATCGGCTCGACTCAGTCAGAAACGGAAGACCTGACAACTTAAGAAGCCTTCTCTATTCAAGATAGAGAACCGGCGCGGCGCAGGAAAGGCTATCCGACGCCGAGGAGAGCAGAGCAGACCGAGAGAGAGACGCGCGCACTTCCTTTAAGCTGGGGGAGGGCATGTGAGAGGCGTAGCCACAAGGGGAATTCCGAAGCTTCGAGCGTAAAGCTACGAGCAAGCAGAACGAACGGGTGTCAGGGGAAAGGTCTAGCGCGCGTAAGAAATCTAGCACAAGCAAGAAAAGGGGTCGGATCGAGCGGCCCAAAGAAAGGGTGTGCGAAAATTTACAAGCTGCCTGGAAAAACGGAAAGTAGCAGACGGCCCCGGGAGAGGAAAAACTATTAACGACGGGGAGGCAAAAAATCAGCGTCAGAACCCCAAACCCGCAAAACACTCACCCAAGATCACGTTGATGCAACCGGAAAAAAAGGAAAAAAATCATGAAGAGGTGGGGGAAGACAAAAGGAATGCGCGACAAAAAACGTGTCGATGAAGATCTGGGCGGTGGTGCAACACCAGGTTCTAATTATATATGCTGGAAGAGAAGAACCAAAACACGGATGAAAAAAGAGGAATCAGACCATGAACCTCTCCGTCAAAAATCAGACCACCGGGCCAAGATACTGAAATAGCGACGAAGAAAATGGCCTAGGGAAAGATGAGCCGATCGTCCTCGAAACACAGCTGTCCCGGAAGGAACCAACCGTGCGCAGAAAAGGAGATAGGGTCAGAGATCGGCGAGGAAGGCGGGCGCTTGAAGGGGGCACGAGATTAAAAACATCAAAGACCTCAAACCCCGGACAGCGTCCAAAACCGTCAGGGAAAAGGCAAGGTCACCACAGCAAAACGTCGTAGGGGCAGCATGATCCAACCTTGTGGAAAAATTAAGATCTATCAGAGGGCTCCAGGCTAAGCCGAAAGACGTAGACAAACATTTCTTCTGACCAAGGATCGGGGAGATCAGACCCACCCTTCTGAACGTCATAAAGATGTGAAAAAGAAAAGGGCAAAAAAAGACGAACCGCTACACAAGGTAGAGCGCGGCGCCGACTGGGAAAGGCTGAACAAAGAAAAAATCGCCAGTAGCGGCGGCGCGTCCTTAGCAAGACTCCCCTTCGGGGACAAAGTGAAAGCATCGCCGACGTGGAAGGGATCGAGAGACGCGTAGGTGGGGGCGGTCGAAGGAAGAAGAGCCGATCCGCCTCGGGTCGTGCTGCAGAAAACGAGCTCGGAGGAAGGGCAGCTTGAAGTCTCCGCCCGTTAAATTCGACAGAGAGGCAAGGACCCGGCGTGTGAAAAAAAGGTGCCCCGGAAAAAGGAAGAGAATTTGTCAAATGGAAACGAAGAAAGAGTGCGGGCCAAGGGACGAGATCCTTTTTTTAGCTACCGAACGGACAGAACGCGGCCTCCGTGCTGCTGAAGAAGAAAAGGAAACTGTCGACACGCAGACGTTACACGCGGGAGAAAAGTCCGAGTCGAGGGAACCGGGATTGACCGAGACCATAAAAAGCGGCTCCAAAAAATGGAGAAAAGGATCTTGAAAAAAACCTTCCTGAGCGGTCACGATTCCCCCCACCAAACGTGGGGCAAAGCCGACGGGGAGCTCCGAGGTACACCCACCGTCCAAGATCAACAAAAAATTCCGAAAAGACCCGAATGGCATAAAGCTAGCACATGTCAGAATTGGGAATAGGACGAGAAAACGAACCTCCGTAACCTAGAACGTCGTCGCCATGCTCGGCCGACTTTCATCCAAGTCTTCGAAAAACCCAGCGGCCGTAAAAGAAAAAGGCCGCGCAAGACCCATCCCGCTTAGCAAGCGAATTGGTGGGGGAGGTGGAATGGGCATGATATCGAAATTAGCAGGGCGCATAAAATGTGGAAAAGCAACCAAACGGGTCTCACGGCGACATAAGCGGCTACTCGAAAAATAACGGAACACGCAAGCCGCAGCTGGAAAAGGAAAAAAAGGGTCACAAGACAAGGAAAATAACGCATATATTTTGCCAAAAACGTGCAAGAAAAAGTCGCCAAGATGGCCTACGGCTACTCCTAAAAATTCCACGACCATGAAACAACGACATATAACGAAAGTCGGATAGAAGCCGGACAGGAAGAAACTGCTCTAAAAGGAAGTTGCTGTTCTATGCAAACAGTGTGGGAGGGGAAGGCGGAAGTGGCATCAGGGGGAGAGGGGCGAAACAAAGGGTAGGAATGTTCTTAAAAACCACCCAAGACTAAAACCGAGATTCCAGGGGCAATACGAAACAATCAGGTGCCGGCCAACGTAACGGACCATGCGTGATCGCGACGCTAAATCAAGGGAAGAAACGATTGTGGGAGGCAAGCCTCCGAGGGCCAAGGATGGCAAGGACTGAGGAGAAATCCGCCTAAAAGACCCTCACATCCACGAGAAAAAGTCAAGGCGAGAAGTGAGGCCAGACAAGAAGCCTCCCTACAACAAATTCGATTGGAAATCAAGACAGTAAAGATAACCAAGATACACCAGAAGCCAGAAACGGAATAGACGTCGATGTCGCGGCGGAGCCAAGCGGTGTCCATTTTACAGAAAAGTGCCATGCTACAAAACACTAGGGCAAGCATCGTTGGCAGGAAAACATGCAAGCGGGGACCCGGCGCGTGGGGGTGGCCAACGGCAACAAAAAAAATCGGAAGCAAAATCACGGGGCGGCGCAAGAGTGCTGGGCATCAAACTGAAAATCAAAAAGAGTGCCTCGCACTTGGTCCGAGAACGCAGCAAGAAAAGAAGGAACACGGGGGGACGGGCTGACTGGGCAAAGCGCTGCCAAGGCAGCGAGGCCGAGACCACGTCTTGAAAGGTGGGACGTGCAAGTCTGAGGAGTAAGGGGAAAAGAGTAGAGAAAAAGGGAGGGCACAGACGACGGGAAGAAATAAACTAAAACTAAAAGTAAGGCGGAAAAGGAACCGGAAAGAGCGAGCGTACGGGCAAAAAAAGGAATGAGACGAACCTTGCAAGGAGGGAGATCAAAACTATAACCAGAGGGCGCCGGAAACGGGGTAAAAAAAGATGTACAATCCGGGGAAAAGCGACGCGAGTATCGTCGTGAAGGTAAGAAAAAAAGTCATGGAGAGCCCGGGGAAAGAAATGCCGTTCGGAGATCGATACCAGGAACCGCGAGATACCCGCGGCAGGAACGCCGGGGAACATGACAGCCGGGAGAGAGAACGACAATACAATGCGCCAACAAGGAGCAGGAGACATCTAGAAAAACAAACAAAAAACGAGAGGGGAAAATCATCTGTAAGAACAAAAAATTAAAAAAAATTTTCTTGCCTACCCATAAGCACAAGCGGAAATTCCCGCCTTCCAAAAAAGCAACGCGCGGCGGGTAATAACGGGAAAAAGAGGAAAATCGAGATTCCGAAAACGGCTGTCCTCTGCTCTCTCGACCTAAATGATCTGTCAACTCCCAATAACGAAGGACCGCCCGTCAGGGGCGGGACAAAAAAAACAAACCGAAAAGCGCGATGTCTGAGGAAGAAAAAAAGGCACGAAAAGAGGAAGGAAGTGGAAAGGACGTCTATCTTGTCTTCGCCATCCGGAATAGAGTTTGAAAACTGCAATGGGCTTCAAAACTGCCGGTAAAAATAGAAGCAGAAACAATCCGACCATCACCGGAAGGAAAACAGCAACTACTTGTGCCCACCAATCAGGCGGAAAAAAATAACAATAGCCTTGGGGTTAGCAAAGGGACTGAAACAGTTCGTTTCAGAATCGGCAGGGAAGAGAGAGGGCGGCCAACGCTGGAAGAGTTTCTTTCAGAAACCCCTGGGGCCGGCACGACGGTTTGGATCGTAGGGCAGCAAGGGGGGACGCGAGCAAAAGATGCAGGGGGACGCAAAAACTAGTTTGGGCCCGGGTGCAAAGACGGGGATGGGGCCCAACAGGGGGGGGGGGGGGGGGGGGGGGGGGGGGGGGGGGGGGGGGGGGGGGGGGGGGGGGGGGGGGGGGGGGGGGGGGGGGGGGGGGGGGGGGGGGGGGGGGGGGGGGGGGGGGGGGGGGGGGGGGGGGGGGGGGAGGGGGGGGGGGTGGGGGGGGGGGGGGGGGGGGGGGGGGGGGGGTGGACGTGGGGGGGGGGGGGGTTTGTGGGGGGGGGGGGGGGGGGGGAGGGGGGGGGGGGGGGGGGGGGGGGGGGGGGGGGGGGGGGGGGGGGGGAAAAAAAAAAAAAAATGAATGATATCAAAATCGACGTACGAGTGAACGTCCCTATGGAAATGAAGTGATCCCTCGAGCCGGTATTCAAGAACATAATCGGAGGAGGTGCAAACTTGCAGCAGCTTGTTTTAGTCCTCTCGAAACCTAAGCTAGATTTGCAAGAAGAGGTGACCAGAACCGAGAAGGGAAAAGCGGTCAGACGAGTGAACGCCACCTCGGGTTGGGGATGGGGAAAAAGAAAAAATGAAACCAACTGCACCGACAACCTCTCAAACGAATGTTGGGCGAGATGACACAGCCACGTGCCTCTCGCCTTTTTCAAGTATTGGGAGAAAAAACCTCTAAATTTGTGAAAGAGAAAAAGAAAGGGAACGCGCGATAGAAAACCAATGCACCTTTTTCAAGGC
>Ga0179593_1276761_pt1 | contig 16830 bp, 20 predicted proteins | sample CZODoug2_1_08_16_FD_185931 | JGI IMG/M metagenome (GOLD analysis project Ga0179593, IMG submission 185931) | Vadose zone soil fungal communities from Angelo Coast Range Reserve, California, USA - CZODoug2_1_08_16fungal (PacBio error correction) | ecosystem: Environmental > Terrestrial > Soil >...
TGCCTCAAGGCAGGAACAAATTCCGCGGAGAGGAAGACAAATTGGGGAAAAAAACAGTTCCACATATAACAGCGCATCTGAGTCTGGACGTTGCCGCCGAGAGAACGGCCGACCCGGTGACAAAGGAGGGGGGAATGCGGCACCGACAATAAAAAAATGGGTGATCAGGTGAAATTAAGGCCAGCCAAAAGAGCAAGCCTTGGTACCAACCCCCAAATGACAGGATCATGCACGTGGGGTCGATCCAGTCACAAGATTAGCGGGGGGAAAGGGGGAAGGGAGCATTTGGGCCGGAATTTGGCAATTGATGTGCCCGTGTCGATTGTAGGAGCACGGAAGCGGCTGGGAGAAGTGGGAACATAAAACAACAAAGTTTTATCAGGTGCATCATGACATGGGGGGGTGAGGCGCTACGCTGGGGGGGCGAAAAAAGGCGCATGGCAGGGGGAGGAGAGAGGTGTCCAGCTGAAATGTAAAGTGAGTGACGCGTGGCGGATAGGGAAGTATGCATCTCTAAGCGGCAAAGGCAAATCATCATGACGTGGCCGGACAGCGTCAATTATGCCGGAATTGGGGACGTAGGGGAGGGAGCGGGGATATACATCCTGAACGTTTATCAGCTAGCCGGGGAAAAGAGGAGAAAAGGGGTTGAGGCCGGTCGTCAAAGATGGGGGACGGTACAAAAACGGGGCTCAGCAGGGTCGAAAGGAACTTGACGTCACAGGGGGTTTCGCGGAACCCGACGCGGAGGATGCGGTACGGGGGAATTGTACGAGGCACGGACGGAGACCAGGCATCTTGGTAAAGCCTTCGACCAGGTTGCGTGGAAAAACTCACGATAGCAGGTCAAATCATAAAAAAGACGGGGGAGTTAAACCTTTTCGGGGGTTGGACCGCGGACCGACGTTTCTTAGCAGAGATTGTTCCCGACTGGGCAAGCTGTGCGGAACTAAGATACTGGACGACATTCTTGGGGGGAGACAAGTTGTAAGGAGTCACTGGCACAAAAAGGGGTTGGCGATGTGAAAAGCTTCCCATAAGAAAAAGGAAATCTCTTTGCCAGGACCGCGAAAAATACACCCTAAAAACAGGAGCCTCTATGCCGAGGGAAGGGGGATGGGAAAAACGGGGTGGATGATTGCGGATTCCGCGAGGGTCCTCAAGATGCGACTGGCGGGGCTCGCGAGGAAGCGTTCAGCTGTATCTTTGGTCACTATTCTTGAAAAAACGGGGGGAGACAACAAGGGATTAACGCGAAGAACTGGTGCACCTGGTTTGTAAGTAAGAGAAAGGAGCCGAAACGCGGGGATTTATCCGAACAAAAACAACGCTTATTAAAATTAAGAGAGAAGAATCAAAAGGAGGGGATTCCCGGACACCGGCCGCACAAGGAAAAAGGGGGAATCCTAGGGAGCCGGGGTAATCTTTGTAAGCACGGGTAAAGAGAGTCCATGACTGCACTAATCCTCGCCTCACCCCGAGAGGGAAATCTTGGTTGGAGAGGGAGAGCAACGGAAGTAAAAAACTGAAGATTCCTTCCGGTGTCAAAGCCTCGAAAAATCGGCATCGAGAATCGCTTGTCGCCTGGAGAGGGAAGGTTAGTCGCGGAAACCAACGTCCAAAATAAAGGAAATGCATGTCTTCTTGGGAAGCTAAAAACCGCCGAAAGGGCAGACCTTTACTCCGGTAAGGGGAGGGGGGAAAACATCCTTAAGGAAAAACCCTACCTAGACAGTCACATAGAGATCCCTGGGGGCAACCTCCGCACCTCCGCCCGTTGAGGTCCTTGCGAAAAAAGAAACTCAGAAAGAACCGGGGCTCCGAACGAGGAAAGACTATTTGCACAAGAGCTAGTTCCAAGACCGCCGGTCGAAAAAGGGAAAAAAAAGCTGCCCTTGAAAAAAGGAAGATGGAAAGGCCTGTCAGCAGAAGCAATCATCCTCCCGGTGGATTACCAAAAAAAGAGGGACGCAAGTGAAAAGACTGGAGGCCCCCTCGGGAACGGCCATGCGAAAAAGAAAACGGCCTCTAAATACTTTTCGCGACCGTGCAGGGGGGCAAAAACGTTCACAAGCAGCCGGCGGGAAAACAGAAGGGGGAATCCACCCAAAACCGGGGGAATGTTCACGTCGGGAGACTTACATTGAAAAAAAAATAGCAAGTCAAGGCTCTCTAAGATGCATCTCTCTGGTCCCGCTCTGGGAAAGGAAACATGAACGGAAGAGACGGAGAACCGGACGTAACTTTATGTCCGACCAGTTTTCCGGGAGCATCGGGTCCAGTACCTACCCCAATCGGCAAAAACTTCAGTCAAGGGGCAACTAGAACCTCGGGTCGCACAGAGGGCCACTGGAATTGCTGGACTCGGAATATCGATGCCACTAGGGAAAGTGGATGCGGAGTAAGAGAACAAAGAGTAGGGGGATGTTCGTGGGCAACAGATCAGTGCTCTCGGAAAAAAGCAGTGAACAGACATGACAATTCGGAGCTCTGCGGGCAAAGGGGAAAAAAGGGCGAGATAGGCGATATGAGAACTCTTCCAATACGCGGGACCTTCGGCGGCATAATATTCGTGAAACTCCAAGAACTCCGAGGGAAGAGAGAGGTCGTGTGGGGAAAAAATCAAAAGCGCATGTCCGGGGATTCGTGAAAAAGGGGGTGCGATTGCTGGATTCTCCATCTAAAGGAGGGGGAAAAGCCACGTCCTTATTAAGAGGGGGAGTACCACATAGTGTCAAGGAAAAAACTGAGTATGCCATGGGAGAGGACGGACAATTTATAGGAGCGTCAATTCGCTCGGGGGGATTAGAAAAAGGGGGTGTGCGGTTCCGTGTTCAGGCTTAGTGGACAATAGCGAACGGAGTAGAGGCGCTCAACAAGAGGTTGGGAAATTTCTACTGCAATCACGGTTCACAATCCAGCAGAGTTAGTTGGGACTTTTGCAACCTTCGTGAATAAACGGGAAGACGAAATAACCGACCAAGAGTCGCGGCTTTCATACCGACTTAGTACGATGGAAGGGACTTCCATCGCGGACGGGTAGGACTCTGTGGGGACCTCTTTTGGTACAGAATTCATAGTCGCAAATACAATCTAAATGAGAGGGGCGCCGTGTGATTTTCTGGGAGGCAAGTTGGGCACACCATAAAGGAAGTTGAAACAAGGTTGTGGGTCAAAAACACCATGGGAATGCAATCCCTGACGTCCAGTGTCGCCAGCGTTGTGGGAATGGTTAACACAAAGAAAAAAAAAATCGGACTGAAACCGCACTCTTCAACAGACGCGATCAACAGCAGCAACCGGCTCGTCCGGAGAAACACTCCGCAATCAAAGATACCCCAACCACGAGAAAAAAGAGTCAGTTCGCCTGCAGCATGCCGGGAAACCTCCGCCCGTTGGGCTCTGCAAAGCAGAAAAAAAAATGGAAAAGACAATCAAGGCGCCACTGCCCAAATCCCAAGAAACAGATGCACCGCTGGGTTCCAGGTAAGCCGTTCAGAAGGAAAGAGAAAAAACACACGGAGTGAAAAAGAAAGAGAAGAGTAGGAAAAAGAAGGGGTCCTGGATCCCAGGGAGGGCCATCTTTATGGTTGCAAAACTGGGGGTGGAGTGCTTACTAGGGGGAGGGGGGGAGTTCATTTTCGGGGAGGCGGGGTGCAGCGTTAAACCCTCCGTATTTTTGCAGAAGCACGGGAAGAATGGGAAATCCGGATCGTGGGGGGGGTATCCCCATGGGGTTAGCGCGGGGATGTGAGGACGGGATTGCCTTATGGAGGGAGGACCCTTCTGTTGGGGGAATCTGGTTGGAAAGGCTAGGGTGTGGTGGGGACAATGCAAAGCAGGGATCTGGGAATCAGGAATCAACACCTGGGTGTTCGGGGAACAAGGTTTAATTCTCTCGGACAAAAAAGTTCAAGAAATACCAAGTTCGCGAAAGCTTGTATATGGGAAACTTCGCTAGATGGAAACAGCTGACGAATTGACAAATCTCGCAATATCTCACTTGGGGGGGTAAGAGGCGGGCGAGTCTTTCTGAAAGGTCCGAGGCGCGGGGAAAGTGTTAGGGAGGATTTTACCTCTGAAAGAAGAGAGGCGCTGGGGGTGACATTTGAAAAGGGACCCAACATGATCTGGGGGAATGCGCATAACAAAAGTATTTTTTCAACCCGGAAACAAACGAAACTCGACCTCAAGAAGTCGAGAAAACGATAGAAGTGAACTGTAGAGAAGTTGAGCGAAACGAGGAAAGATAACCAAATTCCGAGGGAACTGCGGTGCAAGAGATCAAAAGAAGTTGTGCGTCAGGTCGAAGGGCGAAGGGGAGGAAATCGAAGGCAAAAATCCTTTGCCCGCGAGCAAAAATCGCCTCATGACGGTTGTAAAACAAAAGAGACTCGCAGGGAAATGTGGGGAAGTTAAACTAGGGAAAGGCAGACCTCGTCTTGAGTGGGCGATAGCGCGTCGCGGGCGAGAGAAATTCCACTGACCGGCGGGTAAGAAGAAAGACGGAGGAGGCCCTGAGGTGTCGGGACGTGAAGGAGTGATAGTCTATTTCCAGAAAAAAGAGAGAAATTATGCATTGTTGGGGGTTTGGGGGGGGTTAGAGCCAAAGGAAGGCATCACACGGAGAAGACCTATAGAGAAGTACACCCAACAAACAGGTGCCGGCGGAGGGGGTGTTGGTGTGGTGGGGTAACCTCCCAAAAAGCGGGAAGGCCGGCCGGCGAGCTCAAAGTTGCCAAAATTGAAAGGAAACTATTGGGGGAACGGTGACTTTGGGGGGGGACTGCCCTGAACGTGAAAGGGAAAAAAGGGTGTAGGAGGGGTAACTGCAGTGTGACACGGGGAAGGTGGCACAGACGGTGGTTCGTTCGTTTGAAAAACGTGGCAAGGGAATATTAAAAAAAGGGTGTCAGGGACTGGGGTCAGCGAGGTCAGCGAAAAAAGTGGACCGGCGAGCATCAGAGCCGGACAGGACCTTCGGTTAAGCGTCTACTGGAACATGAAAGGAGACGGATGGGTTCAAGAAGAGGGGGGACCCGGCTGAACGGAGTGTCATCAATTCGCCGGCTGAGGAAAGGTGGATTGGGGGAGGGCAGAGCTATTGTTAGAAACAAGATCTTTATGGAGGAACTGGAGGCAAACAAGTGGGGGGTTTGGGGGGGGGCGCTGAATCAGGGGGGGAAGGCGTTTGGGACACGGTGATGAAGTTTGCCCATTCAGGGAGAAACATTGATGTTTTGGTATTCGAAAAGTCAAGGGTGCTTGAGAAGGCCTAGGATGCAATCGGATGGAGTTTCTGGAAGGGGGCTCCCGGGTAGTGTAAAGCGTCAGAAAAAGAGGTGGAGTAGAGGGCTTATGGGAACAGGCGAATCATCTATTAGATGTGCGCAGAAGAGGACTGGACTAGAAATCGTCGAAAAGGGTAACTTCACTGATACGTTCGCAACGAAGAAAAGGTGATCTTCCCAAAAAGAAAGGAAAACGAGGGACGGGTTGCACCGAGAAAAAAAACTCAAAATCCGTAGGAAAGAAGCGAAGTCTTGCGATTGAATAAGCCTTTAAGGGGCACCGAGTAGGGCTATTGGGACGGATGCGAGGGTCCAAGAACGGAAAAAGAAAAGCCTGAGCGAAGATGAGTTACGAATCGGGGGACACAGGGAGGGTAGACCACCGTCACTTCCTCCAAGATTAAAAGGAAAAAAAGATGGGACAGTTGGTTGAATGTTTACCTAAGGGGTATCCAGGGGAGCCCCTCTAAGGGTTGTCATAAAACACAAAAGGAGTAGATATATATAAAAGAAAATGTGAGAAAAGGGAGCACGAAAAAACCGTGTTCCTCACAAGTTGAAAAGGAAAAGCCATCAGGACGGGGGATCGTTGTACAGAATCGGTTCAAAAAGGGAGTCCAGGCTTCAAAAATCCTCGCATCAAAAGATAGACATCGGGGGAGGGAATCGGGAAAGGGGCGCGAAGACAACCTCCTCCTCTTCCTCGGGGAAAGAAAAATCCGCCCAATCATCGTGACATGATGATCTCTGTCTTGACCGGGAGATGGTATTAGGAGGGAAACCCTGAAAGTCTAAGTTCGGGGGGAGAGATCTCACACAGGACGTATCACTGGGGGCGAAAGGAACATGTTCGACCAAGACCTGTCGAGAAAAAAGTCCATACCGTCATTAACGAAGAACATCGAAAGGCTTCAACGGTCAACCGCCTCTCCAAATTATCTTTCCAATAAAAAACTCTTGCGAGGAAAAAAGACGCCATGGGACCTCCAGAAAGACGAAAAAAGCGAATTGCTAAGAAACGAGAGCCACCAACGTAAGGGGAGACCAAAGTCGCATGCAGAGGGGCATCGAAGAAAACAGAAGAACCTCGCAAAATGACAAAGAGGAGGTAACCTTCTGCGAATCAATGGTGGGAGTACGACCGCATGTAAGCGAAGGGGAGAAAAAAAAAAAGAGATACTAACAAATCGAACCTTCCCCATCCGGAGGGAAGGTCAAGCGGCGAAAAACCTCATAAGGTAGAGAAAACATGGCTCACCCATCAATCTCACGGGGAGCTGCCTAATTGAACACATCAACTCAGATGAAAGAAACCTCCTGCCCCAACGCAGGATGCCTAAATGTAGGAAATGAAACTGAACTTCATGCCCGACGGAGAAAAGGACCAAAGGAATTACTGACGGTGAAAGGTGTTCATTTCCGTAAAGGAAAAACAGTAGACATGTACAAAACACAATCGGAGAACCCTTCGCATGTCACCTGGATAGAAGAAGGAGGAAAAAGTCCCGCGGGGTGTACCACTGGGGGTGTTGCTGGGTGGCGAGAATCGCTCGGAGTTTGAAGGGGGCAGATGACCGTGGATTGCGAAGGGAGAAGGGAAGGGTTGCACGACGAAAGAAGGGGGTTCGTCCGTCAAGTAGGGAAGCATCAGATCGCAAAAAAAAAAAAGAGGGGCCGCGCAAAAGTCGAGAGACAGGAAAACGTAAAGTGACCGAGGGATTATAAAATCGACGCGGTCTCCGGAGAACGCAAAGAGTCAATCGAAATGGAAGTGGGCCCCGACGCTAAGAGGATTCAGGATACAAAGCGCCAGGGACGGCGGGGATTCAACGCGTGAAGGTCCAACAGAGCCGCGTCGGGAATCTGGGGAACGTGGAAGAAAAACCAGGATCTTGTCTCTCGAAGGGGAAATAGAAAGGGAAGGGGCTCAATAAGGCGGCAGGCCATCGCGTAGTGGACGACAAAGAGACGGGTAAGGCGAAAGAGCGCTTATCTTAATTGGTAAAGGGATGAAGGGGGGAAAACGAACCGATAGATCGCGCTCAATAGGGGGAAGCTACATTGGGGGGAAAAATGAAACTTCCGAGAGAGTTAGTGACTGTGTTGGGAAAGGCGATTAATCCCGGAAAGAACATAGGTCGATCCAAACGGACGGGCAGAGGTCTCTACCAAAAGTCGGCTCAGATGGGCGCCATTTAGGCTTTCGTGGAAAAGGGGGGGGGGGGGTTCAAGAACGGGTATCAGCGAAAACTAGATAAAAATCCGTTTGAGGTCTCCAAAACCTTTTGGGAAAACACAAGGGTTTCAGGGACAAGGTGTTGTAGGCGTCGATGGAGGACCTGCCCAGTGAGACTAAAAAGAGGGAAGGACACACCGGGCTAGAAGTAAGCACGCACAAAAGAAGAACAAAAAAAAGCCCGTTCGCGAGACAAGCCACCGACGAATACCAAAAAAAAGCGAACCAAATTCTACAAAACGACATGATTCCTAGTGAAAGGGAAAAGCATGCGGCATAAAAAAAAGAAAAGAAAGGGGGTATCGTGCAAAAGAATGAAAAGAAACAATCCAAGCGAACGGGAAAAAAACATACCAAATCCCAGATGGAAAGGAACGTAGCGTAAAACGGAGTTCAGAGATCTCACAACACAAGAGGCCTGAAAGAGAGGATGTGAAATGCATCTTTAGCTTGAGGGGGGGGGGGGGGGACATATGGTTGGAGTGTGGTGGGGGTCCAGTGGTACTTTGGTCGTGGGGAAGGGGGTAGGGGGGTGCATGCAAGAGGGAAAACCAGGAGTGGTAAAAGACGGCCGGCGAAATGGGAATAAGTTGATCGGTGGGGGGAAAGAAGGTGGGCCACGCAATTGTCACCTGGTTAGGCGGGGGTGAAGTTGGATTTTCTGGGGTATCGACGGAAGATGTGGGCGGCGAGACGGTGGGTGGGGAATGACATGATTGAAAAGGGAAAAGAAGGGGTCTCAGGCAACCGGGTAGCGACAACAACAGAAAAAAGGCTTCTTGCCCAACCAGGAAGAAAAAAAGAACAAGTCTATCATCTGCGCGGGATAAGAACGGCATGGTCTGGGAAAAAAACTCGTTTGCCAACGAGGGGGGCTCCACAATCTCCAGGAGGATCCTTGTGAAAGCGCAGGGAGGGGGAGGGGGCAAGTAGGGGAGTACAAAAGCGAAGGCATATGGGGGGAGGGTAGGGGGTATATTCATTCAAAAAGAGAAAAATACCTCCAGGTCGATTGGAATGAAACGTTGAAAAAATGGAAAACTTTAAAGGAGAGAAATCCGGAATGGGGGTCCACCTTACAAAGGGGAACCTCAAAGAGGGAGCGACTAACCGCACAGAGAAAGATTGTCGAAGAGGATGAAGGGGAGAAAGGGGGGCCGGGTTGAGCCACATCACACGTTAGAGCGGCAGGTACGGAAGGGAAAACTAGCGGGGGAAAGCGAGGGGAAGATAAAGAAGGACATCCTTTAAAGAAAGAGGAACCCACAGTCGCTCATGAAAAAAGGGCTTTGTATAAAGAATCTCACGGGACTCGATGAAAATGTGGGAGTAAGCAAAGACTTAGGCAGACAGACGAGTTAAGGATTCAGAGGAGAAGGCGCTAGCGGGAAGGGCAACCAGAACCCTGACGCCGACCTTGCTGGGGGGAGGAACCACTTCTTCAATGCAGAAGGACGGCATATTCGAGGGGTCCAGAACCTCTATTCGTCGTAAGAAGCAGCGGACAATCCCGGGATCGCTTCAAGGACGATAGAGAGAAGACTCCAAACAAACCGGGGGGGGTCACAACCCCAAAGGGAGTTCCTCCAGCGAGGAAAAAAGGGGGGTACAGCGGGGATCGGGGGTGACCGGGAATTTAACGAGGCCGAACGAATGACAGGAGGTTAACCTGGCAGGAAGTGGGGGTTGCCGGCAGTCGTCGGGCTGATTTCAAAGGGGGAGGGCATCTCGGAAGGAAAAAAAAAGAAAAAGTCACTGCGGGCGCGGAAAAGTTGGCCCGCGAAGAAATGAAGGGGAGGTTGACATGAAGGAAGAAGGTGCGGTTTCTGGCCATCTGGGGACAGCTGCTTGAAAGGAGGGAGAAATCTTCTATGTACTTTGGGAAAAAAACAAAGGGGGGGAGGGTACTTCCGAGACTATAGAGGGAAAGATCAAACCCGGGGGGCACATTGTTCTTACTGACGAGGTCAAAAGGGTTTCAGGAGAGGCGGACTGAGGGGCTTGAAAGAAGGGACAAGGAGGGGGCCGGGTAGCCCATTTAGCTTTTGGGAAAGGAGAACGAAAAAAAAAACCTTGCTGATTTTGTAACCTATGAGAACAAGGCGGTTTGGGGAAAAAAAGCCTCGGTAAGCAATCTTGATGAGATCTTTCAGAGACAGGTGGGCTGCCGGGAGAGGTTGAAGCGAGGAAACTTGCGGAAGGGCAAAGTTACCTGAACAAATGAGGGGAGCTGGCAAAACGCAGGTAATGGACGAACATCTGGGGAAGGGAAAAAACCTTCACGGGGGAAGGGTGGGTGCTATTCTTTTGAAGGAAAAACAAATATAGGAGAAAATCGGGTGGCCGGGTTGCCGAAGACCAAAAAGAGGGGGTACCATAAAAAGCGGAAGAGTGGCGGCCGTTTCTTTAAAACTAGAGCAGATCTGGGGAATGGGAGAGGATGAGGCCAGAAGCAATAGAGAGATGTGATCTTCTAGTAATTCTTCAGAATTGTATCGGGAAACCGATTCAGGGGCTAAAGGTCAACGCCAGCAAATGTGGCTCCACGCTTTAACTTTGGCGAAGGGGGGGGTTAAAAAAAACTAGCCGGGACCACGCGGGGAGTTAGCGATCTCAAAGCAAAAAAACGGAGGGAAAGGGGAGGAGATGATACATCCCCGCGTGCATGGAGAAAAAGGAGAAAAAAAGAGCACCAGCGTCACAACGTGAGGAAAACGAATCCATTTTTACGGAGGGGGGAATCGGTTCGAATGACAGTCCGACTAAAAAAGAAAAAAAGAAGAGGAAAAAACAGTCACCCAGTTTCTGGAGAAAACCAAAATCAAATGAATCCGGGGGGGAAAGGGGCTAGCTTCTTGAGCAGGAGGACGGGGGAAAGTAGACGCTGGGGGGGGAGTCGGCAACCGGCAACGGAAGTTGAGGAGCGGGGGCTCAAAACCGCCAACACGTGGCTACTTCTCCCCTTAAAAGACCTTTCTGCCAATCCTGTCTCTCTCAGAATGTCGGTTACGGGGAAGAAAAAATAATCGCCTGCTGAGGTCCGCATCCGCCGGCTAAGACCCGGGGAAAAGGACCGACAAACTCGCCGGTAATCCAGAAAACTTAATCCTGGGGCGGGGAGGAAAAAAAAACGGTCCTTGACGCGAAGGGTATCAGAGAAGAAAAAAGCCCCTTGGGTAGAGGGGGAAACGCCTCGTCCGGTCATCAGGGAAAGTCAAGGCATCACTCCGCGGGGGTATGCTCCCACACTGAGGGGGAAAAGAGGGATAACCAGGTCTCCCATGGGTTTGAGGGTACTGTCCCATGAAAAAAAAAAAGCAGCTCCCACCTCCCAAGGGTGCCAGGGACGGCACGGAGGCGGATCAAGAAGGTAACAGGGAAAAATCCCAATGGCCCGAAAAAAAGGGCGCCTGTATGTTCAAGGCGCCTAAATTTACTTGAGAATGGAATGGCAAGATTAAGCTCGAGATGAAACTCCGTCAAAGGGGGACACGAAAAAAAATTCAAGGGAAGGTCCCTTAAACAAAAAGGGGGGGGGGAATAGACGCCGAAAAGAAAAAAACAATCCCACCGGAAGGAACTTGCATGGACCGGAACAGTAACTGTAAAAGGGAACGGAACAAAGAAGAAAAAGTCAATTTTGGGAGGGGAAGAAGGGGGCCGACTTCCATGGGTACCGTTTTCAAGCCAGAGACTATCTGACTGACTAGCCGAGAAAAGGGGTGGGGTCCTTCCTGGGGAGGGGGGAAAGACTCCTAGAGGATTTGCAGTGAAAGGGACTAAAAGTCCGAAAAGGAAGAAAGGTGGCCGAACATCGGTCGGAGCTTACATGTCCTCCAGGGGGGGGGGGAAAGCGTAGAAAGTTCCAAAGAAGGTCTTGAGGAACCGGTCCGTCAAGAAAAAGAAAACTCGGTGGGGGTTGGGGGGGGGGGAGTCCTTAGACTTAAACAAAACGAGAATGGCAGGGGGAAGTTTACGCGAGGTAGGGTCGATGCCTAAGGAGAAAAAAAAACAGGGAATTGGAACGTCGGGATGAGAATTCTTACCAGCACTTGCTCTAATGGGGGGAAGCGGCGAAAAAGGGGCGCTCTGTCCGTGCTAGGAGGAAAGGAGTAATATTTGGGATGTTCTTCCTTGTTGGAAAGGAAAAATTCTTTTGGGATTAAGGGCAATGCAGGGGGGTCAAAGGAATTTGGGAGACCAACACCTATTCTATAAGAGCGGGAAAATAGGGAAAGCGAAAAAGTTTGGTAACTTTCCTAAAAAAAAAAAATGAATGAAGAAAACTTGAGACTGTTGAGGAATGAAAGATCCTGAAAGTAGGGCAACTCAGGGGAAATGTACGGACTGTCACCTACTTCTCTCCAGCAGAAAAGGGAAGGAAAAGGCTGCTTGGGAGCTGGAGAATCGTTACCGTTTGGGGAACTGGCCACTTTGTAACGTCTTAACATGAGTAACAGCGAAAAATTAGAAAGCGCATGGGGGAAGGGTGGCTCATGCCGCTATGTGGGGGGGGGGGGGTGGGGGGCACCCACGCGCGTTTAACCACGTTTTGTCGAAAAAAAAAAAAAATGGTGCTAGGCCTGAAGACAAATTTTCAGCCATGAGGGGGCATGTCCCCACCACCTAAAAGGAAAGGAAAGAAAAAAAGGGACGACACCGGGTCTCGAAATCCAAAACACATAAGGCAATCCACTCAAGTTTGTTTGTCCAAAGGTCCCAAATTCGTTACAAACACAAGATCACATGGCTGACTGCGCCACAAAGAAGGGCGTGGTGTTGCGCATCAACGAAGAAAACAAATGGAAATCACAGAACCAAGGAAAGCTGGACCCCTAAAGAGAAAAAGAAAAAACTCTTGTTCTTAACATGAAAAAAGGGGAGGGTTCAGAAAGAAGAGACAAAAACACCGGGGATAGAAAAAAAAAGGCTGAAAGAAGGTTAAAGGAAGAAAAAAAAGAGGGAGGTAAGACTTGGGAGGGGTATTCAGTTTGGGGGGCAGTGAGGGTTGGATTTCGTTCTGGTGGGGGGAAAAAAAGGCGTTTCGCGGAACGCCAAGGGAAAAAGGTGAAGCGGAAAGATGGGAAATATGTTATCTTGGGGTCATACGCTTGGGGGGTTGGGGGGAGCACAGGAGGAATGAGGGGGAGTGCCTTAGGTGCGTGAGGGAGAAGGAACGTCGGGGGTGGACTACTGGCGGGGGGGGCGGGGGGAGGGTGGGTGGGTGGAAACATGCAAAAGCCGGGCAAAAAGGTGACAGGTAAACCGTCATTCAACAACAGGGTTTGACCAAAAAGTTGGAAAAAAGGAGCTGCGAAAAAACAAAGGGCAAGGGCCAGCGCAGAAAGGCGCGGTTAGATTGGAGGGGACGGGAGACGGAAATTACCATCTGGGCCCCAACGAGACTCGCAGCGCACCGGCAGGGGAAAAGGACTCCGACGGGTTATCTAAGTATTCTGGTTACGGAAGGGGGGGAGGGGGGGTGTACAGAGGCACACCTCCGCTGAAATCCAGGAGGGAAGTTGTCATTTAAAAAGGAACCCCATTTTCCGAGGAAAGGGGGGGCGACGAAGACTATATGGTGGTCCCCCTTAAAAGGTCGAGAGCGCTCGGCAGAAAAAGAAAAAAAAAAGGGGACGAGCACGGATGAAAGGGGAGAAAAATGACGGCTACCCAGCCAATTCTCGAAATTAGTAGGAAAGAGGAAAGAGCTTTTCTTCACCTTTAGGATGCCAGAAAGATGAGAACGAATCGAATCCCTCCTGAAATAATGAGCTTTTGGGGAAGGAAAAAAGAGCTAGAGGGCAACCTCAGAAGGATTTGGGTGAAGGGAAAGGGGAAAAGAACGGTGGGCAAAGAAAGTTCTTGGGGGGCAGGAAAGGAATAAGCTATAGTACTCCAGCAAAAAGCCATTTACTCCAGACCTGGGGAGGTTAGGTGCGGTTGCAAAAGAAGAAAGTGAGGAAGATTATAGGGGAAAACTATCCAAACTAAAAAGTCTTACTTTGCAATATCACGGCCTTCGAGGAAAAGGGGAAGGGATGCAATCCTAAACGCGATAGAGGTAATCCATAAACGCCCCAAATGAAAGCCAAGTAGGTGAAAGATCCAGGGGGCCCCATGAAAAGGTTGGGGAGGGGGGGGGATCACCAAAGAAAGGTTGTGAACTGCATGTTTAAAAAGGGGACATGGGGAGGGTTTCCGTCGCTGGGTTTCCATGGTTTGAAGGGAACGCAGCGCGGCATCAAGGAAGTTGCGTTACCGTCCACCGAAGACAGTGCCTTCAGGGGAGGGGAACAGGTCTACGGTTCCGGAAGGAGGTGGATAAATGGGGGAGAAGACAAAGGATTTGATAAAAAGTAAAAAGGTAACGCGCCAAGGGAAGGGATCTTAGAAAAAAGGGAACGCGATATAAAAGGGGGGCCAAAAGGGTGGGGGGACAGGGAGGGGACGTTGTGTCTCGGATAAAAAACTGGGAAGTGACCCGTGAGGTGACCGGCTTTGCCAGTCGGAGGCGCCCTGTGATTTGTTGGTCGACCGAAATTGTGGGGGGAGGGGGGGGGGGACTCAAAAAAGCGGAGCCGGCAATTCGGTTGTCTTGTATACCTTAGTCCGAGTTTTAAAATAAAAGGGAGGGAAGCAGGCCGGGAAAGAAAAGCAGTCTATGAAAAAGGGAGGGGAGGCCCGCAGAGTATGGTATGTCCTCTAGCTTCCTTGGTGAAACGGGTTCCGGCAGGGACGGAACGGCGCCACTTGGTTAGGGAAGGAAAAGAGAATTCGAATCATTCCGGACAATAAAAGACCCTCCCGGGACAAGAAAAAACCGGATGCAAAAACGTAGTAAGGGGAACAAAGAAAGTATGGGTCTAGTCGGCTGGTGCGAGAAAAAAGGGGACCACCAGCTGGCAGAAAAAGAGAGGAAGGAAGGAGCGGCGGTAGGTGCAGCGATGGAGTAAGATTTTTCAACCTGAGGCGACACGATTCTTCCGAGGGCTCAAAGGAACATTGGGGGGAGCCTTGGGGCCTATTCAGGGAGGAAGGGGAACGCTGGGTTTTAGCAGAGAAAAACAAGAGTGGGGTATCGAGATAAATCCCTCGGAGGGGGCTGAAAAGACGGCACGCTTAAACAAAACAGGGGAACGCAAAAAGTTCCAGAGGGAGCCGAAAGGTTTGCTTCATTGGATAGGGGGAAGGATCGGTTAAAAAAGGGGATCGCCGAAAGACACAAAAGCTCATCTCCCTAAGTCGAAAGAAAATGGCCCAGAGCAAGCACTAATCCTAATGGAATAAGAGGAAAAAGGCCTCCGCTTTAAGAGGGGAAAGGCGGGGTCGTCTCTTTGCTTTTTTCTCAATTAGGAAGCGGAAAGAAAGCGATGTCGGAAATTGACGAGGGGAAAAAACTCAAACCTAAGAGAGCGACGTCTAGGTACTGAACCCGGTTTTTCAAAAAAAAAAGGGGGGGGGGGGGGGGGGGTTGTCTCGAAACTCTAATAAGGGTTAGTCCAGACCTTCAAAATGCTGAGGTGCCTGTAAAAAGAAAAAGGGAAGCACTCACGTTGGTCAGGCCCTCGGCTCAAAAACCAGCCGGAAGAAAAGGAAAAAGAAACGAGAAAAAAATCCTATGCGGCTCCAGACGCGGGTCCACTCAACACGCCGTGAAAAGCGGGAAATGGGCGAACTTCGGCGGGGGAAGTTCATAAAAATCGGAAAAATCCTCCGAGCAGGGGGGGAAAAACCCTGGAAGAAACGCAAGTCCTAACCCGGGAGTGACTCTGGTGTCGGATACGAAAAGCCCATAACGGTGTCGACGTCCAAGACGGAGAAGATGATGAAAAAAAGGAAAAGGAACACAGTCTAGCCCAAGGCCTAAAACCAAGAGGATGTTCAAGGACTTGGAGGGGGAAGCAACGGCACTCCAGAAAGTCCGGTCCCGCCAAATGAGGAGAAAGAGATGAAACAGGTAAAGATCAGCGACTGAACCTCGCCTGAAAACAAAAGGGGAAAGAAAAAAGTAAAATTCAGGATTTCAGGGTTCGGCGGACTGCCCGGTAAAAATCTAATTCAGTCAAGGGGAAAGAGCCACTGACGGGGAGGGAACTTAACTGACGTTCGAGGTGTTTAAGTGGGCTACCGCGCACAGCACCCAACACGGGGTCAGAGAAAAGACCCGTGTAGGCCGAGTGGGGGACGAAAAAAAATGGGCTGGGCGTGTCTGCACTAAATAGTCACGCACGGAAAAAGTGGGGGCCGAGAATGCGTATATTGAAAGGGGCCCCCGTTGGGTGGGGGGGGAGACAAGGCGGGGGAAATCTATAGAAGGCCAATACAGTAAAAAAATCTCAGCCTTAGAAGTACGTAGAAAGTAAGAAAACCAAGGTCCTAGAGGTATGCTAGAGCTTGACGGGGGGGGGGGAAGCAGTCGAAACATTAGAATGTGGGAAGGGGTCGAATTCTAAGGGGGAATCAGGTAGATCAAAGGAGTTGAAACAAAATCTCTGATAAAAAAGGCAGGGTCAGGCTGAGAAAAATCTAACTTGATCTAGGGGCAAAAGACCGTCCATAGAGGTAGGGGCTGAGACAAGGTATCAGTATCGCGGCGGTAGAAAAAGGGAAGAGAGTGTGTGGATTTCTGTCGGCTGAAGTTTTTACCACCGACTCTACGAGAAGGGGGAAAAGGCTAATGTTGTTGGGGGGGGGTACAGTTATAAAGGAAACTAGCATCGTAGTTGAAAGTGAAAGAAGGAGGGAATGTATCCTAACTAAAAAAAGCCATGCATTCGCACTAAAAAGGGCATCCCTGAGGGGGGCTCACCCACACCATCGCACGAGATTCTCAAAGCGCAGGAGAGGGGGTCGAAACTTTCGTGTAACCTGGGGGAGAAAATTCCGGGATCGGGGAAATAAAAAGCAGGGAGGAGAGGAGAAGTGGGTGGGGTTTCTCCCCGAACTTGTGGGTAAAAAAGCGAGCAGCGATCGAAGAAAAAGGGTGCAAAAGGGGGGGAGAGGCAGGGGGGATCCCTTTAAAAAAACAATTTTTCTAATCCAGTTCCACACCGCGGGGGACTAAAGATCTTAAAAAACAAAGTCCACCACCAGACAGGAGGGAAGAAAAACCAACTTTATCACAAGCTGCCCACCAATGCGTACTCCCCACAACGATATTCCCAAAGAGTGTCGCCTGCCAATGCAGAAAAAAAAAGGCCCGCGGGTGGGTAACGCTGCAAAAAGAAAACAACCAATATACGCAAGGCAAAACAAAAAATCCAAAGAGGAAACCCAGTTGAAAGGTAAAAGGGGGAGGTA
>Ga0179593_1255749_pt1 | contig 16829 bp, 20 predicted proteins | sample CZODoug2_1_08_16_FD_185931 | JGI IMG/M metagenome (GOLD analysis project Ga0179593, IMG submission 185931) | Vadose zone soil fungal communities from Angelo Coast Range Reserve, California, USA - CZODoug2_1_08_16fungal (PacBio error correction) | ecosystem: Environmental > Terrestrial > Soil >...
GCAGCCTTACAAGAGGACTAACCGTGCCCTTAAACTTTTTTAATTCCCCAATCACTGGTGGGGGGTGGAAGGAGAATATTTGGGGGAAAGAATTTAGACTCTGGATATGTACACGAAAAGTTCTTGGTTAAGTAACTGGGCGGGTCTCTGCCGGAAACAATTTGTGGGAACCGAGGAGAGAGAGGGGGGTAATACAACAGCCCGGGTGCACCTGGGCCCATGCACGCATCGCCCGAAAAATGGGGGGCAGAAGCATTGCAGCTCAATGTGGGACTTAATATACGTGTACACAACCCCAAGACAGGTGAATAAGGGGATACACCTGGGGCAAAGTTCAAAGGTGTTATTTGGGAAAAATGCTAATTTTTCAACTGTTGAATTTCAAAACACAAGAGGAGCCCAAAGAAACGACCAAAACACGCTCAGCGCGCAAGCGGTGGCCTAAATTAAAACAAGGAGGGTGGGGGTTAGGCGGGAAACAATGAGCACTGGTGTTAGGGCAACAATGTCGAGGAGACCCAGGGGGTGTGGGTTGGCATCTAATTAATTAGGTGGTCGATTAGATTGAGGGGGGGGGAGAGTTGGTCTCACTAGTGGATAGGAAGGGGAAAGGGGGGAGGTGGAGATAGAATGTCTCCCCACAATATGGACTATCCTCACCAATTGGGGTGGAACCCTCCTCTAATATTATGGGGGTTAAAGGCGTTAGAAGTATTTAGGAAGGGTTGGAGGCTTGGGGCCAAGTGAAACCTTCCCCAAAACGAGGAATTGCAATGATTAGAAATTAGGATTCCCAGGGGCGGATCCAGAAGAGGGTTTTACGCATTTGTAACGAGGGGGGGTGGAAAATCATACGAAGCAGGAACTTTTATGTTTGCCCTAACGAACAAACTGGAACCTGCAACCTAAGGGTCAGGCGAGGTTGTGTGTTGAAAGAGGGCCAAAGTGGGGAAAAAAAATAGTGAATTGCATCAAGGCACATCAGGGGTTCATGGAGTAAAATATGTTGAGTATAAAGTATGGCCTTGGGAAAACATTTGGAAAAGACCCTCCAATGACCACAAATTGGGCTCGGAGATAGACGTGCCCACTTGCTGAAACGGTACATCTTTGGTCGTCCGGGGAAAAAAAGGAGGCAGATCATCTTAAACCGCCTCAAAAAAGCAACTGCCAACTGATGAAGGGGTCATTATGGGTTCCCTGGGATGGTATGGGGAATTGGGAAAGCAGTAAAGATAAGGGATGGGTGCGAATAAATTTAAAAAGATGGGGTAGGGGGTAGAACCTTTGTGTGGGTCGACAATAGGGGGGTTATAGGAGAGGAAATTTGCAATAGGGGGTTTGGGGGAAGATCAATGGATATTAAATTTTGGGTTACTAAACCACACTTGAAAAGCCCAAGAAAGGGATCAAACCAAATCATGCAAAATTCAAACAAAGAGTCATGTTCGAAAAAGTCTGGATGAAAGAGCTTGACAATACTCAGGACTTCGACAACAGTTACACTGGGAATAAAAGGCCCGGAAAGGCACATCAATCTCAGGGAAGAAAGGCAAAGTGACAAAACCATGGAGCGATCAACAACAAAACAAGATGAGGGGAAAAAAAAGATGGGGTTGGAAAGCCAGGTTTTTTAACATGAATGAAGTGGGAGGTCCTGAGTTGTAAATGGGGGAAGAAGAGCAGGGGGAGGCCGAAAGGCATTAAGAGGCATGTGAGGCAGAGGCTGGTCGGAATGGGCATCATGTCTGAAAAAAAAAAAAAAAAAAAAAAAGAGGACAAGAAGGGGGGGTTGACCAAAAAAAAAAAGGTGGTGGTGAGTTTTAGCCAAGAGGGGTATAAAGGACAGGAGAGAAAAGGTAACCATACAACTTGGGCAATATACGAGACCTGGGTAGACCCAACACCAACCTAGTTTCTACCAGAAACACAAGAAGTGGACCCAGGTGCATGGGAAAAAAACATACAGTACTTAGGGGGCAACATGACACCCACACCCTAAAGGCAAAAAGAATGTCCACATCAGTGGAGTGGAAGGGGGGAATAATTTGTGGGAAGAGATTAAAATTGAATAGAAAGTAAAATCTTTTTGTAGGAACGGGGAAGCTAGGAATTGAGAAAAAGGGGGGGGATTGGAGGTATTTGGGTTTGCAAAGCAAATGGCAGGACTGGCATAACCCAAAAACCAGAAAAAACCAATAAGATGGGCGGCCTCAATTCATTAGTCAAATTTTCGGCCAAGGAACAAGGTTCAACCCCCCAAACTTAAGTATGAGTTCTAAACATGTCCTTTAGGGGGTCAAAAGGGGGGGGTAAATGTGATGAAAAAACAGGAAAATAAAATTCCGGGGGGGGGTCCACGCCAAAAGAAGCCCAATTGAACAAGGCATAGAAAAAACCCATTTTATCTAAGGTCTCAGTGCATTGCAATTGGGATGGTGTGGGGAATGTATGAAAGGGACACAAAGAGAATATCAATCTAGAATATATGTACCCCTCGGTCGATAGAAAAAACAAAATATGAGCGAGGGAAAAAAAAGGGGTGTTCGCTTAGTAGTTCCAAAATATTGGGAAAAACGTCCTATCTAAACCAACCGCCACAACACCGTTACCATAGGCCTGAAATAAGGGAAAGAACATCAAACCATGTCAAACCTGAAAAAGAACCCTAGGTCGGGGTCTGAGAAACCAAAAAAATGGGGGGGATAAATCTACATGGACCCTACCCGTGAGGATGGTGTTCATCCACAGATATAATTACTGTGTTAAAATATTACCAACTGGGGGTTGGTAATATTTTGGTAATTGGGGGGTCTCTCTGGGGTGGAATAAATAAGACACTGAATTTAATTTTATGGGGGACTCAACCGGGACAAAAAAACGGTTTAAAAATGTGGATTGACCGGTATTCTAGGGTTTGTGGGGGGGGAAATGTTGAAGGGGGGGGTGTCAAAGGGGAGATTAGTAATTTCATCTGCACAATGTGTCTTGGGCTGCAGGTTATGATATTGGGTACGGGTAAGAAGGGGCAAAAAATTTGGGGGGAGGGTTAACAATGTTCAAAGGTTACCAATGGTGCGCGAAGATAATTACAAAGAGAAAAAATCCAACTTCTGGAGAGGACTAAATATAGATGCCAAATGATTCTTCAACGACCCCCTGCCAACTAAATGGTGCGGGGGGCGGGGGGCAACAGGGTAGGGGAATTTCATTGGGAAGCAATCGAAAATTGTTTGGGAGAAAGGTTAAAATGAGATATCTGCAAAAACAAAAAGGAGCTTGGAAATAGGATTCATTTCAAAGCTTGCTTGCAAACCTCAATGTGGTCTCGATGGCAGCCTTAAAGACAACTGACACAAAGTCAAATACTAAACAATCCCAGTGCGTTGAGGGTGAAATAAGATGTGTAAGTAGAAGAGAAACTCAATGGAGGTAAACAAGAGGCGGTTTTTCTAAGGCAGGGTCTCACGGAGAACATTGGGGGGGGGGAAACGGAAGAATGAAAAACACACAGGGCCATTTCCCCTTCTACATATATCCACAGCGCAAAGAAAGTGGGGGGCAGGGCAATTTGTAAAATCAATTTGGGGCCGTCTCAAAAGTGTCACACAAAAAACATGGTTAATGAATGTCTAAACCGGAAGAAAAATGTAAAAGGGGGGGGAGGATGGAAACAGGGAGGGATGATTTTGCGTATTGGTAGTGTTTTCCAACACCGAAAAACAGCACAACCAAAAATCGAAAACCAAGCGGGGAAAATAATGCAAAACATGGAAGGAGATGAGGTGTGTATGCACCAAGGAACATGCAGCCTGTGTTGGCAAAAATGGAGAGGATCCAAAAATGGGGGGTGGGGGGGGGCGATAAAGGAACGGGGGTGAAGGGAATTTATGGGTGATGTGAAGCATATATAGGCAGAATGGTATCTTTGGGGAGAAAAATGGTACGTAAACCAAAAGGGGTTTACTCTCCTAAGAACACAAACTGGTGTGGTGCCAGACATCACTCAGAATGAATGTGGATATAAGATGTTACATAGAGGTGTGAGGAAAGGGTGTGACAGTCTATGGGAAAGGGTAATACGGACCCACTGGGGGGAGCGAAATTAGGTTCCCATGGGGACTGTCTTAGAATGGGAGTTGCAGGTTGGAAAACGGAAAGGGGCGGAGAAATAAAGAATGGGATGTGAGTAAAGGGGTGTTACGACGTACCACCCTTACAAACAACCTCAACGGACAGTGGAATCATCAAGGGGGTTTTGGTCCCGGGGGGAACTGCGTACTCGGGGGTAGCAGAACTTGCCCGCACTCAAATCTGTCGTGTGGCCGTTGAGAGGGGAGGGGACTAAATTAACTAATTGTAATTCACATTTTCAGGAACCACAACAATGAAAAAGGGTGTTCTCAGGGAAGTAAAATTAAACCCATAACAGACTTGTTATCGGAGAGAATGAGTGCTATAGCGCTGCCACAAAGATGACACGACCACTCAAACCTGAATCCAAAGGGAGGCGAGGTATGTGTGCCCTGGGATGTTAGGGGGGCGGGTAACAGCAAATCAGAGAAAGGGAAAAATTGATAGGGAACAATGTAGGGGGGGTGAGTTGAGAAACAAAACCTGGGGGGGGAAGACAAAAATTGGGTTAGTTAGATTTCAACACTTCACATCTTGGGATTCAACATCCATTTGGGTAACGTTTTCTATTAGAATGTGTAACATCCCGCAGAAACCACGCCCAGAACGTAACTCCCGCTCAGTTTTAGAGAGCTACCCTCATTCACTAACTCGAAAAAACGCAATAGGGTCAGGTCAAGAATTCAAGGTGTCATACAGGCAGGAGCGGTGTGCCATCAAGCGGCCTCTCGGAGAGGCCTGGGAGAGAAGCGGAACAGGCAGGGGAGGACTAACAGTAGGTTTATTGACCCGCTAAGGGATGTACACAGCCCGGAAGTAGTAAAAGGTGGGTTAACCTCTACCACAAATAATAAACAATACTACAGGCAAGTTTAGATACAAACATCCAACTCTTGCGGGAGCCAGTCTTACCCGACACTGACTCGATCAGTGGTGCAAAACCACCATTCGGAGGATTGGGATAAAAGAAGACGCCGGTAGTGATGTATTTGTTGTAACTCCTTGAAAGGGGAACAGTGGGGCCGAAATGGTGAAGTGTGACACAATGAGAGCTGTGAAGTGTTCAGCCACGAATGAAGTTGGGAGTCAAATTCGCGCAGTCAGTAGGGATCCGAAGATGAAGGACATAGGAAGGTGTGAGTCGTTTTAGGGCCCGGGGGGGTCCAAGTGCCTGTCATGCTTGCTGGCAGGGCCCGGGGAGACGGATTGATGCAAGGACAAAACCGTGCTGGCATGGCATTGCACCTGGGCGACGGGTCAACCAAGAACCCTGGGTTGAACCATCTCCTACCCGAGTGGGCGAGAACACACCCATTTTGTTCGAAGCCCTGTACCCCCAAACCGTGAAAATTGAGGGAGGCCCCACCCGCAATGTCTATAGGAAGGGTTCTTCAAGAACACGCAAAAAATCCCACAATGCCGAGAAACAAAGAATGGACCCAATATCAGTGGACTTGAAGTTGGGGAAAGGAAGAAAGGGATTGATAGAAGAGGATAAAGCTGAGAAGACTTAAGAGGAGGGTTTGGGCGTACAAGTGGGCCGCTCGCTGACCGGAGACATTTCGTTCGCGCGGGCTTCGTTTGTCCCCCTTTGTGACAGGCCCTTCGGCCGGTCACCCATCACCACAGCGGCACAGCCCCAATCCGAAGTTGGGCTGAGGCCCTTATGACGAAGCTCGGTTCCCCTTTCCCAAGAATGGACCCCCCTACCAACCCACCTAACCAACTGCTGGCGTTATGCGCGAAACTTGTAAGATATAAAATTGTTACTCCTTGTTAGAACCCCTTCCCCAAAGGCCTTGACTTTCTTTCCCGCCAACCAGAGACGCACCCTTTGCCATCCGCCCGCACTGGAAGAGAAGCCTCATGAATGGAAAATTAAAAGTTGTAACATGCCTGAACGTGGCCCAAGAGCATTCACAGGAGAAAATATAGGAAATGTGATCAAAAGGGATAGCTAGGAACAGCCCATTTGGGGGACTGCGGTCTGAGAAGTGTCCCCATATGTTTGTTGCTACCTCCAGAGCAACCACCCGGCCAAAAGGGTTCACAGCCTGATCATATATGGCACAATCAACAAAAACAGAAAATAATCGCCCAGCCACGCCGAGGGGGTCAGTCGGAAGGCCGGACTGGCTTGTAACACACAGCCACCTACAACACCCATTGGAGGCTGCCTCTAGCCTTTACAAAGCAAAGAGGAGAGTCAGGGGGGGACGAACAGAGTATGCAGTTTTCACAAGGACACATGCAAGACCCCCATAATAGGACCGTGGTGCGCCCGCTTCGACACACGGATGGACTTTGGGGGGGTAGACAGAGTGCTCTCTTTTTTGGGCCAAAGACACAGACAAAAGCACCGACGGGGTTCCTAGGAGGGTGACTCAGATGCCCGGACCTCAGCGACTACGTTCCACTGTGGACTTAAAACTTTGAGAATCTTAAGTTTTTGGGTTTGGGGGCCCCGGGGGCGCAACCAGGTTCCCAACCAATTGCAGCTTATTCCGCGTCACTTTGCTGGGCCATCGGAGGTCTGGTCTTTTAGCCATGTCCCGTGCATTTGTTTACAGATTTGTTGAATTCCCTACGACGTCGTTTCACCTGGAACCCTTTTCTCGAGAGCTCGTGCGTGCAGCCCCAGAGTAAGAAAAAAGACACTTCTGACGCGGAGATATGATTGAAATCTTCTTCCAAGAGAGTTCTTCCTCCAACTAAACAAGCCAATTGTGAGGGTGGTTCAGTATTGTGTTGCAAAGTAATGGTGGGTCACGTAGTTGCAATATATATACACGTGGGGAAATTGGGACTGTCATACAATTGAAAAACTCTCGTCAGCTTCAACAAAAAAACGGGGGGGAAAAAGAAAAAGTTCAAGGTTCAAAGGATGCACAAATGTGTACTCGAGGAAGAAGGACAGACAGTACCTACCCCTCAAAAAGAGGCAAAAAGACACCAAATTGGAGGGGGGGAGGGGAGGAAGAATAATGGGTGGAAAAGTCTACAAGAATCGAAAAGCAAAGAGTTTTTGAGAAATTGGTGGGCAAGGTGCGAGGATACCCAAGTGTCACATCGCAGTTCAAAGGCACAAAGGACAGGGGGCAACCGTCGACGGAAATCAATAAGCACAGAAGGGTCAGATGCAGGAAAAAGGGCTCACGTTTAAAACTTATCGGGAAAAAAAAATCAAACTTGAATTCATGATCACCGGAAGTCCAAATGGGGGGAAAAATTGGGTGTATGAAACAGTAAAATTACCATTAAACTACTATTTATTTATGTTATATTCAAACCCAAGAGACAGCAACCGCAACAACACTATCCGACCATCGTGTATAGAATAGTATCACACCGTATGAGTTAGGTTTCTCCTTTACAACCGGCATCACTGTTTGTATGAAGCACTATTGCTAAACAAAAAATGGGTGGTTGGGGGGGACCTACCAGCCGGAGGGGGGGTGCGGGTGAATCTAAGGGGAATGTTGGTGTATAAAACGATCGGGCAAGACATGGTATTTTGCTGTTGTTGGTTCAAAAAAAGCAGGGGGGCACACCACCACTTTTTTATCTCCTAGAGAACCCAAGGGGGGTGCACTCAAGCGACATTATGGGGGAGAAGCTTGGAAGATCAATTGGGGGCAAATTTTGATCATGGATACGGGGGGAAACACGTGCCTTAAGGCAAGGTAAACAAACTCATTTGGATTATGGCCACATGGGAGGGTATGGAGAAATTTCGCAGTTGGGGGCAGCAAGTGGGGGGGAGGAAGAAGAAAGATGTCTTTTAAAATGGTTCAAGATGAAAACCAAAATAACAAAAAAGAAAATATTCGTGCACCCCGGGAAGGTGGGGGTGGGTGTTTGACCAGGGCCGAACCTTGGAACGAAGGAAATTGAAAATCCAAATCTTTTATGGGGGTCAATGCGTCGGGCTGAAAGAACCTGGGGGGGGAAATTAGGGGTCCAACACCTTTGTAAAGAACCCGAGCCATTCCCAAAATGTGGTCTTCAAAAAATCAGATTCCGTCCCCTGAACTAAACCTCAAGAGTTGAAAGGGAAGGTAAGCAAATGAGTCGAATAAAACAGAAACAAGAATATTCCCTCACTCCCCTGCAGTCCCTGTCCTTGTGGGCCAAATAGTGGGTGACCTGGGAAGGGTAGGGGGATGGGATCGTCAAGGTAAGTGAATTTGTAACTAAAAGGTTAAAAAGGCGGGTGTTATGTTAGGAAACGGGGAATGATAAATATAGGGGTTATATAAGATGGCGCCAATTTGGAACTCGGGGGGGATTGCTCTTCAAAAACAAGGGATATGGAATTGGTGAGAAAACAACAATTGAGCCCCGTACCGACTCATCACCAAAGGCATGCGAACAAAGCAAAGGGGGATCAAAACTGCCTGCGTAGGAAGATTCCGTAGCCTCAGCATAGATTAACTTCAACCGCATTAAAAACTCAGCCAGGGCCAATGACATTCACCCATCGCACATGGTCGGGGCACCCCGGACCAGGCTTAACAAATAGAGAACTCTAACCACAGAAGCTGCGGACCCGGAGTCAGCTCTGTGTTAACCGGGCGTTTTGAAACACATTATGAGCATTTGATTTCGTCATTATAATTGCGAAGTGCGTTGACTCAAACAGAAGGAGTCCAAAGTCCAGAGCTGGGGAGGCCTGCGTTGGGCTGCTGTGGGAATGTTGCGATTTTACTTGTCTAAAAGTTCCTAATTCTACACAGTGTGGGGTTACTATCCCCCAATCGGAAGAATGGGAACAATTTCCCCAGGTGGAGCAAAGTTTCACGCCGTCAATGGGAGAGGAATAGTCACTCTCGACGTACCCTGTGTTGATCATACCCAAAGGCGCAAAGGGGGGTAGAGCCCGTCAACTCGAAACCGGGAATTAAGTAACCAGGAATTCACGCCCATCGAAGTGTCTCGTTACGGGATTCGGTGGTCCTATGAGGAAAAAGGTGCAGCGTCGACCCCTCCAAGGTCGAACCCAAAGACAATGAGGTATCCGGGAATGGTGCAAAACAAGAGAGGGGTGGGCGTATGAATAGGAGGTTACGTGTGGGGAAGCAGATATTATCCAAATCAAGATAAGCGGACTCCTGTCAGCCGAGAGGACCTGGTCAAGTTTGGTAGCCAAATGGGTTTGAACACTCAGGTCTTCCGAGAACCAGTTTTGGGATGGATGGTCCGGCCAATGTGTTGGAAAAACCAGCACCTGAGCCGTACCTCCAGAGAAGATCCTCCTCACAAAAAATTTGTCGGAGTGCATCGTTAGCTCACTGTAGAGGTCAAGTTAAGCGTTTCAACACATAGCTCCACCCTTATTCTCATGCTACACTTTACGTGAGGTGTACAAGTGGGGAATGTTAGGAAATAAAATAAACGTCATTGATGTAGTGACCTTTCCGTGCTACGAACCTGACAAGGCAGGCCGGTAGCCAATGCTAGTAAGAAAAAACCGCAAAAACTACCGACAACAATAATTTTGAATATAAGCAGCAATGCATTAACGGAGATTTTTGTGCGCGCAGGTACCCACCGGGCCCCCCGCAGCGATCACACAGGGTTCAACTACTAGTACCCGAGATAGAAACCATAACTATTCAGCGGGTTCCCCACCGGTGGGGTTCGCGGGAAGGCGCGTCCACACCTTGGGGAGGTGGTTCTACCCTAACCGCTAATCACCAACAGCACGCTTAAACAGACTGGGAGAAGAATCTGGGAATCCCAAGCAATCACCCAATAACCAACACGGCCCCCATCAAGGCGTCCTCAGACCTCCCCAAAAGGCGGAGAACTTCTTAGTCTGATCCCACCACCAAACAACCAGACCTTTTGTTGTCTGCGAAGAAAGGGTTTGGACAAGGGGAGGAGATACAAGATCGGCAAAAGAAGAGAGGGGGGAGGGGGGAGAATAGGAAATAAAGAGAAACGGTAGAACGAGGGCGGGGGTGGGGGGCTTGCCTGTGTACAGAGGGAAATATGGCAGTGGAACAACCACTGGGGCAACGGGGCGCGATTAAGTCAAGTTTGGTTATCCAGTCGTAATTCAGAAGAATCTGGTATGAGAGGCGTTGTTTTGCGGCAGTTGGTTCATTATCTGGGGTTAAAATAATACGAAAAATAGAGAATTTAAGAGGTAAGGAAAGGGGTGGACAACCTGCCCGACTGTGGCGGAAGGGAGAGTAAGAGTAGGGGCCGACTGGGGATAGACCCGGTAAATTCAAAGTAGGAACTGAGAAAGCGGGCTGTTCGAGGGAAAGTTGGTGGTTGGCCAACATATTTTGGGGAAGCAGGGGTACTCAGAAGAAAAAATGCAGGAGTAACTGTTCTCGCAACAAGGGGGTGAAGGGCGCTTGAACTCTGGGCTGGGACAATGGTGGTCACCCGGGGTAATGTTTGATTTATTCCCACTTATCCGCCACCAAAACCCCTTGGGCCGCACTATCCTCTCAAATCACCTTGGCAAGCTCCCCCCATACACCAAGGGACTAGCGTAACACGGAAATGATAGTCTAATCGCTCAAAACAAATAGTGAGGGAAAACAAAAACCCTCAAAAAGAAAGGGTGCGGTTTTCAGATTGTTTGGAATGTAGGAACCTGGGAGGAGGCAATGAGAGACCCATGTGATGGGGGGGCATCAATTTTAAGTGAGAGAGTCATAAAAAAACAGGGATGATTGAAAAAGTAGAGATTTCTTTAAAATTGCTGCAAACAATAATGTTGTAGATCGGGATCACTTGAAAGCCGAAAAAGGCCCCCTAAACGGCAAACAAAGTCCCCAGCACCATGAGGGGGGGAAGAGACTCAGTTTGGATCTGATACCGTAAAAAGATGTAAGAGGCTGGAGTTTGTATAAAGGGGAAGGGGTTATATGAATTCACAATTGGTTGGCACCTACTTTTACACAAACCCATACAGTGACACCTTCATACCCAGATTCCTCAAGAGCCAGAAATGGGGAGTGTCCGGGGGGCAGACCGGGGGTTATAAAGGATCCCAATTTAACACAACCAACTTGTAAAGTATTGATCACAGGTCCGTAAAGTGGGAACGGACTGTTAGCAAAACAGTAAAATAATTGCTCTAGGGTCTTTGATATGATTGGGACAAAAAGCCCACCACAAAACCAACAATCAAAAAACATCGTGTTAGATATTGAGCAAAAGGTTATTTCGTTTGTGAAAAAAATGCATAAAGGTGGAACCACAACTGAAGTATCCCAAAAAGGGGGGGGGGGGGGATTTGGAAATCAAGAATTGAATTGCAGGGGAGAGAAGGGGGGGTGGGTGATAATCTGTGCAGGAGGGTAGGGGCGGGTTTGGGGAAAAAAGGCAATGTCGACCAAGATGTTGGATAGAATAAGAAACAAAGGTGTCCCAAAGGGTTGGGATATACAATTGGGGATATTTTAGAATGGGGTGGGTGGGAAGATGGGACACTGAAAGGAAGTGGACACAATAGCTAATGTCATTGAGGGGGGAGTAAGGGAACATGGTTGACGAGCTTTGGATCTCGGGGCAGCTTGGGCGAAAGAAAGTAATTTGATTGGTGTTTTCCAGTACCCACCTTGGAAAAAAAGCAACTCCAGGGGAGTCAAGAAAATTTTTGTGGGTTGGGGAATTTGACAGGCGCAAGGGACGGGGGAGGAGCACTCGGGGCGTTTACATTTGGCGGGTCGAGGCAGCGGGGGGGCCAATTTTTACAATTACCATAACAAACAAAACAATTGTTCTAGTCATATATCCTTCCCAGGATAAAAAAAAAAAGCTGGGGAACCTGGCGATACACCCAATCAACCCTTCACTTGAAAAAGGGGCGGGGCATATGTGTAGGGAGGGGAAGGACCAAGAAGACATGGAAAAGGGGGACATCAATGTTAGGGGGGGGGGGTGTAAGTGAGTAACAACGGTGTTGTATCCAGGGGGTATTCCCATTGCAGAAATTTTCCAGACAAGAGTTAGAGTGGGATAACCAAAATGGGATCCCCTTCCTTGTAAAGGAAATGCAGGCAAATTACAGCCAAAAACGGAACAAACAGAACAAAGAAGAGAGGACCTCCCCTGAATCTTAGTTCACTCAACACAATGGCCACCACATAGTCGAGAGGAGAAAGCCGTCTCGACTCACACCACCAAAAGATGAGGAAAGGAGAGGGGTGGGAAGGGTGGGATTTGGAAAAGAGGAGAGGGATTCAGGCCAGATGAGTGTGATGGATAGACAGGAGACGGAAGCTGCAGTACATATGAGGTTATGGAAAACGGAATGGAGAAAGGGGTGGGTTTATGAAAATATAGTCATTGAAGGAAAATTAAAAAGAGGACACGGGGGGGGGGGGGCCGTACTACCCCAGATTGTATCAACACCAAAAAAGGGTTCTAATTACAATCATTAAGGGCCCACACTTGAGTGGAAGTAATCAAACAAAGCCCTTGCACAAGTAAGACCAACATCATGGAATGGAAGTGGAGGAGGAGGTGGGGAAGAGATAGTAGAATTCTACGGACAAGTTGGAGAGGTCTATTATAAAGGGGGGGGATGAGGGTGTAATTGTGCATGCCGAGGGCCGGCGATCGAACCATATAACTAGAAAACGAAAAAGGAAGGATTCAATGGAAGAAAATCAAGTGGACGTCCCAACAAAAAGTCTGGATGTGCTCACTGGGGGGGGGGGGAGAAAAAAAAAAAAAAGGGGGATGTTTAAAAGGGTTAAGGGAACAAGTAAAGGCGATTTATGTGAAGCAAAGATGACCAGCGCTACAAGGCAAATCAGCAAAAAAATGAATAGTATAATGATCAATAGTCGGTGTTGGGTAAGAGGGATGGACGTGGGTACCAACTATCATGATACAACCCGGTCTGGATGGGGTTATAACAAAAACAAAGGGAAAACAAATTGTGGGGGGAGAGGGTATTCCACACCATGATTTGGTGGAGAAGGCCTATCTCAAAAAAACCGACCAGAAATGACAAAGATCTGATCACAATCACCCAATCAGACTCAACCACCCGGGAATGCTTAAAACCATTTGGACTCCGCGCCAGTGTGGGGACTCCCAACCGGGGTCTGTTCCGGGCAGACACAATACTAGAGGATAATTAAAATGGGGGAGATATTATCCCACGATGGGAGGAAATGTTGGGAAGGCAATGTTTTGTGTGCCGGTGTAGTCACTTTAGTTACTGGGGAGAACATCCAAATTTAAAAAAATGGGGACTTCCCGGTGAGAACAGAAAAAGGGGGGGGGGTGGGGCATTTTGATCGGGGACAAAGAAGATTAGCAAATGAGGACAGCTGGCAAAAGGGGTCCATTGGGGAAAGTGGAGATTATGTAGGTAGGGGCCTGGCATCGGGGAACAGGGGAACAAAGGAAAAGGTTCACCCAAATGGTGGCGAAGTCCAAGAGAAAAACCCCAATTGACTAACACAAACTTCTTCTCGGAGTTCGAGAGAAAGCTAATCTATTACGGGACTCCCCCTCACCGGAAAACTGGTGCGTTTGGGGCAGTGGGGTTCACCTGGGATGGGGGCAGCGTTGTAAGGTGCAATCGAAAAATTGGTGCAGCATCAAGGGGGAAAAGTGAGGGCGTCTCTAAAACCACGGAGGGGAGAGCAGATCAGGGTTTGGGAGGCACCCTAGTGGAAGCTGATTTCAGACCAGGACCAACTTCCTACCCCCAAAATGCAAAAAAAAGGGGTTGAGGGGAAAATGGGGAAGGAGAGAATTACAACATATCGAAGAGGGAGAAAGCTGGAGTTGTGAGTAAGTACGGGATTCAATTGAATAGGAAACATGGGGTGGGGGTAAATTGTGAAAAAACAAGCCGGCCAAAGGGGGTCTACGCAAACTCAAGCCAAGACTGGACCTGAAATTGGACTCTAAGTTGTTGAACTTACAAATGGAAAAAACACACAGTTTAATTGAATTGTCTCACCCTTGGCCTCAAGTTAAGTTGAAACCCTTAAAGGAAATCTCTCCTGTTGGGGGAGGGGAATTTATGTTCAACAAAAAAGAGGCCCAAACATGAATCAAAACACTCTAACCAATAGTGGGACTATCTTTTAACAGTCCTTCCGTCTTGGGGGCAACCTGGTACCGCCCAGGTGTTGAACTGTAGGAGGGGAAATGAAACCATTTGTTGTGGGTGTCTCTACAAGAAGTCAGGGTCTGTGAGATGAAACTTGATGGGGGTTTCGGGAACTCGGAGAAAATGGTGGGCGGTTGTTGAAAGATACAGGTCGAAACAAATTGGGGAAATATCCTAACGAGAACAAATGGGGTGTCCCAATCAGCTCAGGGGGGTGGTATTACAGAGGTTACATAATATGTGAATGTTCAAGCGAGATTGGGACACGTGGGAAATTTCCCCAATACCATTATGGGCGAAGGGATTACCATTGTCAGGTGAAGAGCATTTGGGGGTCCATGGGGGGCTCTCTTTTTGAGAAATCGGGAGTGGAGTTATCAAGTTGACACCTCAAAAAACCGCCACTTTCCAAAAGAAACAATAGAAGTGGGGTGGGGGGGGTGGGAAAATGGTAAGAGATATTAAACGAACAATCTGTCTTGGGCCGGAAAGTGTGAAGGAGAAGGAAGCCAGATTTGAAATGTGTTAAAACCCAGCACCCACAATGTTGGTCAAATATATCCTTCAAAAACAAAAGAAAGAAAAAAACAAGAGGCCCACGGTACTAAAAAAAACTCCAAAATTTTAAGGAGGGATGAGTCAGAATCTACTTCACAATAGATCACTAGGAGTCAACTTCCCCGGTTCGTGGGGCATTATTTGGGAAAAAACCTGGGATGGGGGGTTGAAAAGAAGAGAAATGATGGGGGCAGAAGTTGAAAAGGAGGGGGGTATTTTTAAAAAAGAAAAAGGTGTGGTGGTGTGATCCGGGATGGGGGGAAATGGTAATGGAAAAAGGGCCTCTTTGGGGGGAAATTGTGCAGAGGGTTCAATATATGAAGATGGGGGGGTGGGGGACGAAACAAACTTATCTTCCGGGGTCCCAGTCCTCACATATCAACAAAAGAAAGAGGGCCTAACAGGCCGGATGTAATGGCAGCTTCGGGACACTCCATCTCTTAACCAAGAATTACAACTTCAATCAAAGGGAAGACCAAATCATCGCTCCCTCCAAAGGATTACACAAGGAGCGAGATCAAAAACAACAACAACGTGAGGTAGGGAAGAGATAGGGGGGAAGAAAGGGATTTGAAGATGGCGTCAGTGTCAAGACATGAAAAGTTGAAGAGGGGTGGGAGTTCAGGAGGAGGACGACGCGGCATTACATAAGGTCCCGTGTTCATGACATGACTGCGTTGGAAATTCGGTGGCATGGAAGTCGAATTCAGGGAGAAAGGTGGTGGTACAAAATCAGTAATATAAGTGGACGCAATTTGATAAAAATCACCACGAGAAATTGGGCAGAGCTATCACGTTTCACAAAGTGGGTAAACTTCCCACAATTTAGGGGGGAAGGAAACAAAATGTATCTGATTGAGAAGTCCAAGAAATCCCATTACGGGGCACAAAAATAAGGAAAAAAAGCAGGGAGTGGAAGGTGATGTGAGATTTGGGTGAGAATAATTCAAAGTGTCATACAGAATTGGTTGTGTCTTCAGGAAGGTATATGAATGGTAAAGGTGGTGGAATTGGGAGTGGGTAATTGGTAAAAAAATGTGTGCAATGAGTTGCTGAATTTAAACGCTATTCTCAGCAAACAACACGGTGAAAAATACACTTGAAAAGGGGGTCGCAAAAAGGTGCCAAATGGAAAAATTCTAGGAGGGCTCACGGGAAGTGGGTAAACTTGTGGGGGGTAGAAAAAGAAAAATCACATTCTTAGGTTTGCAACAAAGGACGACTCCACTGCATCAACGACAGAAAGTGGAAGAATTTCTCATACATGAGGGAGGGGTAAGGACCTTATGCACGTGGACCCAGGGAAAAAAACAGAAAAAGGGATTGTAACATATAGTACAGAATTGAGCTGAGACACCAAAAGGGGGTGCTCTGGAATAGGCACCCACAGTTGGGGGAGACAAGATGCAACAACCAAGGGATCATATATGATAAAATCCACAATCAAAGCTCGATCGCTACCCTGAGAAACAGTGAGAGAAAACCACATTTGGAACTACGAAAGTTTGCCCATCCAAAAAAAGGGAGACAAGGGTACAGAATACCCAAGCTTAGGGCAGTTGGTAAAAAAAAATATTATTCCCACGATGTGGGTCTGAGTGTGGTGAGTCTGTTTGCTCAGAGTGGGTGGAAATAAATAAAAAAAAGATTTTAAATTGGGTGAGTTTGGGAAAAAGACACCCCTTTAAAAGGATTCAAGGAAGGAGCATTGGGGGTTGTGTGAAATTTGAGGTAGGGCAAAAAATGGAGTTATTGCGGGATAACAAGTGGGTTCGTGGCGCGGAATATGGGAAGGGCAAATTGTGACAGGGTGAAATTATCCACGGGTCAACCAAGGGGTGGCATCATTCACGTAACCTTCCCACTTTACGGAAAACTCCATCTGAAAGAGGGTAGAGAAGAGCGAGACTGCCAACCCTATAAAAAAGCCTCCCCCTCAACAACACTTGGGGCTTGGGGAGGGGGGGTTAAAACTGGGAGGGGGTAGGCAGCTTGGAAGGGAGCATCGAGACACAGTATGGTGCAGCCAAGGAGG
>Ga0179593_1312664_pt1 | contig 16829 bp, 27 predicted proteins | sample CZODoug2_1_08_16_FD_185931 | JGI IMG/M metagenome (GOLD analysis project Ga0179593, IMG submission 185931) | Vadose zone soil fungal communities from Angelo Coast Range Reserve, California, USA - CZODoug2_1_08_16fungal (PacBio error correction) | ecosystem: Environmental > Terrestrial > Soil >...
GCGGAATCAGTGTGGGGTTCGGTACCAATCTGTTTTCAGGAGGTGTCGAACTACTAACTTGTACCTCGGGAAGGGCGGAATTTGACCTGCAATGGAGCGTCCACAAAAAATATGAAACGGGGTATAAGAAGTGGGGGAAAGTAACGGATAATTCAGGTGAGAGGGCCTTTCAATTTGGGGAAGGGGAGCAAAAAATGGTCGATGTCAAAGGTTAAAAGAAGGGGTGTGGGTGTGGGGGGGCAACCAAAAAATCCAAAAAAAAAAAACCATTGAGAAAGGGAGGGGGGCGACAAAGGTAATAAGGTCTCATCCAAGTATATTCAAAAAAAGGGCCAGGTGGGAACAAAATTTACACCTAAGAACATCCACGAAAACAGGGTACGAACCCAAACCAAAAAAGAAAGTAGACCAAACATTGTAAAGACGTAGGGTTTGAGTTGGAATTGGCTAAACATGGGGAACGTTTACCAAGCCTGGGGCGAGGGGATGGAGAAAAAAATCCAAAAAAATTTACGTCAACTCTGTATGTGAATTTTCAACTAGAAGAGTTTAAAAAATGAACCGCATGCATCTGGGGGGGCGGGAACGACAGTTTTTCTTTGACACATGGACATATAAGGGGCCCAAAAAAGCACAAAAGGAAGGTTAAAAAAAATTTCGGGTCCAACTGTCAAGTTTGGGCACAAAAAGGGGAGATGGGATAAAAGAAAGCTTGTAACCTAGCCGTAGTAACATTGGAAAGAAGTAAAGGGGTGGGGGCTGTGGAAACATTTTTTTGTTGGAAATCAATTCCAGGCAATTTTTCCTGGTTGGAACCGAGTATAATCAATCTGGTGGTTTTGGGAAGCCATGAAGGGGTCGGGTGAAAAAAAAGGTTTCTACGGACTTTGGAAGAAAAGGGTTGTTTCCCAAAAACAAATTATGAGGGGGGGGAGGGCCAAAAAGGCGGTCGAAGGGCAAACACCCTAACACGAAAGTGGAAACAAAAAACATTACCTCTGTTGGTTGGACGATCAAAAGTTTTCAAACGCCAAGCTGTCCCAAGAAATTTTTTTTGTCACGGGGTGGGAAAAAAGAATCCACCCGTTCTCCCCAAAGGCACAAAATGTGTTTTTTATATGCCAGGGGATAAGTGACCTGGGGGGGGGGCCAAAGGGAGGGCTATAAGATTCCTTTTGCCAACAAAAAACGCCCAAACAGTGCTGAAAGACGCAGGGGGGCTCCATAGAAGGAAAACGAAAAGGAACAACCTCCTAAAGCCACCAATCTCCGCACAACTCAATAAAATTACATATGAAATTAAGGGGCAGGAAAAAAAAAGTAGATGATCTAAAAAAACACTTTTTTGGGGGGGGAACCACTCTGAAAAAAAAACACTGGGTCGCTCCCGAATGTGAAAGCCACAAACAAAAAGAGTGAAGGGAAGGGTCAGCGGGGGGGGGGTCCTCACTAGTTACAGTAAACCTCAGGGAGGGTGGAACCAAACCTGAAAAAAGGAATAGGTTGTCAAGAATTCTTCTGGGGGAGTGGGGACCGAACTGGGGAGAAGAACAGAACTGCAAAAGTTGAAATGGGGCAAGAGGGGATTCCACTAAGAAAGACACCAGACCAGAAGCTGCAGGGGGGGGGAAAAGGCCCGGTATTAAAACGGTGAAAACACCGGGGGGGGTCGGGGAAAAGCCAAGAAACTATGACGAGGAGGAGAACGAAAAAAAAGGGGATCAGCAACTGCAGGGACGAAAGCATAGACCGGAACGAAAAAACTGGGGGGGAGAAAGCTGGAATTGTGAAAAAAAAAGCAGGGGGGGAGGAGGCAAAGGGGAAAAAAAAGGTAGTGGACAAGGGAAACGCTTGGTAGGGGAGCAGGGGCAACAACCAAGGAAATTAAGTTTGTGGAAAAAAGCCAAGGGATTTTTAAATGAAAAAACCATAAAAACAAAGAGGGGGTGACCATTGAGGCACTATTGTGAAGAGACCCTTTGGCAAGGGAAAGGGGAGAAGGTCCCAGGAAAAAAAGTGGTGCCACAAGCAGATGGAAAATTTTGAATGGAAAAAACGGAGGGTTTTCGGGACAGTTTGAATATTCGACAAACCACCCAAAGAGAAAGGTGGTAAAAGGAAAAAGGGGGTTAGCCGATCCCGCATTAGGGGGAATCACGTGGTCACAACCCGCAATCGTTCCCCGTCCGCCAAAACGGGTGCCCAACAGGGAAAATTCAGGGAGAAAATTTTACTCAAGAAAAAACACAAACATCAGGAAAACAAGCTCGGTGGGTCGCCGGTTTAGGCCAGATTCCTATTCCTAACCTTTCAGGGAAATTGGGTGTCCCGGGGAAAAAGAAGTACTCACAGAAGGGGGATAGGAAGTGTCAAATCGGGAAAGAGGAAGGGGAACGGGGACCCACTCCCAATAAGTGGTACAAGACATAGAAAAATTGCCGGTGTCAAGAAAAAAGCTGGAAAAAAAAGGAAGGCAAAAAAATGCTCACTCGGGGGAAATTCGAGAAATTTTTCCATCAGAAAAGAACCTTCGACTGGTTTTTTTGCCGGGAGATGGAATTCGTACTCAAAAAGAAAAAAGGGGGAGAAAAAGCACCGCCCGGACCCAACAAGCGGACCATTGGGGGAATTCCTGAAGGAACGCGGGGACATATCCATTTCAAGTTGCCGTGGGGCCATCCTAAAACCGGGGAAAATTGCGGGGAAAAAAAAAGGAAAGAAGAGACTGAGAACAGCGGTGTGAATGCTTCAAAAGAAAAAGAAGGTATCAGTTTGGAGGGAAAAGGTAAGTAGGAGAACCCCATTAGTTGGAACCGGGAAAAACCAATTCTTGACTAGGGTCTTCAAACGAAGCTTCAAGGGAGTGTTGTGTTTACCAAAAACAAGGGGGGGGGGAGGGGGTGTTGGAAAAAGCAGGGGGGGGAAAAGAAAAAAAAACAGCTGTTTGTGTAATGTACCTCATGCAAACAATATCGGGGGAAAACAAAAAACCAGGAAGAAAAAAAAATTTCATTGGGTAAAAAAACTACGATTTGACAGAGGATATTTAACGCCAAAACGTTGGGAGAAAAAACATAAACGCATTTGGGGGGTTTCCATGTCGTTAAACGAAAAAAGGCAACATTCTGCGAATCTGGGGGTGGGAAAAACGGAGGTCCGGATGGGCCGGCAAAATGGTTGGATAGCGTTTGTCCTGATTGACGGTCCTTGGAAAGGGTATTTTCCTGGCTTTCCAAAACTCAGTAAGGAGAAGAGCAACTGAATGAAAAACACTAGACAATGAAAAAAGAAGAGGGGAAGCACCTCATGGCCTTCAAAAACGGAACGAAACCGTCAGTTGGACCTCGGGATAACGGGGTTTTTGTTAAAATGATGTGGAAAAAGGAGAACGAAATAAATTTTCAACAGTGGGCAAAAAATCAGAGGTGGAAAGGAGGGGGAAAAAAACAACTGGTGGAAATTGCCATTTGGGGGGTCGTTGACCGGTAAGAGAAAGGCACGGAGGTTGCGAATACCCATCGGAAGAAAAAGAACGCGATCAAAAATTCTTGTTGGCGTGGGTGGGTGGGGTGTTCGGAATCACAACTCCACGCTACTTTTACTGTGAAAAATCACATTTTGTTTAAAAAAAAAGACGCGCTTTGCCAAAAATTCCCCAAAACAGAATTGGCGGGATCTGCAGTTCTTTCAACTGCTGGAAAGAAATGGGGGGGGGGTACCCAATGACGTGAAACCCCTGGTCAAAGGCTTGCTAATAACCCATGAACCCCATCAGGGGGGGGGTATAGTTACGGGTATTTTTTATTCCTGTTTGACCACTGAGGTGAAACGGGGCCGAACTGTACCCTTTGACCTTTGATTGAAACTTGGAAGAGGGTATCAAAAAGAAAACGATTGTTGACCAAATCAGAGCCGACTTCACCCATAAGCTGCCCCGGTAAAGGGCTCTAGGGGCGGGGGGGGGTTTGGAAAACAGGGGCAATAGGGAGGGAGGGCGAACGGTGGTTAGCCGAGATGCATAGTTGGGTGGACGGGTCAGAAAAGGCGTCGACCAAAACAATCTGTTGCCGTGATCCTCTTGCAAAGTGGAAAACACCCAAACCACCTGCCAAACTAGATAATTTGTGTGATTTCGCGTTGAGAGAAAAATAAAAAAAAGTTCGCCTATGTAGTTGACACACGAAATCACTGAAAAAAACAAAATCCTCATAGGGGTCAGTTACAAAGTGGGAGACCCCCCACCAAAAAACAAATTCCCAGTGGAAGGGTGGCAAAAAAGCAATAAATGCCACACGAATCTTTCTCACAAGGAGTTTACCACACGGCAAAAAAAAGCTTGCGGCCAAGCTGGGTGGGACTTCCGCCTCATGATCCCTTGGGGAACCAAAGTCCGGGGAAAAGGGGAAGGGAAGAAAAGACAAAACAAAACGGGGGAGTGTGGGGGGGGGTTACCGTTTTAAAAAAAAGGAGCTAAAAAAAGGTTTGACACAAAGCGTTGGAAAAAAAAGTGGGGGGGTTTTGGTTGTCGGAAGAAAGGACCGAGACTGGGGGGGAGGGGGAAGTGGTGTTTTGCCAGGTAGTAGGTCCTTTATCACGACCACTCAGTAAACCGTGATCGGGACCAAATGTGGAAACGTTGTTTTCTGCTGCCAGTCGGGGGGAATAAGTGTTTCGGTAAAAGAAAGTTTCTAAATTAGAAATGGGGGCGGTTCTTGGGGCAAGGGTGGGACCAAGAGAAAATGGGCAAGTGCAAAAGGGGTAAGTCATCGGGGGGCAATAAACAGAAAAGACGCATCAGGCCATTTGAGACGGTAGTTCGTTGGGTGCCGAAAAAGTAGGGGGACCGATCACTACCACTAGAGAAATAAGGTAAGTTTCTTTGAATCGTCCAACGGAGGGAACATGGGGGTAGACGAGAGGACCGCATGGACCTCCATCCAAAAAATGGGAAAATGCCCACCGTAGAAAAAGGGGGGTCAAAGGAAAAAACAAGTCAAAAAAACCAAGAAACGTCAAAAATATACCCTGAAAAGGGAATAAACAAAACACCGATCTTTGCTCTCCCAACGCGGGGTGAAAAACGTAAAATTGACCTGGCCGGCACCTAGCCAAAAGAAGGAACAGCCAACCACAAAAGTTTTTTTGTTGATAAAGTGACATTTTTATTTTGGCACAGTAAACACGAGTTGGGGGCAGACAGAGGACGGAACGCCCCACTTCGGTGCCAACTGATGGCAAACGGACAAAACACTGCGGACCCAGGGAAGAAGAAATAAGAATGTTTCCACGGAATTGAAGAAAGCAAAGAAACGCCGACAGGATCGGCCTGGGATGAGAAGAGGTTAGGCGTGTCACATTATTCACATGTGGGTCGTGCAGAAAACATGGTAGAAATCCAAATGTAAATCAAAGAACCTCATCGAAAAAAACGAAGTTTTTTTTTTGAGGTTCAGCAAACCACGCGGAAGGGCCGTCGAACCAAAACAAAAAGTTGGTCTCATTTCACAGGCTGGCTTCAAACGACAAAAGCGCCGGGTCGAACCTAGAACCAGGGGGGAGTGGTAAGTGCTCGGGTGATGGGGGGAAGGTGGAAAGAGCAAGACAGAGAATGAGGATGTATGGTGAGGGTGATCGGGATGGGGATTGGAGAGGGGGGGCAGGGGAAGGGCAGGGCAAAAGGGGGAGAGGACTTGTCTGTGGGTGGAGGAAAACTACATGACTTCGGTCCGAAATTGGGGCAGTGGGTGTGGAGAAAAAGACGTTGTGGGGGGGGGGGGGGGGTTTGGGGGGGGCCGTTTGAGGGGTGACTGAGGGGTAGTTTCCAGGGGGCGGGTCCCCGACCAGATGCGGGTGGTAATATAAGCCGCGAGTTTGCGACACGCCCCCAACAAGTTTCTATGTCTGTGTATAGCGTGGGGATCAGGCGACCCCGGTGGTGGGGGGGAGTTTGTTGTCCGCTGTTAAATATGGCCACCGGGACACGGTGGCCCCGGGTGGCGTGGTGGGAGGCGCCCATGGTGGTCCATGGTGCGCAGTTGGCGGGGGTGGGTGTGGGGGGGGGAACGAGAAATTGTATAAACCAGGGCAAAGCAGGGGGGAAAGGAAGAAAAGCAAGGACTTATGGAAAGAGTAACTCAGAAAAAATCTGGTAGGGAAAAAAGGGGGGGACCAAAAGTGGCCGGGAAAAACATTTTGGGGGAAACCAGAAAATCGCTGTCAGAAAGAGAAAAGACAATTGGGGATGGGGGAGGGGCAAATAGAAAAGAAACCAGGTCGAACACGTGTAAACCAATTTCATTCGGAACCATGGAGTATGCGGCCTTATCCGTCCTTCACGACGGGCTAAATTCTGCGGGGGGATGGCGTCACTTCTCTACACAGGGAACGGAAGCCAAACGCGGGAAGCTGTAAAATTGGTTGTTACATTTAACTTTTGTATTTTATGTTCCGCTCTTGTATCATTTCTTTAGCGAGGGGGCACGGAAAGAGGACTCCACGTGTATGTGGGTGTTGCATAAGGCTCTTCAGGGATCGAGTCGTTTTGCTGAATAAAAAAAAAAAAATAAAGGAAATGGTACAAAAAAAAAAAAAAAAAAAAAAAAAAGAGGGAATACCTATAAAAAGACGGACGGGCAAAGAAAGGTGCTTTTTAGCGGAAAAAAAACAATCATTTGAAAACATAAAAATCTGGGGTTTCGCTGCCCAGCGCAAACAATGCTTTTATAATAAAAAAAAAAAACCCAATATTTCCCCTCAAAAAAAAAATTCCGCAACAAAGCAACTTGTGGAATTATAACCGGTACCAGTTCATCCATCAAAGAAAAGGAGGAGTTGAAAAAAAGTGGCTACACCATCTTCCTGGGGCTGGTAAACCTGGATCAATAAACCTTCCTAGCTCTGGGCACTACAGACTGATAGACGAAATAGAATCTTCTAAAATGGGAGGGTAACGTCGGAACTAGTTCTAGGGAAAGGGGGGGGGGGGCGGGACGACGGGGGACGGTATGACACTTGTGGGGGGCGAGTAGTGAGCCTTGGTGGGGAGGTGGGCGTGGGAGGGGTAGGTGGCGCACTGGGGGGGACAACTAGGGTAACCTAGTTAGCAGGGGGGGTACTGCTATTTTGCTTGCTACTATCCGATTCCCTATTGAGTGTACTACACTGACATGGAATCACCAGGGTTGATTACGAGTTTGAACGTCAGGGCCTTTAGCTGTGTACGTTCGCGAAGCTTTAGGAGCAATGTTAGTACAGATAGGATCATGGTCAGGGGGGGCGCTGTCGCGTGAGCGGGTCCTTCTGGGTAAAAAGTTTAAAAGCCGAACAGGGTTTGGGGAAAAAAAGAGGGTGGGGGCATGGGGGACTGGGAAAAAGGTCAACTTTCTGGGAGAAGAAGAAAAAAGGGCCGGGGAAAAAAGGGCTACCCAGGTTTGTTTTTCATGCAATTTGAGAAGTGAGGTTTGCTGGGTAATAGGATCTCAGGAGGTAAAAAAAATTCCAAAAAAAAAAAAACGAACCAGATCCACCGTCAGTCGACAAAAAAGCAAAATGGGACCTGGAGATCTCATACTGCTTTCACGATTAACTGGGGGAAGCCTAAAAAAGGTGTGGAAATGTTGGTAGTTGACACCTGAAACATTACTACTACTGGGTTCACGAAAAGGAAGGGAATTGTGGCGCGGTCTGCAAGAGGGGTGCAATGGGGGGCGTGAAGTGTTGTAAGGGGGGGGGGGTGGGGAAAGATACAAGAAAGGAAAAAAAATCAACATGGGGGGGGAGTTTCTTCAGGAAAAAAAATAAAGAAAAAAAATAGACTGGCGGGGGGCCCCTTAAAGGCCCCAGGGGGAGGGAGTGACACGAAAGTCACGTTAAGTTAAGGTCAATAGGTACAAATTTCACTCTGTGGGCCACGAAACAAGAAAAAAAGGGGGGGGGGGGGGGGAAGAAAGGAAAAGGAAGAAAAAAACCGTACATTGAAAAAAAATTAGGCCGGAAGTGGGAAGGGAGTGTTGTGGAGACACTCACTGGCCCATCTAAATCACAGACAGCTGAAAAGACTGAAAAAGGTGTGGCAAGGGCAACCGAGGTATCAACCCGCACGATTGTGGGCAGGTGGCCCTAAGGAGTCAAATTCCACTCAAAAAAAACCACAAAAAAGGGGTGGGGTAGGTGTGAAAATGAGATAGAGGGATATCCTAATTGGAGTAAAGGAAAAAAAAGCAAACACATAGGGGGGAGGGATGGCCCCGGGCAACCATGGGGGCGGTTAACCCCCCAAAAAACTTGCAGGTCGATTGATTCCAAATTGAAAATAGGCAAACGGTAAAAGAACAAAAACGAGAAAAGAAATGGAGGATTGAAAGGAATACCGGGAGGGGGGGGGAAGGGGGGGGGTGGGGTGGAACTCTCCAATTGCAGTTTTGAAAAAAGCTCAAGGGAAGGGGTGTTGGGCAAAAGTTTTTTCAAGGAAATGAGAAAGAAGTGGACTTCCTGGAGGTTAGGAAACAGTTCCCCCCGTGTTTCCAAAAACCTGGAAAAAAAAAGGAAAAAAAGCACAAGGGAGGAAGGGGGGGAAAGGGTGAGAGAGAAAACAACGAAAAACATATAATATGTGGACACACAAAGATTCAATAGCAGTGAGAGGGAAAAAACCAGTTAAACCACCAAGGACATTCAGCGTTCTAAGTATTTTCATAAAAATAGAAAAAAAAGGGACGGTGCGCAAAGCTAAAGGTATTTGTGGCCTCGTGGTGTGCAACATGGGGTGGGTGCAAAAAGTTGACCGCGAGGGGAGCGTAAAAGAAATACTTCAAGGATGACAAGTGTCCTTCAAAAAAAAAAGTGTTGGAAAAAGGAAACAGAAAGTTTTTCAACAAGAACAAAGTCAAAACATGGGGGGGTCAAGGGTAGATGGGGTTGGAGAGGGGGGGACTGCAAAAAGCGCAGGAAGCATTGTTTTTCCACAAAAAAAAAAAAACCCTAAGTCAACGGGGGGGAAAAAGGACCAGGGCACGGGGGGTGGATTAAAAAGGAAAAAAAAAGTTTTTGCTTGAAGTTAATGCGAAAAATCAGTAGAATGAGGACTGGAAGAACAAACGCAAGAAAATATATACCATTACAAACTAATCTTAGGTGGTGGGGGCAGGAAAAGGAAAAGCACAAAATAGTAAACAAAACTTAAACCAGGGTCCGGGCTGACAGGTTAAGGTCGGAATTACGGGTCTCAAATGATAAGAGGGGGGGGGGGTCTCATCTTTGTTTATGTCCTAAAAAAACGGGGGGGGGGTTTCTGGGGGTATCAGAAGGGGTTTAGCGGGGAAAAGGTTTTACTGCATGGGACTGCCACACTACAAGACCGGGGTCAAATTTGTGGAACAACTCGGAAAAGCTTGGACGAGGGGGGGGAGAAGGGGGGGGGGAAGGAGCAATTTGGGTCCACGGACCGAAGGAAAGAATGGGGGCCAAACACGGGTGGGGTTCAAAAAAAGGAGTAGAAAAACAAAAAAGAACAGAAAAAAAAAAAATGTTTCGATTTACACACTCCAACTAAAATGAAAAAAGAAAAGCTGGGGGGGACCCGCACAGAAAGTATACTCCACTTCGGGGGAACATGCAATAAATAAGGCCAAAGAAAAAGTGGAGGGTCCAAAAACCAACGTAAAATTTGCCTAAAAAAAATGGCCAAACGACTGAAGTGTTTTGGTGCTGGAAAAAAAAATCCTTCAAAGTAGATCCTGTTGTTTTTTTTTTTTACCAGAAACTGCAAAAGGGATGGGAAAAGCATAATCGTTTCTGGCTCTGAATGAAGGGTTATTTTTCTGACTGGGTAGTCTTTGGTCCGGGGAAAAAGGTCAAATGTGCTTTACATCCGGTCTGGCTTCTCAAAGAAAAAAAGAGGGGGGGGGGTAAAGAAAACATTGTACAGGACAGTTTTGGAAAAGATATTACCAGCGTCAAAACGAAACCGTCGGTGAAAAATGTAATAAGGTGTGGGGGGGGAGTTCAATGGGGTTTTTGGCAATCCCCCAAACAAATTAAGGGGGGGGACAAAAGGACACAGTTCAAATGAGGGGAAGGGGAAAGGTCGTGTTTTTGTTTGGGGTGTAGGATCAAATAGTCTGAAGGGGGAAACCAGGGTTGATCGGGAATGGGTCCAAGGGAACAAAAACACTTGTTTTCAAAACGGAATTATTCGGGGGCACCAGTAGAGAAAGGAATCAAAAAGGTGAATACTAAAAAGAAAAAGGAGAAAAAAAAAGTAACCTTAAGGTTTTTTGGGGGTGAGAAAAGGTACCAGTAAAATAGGGAAAAAGTTTGAGGGGGAAACAAGGAAAGGGAAAAAAGTTTTCTACAAGTGGACAAGATGGGGGTGAAAAGTTAATGCCTATTTCATTTGACCGAAAAAGGGGGGGGTGGTACAGGAGAAGACTTTTTTGGGCCACCACCGAAGGGGCCCCAATTGCGGCGGGGGGACCATGGTGACGGAACATCAAGAACTGGGGAAAAAAAAAACCCCCACCGCCAAAAACCAATAAGACGAAGGAAAAGCCCCTCCTGTAAAAAGGGGAAATAGGGGGAAACGTTTGGGGGAAAGAAGAAAACGGGTTCCACATTAGCATGGAAAAAAAAAAAAAAAAGTGAGGGGTTGTGGTTTTTGACAAAGCTTGGAACCGGGTGCGGGAAGAAAGGGGAAGTAAAGACCGAGTCACTGCATATGTTTCGGCGGTGTTGTCTGAACCAAAGAGGAAGAAAAAACTCAAAAAAGAAACGAATGCGGGTGACGAGAAGGGGAAATTTTTAACGATCTGGTACGTTTTTTTTGGGAAGTTTGGGTGCACGGAAGGGGGGGGAATTGCACCCAGTCCTTTTTGGGAACAAAGGGCAATTGGATTTCACCGAAAGACAAAAACAGAACCCCCCAGCTGCCGGGTGGGTTAGCCGCGGGGGGAGGGGACCTGGCGTCATGGGGAGAGGGGTACACGAGAAAAAGGGAAACACGGAAAATTCCACTCCACGGTGGGGGGACCTTGTTAAATCAATAACTGCGAAAAACAACCACAATAGGGGGAAAGAAAGGGAAGGGGGGGAAATAAGAAAGGGGGCGCAGGAAGGAAAAGGTTGGGGAAAAAGGTTAGGGGGAGGCTGGGGCAATTGAAAAAGAATAAAAAGGTAATCCAGGTGCCGATTTAAGAAAGTGTCAAAAAAAAGAGGAATAAATGGGTGGTTATAAAACAACCGACCAAATGTGGCAGGAAAATTTAAAGTGAAAAACAGAAAACAGTCCAAAAGGGATTTCTATGTTAAAAATACTTAGGGAACTGTAAAAAAAACAAAAAGAACCCCTGGCTCGTCAAGAACGCAAGGGGTTGAAAAAGCATCCTGGAAGAAAAATGAAAAAAGGACGGTTTGGTTGTCACAAAAATTGGGGGGATTAGGTAACGAAAAAACACAAAAAGACAAAAGGTCGAGGGGAAAATTCGAGGGGGGGGTGTATCATCCCTTTTAGAAAAAACCAGGGGGGTCCAGAAAAATGCCACGGTAAAAAAAGGGCCACGACACAAAATCACGCTGGTGTGGCAAACAGGGAAAAATTTTAAAAAATTCGGATTCTCAACTTACACAAAAAAAAAAGGGGATAGAAGCTCGAAAAAGAGGTGGGTCGACCACGGGGGGAAAGGCCAGTCCGCCCATGAGGAGGGGGTTCGAATTGGACCGGGGGGGGGAACCAAGGTTGATAAAAAGAAGGGGGGGGGAAAAGGAAGGAAAAAAAAAAGAAAACCAGGCCAGTAACCGGCCCAAAGCCTTATAATTGTAAAAGGACAACAACCATCCTAATTGCGGGGGGGGGGGGGGGGGGGGAACATATAAGGGGAAAAAAAATGAAAAAAAAAGGGCAATCAAATCCGGTTAAAAGAGGGTCAGCCAAACCCTTGGAGTCAAGAGGAAAGCTGAGAAACTTGGGTTGGCAGATAGGTGGGAAGCGACCAATAAAAAAAGGGGTTCAGGGAAGACAAGGAGGCGCCCCCAAAACTTTGGGGAAAACAAGAAGGAGGACCAAGGGATCAATCAAGGAAGCCTTTGTTTCAAAAACGGCCGAAAGGGAACTATTACAGTCGAAACCAGATGAAGGATTTGACTGTCTTTGAAAAAACAAAACAAACAAAAAGAAAAAAAGAGTATCAAAACGGGGGTTCACCGGAGAAAAGGAAATAGAATCGCCATAGAAAAGGGGTGGGGGAAAAACGGGGAGGGGAAATATGGGGTCCAAGCCTCCTTTTTCCAGGTTTGGGGTACCCCAATGAGGGGGGGGGGGGGGGGGGTCCAAAACAACTGTCGTGAGGTGTGAAAAAAAAGTCTTGGGGGACTGGGACCGCCAAGTCAAGATCCGGGGCAGACCCATTTATCGAAGTAATCAATCGTTGGAGTTGAGCTTACGTTTTGGGTAAAAAGGGGGATGGACGGGAAAATTGGGGTGGACAAAAAACGCAGGTTGGAACATATAGAAAGGGAAATTCAACCGGGACCCACAGAGAGAGTTTTAAAAACAAAGGGTTAAGAGGGGGGGATTGGGGAAGTAACTTGATAAATTACCCACAGGTGGTGGGGGGAAAACCCGTTGGGGGGTTGTTGATGGTTGGCAATTTCTCAAACACGGGGAAAGTAATACTTATGCCAAACAACACGCAAGGGAGTCAAGGGAAGAGTTAAGGAGTACTTCTTGGGGGCTCCACTCAGTAGTGAAAAAAAAAAAACTCGTGTACCCCGAGAGCTGTGTGGTCATTAGACTGTTTGGGGGTGTTGGCCTTGGTCCACTCGGGGATTTTTTTGGGGGGAACGGGGTAAAAACAGGAGTTGGCTGTTCGGAAAAACTACGGAACGGTGCCAGTGGCTTGACGTTTACGGGAGGGTTCGAAGGCACGGATCGTACCTGGCACCTCGAATTACTATCGAAAGCGTTTGTTGGGGTGGGGGGGGGGTGTTGGGGGGGAAAAAAGAAAGCAGAAAAAACACGTCTGAAACCTCACAGTTTTTTTTTCAACGGGCACCCGAAGAAACGGAGGGGTGCATTTCTACCAAAAAAGTTTCGGTAACAGAACAACGCTGGGGGGTGGAAACAGCATAGGGGCCGGGAAAATCGAAGAAACTTTCCTATGTAATGGGGGAGAGTTTTTAATAATAAAAACAAGGGAAGGGTGAGTAAACTTATTAAGGGGGTCTGGGGTGTGGGTGCCGAATTAATTAACGAAGGGGGACAACAAAAAAAAGGAAGACTTTAAAATAAAAGGAAAACGGGCTGCATTATCCAACCCCTGGGTCAAAAAAAACAAAAAGAACTGGAAAAGGCCACAATGTTTGCCGTGGGCAAAAAGTCTGCGCTGGGGTGGTCGGCCCGAGTTTATTTCGAACCTCCAAGAAACGGGGGGGGGTAGGGAAAAAAAAATAGTGATTATAGGTGAACGGTGTTTGATTGGTAAGGGTCTATACCCAGTGTTTGGCACCTCCGAAAGGTGCAACGGGCTGCAAAGCCAGCAGAAAGGCGGGGCCTGGGTTGGGGGGGACGTTACCAATGGGAAGCATTGGAGGAGAAATGGGGGGAAGAGGGGACAGTGGCGTGGGCCCGCAACAGATAGGTAAAGTACACCGGGGGACTTTAAACCACTGCAAAGGGATTCGAGAGAAAAAAAAAAAGGGATCGAGTTGGTTTTTCCAACCCCCTCTACGGAAGAGGTAGAGAACAGCAGTTGGTTCACAGAAACGAAACTACCGAAGAAAAGTTGTCGAAATCGTGGGAACCCCGGGTTTGTTTGGTTTATTTAACTCCAGTTCAAGGAAAAAAAAAAAACGGGGAAAAAAAAAAAGGTGGTCAGAACGTGGGAAAAAAACCAAGTTTGGGTTCAGGTCGAACCAACCCCTGGGGGTTGCGCAACGGAGTACAAGTATGGCCAGTTTAAATCATGAAAATAAGGGGGGGGCCCGTGGGGAGCAAAACTGAAAAAGGGTGATGCTACGTGTTGGTCTGACCTGGGTTAAGGCAAAATGCTAACTTAGTTCAAAAAGGGATTTCGCATGGGTAAAAGGGTCGTTAAAAAAAGGGAAAAAAAAAGAATAAGAAGGTTCTGACCCCAAAGGTAAGGAAAACAAGAGGGGGGCCGACTTTTATGACCCAGGATTGCCTTTTTGAAAAGAAGGGGAGAGTCCGTGTAAAAACGAAAAAAGGTGTGGGGGGGGGGGGGGTAACATAAAGGAGCTGGGGGAGTCCACCAGAATCATCAAAGAAATAAAAAGGATGTGGTTGGGGATACGTCGGCGTTGGGTTGGGGGGGGTGAATTAAGTCTCCGAACTGGCCAAACTTCACGAAAAAAAAAAAAATGGGGGGGGGGTGAGCCCAGCTGTGAAAGCATGGTTCTTTGACAAGGCCCGAAGAGGAAACCAGGGGGGCTATGACCACATATTTAATCCAAAAAAAACTGGACTAAAAACTGGCATGGGGGCCCTAAAAAAAAAAAAAAAACCAAAAAAGGAAAAGACCGGGGAGAAAATTGACAAGATTCCCCCGAAAATCGTATGCCAAGAAACAAGAAAAAATTGGCTGGAATGGTGCCACATACAGTCCGTACTTTGAAAGAAAGGAAGCTCCCTTGGAGCAAAAAAAGCCCAAACGGAAAAGGGAAAAAGGGAAGAATTGAACGAGGTGGGTGATTTTCACCGTATAATGAGGAATATGAAGACCAGAACAAAGCAAACTGAACCCCTAGCAAAAAGGGGGGGAAAATGGCGAAAACAGGCACCGAAAAAACAAGCGCAAGAAAATCAAGCCAGGGGAAACGAGAAAAAACAAGGAAGAGGTTTTGGGGGGGGGTGGGGGGGGGGGTGGGGGTCACATCCGAGGCATGAGACAATCTAACAATTGCCCGTCTAGTATGGAAATAACAGACAACGCCCATACTCGAAGCACAAAGTCCAACTTACAGATAGACAAGTGAAACGGCCTAAAAATGTTTGAGACTTAAAAACTTTCTGTTTGGGGGGGGTGTGTGTGTGGGGCACTGAGGAGGATTAACTGGAAGGTAATGTTGGTCCCACTTTGCCCACAAGGAAAAAAGAAAAAGGGGGGGCAGGTATAGGGAAAAAAGGAAGGGAAGAGATCTTATGGGCCCAATCACCACGCAAATTGTGGGAAAAAAGGGACTGGGGGGAAGGGAAAGGCGATTAAACTCGACCCTGGTTGGTTGGTTGTGTTGGGGTGGTAGCAAGGGGGAAAAAAAAAAAAAGGGAGGCGTTGGGTTTTTACAGAGCAAAATGCTCCACCCTAGGGAAAACAAAACAGAAACAAAAAAGAACAGCAAAAACATTCTAAGGGGAGGAGGTCCAAATAAGAAACTAAAAAAAAAAACAACTGTTTCATCCCCGGGGAGATTGTTGGGGGCAACCTGTGAAGGGGGGGGGACAAACATGCCCGAGAGGGGATGTCTAAGAAAAAAAAAAACCAAAGTGGGTGTTTTAAGGTATAGTGGTGTTCCCAGGTACCAAACCCGCGTTGAACGAAGACCCCTACCTGAAAACAGAAAAAATGGTTTGTCATACCAAAACTTAGGGTAGGGAAAAACGAAAAAAAAAAACGGGGCTCCAGGGTTCGCAATCAAAAAGGCCAAAGTCGCGAATCTTATCAAGGGAAAAAACAGGGGCCCGCCCACGTGGGGAGGGGCAAAGACAGATAGAACCTTGAAGGAATAACAAGTTGGGGGAAGGTACGTTTTGTTCTAGATTCCAGGCAAGATAAAAAAAAAACACGAACTAGTAATCCACCCGTGTGGGAAAAAAAAGGGGAATGGAGGGAAGAAGGGGGACGGGACTACGAAATATTCAACTATGGAAAAAAAAAAAGAGAAAAAAAGAAAAGGGGGGGAGGGTGTTGGTTTGAAAATTACCCGGTCAAGTGTTAGTGGGGAAAAGAAGTTCCGATATGAAAGGTGATACTAAAAATACATTGTAACGACTTGAAAATGCCTCTCATTTCGAGGTCCAGCGGAAATAATGCCCCTGGTTTGACATGGTGTTTACTGTGAAAAAACCCAGGGGGGACGGGATGTTTTTTTTAAAGAGGGCGGAAAAACAAAAATGGGGGGGCAAAAAACAAGCAAGGGAGTGTGAAGTAAAAACCGGCCCCTCCGAAAGGGGGGGGGGAAAATTGACTCAAAAGAGAATTACAAGAAATCGTTTCAAAAAAGAAGGGACCAAAACAACAACGGGCCAAGGCACCGGATTGGGGTTTCAATGAGTACGATTGAAGAGCATTGATCAACCCATTGCCCACTGGGACCTGCGAGTTGGAGAAAAAGTGGGGGGGGGGGGGTGGATATTTTTTTAAGAAGGGGCTACAAAATCCCACAGGGTCCCGAAAAGGGAATCTGGAAAAAGAGTGGGCAGGCTATCTTCGTGGCCGTTTTTTTGATCACAGACAAAGAGAGGGGCAAACAAGGAGCCGCTGATTTTTTCCTTCTTCGGGGGGGGTTGGGGGACACGGGGGGCGGGCATTACCCCAACCAGGGAAAAAACTTATACAAAGGCCAAAACAGGTCAATGGTGCAATATGGGCCATTAAGACAAATGGAAAAAAACAATATCACGAGGGAAGACGGGGGGTAAATGGAGGCCCACCCACAGATTCGCGTTTTTTGAACAACAGGGGCGAGGGGACAAGAAGGGTTGTTGGGGGAGTACTCATAAATCCAGACTGAAAAATAAATGAAGTGAAACTGTAAAGGTGTCAAAAAGTGGGCCTCAGACTTTATACGCAATATGGCTGCTTTACACAAAAGAGAGGAGA
>Ga0179593_1391857_pt1 | contig 16829 bp, 11 predicted proteins | sample CZODoug2_1_08_16_FD_185931 | JGI IMG/M metagenome (GOLD analysis project Ga0179593, IMG submission 185931) | Vadose zone soil fungal communities from Angelo Coast Range Reserve, California, USA - CZODoug2_1_08_16fungal (PacBio error correction) | ecosystem: Environmental > Terrestrial > Soil >...
AAGAAAGTAGTGACGATCTCGTCAAAGATCGCGAACGGAGGGTATTAACCAAGGGGTCCGGAACCACATGGCTTCAGGAACGAAAAAAAAAACCGCGAGAATATTCGACAGAAAGAAATCGGCCATGCCATGGCCAAATCGCCGAACGGGCACGCCATGTTCACATTCGCATAGGCTAGACGAGCGATAAATGCCAAGAAGACCGACCCCGAAAAGGAAAGAGGAAAGGGGGAGTTGGACTTCATCCCCAAAGGGTCGGAAGGGCCGCTCCGGCTGAGGGTTAGGTCGAGCTTCGATCTACTCATAATACGGTCCTAACGGGCCTTAAAAAACGTGCGAAGAAGACGCCCGACGCGGCAATAGATAAAAGGACCGGGTCCTGCCGGGTGATCCTCTTTCAAAGAGCCCGCCTGCCCGGGGCGCATGAAGGAGAGCAGCAGAGAGAGGCTGAGTACGAAATGTGGAGGGAAAGGAGTCAAGTGGAATTAGGACCTGTCACATCGACGTAGGAAGCACACCGGAAAAAAACGGGGTAGTTTGGCTTCCAAGCCGTTAGCTCTGGTGGAACCAAAAACCTCCGCATCTTTGGAGAAAAAAGAGAGTCGTAAACCCGGAAACGGAAAAGGGGCGCATTTTCCGCTGATTGAAAAGAGATTGATGGGCGAGCCCGGATCTTCAGGTGTCAATTCGTATGACCGTCAAGTGGGAAGGACCGGAAACGAGTCCTTTGGTCATTCGCCGAGAGAAAGAGAGATCAGAGGCGCCTCGTCAATATCGGCGAGCGCCGAGTAGAGCGATAAGAATCGTAATAAGGGAAAGGGAGGAAAGACCCATCAAAAGAGAACCATTTACAGACGAAAAGGAAAAAGAGAAGGTGATTCGACGGCCCCGTGAGAACGTTGAATGTACCATCCCTGTACCCACCAGAAAGGAAACAAAAAGGGCCTGTGGGTGAAGAAACAATTGGTTAGGGGGGAGGAAAAGGGAAGGGGAAAAGAAAGGGGGCCAGTACATGGGAAGGGGAGTTAACTATGAAGTAGGCGACTGATTCTGACGACATTATCGAGGCGCTATTCGGTATCACCTCTTCAACAGGGACGAGCAATCTCGAAAGAGACCTAAAAATTGGGTGTGAAAGGGGGGACCACGGAGAACCACCCCGCCCTTGCCCGCTCCCCAGACTTCGCGGACGGATCGGAGACTCAACGAGAAAGAAAAAAAGGGAGACAGACAGAACCGTGTGCGGGATGGGGTGTCCGGCCTGTAGAGCGATTTTAAAGCACCCAAGTTCCCCGGATCTTACATCAGGTGGAGGGGAAGGTCGGGTGATCGCAACCGATCGGAAGGGGTAAAGACAAGGAGAGAAATTAGAAAGGAAAAGAAAGGAAGGGTTGTGCAGGAAAACGAGCCCCCCGCTGGGATAGGGAACTGAATATCTTCTCAGCCTTCTGTCTTTTAGTTCGCCAATTGAAGCCAAGACTGGGACCGCCCGGTCTAAAAAAAAACTGAGTGAGAGGAAGATAGGACGAGAGAAAGTGGCAGCAAGGAAAAAAAAAGAGAGTGAAAGAATACAAGAAAGCCGCTCGTACAAACGACACAAAAGGGAGGGAGTGCGAGATGAAAAAAAAAAATTTTATTTGTTCGGTACCTCTTCTGATTTTAGCAAAGACACAAGAGAAACTGAAACCTAGGGGACGATAGGGAAAAAAGGAAAAAAGAGGGAGACACCTGACACCACGACGCAAGGGAGAGAGACCGTTGGTCGGTCTCGCCGAGTTTGGGACGCTGATCCGGACTCGAACGGTAGGTCCGCGAGAGAGGTTGATCAAAATCGGCAGAACCAAAGGTTTACAAGCCATCAGCGGAGAAAATAGAAAAAGGAAAGTTGGGTTTAAAACATAGCGCGAGAGGGGTAAAGTCAGGCACAAAAAACGCTAACTGGCTGATCGCTTACCGCAAATCAAAAAGATGGGCCGTCGTGCCCTTCTCAAATTTTCCGCCCTAAAAAAAGAGGGGTTAGGACAAGGCCTGCGAGGGAGAGGTGGTAGGGAAAGCGATGAGGGGCCGTCGACCAAAGGGGGAAAAGGAGAAGCTGGGTGGTAGCTTTGATTGGGGGGGGGGGCTAAGAAAGATTTCTCTCCGAGCAGCCTAGAAAAACAGGCTCGAACAGAGAACGAGAAAGGGGGGAGAAAAAAGGGGGAGCCCCAGACGCTGATAAAAATTACGTCGCGAACGGCTGACTTGCCAAGTAGAAAAGGCCCGTCATGGCTCATACCCTCCGAAGGATCCGTTCAACCTAAGGCAGAAAAAGGAGAAAAAGGAAGAGAAGAAATTTCCAAAAACTAGTTTCACTGAGAGAGGGGGGAAATGCCGCCGGTCAAAAGATAAAGGTTGAACGACAGCCGATGGGCTTCTAAACTCAATATCGCGCGCGGGTCCTCTGGTTAAAAAGAGGAGACGCGAACCAAACCTAAAACAACCCGGGACTTTTTGTTGGGGAAAAAAGCGAACGCACCTCTGACAGTCCCTCAAGGCCGCTGAGAACTGCGGAACATGCGGAGAAATTCCCGTCATCTAAAGCGATGATAAGACGCTAAAAAAGAAGACTCCCGTTCTTTCTCTCAGGAAGCTGAAAAAGAGAAAAGGGGGGGATAAGTGAATTGGGAGAGAATATGCCTCCGGACGGAGGTCGGCGCAAGACCAAAGGAGGCGAAAGGAGAAGTGGAGACAAAAATGGGAAGGGAAAGGGGAGGAGGGAGAAGGGAGATACTGAGGAATGAGAGGAGGCGAGCGGGGGTGGAAGATGCTGGTAGGAGAGGGAGTAAGCTTAGTAGACAGGGGAGCGGGAGAAAAGCGAAGAGGGGTCGGGGAGCGTAGGAAGAAAAGGGCAGGAAGTGAAGATGGTCAAGACGAAGGAGCGGAGGGGAATGCGGAGGTAGAAGGTGGGGAATAGAGAGCAGAGGGAGGGGGCCCATGCAGCGTAAACGTGGACCTTAAGAAAGATAAAAAAAGGTCAGGAACCAGAACAAAAAAGACACCCCCAAGCGCCAATCCTGCAGCGAACCAGGGCGCGGGGGACAAAACAAAAAAACCTCATAAAGGAATGGGAAGGAAGCAGGGAGGGGCTCAGTCAAGACGCTATCTTTATGCTAAAGAACAGCAACCGGGCATGTGAATGCCAGAGGACGTAGATAGAAACAGAGAAAAAAGGTGAGGGAAAGGGGGTTGGCGGAAAGGAGAAAAAAAAAAATGGGTGAAGGAAGGTTTCCGGAAACTTGGCAATAAAAACGCAAAAAAATCGCGACATCAAGAGACCAGACTCGTTACCGCAAAAGAAGTGGCTCTCAACACATGGGGAAAATAGGTGAAGGGAAAAAAGATAGAGCTGGGGAGCTTGAGGGTGAAGCGGAGCAATTTATTGACCGGAACAGGAAAACTATTCACACACCTTGGCTTCGACGACGCCAACAAAGAGGAAAGAATAAGAATATTCTACAGGTCCGCGAAACGGTTCGGCAATTGATCAAAAGCTGCGAAGGAGGAACAGTGATCTGAAAGAGCGGCGGCTGACACCAAAAACACCAAAAAACAGAATGAAAAACTATGAAGATCAGGGGGGGGTTGAAAATGAACCGGTCCGCCAGACGTCTGCTAGTTTGTTTATCATTCGAGAAATTTCTACTCGGGCAAGAATCGAGAGAAGCCAGAGAGGCTCAAACGTCTCGGAGGATACTTATAACTCAAAAAAAAGAACAGTGCAATGCCGCTGTAAAGAGAATCGCTCATCCTGCGTCTTTCGCTTCATGAATGAATCAGCGGCTTTCGGGCGGAGATCCAAAGGGTTTGAAGAAGGTGAGGAAGGGAGGATTTATTGACGTCATCCGAAGAGTCAAAGGCTGCAAAAAACAGGAAACTTGTAGGTTGCTGCCCTAAGTAGCTCTGGTGTAATCATCATAAAGACTAGATCTTGATGCGGAAAGACATCGGGAAGGTCGTTCAAGACGTGGACAAATCAACAGATTCGTGAAAAAGAGAAACGTGCGGAAAGAAGGAGTCCGGAGACTTCAAGGTGCGCTCAAGATCGAAGCTTAGTGTATAACAGCCATGACGGCCTCTCCTCCTTGCAGTACTAACAGAGGATGAAAGAAATTCGAAGGCGCAAGTGAGATTGGGGGTGAGGCGAAGAGCCCGAGTCGATCGGAAGCTCGTCCCGACTATCAAAATCTAAGTTATAACCCATCGCTAATTGAAGGTTCAAACATGTGGTCAGAAGGGGGAAACGGGGATAAGGGAGACGACTTACAAAGCCCGCAGGGAAAAAAACAAAGAAAAAGAAGAAAAAAACAAGGCCTTTGTTAAAAACAGGGAAAGGAGGAACCCTCTTGGCCGTCACTACTGAAAAGTAGACATTATTCGGTACGATCAGAAGCTTAGTGAAAGAAAAGAAGGAAAGGGAGGGGAAGAAGTGGGGTGCAAATCTCCGCCTTAGAGGAAGTAAGATCGGGACCTTCGGCGGACCGGAATTTTTGAGCCGAGGATCCATCCCCTAGCTGGGGTCCCATCACGTCGCGTCCATCAGTAAGATAAGCTCAAACTCCAGATCATCAAAGCCAAGAAAAACTAGCAAGCGAAATTTGTAGGTTGTGTCATGTCGAAAAAAAAGGGGCCAGTTTTTCCCAAGATAGTCCCCACAGAGGGAAGGGGGCAACGGGGAACTACCGATCGAGATTGAGGACCAAGACCTCCACCGAGCTCAAAAAAAAGTTGTTTGTAACTAAGCGAGGGGGAGTATAGAAAAAGAGATTCGACGCAAATGGGGAGTTCGGAACTTGACGGCCAGGACTGACCGTCGTAGAAGACAACACACACAATCGGAGATGAGATCAGTATACATACTGAGTCCGTGAAACAAGCAAAGGTCGAAAAGAAACAGAACATCGGACAACAAAAAAGAAACACAATGATGGCGCGAAGAGAGATACGTATTGGTCCTTTAAAAGCGATCGGTTAGCACGATCACAAGAGATAACCTGCTTTAACGATAGGAAGGGTGCCTGCGCAGACCTAGACACTGGGCCGCGCGGAGGGGGGAGGAAAAAATTTTTGTGGCGGGTCAAAAGGGTGAGCGGAACTGAAGACTCGAACTTGAGGGCCGGATCGGAAGCGAGGGGGGTGATCCTCGGCGTAACCAAGTGGAACCGAAAATAAGGTCGACGATCCGCCCGGAGTAATAGACGAAGAGAGAAAGAGAGGAAAGAAAGAACTCAAGCCGAAAGAGACTAGAGCGGACCGCAAGAAAAGGTACGGAGCGGAAAAAAAGGGAAAAAAAAGGGGGGGGGAAGGTTCCGCCGAAAAAAAATTTTTATTACCAAGGCCGAGTGTTGCGGTATGATGGATGAAAGAAGACGACGAAAGTTAATCAGAAGCGGAAAGTGTCGCGTAGGGGGGTCAGACCTCACGATTGTCTCACGAAGGACGAGCGTTATCTCTACCGAAAAAAAAGCATCGCCAGACAATTTGTTAGGAGCCCCAGAAAAAGACTGAGACAACCTCCATGTGAAGAAAGAACCCGTCATGTGAGCTAACCCTCAACATGAGGTAACGTGAGGCGAATTGAGTCTCACCAAGAACCGGTCGATCCTGCAGCAAGATCACCAATAGAGTTTTCACCTTATCTCTGGTAAATTCTCGAGATGTGGGTAGAGCTTTACAGAAAGAAAGAAAGAAAGGCTATGTGGCTGCAACAAGTCTGTTAAAAGAAGGCACAACCTACAAAGGTCAGTGTGCGCCGACGCCTCATCCAAAAGGGGCCATCATCAGAAAGGGGAAGATTCAGCAAGTCCTTTCGACCATCTCCGAAAGGAATCGCTGCTCTCCTTCGCTACTCGAAACGCAAAAAACGGAAAAGGGTGAGGGAGAAGGAAGAAAATAGAAGGATTAATTCGGAGAAATATGACGCAAGAGGCAGGGTCCTGCTCAAGACCGATTCAAAGAGGAAGGCAGCGCAGGCACGCGCATTGCGCTGCCCAGGTGCAGCAACTAAAACCAAAACTCGCCAAAACCATGGTCTGAAGGGGAGGAAGCGAACAAACAAGCATCCGAAATCAGTTCGGGAGTAGGCTCAGTCAATGCCGCGAGTCTAAGGGAACGGCAGGCCGCAGCGGGCAGGATCTGTCCGAATTCGCCCTTTCCGCTAAAATTGAGGGGGGAGGGCGAGAAAAAAAGAGGATTAAAAGGTCCGGTCGCCTTGGCAATCAAAAAAAACGACCGCGCAGAAAAGCGCACACCAGAACGGACGCGAAGAGTCAATGGCTTGGTCTTCACAACAACAACTGGTTGAGTAGGAGAGATCCAGAAAAAAGAAATGATTGTGAGAAGCGGGGAGGGGAAAAAGTCAGCGAAGTTGGGAGGGCCCAACCCGGAAAACGTCGGGCACAGCCACGCTGGAGTCTACACCCAACCCCCAAATTAAGAGGCAAGAAGTCACAGTCCCAAGTCAGAAATCAAACAAAAACGCAGGACGCGGGCCAAGCAGTCCATTCGCATAGCGACTCAAAAGCTAGTGACTATTCGCAGCCGAAAAAGCAACTTAGCGTCTATGATGGGTCTGTACAGGGTAACGGACGGAAAAAGAGTGTGGGGAGAAAGGTAGGCTGGAAAGAGACGTTTGCAGGCGGCCGCGCGGTCAGACCGCCTCGTTTCGCAGGCCAACGCTCGGCCCAATTCAAGGGAAAGAGCTGAAGAAAGGAGACACAAAAAGGTCGCCGGAAGAGAGGGCGGGGGGGAGCAAGGCTGCTTTCGCGACGGATTCGACTGCGCAGACTGTTTCCCAGCTGAACGTCGGTAATGGGAGGCACAAGCCATCTACTGGAGTCAAAAACCGGAGTAAAACCACGGGATAGTAAAAGAGGGCTCACCGCAACCGGCAAGGGGATGCGAAAGAAAAGAGTGTAACCAGAGGAACGCGAAGAAAACCCTCGATTACAAAGGATTGGAGAACTCTTGAGTTCAAGGATCGACCGGATGTCACACTAGGTCGGGACTTGACCTCATTGGGAAAGGAAGGACGGCCCTGACTCCTTTGAAGGAAGGCAGAAAACAGCTGAATCATCGAGGCGCATCGGTCAAAGAGGGGGCAGAGCGCAGACGATCTATACGCTCGGAGATCTCGTGCTAGAAAAGAATGGGGTTTGGGGGGAAAAAATAAGATCAAACTACAAAGTAAGAGAGAATTGGAAAAAAGGAAACAAGAAAAAAAAAACAAAAGAACTTTCGGTCCTTGTCCAGAAAAAGCTCCCACCATTCACACCCATCCTATGCCAACCATTACGCGCGAAAGGAGAAAAGGAAAGGGGAGAAAGGGGTATGTCAAGTTGCGGGCCCGGTAAGGACGAATGATTGGATGGAACTGACATTATCTATCAAAGTGTCGTTAGCACGACTCCCTCTGGGAAGAGGGCGATCGCCTCGCATTATGCCTGGAAAAAGGGGGGTGCGGAGAGGTCACCCCCCCAGTTGACAGAGAGAAAGAACAGTACTTCAAAGGGATGTTCTCGCTCAACAAAACGATCGGCGAGACAACAAAAAAACGGTCAGCATCAAGCGACAGGGGGGAAAGTCGGGTGTCGGCCACAGGTTGTCGATATAAGCCTTCCCTTGTTCCAAGAATCGGCCAGGTTAGAGAAAAGCTCGGGTTAAGAGAGGGAAGGGGACGGAACAAAAGAAGGCAGACTAACGGAGCGACAAGAAAACGTGGCAAAACTATTGTGGACTGTCAAGCAAGCTAGCTGATCGGTCTCAAGAAAGGAGGCTCGAAAGTTCTGCTTTTAGTTCGGCCTGGCGGCAGGGACTAACCCTGGGAGAACTCTACAGAGGAACGACGTGCATAATGGAAGAAATGGGAGAAAAAAAGCAGAAGGGGCGGAAGGAGAGGTAAAGAGAAAAAACAAAAAGAAAAGAGGACAAAACAACTGCCAAGCGAGGGAGCTCCGTGAACGAAGGATGAACGTATGTTCGTTAAACCCTCGATCGGTTTAGCACTAGACAGAAATCTCCCGAACGTAAAATGCAAAGAGGAAAAAAAAAGAAACGAAACCAAAAAAGCACAAGGGAGCAGGGGATTCTTGACAGAGGCAGTAGCAGAGAACTGATCCCGGGAGCAGGGGAGGGCCGCACGGGAATGCGATGGCTCACTAGCTCAAACAAAATGACGTCGAAAAAATGCTAAAAAAGGAGGGAAAAAAAAATCAATAAGGGAGTAAAAAGCAAAAATAAGAACGCAAACAGGGCTGATCAAGGAGTCCACTACTGGCCGTCGTGCCCTAGGCCAGGGTCACGACAAAAAAAACATCTTTTAGCTATTGTGAAAAGTAGAAGCTGGACATGGGAGAAAAGCATTACACGGGCCGGCGTCAAAACAAAAGAGGGTCGAAAGATAATTGGTAGCTTTGCGGGTGAGGCCTCAAGCACCTCTATTTCGTCAGCAGCAGGCCTCGCCTAACTGGCGAAACTTTTGGGGAAGGAAAAGAGCGGAATCCGCGGCACGCGAAATTCATGAAAGGAAGGGGAGCACCCGTCAGGCCTAGAAACTACATGAGGTACGTTCTACGAAGAGAACAAACCTGATATCCTTGACAGACCGAGAATACAACGGAAATATCTTGGTTGAACAAACTGAAAGAGAGTGGGAAGACCCGGGCCAAGGAGTGTGTGAAACGACAGACCGAGGGGGTCCGCCCTCAAGCTGCGGTGCTGCCGTCTGGTTCCAGACTACGTTCAACCTAAAAGAAGTGGAAAGGAGATGGGAAAGGAAGAGAAAGAAAACACGGAAACAAAGTGGCAGACAGCGGCAAGCAGCGAAAAGCTTCTAACTCGCGAGGGAAGACGCCGAACGGGCGATCTCGGACTCGCACCGCAGAACTGGAGCCGACTGATTCGCAATAGGAGGAAAGGGAAGAAAAGCCTCAGTCTGCTTCGCCTAACAGTCTCGAAGGGCTGAAAAAAACCGCCACCGGCAGGCGACGTGAGAAGGATGAGCAAAAAAAAAGCCTCAATCAGTTCGGGCAGGAGTCTTGGGCTCCAATAGCCGCGAATGCGGGGGCGGGAAGGGGGAACGCAGGGAAAGGGACAATGGAAATTAAGCGAAAGGGCCCTAGGAAAGATTAGGGAGGGGCAGTGTGTCCGTCGAGAAACGTGGGGTAAGACGTTCCAAATTGTGCACTAACTACGCTCGCGACATAAATTCTCAAAAATCATCGCCGTCAGCTGGGATAGCTCTAAAAAAAAGCCGGAGGGAAGAATGATCCATGGAGGGGAACCGATAGGGGTGTGAGCTTGATTAGAACGTAGAGTTTTGTACAAAAAGGCGAAACCGGACTCCTTGGAGACCCAAACCCGCCCTTGGCGGCGGAAGGAAAAAACCGGGAGGAAAAAATGTAGTTAAGTAACGTACTCTACTCAGTAAAAACAGACGGCAATTTCCAGAGACTGCCCGGCTGCGCCCGCGTTATTCATGAATCGCGCTGCTATTGACGAGCGCACGCCGCCCCAAGAACTGAGAGGATGCGGGGGGAGGAATCAATCCGTTCGCATGGTCCTCCGCCAGGCGGGAGTTGGTGGGGAAAGTCGCTGCAATGGCGAAGCAACCTGCGGCGGCCACTTAGAATTCAAGAGGCCGCACCGCTGGTGGGGAGATTCCCGGCCCCGTCTCGGCCATAGCAAAAAAAAGGAAATTAAGTACTCCGGTGCCTTCCGCTCCATCGCCCTCAGCCTGGCGGGCCTCGTCAGAGTCATCGCTATAAGTGCTGATAAGAGGGGCGGCAAGCGGAATTGAGGAACAGTAGAGGACGGGATACGGCGGCGCAACAAACTGATCACTGGGAGGTTGGCTTCCCTTCGCTCGGTGTTCCAAAGGTCATCACCTCATGATTGATTCGGTCCGGCGTTAAACATTAGAAGGGAAAGGGGGGGGGAGGCCATTGTTCCAAAAAAGCGTCAGGAAAAAGAAGAAGACTCGGGGAGGATAGAACCGGATCTCTTCGGAAGGGCGCATTCACTTCTCGCTGAAGTCATTGGATAGCGGCCGGCCAAGAAGAGGAGTCTAGAGCACAACACTTATAAAGGAAAGAAAGGCCCGAGTAATAGCGTTCGCGATCGGAAAGCCGAGGCAAAGGCATCACTCGAAAGAAAAAAAAACTCGGGCGATAAAATCGAAGTTGCTTGAAAAGCAAAGATAAAAAGGGAAAAATGCATGACAAAAAAAGTTGAGTGGAGGAAAAAATGAACTCTTCCTTGAAAAGCCAACCGCTTCCCCCCCTTCGCACGGCAACAAAAGTTTTCAAGGAGGTCCCTGAAAAGGGGCGACGGCCTGCCATGGGGTAGAAAGGAGCAAAAAGGCCGACTGATTGTAACGAACATTAGAAAGAGGTGTCGGTTATCAAACGCTTCCGGAGTGCAAAAGCAGAGAAAGGGAGGAGGGATTTCAACTTGGGTGGGTGGGGTGCGGAGGGGAGCACCCCCCTACCTTTGCCCGCGATAGAAGACCCCAGTACCGAAGTCTCGAGACAAACTAGGCGAAAAAAAGAAAATCAAGGAAAAAAAGTCTACGGGTGTGCCGTCGTGGGTAAGGTCTCTGATTATTTAAGCACACTTTTTTCCCCTACCCCAGCAGTTTCATGGTGGAAGAGTCTAACCATCGGGGGGAAAGGGGGAAAGAAAAAAAATAAGAATGAAACGAAAAGGAAGACGACCATCACGGTATTCGTTGTTTGAGGGTCAAGAGCTCCGCTGATCTAGCTGATCGCCCTTTGCTGCTTATCTCCAATTGGGAGGACAAGACCTTCGGTATCTAGCACAAAAAAGAGGAGGGTAGTCATCAAGGGGGAAAAAGGGAAAAAAAAACAATGCGAGAAGATGTAGAGAGCACGGAAAAAGAGTGACTACAACACGAGCCAAGCGAGATCCCATTGGAAAGATTACGGGATGTTTCTGTCCCCGAAAACGAAGGTTTAGCAATAGAGAAGAGATGGGAAAAAGGCCGGCGTCAAAGCGGGATGCGAGAAGGGCAAAACGACCCAAGAAACCACCCGTCCGCTTTGAAAAAATTTTGGTCGCTCCGATTTTAAGATCCAGAAGAACGGGGGAGCGGACAGGAGAGAGAGGGGGGAGAATGGGCAGAAAAAACAAGGACAGGTCAAAGCGGGAGAGAGGCGAGAGAAACCGTGACGTGAATTTCGGCCGAGATCGCTTGTCAGTCACAGAGGGAACTAAGAGGATACCAAAATAAGGAGAAGGGCAAAAGTCGTGCAACTGGGGCCAAGAGGGTGGTAAGCGACATGATGGTTTAGTAATTCCTAGTTGTGGGTTCGAAATGGGGTTTAGTAAGAAGAAAAGGAAGAGAAAAGAACTTTTGAAGACAGAAGCGATTGAAAAGGGAAAGTTTGATGGGACACAACAACTGCGATTGGCTCAAAGCGCGACGAGCGTCTAGGGTCCTCCGAAAAGAAAACTCTACTTGTTTACGATGCAAAAACCCAGGGAAAAACGCAGGAGGAGCGAGGAGAATTCACTTGAGAAAAAAGAGGTAGCGCACCCAGCAGGGAAAAAGTGCCAACTCCAATGTCACTTCGACAGAATTGAGACGCAACCTTGAGATCCGGTCGTCCGCCTCAAAGTATCCAATTCAAAGGAAGCGGGCTGTCGAAAGGGGGAAAAAACTTTCAAGGGCACATACCAAAAAGGCGCAAGGGGGGGAGAAGAGGGGTTGAAACCACCGAGCGACGGCGGGGGAAGCAAAAAGAGCCCGGGCCGTTTGTCCGCCACCCCGTCGATGTGACAGGGGGAAAGAAACTGACTCAGAACTGCTGCCAGACCGCCAACTCAAACGAAAGCACGAAAACGTCACGCAGACACCTCACCGGAAGAATAAACGGCTGCGGCGACGGGGAACAGGAAGCGCACCGAAGGAAGTGTTTCTCACGACTCTTAGCTCAAAAGGAACAGGCCCAAAATTCGACTTCACAGACATTGAGCTAGGAGGACAAAAAGAAAAAGAACCTGCAGGCGACCAGGGGGAAAATGATGAAATCCCCCATCCTCATATACTCTCTGGTCGCGCTTCTCTGGGAAAAAAGTCTACTAGAATAAAACGGAAGCATCTAAAGAAGGAAGGGAAGGAAGCCGAAGAGCGGACCGGGATCCAGGAAATATTCAGGGTGGGGGCCGCGTGGCTTCGACGAAGATCGTGGGGTGAATGACGTTTCACGCCTTGTCAACAACCTACATCGGACACAAGAACGAGCAAACTGGGATCAGGGATTGAGAAGAGAACAAACACGGAGGGAAAACAAGCCAGTGATACAGGGGGGAATGCCGGAAAGATCGTCTTGTGTGATTATGTGGCGCGATCTTGTTTGGGTTGCACCGAGAGAAAAGAAAGGGGGAAACCCAACCTAGCAAAGAGAGGGAGGAATACGCTCTCCGTCGGCCAGGACGAAAATTGAAAACATCGCTGCCTTCTTCCGCTGGTTCATTCTGCATAAGCTGCTAGGAAAGAAGGACAAACCGCCCCCCAAGGAGAGGACTAGAGGAGTTGCTTCATCCAGAAGAAATGGTACAAAGGGGCCGGGGGAAGAGTTGGTTGAACATCTGATTCTGAACGGCAGGAAGGAACTATGTCGTTGCCAGGACGCATAAGGTATAAAATCTCGAACCAGAATTCCGGGGGGGAGGACCGTTGCGCTTATCGAATCTCCCTCGCCTGTCTCTTTAAGCGCACGTCCGCGGAAAGGCACAGCGCTTATTAAAACCCCCCCGGCGATTCTTACGGAGCTGCGAACTTGTTTCCTCCTTTCTTCCAGTTCGGGTGGTGGGACGAGGCAAAAACGCCCGGATTGGAAGGTATTCCAAAGGGGAAGCGATGGGGTGAGAAACAAAACGGGCGCGGGAAAAAGTCCCCTTGATGCGGGCAAACGGCAATTTCAACCATCTCGTGTACCGCGGCATGTACTCTCTCATGTAAAAGATGGGAACCCAAAGGAACGAGCTGCAGCGCAGCAAGCGTCGAACGGTAACAAATCATGAGGGTACAGAAAGGAAGGCCGACCTCCTTGGCACCGTACTCAGATATCATCGTAAAAGGGAAATCAGGAAAATGCGGGTTTCGGAGAGACCGCCGAGGCGAGTAAGCTCCGTCCAGGAAGCGAGAAAAAAAGGAGAAAAGGCTTGAGACCCCATCAAAGCAAGACCTTAGCTTCATAAACCGTTGCTCGACTTAAGTAATACCATCCCCAAGATCCAAACGTGAAAAAGGCAAGGCACAACTCCTTGGTTAATCCCAATGGGGTCCGGCGGAACACCTCTGGGAAAGGGGGGGACGAAAAAATAGTCCATATTCGGTAAGCGATCAAACGATGACGACTTGGGAGGACTGACATTCGGGAAAACTTTTAGCACCGTCGAAAACGTATAAAGAGGAAAAAGCGAGAGCACGACTCAACTGATGGCCGTCAACTTTGGGGGGGCGGCCGGAAAAACGCCTTTTTGCCCGCTTCCACTGTCCCTGTTCAGTTCTAGCGTCAAACGACGGCCCCAAAAAATCAAGCATCAAGAGACCGTGGTGCCGTCGTGGTGTGCGGCCTCAGGTGTATCTGACGTGGACTTTTTCCAAGAAAGGGTGTCAGAGTCGTGGGGAGAGGGGGGATAACCTAGGCCGCGAAAACAATACGTATCCGTCTCAAGGGAGCAAGAAACTTGGCTAAATTGTTTCGGTCGAGCAGCTTAGGATCTTCCTTTCTCGCACATGAGGGAGGCCCAAGAAAAGGAAGTGCCGGAAGGGATCAAACTGATCAAAAACAGCGAAGGAAAAGATAGAGATAAACTGAACCTGGGACTCCCAATTGGCCGATAAAGCAAAGTGTCGAGAAAGAGTGCAAGATACTCAACAGCCGGAGCTAGGCTGACCCGATTGAGAGGGGGGACGATGGGGCGGGAAAAACGTCTGTACGAGACAAAAAGAAGCTAAACCTGCGGTGTCATAGGGAAAAGGGGCGGCGGAAAAGCTCAGAGACAAGCGACACCACTACGGGCACACGGTCATCTGCTGACCTTTTTTTCGACGAAGACGTCGGACGCGAACGGTGGGGATGGCAAGGGGAAAAGGAAGGTGATCTCGGCCTCAAACCAACCCTTTGACGGCCATCATCGGCGAGAAGGAGTCGCCGCCGTGAACAAGAACCCGATAGCGCGAAAGGATGGTCGTCAAAGCACAATCAGTAGTCTGATCTAGGTGCTATGCAGTCCCAAGAGGGCAGCAGAAAAAGGTAATTACAAAGAAGATGGAAGGGCGTGGGGAAGCTGCGGTGGTAATGAACGAGAAGTACAAGGCCTCGACTCACTGTTTAATTAAGGTAATTTTGCTTTGAGCAACTGACGATGAATCACGAAGGAAGCGTCCTCGGGATTGAGGGAAGGCGCGGCGACTCAAAACTACGTTTGTGACGAAGGGAAAAAACCGCGACCGAGGTGCCTGCGCAGCTCGGCGAATACTAAAAGACAAGGCAATCTACAACAACTGCCGGAAGTGCGGCAGACACCGGAAATCCGTTCAAAATCCATGGAAGGTCTGTCAATAGGTGGTTCAACAAGAAGGAAGGGAAAATGCCGCGGCCAATGTTGGAAAAAGTTCCCGCGGGCACGCGGGGGCTAAAAAGAAGGGAGGGAGATACAGGGGAAAAGCAAAAAAACAAAGAACGGGAAGGTGCCGAACCGACACCTCAATTCTGGACAGTTGAAGAAGGCCGAACTTTAAAAGGCTGGGGAGACCGAACAGAACGGGAGGGAAGAACTTCCGAAGAAACAAAGACGTGGAGTAGATCTCGAATCGGAAAAGGCACACGGCAGGACAGCATGAATTTGATGCTATTGCGCAGGCGTGAAAGCCCTGAAATCCGACAAAAGGAGCAACAGTGCAGCGAGGTAAGACTCAACCACTCGCCACGGAGGGAGGCAAAAAGGTCGAAAAAGGAAGGGCACCACCCAGAATCTCTAGACATCATTTGCCTGCGGAGGGAGTCTCTTCTAGCCTGCGGAAAAAGCGCCGCACAAAGGAAGGGGGAAAAAGGGGAAGATGGACGAGACTGGTGGGACCGAACTATGGAGAGGCATTGAGGGGGAGAGTGTCGTCGTCGACAGCATGGGTGTGACTTCCGGGGGAGGCATAAGCGAAAAGCAAACAACACCAAACAGATCGGGGACCCAACAAATGGATCCAAGGCTGAAGACGCGGCGCACACAACAAGAGAAAAGGAGAGATCCACATTAATGCTGCAAAACCCCGATCTCGTTGGAAAAGAATCGCAACGTAGCGTTGAGGGCCGCGACCGGGACGGAAGGTCAAACCAATCTTCGACGAACAAAACAGGCGCAAACCTAAGAGAGGGCTGTCGATCCGCTCTCCTCGGCCATTTTGCAAGTCCCCCCCGGGCAAAGAGTACATTCGCAAGAAGGACTGAGCACATCGAGCTATTGACTAGACAGAAACGCCCGAGCAAGATAGTCCTTAGTCTGCGGTGGTGTTTGCTCCCAAAAGGGGACTGAACGGAGTGGGGTGTAGCAGCGGAGCGGGCAATAAAAACTCTGCGGATCCGAGCGGCCGAAGGCGCAATAGGGATTGCGCGGCACCCTCGTCGGCATAGCTCCACAGAAAAGGTCCTGCCGGTGGCCGCAACTGAAGGGAAAAAGCGGGCGTCCAAGCGGCCCGGAAGGAAATACCAACGAGGAGGGCGGCTCGTCGGAGCTGGCAGCAAGAAGGGGTTGACGCAGGTTTTCAGGGACCCTTGAGGGCAACCAGGTAAACAGGCGGGCTCTAACCGAACGTTGGGGGGAATCCCTCTGGTGGGAACAGAACCAGCCCCAAGAGTGATGGGCGAAATTCGCGGAGGGAACAATGACCAGGGGACAAGCGCATTTTAAACAGCTTCAGTGAAAAAAGAGAGTTACCTCTGGTCTTCAGAGCTCCTTTATTAAAGCACGTCGTAGACGTGAAGAATTGGAGGGGGACAAGGACAGGAATACTCCGGGAAAGGAAGACCGACCTGGCAAGACGAGGCTGCGGTCTCGAGAAAAGTAGCGTTTTTTGCGGAGCCCCGAGCGAAGGAGAAACACGCATGCCCGGGAAAAGAAAAAAATCGAAAAGGGGCTTGAAACCGCAAAAATCTACCAATTTACGATTCGCAATAAAAGGTAGGGGGGGGGGAACCTCTATCTTGAATTACCAAACCCAGAGCCCAACAGGCACGACGCACTTAACAGTCAGCCTTTGTTAATACCATCACTGGGGAGGATTGAGGCAAACCCATAGCCGTGGTTAAAGTGGCGGGAAAAGAGAGAACTTAGGCGACTGATGGGACTGAATAAAGGAAGTAACGAGCGCGTATGTGAGAAGCACCTCCCCCGAACCCAAGCGGTCGATCGCCTCCAAAAAAGGATTACCTTTCTCAGGAAAAAACGATTTGCACTCCGCGTCCAGCACCCAGGGTCGACCGATAAAGTTCGAGACGCTCAACGCGGCAGACCGACCCAACGTCAAAGTTGGCCGTAGGTGTCGCCGGGCGCGGCGGATTGAGAGGCCCCTTTCCCAGTCAAAAAAGTGGCAGGAGAATTGTGATCGTACAAATAAAAGATCGAGCCGGGTGACAAGAAAGAAAGTCAGCATGAGAAAGGAAGGCCATCAAGATGGGATTTTTCGGTCCGACGTAGCCGCTGAAAAGAGAAAGCGCACGGGGAAGTTCCAGGAACAATGAGGAAACAAAGGACTGAAACTTGAAGGGGAG
>Ga0179593_1400012_pt1 | contig 16829 bp, 17 predicted proteins | sample CZODoug2_1_08_16_FD_185931 | JGI IMG/M metagenome (GOLD analysis project Ga0179593, IMG submission 185931) | Vadose zone soil fungal communities from Angelo Coast Range Reserve, California, USA - CZODoug2_1_08_16fungal (PacBio error correction) | ecosystem: Environmental > Terrestrial > Soil >...
GTGTTCCTCCTTACGGGAACAGGAAGGGGGTGTAGTCCGCCTCTCATTTATATCACTGAGACGTACAAGAAACTGGTCCTAATCAGGTCTAAGGGCCCAAAAACGAACCTCCGGAGCCAAAAAGTTGACGGCTGATAAAGTCAAAAAAAGATCAGCGCCAACTGACCGCAACTGAAAACTAGAATGAGAAAAAAGGGTAGGGGAGACGGCTGGCTTGTGCTCAAGTGACGATGGCCGGGGCACAATGTCCCGTTGCAGTGAAGCAGTCCGTATTCTCCGCGCTACTGCCAAGAGGAAACTCCCCCGACGAAAAAAAAGGAAAACCGGGCGCAGGAAAACCTAAAGCCCATCGTCATTTTCAAACAGACTGGACTTCCTGGCAGTCAATAAAACTAAGAGAAATTCCTTCGCTCATTCCTTTCTCAGGAATAGCGGACCAGAAAAGGGGAAGGGGAAAAGGGCCGAGGATCTTCCTGGGGGCAGCGCAAGACCGCCTTCAACAAAAAGGGGGAGGGAGCCAGCGCTATTTAAACGACCAATCCAATCGAAGAGATAGACAGCAGAGCCTTGGGAGGAGGCTCGCCGAAACTTCAGCCGAACGGTGACAGCGCGGGAGGTCCATAAAAGGATCACAATACAAAATGGGTCGGGCAAAGTTGGACAACTGGCCGCCGAGCCGAAGTTTGCGCTATCCATGCGAGTCTGAGGGGGGTGGGCGCGGATGTATTACTTCATTTCAAGCACGCTCCGGGAAGAAGACCTCGCAAAATTCTCACCGCTATCGGCGTGAAATAAAAGGGAGAAAAAATGCAGCTCATATCTTCTTTCCTGTTTCAACGGAAGGGAAGGGGAAAAAGGCCGAATGGCGTTTTGACTAGGGTTTCGAAGCATATCGGGGACCCGGGAAAGCGTTCAAATAAAAAATTGTCCCTCAAAAAAACCATGGTTAGAGAGGAATGGGGGCCAAAAAAAGAAACTGCTGCGGACTGCGGGCATGCCGAAGGTCCCCTCCCTACTTCGGGATTCCATGGAACTCGTTCGGCGGACCAAGGAAACCTCTAAGGCAGGCCCTACGGAGAGGGAAAGCGAAGGGAGAGGTCACAAGGGGTGAATTTGTTCTTTTCGTCATGGAAAAAACTGTTAACAATCATTTTGGATGCGGAAGGATCGCAGCGAGAGGGGGGGGGATGGGATGTCATTTGGACGAGTTTGCTGTCAGGGGAGCTACCAAACCTGGTGATGGAGAAAATTAAGGACTCAGCAGTGGGAACGAACCTAGGAGTGTTGGGAAAACTACTCCTGGGAAAACAACAGTGCGGAGCTCCGAGGAAAAGTCAAGTTTTAGGAGCTGGGACAGGAAGATAATAATCACAAATATCATCCTCAATTAAAATGAAATGAAGGGGCGAACACCGCGCCGCCAGGAAAAATCTGGATTAAAATAATGCTAATAGGGGGAAAAAGCACATAGCGTTTCCAAAGGAACATGCACGTAGACAGACCTGCTCTTTTCGGGAGCAGGCGGGAGTACGTGAAGAGGGGAGGAAAATGAGGGCGCACACTGCACACCGGGGCCTCCGAAAAAATCCCATCAAGGGAACGAGAGAACTAAGGCGACTCGACATCAAAGGCTAAAGTAGCGCAGGGATTCCTAAGAAGCACAAGAAGGTAAAAACAAGAACGGGATGAACGGACTCTTGAAAGGAAGCTAAAGGAAAGGCACCCGCGCGACAAATCTCTCAACAAAAAACCGAGGAGAAGAGGATTTGAGGCCGGGTGCCTTTCGAGGGTGCTGTTAGCTTTACTTCAATAGTGAAAGGAGGGGGAGGAATGGAAGGAAGCATATTTCAAGGTGCAGAGATCGGCTGGATGGTGTAGTCCGGTGCCGGGGGGGACTTGACAGAAAGTGTGAGTGAGGGGAGGCCCTTTTATCGGTCATCGGGGTCCAGCTGGGAGTGCCAGGTAGGTTTAAAGGAAAAGATGAACCAAATGCAAAAAAAAAAAAATTGTGGGAAAAACGAGTCACAAAGTGTAACAAAAAAAAAAAGAAGAACGTGGGGACAAAAGGGGTGTAAACTGACCACCTACCTTTAGACGTCCTCCTTCCTCTTAGGGGGGGGGGAACAGGATTTACTGCTTCTCTGTCTTTGAAAAAACAGTCCGGTTTAGGATGGGCGAGGGCGGTGGGGAGGAAGTACCGTATCGAATGGAAATTGACTGGGAGGCTACATATTGTGAAGTCTTACAAATGAAAGCATCAGGAAACGGTGCCTAAAGTGAGCGACGCTTGGACGTTGGCTTGAAAAGGGGGGGCACCACCTGCAGAAGGGGGGCATAGTCTGTTCGGTAAAGCGAGCGTTAGCAAAAAGGTTTACATAGCGCGGCAGCAACTAAGGGATCCCATTGAGTTGGAAAAACAGAACAATAGCCTTCGTCTATCACGTCCATCGAAAACCTGCCCAAACCGTGGAGGAGAAAAGAAAAAAAAGGGGAAAAAAGGAGACGGGTAGTTACGGCGATAAGACGCATGAAATTGTCTAGGAAGAGCCTCCCGAATCTTCATGGTCCGAAGGGAGGGAAGGGGACTAGAGCGCACGTCAGAAAGACTGGTTCAGGCAGGCCGAAAAGGAAGAGGGGGTCGGGAAAGGGGTAGTGAAAAAAAGGACCTAATAGACGGACTCGTTTGGCGGAGGGAACCATAGGCAGATGCCACGAATTTGCGTGAAGCATTGACGACGAAAAGGCAAATTCGAAAGAGGGGTCATAAAACTTTACCGGGCAAGGAGGGAGCGGTGGAAAGCTGAGGGGGACCGAGGGAGGCCTTGCCGAGGATGGAACTAGTGCAGAAGAAAAAACAAGCAGTCGAAGGAGAAACATTTAACGCGATATTTATTGAAACTTTCGGCAGAGAGGAGGAAAAACCTTGCCAGTATGGGGAGCACGAATTTAAAATCAACGGGCTGGAGGAACAGAGAAGTTAGAGCCGCCAAGCAATCTGGGAAAGAGAACTGTGAATGAGAACTCAACGAGGAAGGAGGGAAGGCGGAGGCGATGCAAAGGAGAAGACGAGCAAAGAAAAAAACGTGCTGGGCCGCCAATGCGGGGAATCTAAAAAGGAACTACAGGTAAGGCGGCCGGGAAGGGACAGCGACTCCCCAGTTAAAATATGGCCCTTAGACATTTACTGAAAAAAAAAGGAAGATGGGCGAAACTGAAGTTATAGGCGGCTTCGCATCTGGTCTGGGGATCGCTGGACAAGACGGGACGGACGAAGGGGGATCACCCAACGCGTGGTCCGCCGCGGATCCAAGCGCCGGAACAATCAAGCAGACGCCGACAGGGGTGCAAGTAAGGCTAGGGTGAAGGATCAGTTTAGAGGGCATGGTGGGCACTAGTTGGCATAGCAGTTTTCGGACCGTAGGGCGAGCCGCGCCAAATCAGGCGAGGGGGTACGTAGACCTGAGAAGGAGGAAAGTGTGCAGAGGGTGGCTAACACTGGAAGCGGTAAAAGGGGGGCCTCGCGAAAAGCCCCCCGGAACCAATGCAGGATGGTCATCCGGCCATCGAGATCAAAAACACTGATAGTAGGGGTACCGTATGGCATCCTTACTTTACATGGGAGGGGAGTAAGCCAGCGGCTAAGGTTAATGATTGCCAGTGTTGCAAAAAATGGCCCCACATACTGGGATACTCAGTTCTATCCTTTGAACTCCCACTCCATGGGGGGATTGCGTCACGGCCGGCTTTTACTGGGGGCTTGGCAAGCTCTCAAGCCAAAAAGAAAAAGAACATCAAAAGAGTCTTACTTAAACCCAAGAAAGTAGGAACCAGGTACTGCTTGTAGGGGTCCGATTGAAAACTCTGGCGGCCCACAGGGGGGGGAAATTTGAGAGCGAGGAAACTTCTTCTTGACGGAAGCTGAGGACCCAATGTTCCACACTCCCCGCAAAGAGAAAGAGCCGCTCAAGTCTCCGCCCATCTGGCATGTTTCACCGGGTGGAGGTCTCTTCTCGCTGGCCCCTGGGGGAAGATGAAAAGGGAAACCAGTCCCGCCTACATCTGAAAGTAGAAGGGGATTTCGCAAGTTATAGCATTGGCAAAACATCCACCTTGGGGGAGTGCAAATCTTCTCTGGGTGCATGAAATCCACCAGGAAGACGACTGAGCGAATGGCAAAACACGCCTCCCACACTGATCCCCACGGAACTTGAATGCTCAGCCGAAGAAGAGGCGATCCCGCAAAGGGCAGCCTCGTTCCGTGCCCAAGAAAACGTGATGCTCGTGCTCAAACTGCAAATTGTCCGCCTCACCTTCGAGAAGACAAATGCGCCGGGCAAGCCTGAATTCTGGAAGCGATACCTCTCGGGATCATCCACTGCTGGGGCGGCAAGTATTTTATGCCCGGGAGGATCAATCGCCGTCAAAAACATCTCCTGGCAAGTCCTCAAAGGAGACGCTTCACCGCTATCGCCGTCCCAGAAAGGCACCGGAAGCAAGAATCATCGTCATGATTCAGGAGTGCTGTCAAACTTCGGGGAATCATCACTAGGGGGGGACGGGGTAGCCAAACATTCCCGGTGTCATGGGGGGGGGGAAAGAAAAAAAAGTCCAGACCACAACCAGTTGGCAATTTCGGCAACGAATTGCAAGAAAACATCATCGTGGGGAAGAAGCAGGAATACTCACTCGTACCCGGAGACTAATGACGGCTCCAGTCCTCCGCTTTCACTGCTGGAAGGATTACCCTCTTCTTGGTCTTCGACTCCGAAGAGAGATAGGAGGGGCTCCGGAAGACACGGGTTTCAGTTTGGAGGTCGTAAAAAACTGTTTTTCCAAGGCAGGTGTCTTGGGGGGAAGGGGAGGGGAATCGAGATATCTTGGGTCTTGGGGTCCAGCGACGGGAGGGACGCCAGGGGAGGAGAGGGAGGTCAAAAAAGTTTGATGCTAAAAGAACGCGCGAGGTGGGAACGCATCCTAACTTGAGTTGGAACGAAACCTGGGAAACCTGACGAAGTCGGGAAAAGGGGTTTTTCGAGCGGGGAAGTGGGCGGGCACGATAACTTGAAAAAGGGGAGCCTCGATTAGGATGGTTCGAACGTCGACGAAAAAAAGAATTCCGGATCTAAAAAAAAGGCCCTCTGGTAAAAGGAGGAAATCAATATCGTAGAATAATTCAATTTAAATGAAGGGGGAGACAAATCAGGAAAGTCCAGGCTGGTCCGTTGTTCATGGCTGGTTACAGAAGGCTGGCAGGGAGACCACAGCTGACTTGATAGGGCCTCAGCAACCGAAATTTAAAGCGGAAGGGGAACCCTACCAGAATCAAACGCCGATTCGGCAATTCAATCAAAAAGCACAAGAACTATGAAAAACAGCCGTGCACGGACTCGGGAAAAAGGTAAATGACGGATGCACCCATAGGTTCACCAACAAACAGAAAAGGGAGGGGGAAAAGTACAGTATTGAGCCGAGTTAAGTTTGGGGTGTGTTAGATACTTCAAGGGACAAAAGTGCACGGGAGGTGACGAAGGGTCTTGTGAGTGATGTAATCTTCAAGCCGGAGCGGGAGTCCGAGGGGGGGATGGCGGGCAGGGGACTGCGACGTTCCCGGGAGGTTAGTGATGACCATTTTATCGTGACCAGGGGGGGGAAAAGGCCTCGTGGCCCCTTAAAAAGCGTACTGAAAAAAAGCTTAAGAAGATGCACTGGAAAGCGGTGGGGATAGAATGAGGAGGAGGCTTGTTAGGGCAGGATTAATTTACCATAGGCCTTTTACGATTGAAATGGGAGGAGGTGGTCGAAGTGAAAAAAAAGTTATCGAATTTCACGGGAATTTCCACTAATTTGGAAAGGCTACGATAAAACCGAAAACGGGAACGGGAAAAAGGCGCTTACTTTTATCTTGGGGTAACCAAAGGGACGCAGACATAGGCTGTTTCGGTTCCCGAGCTCTGACAAGAACGACTATCTGCGGCAGCAAAACTTACGGAGGAAATAGGGAGTTCAAAACATGGCCGCGCGAAAAGAAAAGCAGAAATCGAAAAAATGACGCAGGAAGGGGGAAAAAAACGAAAAGAAAAAAGGAACAGGAAGGAGAGATACGCATCCTTGGAGGATCTTATCACATGCATAAAAGCGGAAGGCCATGGAGAAGGAAGGCGGTGGAAGGGAAGAGAGCTCTCTAAGAATTATGGTGGCAAGGGGAAAAATGGGGCAAGGTAGGGGGAAATTGGTCGTGAATCGCCGAATATACCGGGATGGGTGCGGCGCCATCCCAAATCGCGGATGCAAAGAGGTTCCGGGGAAAGAGTGGGAAAAGGGGATTAAGAAGGACATGACGAGAAAGGAGGGGCTGAAAAAAAAGGGGCAGAGGCGCCGCTCAAGCGATAGGGCGCTTTCCTCTATCCGGAAAAAAGATACGGGGGGTATCTGGGCGATGAGCTTAATTGATCCGGCTCCAAAAACCAGATCTCTAAAAAAAAAAGAAGCATGTCAACCATTTGCAGAGAATGCATATTGGCTTCCATCAGCGCATGGGGACAACCGGTGTAGGAAATACTTGTGCAGTGGGGTGGAAAAAAATGGAAACAGGGCTTCACTGGTAGAGGCTAATTTGCTAGAACCACAGAGAAGGCTATGTGGAGAGAGAAAAAGGAATAACGAGGATAAAAAAACGGTGTAAGGATCCAGTTTTGGAAAAAAATATCGCAGGGAGGGGAGAAACGAGGGTGTCAGGGGGGAGGAAGGCTTGTCCGGCCGACTCAAAAGGCACTGAAAAAGCTGATAAAGGGCGAAAGAATTGCGAAGACGCAAAGATGGGTAGGTTTCACCGGGGCTTGCACAAGGGAAGAACGATAAGGGCAGTGAGCTTATAAACCGTTAAAACGGAGCGGCGTAGCGAGGGATAGGGAGGGGAGGCGCTGGAGGGGGCAGAGGGGAGTCGCTGGACCCCAATGGGGTTGGCACCCGAGTAGCCGCCGCGGAAGAGATCCCACGAAGAAATCCACAGTCACATTGTCAGCTTCCTATCGTTCAAACCGGCGAAGCCGACCAGGTGAAGGAATGCCTATGGTGAGTATCGTGATCCAAGGGGGGGGGCAGGGGGATAGTTATTGGGCTTTTTTCATTAAGCTTAAGAGAGGGGGCGAACGCAAGGTTCGGGTGAGATTTTGCACTGAGTCAAAGATTAAGAGTGCTAAAAAGGGAAGAGTAAAAAAGGATCCGCGGGCCGGGACTCAAACATCAGGATGTGTCCCACCTCCACTGCCATCTCTCTCAAAGGCGGAAAATAAAGCATGGAAGAAGGGGGGACCTCGGCGGGAGGTGGAGTCACTCCCTGCGGTTTAGCTGCCAGTGTTGGACACCGACGGACTGTGGCCAGCTAAGGTCTAAAAAAAAGCTAAGCCTGTAAAAGACGAACCAACAATAATGCTTCGCGCCGACGGGCAACTTAAGAAAACTGGGACAAAGGGGGGAAAGCAAAGGTATGCCAAAAGTGCCCTCCAAGTCAATGAACCGTCAACCTCGCTCTTCGGAATGGCTGTGAGCAGGGACGAGGGGGAAGTCCCGCGGCCCCTAAAAAAAAAAAAGAAAAGTGAGCGGGGGGGGGTGTCTCAGGCCTCCTCTTCTGTTAAAAGCTCCTCGTAAAAAGATAAACATAGAAATAACTCCCAGATGAGAAAATAAAGCCTATGAATCGCAATGGTCCTCCATCGCATTGGGGGAACCTGTGTAATGCCTCCTTGAATACTACTTCAAACCGTTCGACGAAATACATCGGGAAGTAGTCTAAAGATGTCGCCTTATACAGCATGGGGGCGGCAAGTCTTGCATCTGACTGGGAGAGGGGCCATGAAAAGCTTCCCCATGTCTTTATGATCATACTACTTGACAAAACAACTGGAAAACTACCGAAAACTTTGAGCCTCGGAAGAAGGCATGCCATCAGCGAACTGGAAAACGCCCGCCATTGACGCTCCACCAGGTGGATTTCCAAGAGTGACCTCACCCACATGGTTCAAGTAAGCTAAATGAAGAAAAGGGGGGAGGAAGTCAGTCAAATGCGCCGAGGAAGCCCTTAACTGGTTGCTATCGAGAGGGGGCCGAGGCTGGTGGGGCGCACGGGGGGAGTTGGTACCTTACTCCGCCGTCAGCTACTCATCGGACAGGGAAAATAACTGAAAGCTTCTCCAGCCTCACGCACTTTGCTCGGCGCACCTGGAAGGAAGCCTAAATTCTGGAAGGGGGCCTGCTCAGGTTTCAATGAACTTCGTTGATCCACACGGATTTTGTACCAAAGCCCTACCTATATTCGGGGGGAAGAGTGCAAAGAAAAATTAAAGAACAAGGGTTGACGGCAGGGGCATTAAAAAACTCAGGTCGGAGGGGGGGGGGGGTCTATTCGCACAAAGAAGCCCTCCGAAGGGCTCCATAAGGCTTTCGGAGGGAAACTGCAGCGTTGAACTAGTGAGCGTATATACCAGTCGGGGGGAGGAGACGGAAGAGGCAGTTTCATGTTCTGCATGAAACCATTTACAAAAGGGGGCCGGGTCATTTTTCGGATGGCGTAGGCGCGCATCTGGCATTTTAGGGGTGGGGGTGGAAATCCACATTGTGAAGCGTAGAGGGTTTGACGTCAAAGGCACCTAAAAGTGACGAGCGAGGTGGGGGGAAAAAACGGAACAGAACCTAGACCGTGGGGGAAAACCCAAAGCATCGGAAGCTCAAGTCCGCAATTAATCAGGTTTTAGCTAATGGGAACTTCCAAATATCAGCAGAGAAGATGAGAATGAGGGGGGAAAGTAGAGGTCGAAAGCACCCGGGTCTCGTAAACAGTCCCTATGGGGCCGGAATAGCGAAATAAACGTGAAAAAGAAGGAAAGGACTTCATCCGTGAAAAAGACTTCAAGGGGTGGCATCGGACGGGGACTTTGGAGAGAAAGACTACGCATGCAGGGCAATTAATCCAGATTTTAATCATGACCGAGGTCCTAGAAAGAAAAGAAGGTAACTGTCGAGACACACCCGACAAAACCAGAAAGCTAGCCTCGAGTCATTCAGCCTCAAGACAAACTAAACACAAAAAAGTGCACGTACTTGTGAAGTGAGAGAACATTGAAAAAAACCTCGGCCATCAAATACAAAAAAAAAACTTCGGGGGAGGAGGATTTGAGCGATGGTAAAAAATTTTTTCAATGTTAGATGGGAATTCATAATCCGTGCACGGAGGGTGACTATTCTTGGGGAGTTATTGAAGGATCCAGCGGGGACAAAGATGCCCGAGATCGGGGCGCGATGGGGGGGGGGGCGCGCGGTGACTAGAAATCCCTTGATGTCTGATGTGAGAAACAAAAGCGCGGACAGGGGAAGCGGGGAGCCCTGCCAAAGCGATTTGTGGCCTGAAGCTTCGAAGACCGCTAGGGAAAGGGGAAAGACCATTTGGGATTGTCTGTTAGGGTGTCTTCTTTGTAGGAGTGGAAAAATTCCGCATTTGATGGGAAAGACATAGGGACTTTTTGAGAGACTGAACGCTGTCGTGGGGAGGTGGGTCCAGAAAGACGTGGAGGCTCGGGAAGGGGGAAGGGCTCAGACGAGGCTGCAGTTGGGGGTGGAGTTTATCGGCCTGCAAAAGGATCGAGAACGGTGCCGAGTTGCAGTAGGAAACCTTTAAATCGGGGACGTTTTTTCCCAAACTGACTGGCGGCTGGGGTCCTATTGGAGAAGAAGTGTGTGACGACTAGCGAGGAAGCACACTTTAAAAAACACTATCAACAAACAGGAAAAATGCCGAGCGAGATATCCCTAAAAATGACCAAAATTGGAACATGGGGGTCATGACGAAAAGAAAAAATTCAAACAAGATGCGAGTCCAAAAGGAGTACCCGCTATTGGGCCCCTACAGGAGATTGGAGACATTCCAGAGAAAGCGGATGCCATTAGCCATGTTCCGGAGGGATAAGGGACAGCCGAGAGGGGGGCAATGAGAAGTCCGAAAATGGGGGGGAATAGCAACTCGTTTGGTCCTTTGGACTTTGTTCGGGGAAAAGGGGCCGAATGACGAATATTTGGGTGGACCATATTGGAAAAGCGGCTAAAACGAAGGTTCCGTGAGCATGGAAACAGGCCAAGGAAGATTAGGACTGCAAAGACTCCGAGGGCATGCTCAATTGCATCTATTATAAGCGCTTTAAAAGGAGAGGAGACTGACGGGAGGAGAAAAAGAAGCGTAAGGGGGAATAAATCCGGCCCCGAAAAAAGCAGCGAAAACATGTAAAAAGGTCAATTCATTGGAGGAAATCGTCGCATTTGGGGAACTCGAACACTGGTTGATTATTTTTCCGTTTGTATTCAGAACAGAGGCGTAAGTTGGCGGAGAAGACGCGCCATGCCGCTGATGGAGAAGCATTAGAAGACGAGATCACGGAGGCTTCCCCTTTTGAAAAAAGGGGGAGATCATGACGCGGTAATGACTTAGTGTTTTTAATGCTGTGGAACAATAGATGCAAGACAAGAAACGGGCTGAAGAAAATGAGTAGAAGGCGAAAGAATTGAAAAAGGAGGAAGGAGGCCATTTTCAAGGTTATCGAGAAAGGTTCATACTGAGTAGGCCATTATGCCACCTTAAAACTGACGAAAAGGGATGTCAATAATTGCGAGGTAAGAAACTCTGTCGCTGGGAAGACTGTGAGTCACGGTCACTCCATGTCCGTACTTAGCAGAAAAGGGAAGAAAGAAGGTCCCAGAATATAATCCCGCCCTAAAACTGCCAGAGAGAAAGAGTCCCAAGGGACACAAGCCATCCGCGCCCGGAAAGGGGGTCCTAGGAGGCGGTGAGCGGATTTTCGGGGAAAGAGGGACTATTTGGATTTTGCTTGCCTTGGCTCTTAACATCTGGCCGTTCGGGGCGATTGAACACGGCTGGACCCTTAGGATGACAGGATTGAAGGGCGTGTCAGCCAAGGATCTTAAACCTGGAGAGACTCCCACCCCTTATGGGGAAAGGAAGGAATGCCATGCAACAACACAACGGGAAGAGATAGATTGCATTCCCACGGGATCGTCAGGGGAGGCAGGCCCGCGGCTCAGGGGGGGGAGCTGCCAGTGTTTAGAAAAAGATGAAAAAAGGTGGTCCTCACGAGTCTACAATGGACAATGAAGCCAAAGCAATTGGTGCGTCTCCCCCGGAGGTTACTTTCAACTTCAAAAAAGCATCCCGGCAAAAAATCCGAATCACCCGATAAGGTCAAAACGAGCCTTACGGAAAAAAGTCGGCAGTGAGGAGATAGATGGAGATTAGGGAGCGGGAGGAAAGAAGGTGCAGCGTTGGGATTCGGCTAAACTTCTTCCCTACTGAGACGGCCAATGGAACAGCTAAGACCAGACAAAGATGCCCAAGCGAAAGGCAGATACCGCTCAGTCTCACAAAGACCACCACATCAAAGGGGGTGGGTCACCGGGGTGGATAAGGCCCTGTCTTCTAAAACCCCATATCCAAGAGGGGAATCGCCGCAATACAGCTTGAGGGGGAGCTAATTCTTTCGTTCGGCAAGGAAAGACAGAAGTGGCAGGGTCTTGCCTTCATCTTTCTAGAAGAATATCGCCCCCTGTTCCTTCCTCACCATCCTGAAAGCGGTAAGAACGCCGGAGAGAAAATTTTCAAATGACCGCCTAAAAAGGAGCCGATGCCTCAGGCTCTAGCACGGCCTCTCAAAACCAGAAGAAATGGAAAAAGCCTTCCGGGGCAGACCGGTCCATCGTTCATCAACCTGCAAATTTGAATTCCAAAGGGGTTGAGAAGGAAGATCACAAAGGAGAAGGAATCACCAACCTTAATTCGAGCGACACCTCTATACGGAGAGGGCGCTGCTGGTGGTGCCGATTTTACCCTGTAGAGCCGTCAGCTACAAAAAAAGAGGCTCCGTGCAAGAAAATCTGAAAGCGCCTTCAAATTAGAAGGCAAGAGAGGACACTCTGGCGTCAATCGAGTAGGCTTCATTTTCAAGAACGGAAAACGGAGGGGGGGGGGCAATCCAAATCCGACCCTGCTGTTGGAAAGATGGGCGAACGACAAACTAGTCCTGGAATATTTCGGACCGGGCGCTTTTAAACATAAAAAACCCTCCGTTTCAGTTTCGCGGGGATGAACCAATCACATCGGAGTGATCGAATAGAAATACGCGCTGGACCCGCACCGAATTCGGCCCATGTCAGCTTGGAGGGGAGGGGTACGACCTGATCGTCGAGCAACCTCTGCTCATCAGGACGAAAGAAGTAAAAAGCAGTGGGTGTCAAAAAAAGTGTGTTTGAAAAAGGTCAATGAAACTGTTTTTCACAGGGGTCATGTTTTTTCCTAGGGATTATTAATCTAATCTGGGGTTATGGGGAGGTTTTGAAAAGAAGAAGGGGTGAAGCGTTTGTTGAACGCTAGCGCCAGGATGCACAGAAAAAAGGGAAGCGCGCGTGGGAAAGAAAGGGACGATGACTTGAACAGGGGGGGGAAAAAAGCAGTGAAAACGGGGGGTAAAGACGCTCAAGTCTTGGATCTAGAGTTGGCGTACATAACGGACCAAAGGAAGAATCGAAGAAGTAATGAAATTCAGATAGGGATCTACCAACGGAAGACAGCGAATTAGAACCTCTGAACAAAGAATCATCCCATCAAAAAGAAGAGGAAGGACATTCCAGGAGAAAGAAGGCAATGGGAGGGGAAAACGGAGGTGGTCCTTGCTGGTGTTGATAAAAGGTTTAAATGATTGCTCTTGGAACCGCTAAAAGGGGAATCCTCAGCACGAAAAACAAAGGGAACTGGAAAAAAAGAAAGCGACATCACAATCAGAGATTCTCGGGAATCCTTCCCCATGAGCCCCGGCGAAGGAAGACCCATGACGGAACTGAGGGAAGGAAAGCTAAATGAAAAAAGTCAAAAAGAGAGAAATCCTCTAAAAAAAAAGAAAAAGGGGAAGAGGAGGAAAGAGAGAGTTTGAAACGGATTGTTCACTTGGTGGTTTGAAAATTTTGAAGGATCCGGTGCCCTTGCTCGCTTTTTCTTCTTTCATGGAAATCGGGCGGGAGAAAGGGGGGAGGTAGAAAGTCGGTGAAGTAGAAAATTAACTGGAGGGGGGGAGAAATTTGGGGATTCTAAAACAAAACTCCGGAAGACCTACCTTATTCCTGAACAAGCTTTACGTATAAAGGGAAGAGACCAGTGAAGTCGTGTCCTACTGAAATGACGACTGAGAGATGGTTAGACATTGAGAAGATGGGTTAAAAAAGAGGGACGTGTTACGATACGGCGAGGGACTGTGGTCGAGATCGATACTTTATGTCCGAAGAGAGGGAGGAGATTGGGGGAAAGTAAGTATAGGGCCGAAATCGGCTAAAAACAGTTCACGGACTTGGGGAACGAAGAAAGCTTGACGGTGGAACCGTTCGGGTGTCCCACAACGATATGGCGGCTGCAAAGAGGCGACGGGGAGTGTTAGCATCAAAAGGTGGAACTACGATAAGAGAAAAATAGAAAAAGGAAACCTTATGGAGAGAAAACCTAAAACAAGAGCAGAGCTCACTCCGATAATAAAGGAAAACGGGGAAAAAAAGTTCATGACGAAAAGGGAAAACGGAAAAATTCCGAGGAAAAAAATAATCCGCCGCAAGGAGAAATTGGGCTCGACGATCACAGAGACGCTGCCGTCCATCCTGGCCAGGGGCAAGTAGGGGAAGGGGAAGAGTATAGGAATAGCGATAATCAGATTTTGGCATGCGATGAAGATGTCATGAGGTGGTCTTGGTGAATTGTGAACTCGCGACGCTTTAGGCTTCAGGACATAGGCAAAAGAGGAGCGGGAGGCCCAAACGAAAGGGTACCCGAAGGCATTGAAAGGAGAGGAGGCATGAAGTCTGGAACGGCGGGCGCCGAGAGAAAAATTGATATAACTTCTCTTGCAAGAGCTTGGCAACGGAGCGATGGGGAGACTGAAAAACGGCGGGGAGAAAGAGGAAGGGCAAAAATAGGCAAAAAAAGCAAGCGCGTAAGAAGTTTCAGTTAGCGCATGAAGAGGGCTTTCCAAGTTGGGAGCGGACGCGAACCGGTGGAAGTTCGGAAAAACTTGCAGTGAAGTATCAGACTGGCCAAACTGAAAAAGAGGGCTGAAGGTTGGGCGGGGAAGAAGAGGGAATAGCTGATGGAGAAACAGGGAGACGATTATACGTGGATTACGTGACCAGGTGTGGAAAAGTAGCGCTAGCGGTGAAAGCGGGAATTCGATGGGGCGTCATTTCTTTTCAGATAAGATTGGGGCGAGTCAAGAAAACGTGAGGGGCCGCCACTGCTTGAGAGGGCGAAAATTGAAAAAAAGCTGACACGATTGGAGGCGGAGACTTTCTATGGCTAATGCGGGGCCCCAGTGATAGATAGGGATTATCAAAACTCTATCTAACTGGGCGCACGTAGGAAGGAGGAAGAGTCGCAAGCGGGAGTCAGGGGGCAAAGAAGTAAAGAGAGCGAAAGGAAAGGATCCAAATCCCAACTCGGAGCCGGACGCGTGACAATCGGAAGGGAAGACAATCAATCCGAAGCTACCAATGGGGACGAAGGATGGTTGGAGGGGAAAATGGAGTAAAAGGGGGGGTTGGGGCAGAGTTGATGGGAGTTGCTTTCCGTGGAAACGGCGGAAGCACTCCAAAATTAGTGGCTAGACCTGGAAAGTATGACGGCGTGGGACTGTGTGCAGAACCCGGGGAGATAAAGAAAACGGGAAGAAAAAAAATCCCCGGCCACGATGTGTCCAAGGTCCGAACCTCAAAAAAAACAAAAAAAGACATCTCTCCGTATGATGAGATTTAGCCGGGACCATTAAGGAAGTTGGGGGGCGGGGGAGGGTCCTCCCGAGAGAAAGGTTTAAGCACCAGGGGAAAAAGATTACCAAGAAAAAAAGGCCTCTCTTCCATAAGACGTGTAAAGCCACAGAACGGGTTGGGGTCGGAGCCGCGTCTCCGGTATCCCGCAAAAACACAAAAAAAAAAAAAAAAAAAAAAAAAAAACAGACAAAAAAAAGGGAACAAGAGGGCCAAGCCAAGAGAAAGATACTGTCACACAGCCTTAGGTCGGCGTAATTCGCTTGCTACTGCTATGCAAGGAGAGGGGACCAAGAATGCCGCGTTTGAGGGGGGGGGGAGACGCGGAAACTCAATTAGAAAAAAGGGTCGGCTACTATAAGGAAGGGTCCCTCTCCACTAGGAGCCCAAAAAGACGATACCGCAATACCAGGAGGACATTTTTTTCAAACCGGTTGATAATGCACCTACATAACGGAGCAGGAAAAGAGGAAAATCCCGCCTCATCGGAGTCGGAAAAGTCTGGACAAGGAAGACAGTGTTGCGGGCCAGCAGGGAAACCATCTTCGGGAAGCCTGGCACGCCAGACTCTACCATCCGAATTACCTCTGAACAGCGAGAAGGTGCAAAAAACTGGGAACGAAGCCAACGTGGAAAAGCAGCCTTCTGACTCGACATCAAGCGGCGCGGCTCATCCAGCAACTTAACAGATCTGTTCCGGGACCAGCCCGGGATTGCCTCCCTGAATTCTTCTCAAAGGGGTTACGAGTCGCTAGAAAGGCGCAGAAGGGGAGGAAAAAATTCTAGCGGAATTTTCAAGGCGCGCTACGCGGTGCTGCTGTTGTGGCTTTATAAGGAAAGGACGATCGAGCCGTCAGAGAAGAGACGTGGCCAAGGGAGTCCTCTGCAAGCGGAGGGCTTAGAACGCCTATCCGAAGGGGTGATGCTCGGAGACAACCTTCCTCTCTGGAGCTTACTCCGGAAGGGGGTCAAGCCTTGCAAAAGAACGGAAACGAAGGAGGGGGGATCAAAGGGGCCCGGCCTGTTTTGAATATGGTAGAAGAAAGAAACGATCCCCGGAGATTACGGGACGCGTTAAAAAATGCCAGACCCCCTCCGTTGAAAAAGGGTTCGGGTTTCGGACAGCCCATCCATCATCGCTTGGGCGATGCGCCTCGTCCCCGTAAAAGACGTCGGAGAAAGGGGAAAGTCCTCTTGGAGGAGGGATGAAGAAGTGCCGATCTCCCTGAACTGGATCGGAGAACCCCCCGGATGCAATTCGCCTAACTCACAACTTTTAAAGGGGCTGTTAGAATGAAAGGGTTCACAAGTTGGTCAACCGGGGAATGGGAGGGGCGGAGTGGGAGAGATCTTGGTTATTGTTAGGGGGGAGACTAAATTGTGGAAGCGGGAGAGGGTGGCTGCGGTGTAAACTTTTTTCTAGACTGCGTGTTAGAAAAAAACTAGTGGCATGGATCAGTTGGGAACAAACGAGGTGACACCGTAATAGCGCTAGGGCAAGTAGGAAACCCGTTTGCTAGCTTCGATTGTAAATAAAAGTTCCAAATAAGGGAATAAAAAGATCAGATGAGGAATTAAAAGGAATTCGAAATAACGGGTAAGGTCGACAACTCTCACGAGAAAGTGACCGTCCATCGTCAAAAAAGGTCCCGAGAGTAAGAAAAGTAAAAGCTCCAAAGAATACGGAAAAAAAAAAAACCGTGCAGATTCCGTAGTCCCGGCAAGGGGTTGAACAGGCAATCTTCGATTTAGAGAAGCATGAACAGAACGAGAGGAAGCTCCACGCAGGGAAAATTCGCAAAAGAACGGCTAAATGGCCTCCGAATCAACTCCAACAAGGGACGTCGAAGGCACCGACAAGTCAAAATCACATTCGACTTTAAAGCTATGCCAGAAGAGAACATGATTCACAGACCAGAATAGTCAATCGACAGGGCACGATAATAAAGCAAGGGAACAGTCACCATAGAGAAAGA
>Ga0179593_1443400_pt1 | contig 16829 bp, 25 predicted proteins | sample CZODoug2_1_08_16_FD_185931 | JGI IMG/M metagenome (GOLD analysis project Ga0179593, IMG submission 185931) | Vadose zone soil fungal communities from Angelo Coast Range Reserve, California, USA - CZODoug2_1_08_16fungal (PacBio error correction) | ecosystem: Environmental > Terrestrial > Soil >...
GGGAGGGAGGAAGGAATGGTAGAAGTCGATTGAGTGGTGGCGCCATTTGACGCACTTTACGAATAAAGTCCATGGGGGGGGGGGTTACGTTGAGGGGGGGGAGAAAATGAAGCTCCTGGAGAACACTTTCTTTGATAAGTCAAAAAAAGTTTTGAAGACCCAAAGCAGGGACATGAAAGACAAGTGGAGGCGGTTGTCAAAGAAGGGGAGGACCAATTCTCAAAGGGACCATCGTGACATTGGGGTTAAGACGTCATTGAGGGAAGAAGATGTCTTGGGGAACGACAGGACTATCTCATAGGGGGGATACTAAAAAGAGGGCGGGGAAGGGTGTTAATCTTGGAAAGACTGAGCACGGATCAGAGAAAGTGTGAATGCAAGAAACGTTCCCCACTAGAGGTTCAAAAGGAGCCCTAAGGGGACAAAAATCGAAAAATGTCCGAAGGAGCAAAAGTCACGACTAAAAAAATGAGTCCTGAAAGACGTCTTGTGGATCGGTGGGAGGACAATTGAACTATTTGACAGTGGGGAGGGACATAATATCCCCGAACCCAAATGGGAAATGGAACAGTACTATTTAACAGGACCTCAAAGGTAAAGCGAATGGACTTACAACCACAGAGGGATGGAGAAATTTTCGGAGAAAAGGAAACGGTTATGCACGTAGTAGACTGACGAACTTGGGAGTGGGGATCACTAAAATCCACCGATCCTGCAAGCCGACAACAGAGGCAAGGCAGCAGGGTAAAAGCGGGGGGTCACACCGGGGTGCCCCCTGATGTCGTCAATAGACTGTATCTTTGGCCAACATTAATAACTGCCAGCAGCAAGGACAAGAAAAAGGATGGGGAGGCGCGGACAAGGATCGGAAAGCATGGGAACCCATATGGTTGTAAAGGCGGGGGGGGACTACCTAGACCAGTTTTGCGCCCCTAAAGTGTTGAACTGGTGGAGGAATTTGCTTTAAGACTACCCTGTCGTGGGGCCGGTATCACATTCCTAAATTCATTATGAAAAAAGGGGTTGCCACGGGTGGCAACCTCAAGGGACACCACCACGCCTCCGACTGAAGGTTTGGATGGTAGGTCGCTCAGTGGGGGAAAAAAACTCTCGGTCCTTTTCCAGTTTTGAAAGGGAGTTGGCCAAGTAGTCGTAAAACTAGGCTATCAAAAAAACTAAAAAAGCGCAGTCGAGAGGGGTCGGTGAATAGATTCAAAGATGCGATTGGGATTACCCAAAAACTGTGTTAACTGGGACATTCGTTAGACACGGTTTCTCACAGCTAAGTAGGAAAGCTACACAACTCACACTTAGAAAAGGGACGCTGCGCAACCAAATGGGGGTCGATCCTTACGCTATGGCGCAAAGGCTCAGCGCAAAAGGGGGGGGGGAGCAAGCGAATCGTGTGTGGTATGGGGCCAGTGAAGGTTTCAAGAAACAGTGTCGATTGGTGAAAATTTTTTAATGTGTTGACGCTCCAACCATTGGGCTGGTGCAAAATAAAAAAAGGACTTGAATCGGTCACTTATGGGGGAAAGAATTTGCCAAGCGTGGGCCTCCAAAATTTACGAGCTTCCGAAAAGGCTCATTTTAAAGGGGGAAGAATAAATTATTAGGGAAAGTGGTCATTGGGTGTTCCCTGGGAGACGGCTGCAGTGGAAAAAACCCTTCAAAGGAAGTGGGAAATGGAAAAAGACTAACGCGAAAAAAAGAAAAACCTTCCGGTGACCCACGGCATTATGTTCAGTGTGGGACTCTCTCCGAAAAAAAACTGAGGAAAAGAAGAGTTCGGGAACCACGGAAGAAGGAGTGGGCGAAAAACTGGCTTGGGTTACGGTGAGGTTGACCCATTTATCATTGTTAATTTATGTGGTGGGCCAGTGGGAACAGTGCCGTAAAGGACACAAACCCCGCACTTTGAGAAATTGTAAGCGGAGAGACGGGAAGAAAAAGTGGACCGGAAAGAAAAGGAGTCAGAGGGGAGGAAGAGACTAAATGGAAGAAGAAGGAGAGAGAAAGACAAGGATGAGGAAGGGGGGTGAGGAGGGCCTGTACATTACCACAGTTACCAAGTGCCTTATACGGGGGGTGTTCCTCTGCTGGATGAATTAAACGCAAAGGGGTATGTTGAGGGTTAGCCTCGGGGGCTAACTTTTGCAAGCTAAAAAGTGCTAGGGAAATGTCGTATAGAATCAATGGGGGCAGGGGAGTCAAAAAGGAAAATCCAATGCAAAAAAGCTGAAGGCAGGGTGAGCCTCTCAGTCACGCGGCTAAAAAAGTTGCGAAGCGGGGGGGGAGTCGAGAGTAAGGGGGAGGCGCCAAGATTGTGGAGGCGAAGGAACCGGGGGGGGGAAAGGTGGTGAGGGCGTAAGTGCTTAATAAAATGCAGGTCGGGGGGGGGTGGTAAACGTCACCGTTAGAGACATTGGAAGAAACGAGCCTCATTTCAAAGTCCGGGGTGGAGAATCGACAATAGGGGTCTTGAAAAAGATATGAAAAATGACGATCGGGGACGTATTTAAAAGGAATGGAAGATCCTTAAAACCTCAGCAAGAACATGAAAAGGACGTCGGGGAGCAAGGTTACAGATCTCAACAAACTGAGGGAAGAGATAAGTCGCAGATGGTTTTCCTGAGTGTGGAAAAAACGGTCAACCAAAGCCTTTTGAAATGGAATGTGGCGGGGTGGGGTGTCACAAGGTGAGGGGGTCATAAATCTGAAATGCTCCGAACAAGTAAAACGGGGAGGAGTCCACATTTCGGTTGCAGTCCCGACAGAATCACGAGTTTGAGGTAAAGCATAGCCCGGAGCCCAAGCTTGAAAGTGTCCGCCTCCAAAGTTTTCTTGTATTTGGGGATTGCTTAGGGGTGGAGGATCCCGGGGTAGGCCAGACGAAAGCTAGGAGAAGTCAGGTGGGGACGGAAAGGTCGTTTTTCCAAGATTGCTTAAATTGTCCGCTGGGGTTCGAATGGATTCTGCATGGTTGGGAACTGTCGAGTGGTTAAAATTGCTGGAATTGAACCAAACTTGTCCGGATCGGGGGTCAATCTCCTATTTTGAACGCATCAAATACTAGTGGTTTAAGAAAAAAAATACGATGAAAGGGGGAAGGGGGTGTCCTGGGGTGCAAGCCTTTCCAAATTAAAAACAGGGGGCGGGGGAGCTAGGTAAATTGGAAAGGGCAAAGGTTGAAGGAAAAAAAAAGTAATAGACGCAAAGACCCCGCTTCCAACTGAACCGGGAAAGTAGTATTAGCCCCGGGTTGTATCGGGGGAAATGGGGATTGAGGTCATAGAGACTAGGGGGAACCGCTCGGGGTGGGGGTGCACTTAGGTTGGGTGTAAGTCCACTGTGTGGCACAGGAAGGGCTGTCTTCAAAGAATGAATACGCCGTAGAGGGAGAAACCAGAAAACGGTGGCCAGGTGTCAACGCACGACTGACCGGGGGTAAACCCCCCCCAAAAAAAACCGGGGGGTTCAAGAGATTTAAAAAAGTATTCAATAGTGAAAAAAAATTAACGTAGTGGTCACTTTATAATGGCCTCAAAAAAATTAAACGCCTGAAGGAGCGTCCAGGCTGGGGGTGGGGGGGGGGGGGGGAAAAAAATTGGAATTATCAAAAGAGGGGGGTGCGTGTCCAAAAAAAAAGGAAATTGGACTCCAAAAATACCAGAAACATGCCTGGGGAGTTCAATACAGTACGGACGGGGAAAAACACCACTCACGCCAGAGTTCTTCCCATACGAACTCCGTAGTCAACACACCACGTAATATCTAGGACGGGATGGGAACCTCTGCGGGTGGTGAAAGCCCTTTCGAGAGACGGGAAGAAAGGCCATGGGTCGGGGTGTGATTTTTCTCAAAAGGACTCTCTGAAAGGAAATTTTGGGGGGGTTCGCAATGGTGGGGGCCAAAAAAAAACAAAGAAGTGGTGCGCAATCAGTTCGTGCAGGCCATGGCGTGCTGGGCCAAAATTAAAACGCAAGGCATTTGGGTGGCTAGAAATATGGGACATCATCTGTATTTACGGAAAAGTAAAAGGGGTTGGGGTCCGCTAATGGCGAATGCAGAGGCTGGGGGGATAAGACGAAAACGGGAGGAAGGGGGGGGGGGGGGTGGGTGGGTCGTTAAGACAAATATCAAAGGCTGTAGGAATATTTGGGGGAATGCAAATAACAGGAATGGCAAAACGTCTGGACCATATGCAGGGTCACCAAATCTTAGGGGTCAATCACATACGAACTTATCCAAACGGGGAAAGACAGAGATATGGTATGTGGCGCCAGTGGGACCGGGGGATGGGGGCTGGGGGGTGGGGGGGGGGGGGGGGGGGGGGGGGGGGGGGTGCGGGTGGAGGGGGAACATAGGGAACGAAAGTAGGTGGGGGAACGTGGGGGTCAAAGGTTACGCGCTCCCACTAAAATGTGGGGGACAGACTGATGTGACAAGCGAAAAGAAAAAGGGTCCTCGCGGGGGATAAACACAGATGAGTTTCGGAGAAAAAATTGACGGAGGTCGGGTCACAAACGTCACTAGGTTGTGAAAACTATGCTCATTGCTCAACCGGATCCGCTAAAATATACAAAATGCTTCCCGAGTGGACCGCAAGCGAGGAAAACCATAAAAAGTCGTCAAAACAGGGAGAATATCTGTTAAAAAAGGGGGGGGGAGACCGGGATCAGGGACAAACGACTCAAAGGAATAAAAAGTAAATCAGACAGACGCTTGACAACTGCGAAAGCACGGGTGATCCTTCAAGATGGCGAGAACAGGTGGATTTCAAGTGCGTGAAACTGAACAAAGAATACCGGTGGCTCCGGAAAAAAAAAAAAAAAACCAACACCGGGGGGAAAAAATTAACACTAATGTTGTTTGGGGATTGGATTTAAGTAAAAATTGTAGAACCGCCGTGTAACCAAAGGGATAAAAGTAAATAAAAAGGCGGGGGAAAATCTACGTGTGTGGGAACTTTCGAAAAAGACAATTCAAAAAGAAAACGGGAGAAGAGGAGATTGGAGCCTTTGAGTTGGGGGTGGGTGGAGAATCAGAGGGGAACCAGGAACCTGGGATGTTCGTTGGGTGGTCAAAGGAAAAGTTATTAAATCCGAGGGAGAACGGTCCTGTAAAGGTCGGTGCTAGCTGGCAAAGTGAGAAGTAAGCAAAACCTTAGTTGAAAAAAGGACCTTCGTGGATTCAAAAAGGTCGTCACGAAGAATAAAGCACAAAACATTACAAACCTTAGACGGAGGAGAAAAAAAAAAAGTCTGGGAAAGACCTTAGGACTTCTCTTCTCTCAAAGACACCACGCTGGAGGCAAAAAAGCTTGGTGAGCCGTCTTTGTGGGGCAAGGGGGGGGGGGAAGAAATGAAGGAAGAAAGGGCTGGAAGGGGGGAAAATTTGAAGTGTGGCGTACAGCACTCACTAACAGAAGTAAACTATGAAACGGAGAGGGCAACAGTCTCACAGCCTAGTACCACCCACAGCTAAGCTCATCACATTTAACGGAAAAGGCTTCCTTGAGTCAAATTGCGGGGGTTGGGGGAACCGGGGGGGAAAATGGAACTCTTGTTACCATCCCAGGACATCCTTACGGAGACCGAAAATGGGGGAACGACCAAAGAGAGAAAACACAAGCAGACAAAGTTATAGGGGAACACAAAACAACAAAGGGTAGGTGGAGGGGTAACTCCGTCATTATTGGGTGGGGTGTCGAGATGCGGGTGTAAGTGGGGGGGAAATTGCATAAAGCTGGGGGGTGTTGGTGTGGGTTACAAAAGCCGTATTCCAAGCAGCCCGCACTTTGAAGAAATGTAATGGAGGACTAAAGGGAAGGGAATGAGAATGGAGGTACGAGGTAGTAAAAGGGTGTTATGTAGGCTGGAATGTGTCAAGGTTCATAGTGACGTCGTTGGGAGCATGGCAAGATCAACATTAAATACAAAATAAAAAAAAAAGGAGCTTGACCATATGTTGGGACAAAAACAAAAACGATGCGCGGCTGACAAAAGTGGCGAAGAGGGGGGTACGAGGGAGGGGGAAGCAACTGCCAAATAGGGTTGAGAAAGTCTAAGGTGGGAGTGGTGAGTCGGGACCTCTAGAACGTGAGAACAGGGGGGGATTTCATCTACCCCGTTAAAATTGGGGGGAAATCGCAAGAGTAACTTGAAGAGGGAAAAAAGGGGGGGAGAAGAGGTAAAAGGGGCATAAAAAAAAAAAAAGCGGGATGGAAAATCCTGCAAAAGAGAAGGACCACAGGAAATTCGTGGAAGCAAGGGGGACGGGGGACAAAACTACTAAAACGGGCCAGGAAAATAGTTCACGTGTCTTCGGGGGGGTTTGAAGGGGGAAGGTGGGTTAAAGTAGGCAAACCCTAAATGCAAAAGAAGGGGTGTTCATTGGTAGAAATGAGGTCGGGGAGAAGCTGGGATTCATAAAACAATAGGGGAAAACTAGGAAGCAAAAAAAGGATTATTGTTTAATAAAAATAATCAGGGGCGGAGACATCACGGGGGGCACCACGAGGGGGCGAAGGGGTGGAAAAAACGCAGCGGGAATTTATGTAGGTTTAGGGGGGGGAGGGGGGTGGGGGGGGAGTGGCAGACATTGGATCAAAGCGAGATGACTGAAAGTGTATGGTTGTCAGTGAGAGATGGGGAAGGGGTGGCAGGGATGCGTGGGCGTCGTAAATGTGTGGGATTAAGGTTGTGTGAGAAAAAAAAGGGAGTCCACGTTGGTAGTAAAACATACGTTGCTGTCCTGTTCTCAACTAAATTTTAGAGGAAAGGAAAAAGGAAGGGGGGGTGGGATAGGATATCTGAAAGGTGTCATGTTAATGTACTAATGGACAAAAATTCACTGGAGTGTACGGGGTGTTGGAAAAAGGGGGAAAAAATATGTCGTGACAGGGGTTCCCTCACAAAAAAACTCCTCTGCCATTACCGTCGCAAGGAAGGAGTAATTTTAAAAATGGGGCTCACCAGGATGTAAAGGGGGGTATTTGGGGGTCAAGCTTTACAAGGGACGTGGGGAAACAAGGTTACAGTGTTGGGGGGAAGGAAAATTTGAAAACAATCCGGCCTCTCAAAATATGAAAAAAAAATCGGGGGGCCTTCTTGAGCGCCCCAGACGGAAGTCGAAAGAATGGCAAAACAGAAAGGCCAACTCGTCGTGCAGACAGATTGACGGGTACCTACGTCACTCGCAAAAAAAAGGAAATCTTATGGGCCTGGGATTTTGTGGCCTCCGCCGGAAAGGACTACTGATTTCGATGAATGCGGTTATGGGGGGAAACGCATTGGGGTGGAAGATCCCCTGGTGGGCACGGGTCAATAGTGAGGCAAAAACTCCAGAAAACAGGGACCAAAAAAGGGGGGGGAAAGGGCGGGGCCGAGCGCCATATGTACCACAGAGCAGAGTAGGAAAAGACAGCAATAAGTCTAATCATCACCAACGGAGGAAGAGAAGGAAAAAATCTATTAGGGAGGAGGTTATGGGGGGAAGGGGAACTACTGGAGAGTGGTGGAACGTCAAAAGTTCGATAGAAAACTCTAATCAAAAAAAATGAAAAAAGTTAGGAAATTTTTTTGGGGAAGAGATCAATCTTGACCCTTTGGTTGGGATCCTGATACAAAACGGTTGGGGGTTCCCCACCACACCAGGTTCCAGCATGGCTGTACCTTATTGAGGGCCCAAAGTCGCAAAATGGGCAATCTTTACAATTGTTGTATTACGAGGAAAAGACGTAAATATAGGAGACTGGTATATTTCAGGGGGGACCATATGAGAGGTCTCTTTTTTTTACATTAACGAAGGAGCTTGGAAACAGGGACGAGAATGGAGTCTGTAGTGGGCACCCTGGGTTGGCCGGTCAAGAAAGTCCCAGTAGATTTCTCATACAATACAGAAATGGGGAAAAAAATTATTTCTTTCATGGCGATTGATCCTTGCTCCGCGAGGGGATGTCCCGGGAAAAAGGGAAAAACTCGAATCTTGGGGGTGCAAGGGCGCGTCTGCGGAAGGTGCACGAAGATTTGTCCCGGGGTTAAAAGGGGACATATGATAAAGGGAAAAAAAGGGATTGTTGGAGACGGTATTTGAAAATTTATCAGTGGTGGGGGAGGATTACAAACAATCAGAAGGGGGGGAAGGGAAGTGGAGGAAGGGGGGGGGGGAAAAACAGGGCCTTTGGGGGGGAACGTATTTTGAAACTATAGGGGACTAACCTGTCAACATAGACCTGCCTAAGGAAGAAGGCCAGCGGCCAAAGGGAAGCAGATGTAACCTTGAACTAAGTCAACACTCGAGAATAGCTTGCGGAGGGGACTACAACAAGGGGGGGGTAATGAACGCACACAAGAAGGGGCAAGAAAGAAATGAACCGATTCACTTAGGAAACAGGTCGTCTCAGATGGGTCAGCAGCTATTATACTCCCTATGGGAATTTAGGGGGAGGGAATGGGGGGAAAACACTAAAAGTTTTTGGACTACTTCACTGTTTTCAAAGAGTTTGGGGAGGTAAGGCACAGCTGGGAAAATGAACACAAGGGGGAAAAACAAAAAAACTACAGTCAATTGAAAAAGCTCAAGTCCGGCTGAAAGTGTAGGTTTGGAACGGGAAACAATCAAAGGGGACAAATTGCGACCTCTACTTTGATTTTGGGGGGGGGCGGGGAAGCAGGAAAAAGTGAGAATGAGGGGGCAGGATGTGCGTCTGTTAAAAAGGGTCAGAGAGACCTCACCGAAGATAGAAGCTTCTATAATCGGGTTACTGGGACTTGGGCGAGTCACCACGAAAAGGAAGGGGGGGGAAAAATTGGGAACTTCTTTAGGGTATTACGGTTCTAACGGAGGAGGAAAGGATCAACAACACCGGAAAAACAGTAAAAGAGAAAGGGGGCGCAAAAAAGCTGGGGGCCTACCTCACGCAAAGATTCTTCAAGGTTGTATAAAGGGGGAGAGGGGGGGTTTGGTGGGGGAAGGAAGGAATGGGGGACCGTTTTTTGGAATTGGGTGGTACAGGAGGAGAAACATGCTGATAAATAAGACATAAAAATATGAAACTGCGCCTCACATTTAAAAAAAACGCCTCAACCACAGGGGAACTAAGCGGCCTAAGCTACATTCTTACGGCTTCCAGTTGTAAAAAAAGTGTGGAGGTGTGGGGGCAACGGGGATAAGGCTGCTGTGTGAACCTCTGTACTTTGGCAGGAAAATCAAACTGGGAAAACAGGGGGGGGGGGGGCCAGGAGAGGGAAATAAAATGAATGCAGGTATAAAACTCACACAACAACGGAGGAAGATACTTCAAGTCAAAAAGAGGGGGTAGAACTGGGCGGGTTCTGGGTTCAAATTGAGAAAGGAAAATTACGGGGGGGAAGGGGGGGGGGGGGGTCCATAAGAAGGGGGTTAAAAGAACCCACCCAATTTGAATAAAGGTGGAAGCCAGACAATTCTGGGGGAGGCAGGGGAAGCGGATGAAAAAAAGGGGGGGGGGGGGGGGGACTGGCGATGTTGAAGAGTTTGGGTGCAATCAATGAACGTTCAGATTACTGCTAGGGTATATCCTTGGGGAATTACGGAACAAAGGACAGAACGGCGCCAAACTCTACTTATGAATGGAGACCAAAGCAAAAAAAGAGGGAAACGAGGAGAGTTGAGAAGAGGGGGGATTCAGAGGGGGTATCAAAGATTGTGCGAGCGTCTTTTGGTGGTGTAAATTTGCCGGGAGTCGCCGTGAAGAAAAAGGTGAAAGTCATAACTGAAGGCCTTTCAAGTGTGGTGCGAATTAGTCTTGAAGGATAAGGGGAAAACGTACGAGAGGGTAAGAGGGAAGGGTAGCAGGGGAGGAAGTGAAGGGAAAAAGACCTTGACTAAAGGACAACATGAACAGAAAATGCAAGTGGGATATCGCCAAGGGGGGACAAAAAAACTAAAAAGGTGTACCACGAGACTATGTCGGTGCCAGTGTATTTTGTGCAACAGGTACATTTGGTCCCGTTGCCAATGTCCTATTTTGTAGGAGACCGTTGGGTCAAAAATCGACTTCTTCAGAAGAAAAGCTGAAAAAAAAGGATCCAAAAAAAATAGGCACACATGGGCCGACATTTTTATTAAATCAAGAAAAATAACCGAGGAGGGCATATCAAATACTAAATTAAGGGTGCACCGCCGAAGAGCGGGGTTTGTTTCGGTAAGGGATTGGGGGGGGAGTGGTCGGGGGTCGGTTTAGGCAGACGAAGCTAGACTCTGGACTGAAAGGAGGGGGGTCAAACAAGTCATCGTTGCAATTGCCCCAAAACCCAAGATGGGAGATGGGGGGTACGAGGGGGGAAGGGATGGGGTGAGAAAAGGGTCAGTTGATAAAAAGTCGAATAGTAGACACTGGCCGAGGATTTGTCACTTCGACGAAAAGGGGAGAGCAACTCGAGTGGGTGGAGAAAGAATGACTCGGCTTACAAGTGGGCAGTACTTTTGATACTGTCCCCACTTCAGTTTCTGGGGAGCGAGGGAATTGTAAAGGGGGGGGGGAAAGGGGATTACAATTTAGAGGGGGGACGCAAAGCCGGCTTGCAAATGGAGAAAAAGAAAGATTATTAAAAAAAGAAGGGGAGACGGGTGGGGGGGGCAGAATACAGTGGGTGGAAGAACATGAAAGAGGGGGACTACACTAGCACAGAGATTGGTGAAGTTGGATTCGCTCCACCTGGGAAAAAGAGACAGAACGTTCCATCTGTCCTCACGTCCCTATAAATGGGAAGAAGCACCGTATGGCTGAGTGCCCCCAGCACGAGAATTATGCTTTTCAACCTTAATCCTGTCGTAAACTCAATTTGGTGGCCCTCAGTAAAATCTCAACCCCTGGAAACAGTAGGGGGGGGGACCGTGAGAGTGTCACGAAAACTAGAACCCGAACTGATTGTCGCCTGAAATCGGTGGACAAACATTTGGAATGAAGAAAATTGGGGGGGGGGGAGGAAGCATCGTGGGCAAACCAATAACGGAAAACATGTGATTCGGGGACCTTAGCGCGATGAGGGGAAAAACACGCCTCCACTTCAAAGAATAGAACCGAAAGAAGAGAGCAATCTCACAAAAACGGGGAGGGAGAGAATTTTGTTCATTGTTTCAGAGGGTGGTAAACAGGGAGGGGGGAAAGAAAGCTGGAGGGAGGGTTAAAAAGGTTCGTCGCGTACGATGAATTACTGGATGTTGTTGAGGAGATAACGACGACAGGGGAAAAAAGGTAGGATATGAAAATGGGGGGACAAATCAGAGGCAAAGCGGTGCCTCGTGGGTCTGACCAAACAGTACGGAAAGGGACCATAAGGAAGGTTGAGGAATGAGGAAAAAAATGATAGCAAGAGAGGATGAACTTATAGGTAAGGGGGGGTGCACATAGGGAGATTCTCTTGATGGGGTTTAATCCTCACGACGGGGGTTCTGGGAAAAATGAAGATCAAGGGGATGTAGAGGCCAATGGGGGGGAAAAATAAAAGGTAAGTGGACGCGGCCAACGAAAAAGCGAATTCTCATAACAAAGGGAAGGAAGGAGAAAAAAAGGGGGCGAAGAAGAAAGAGGAGGGCGCAGGGGCCAGGGGGGTTCGTCGGGGAGTAAAATGCCGGGGGAAATTAATACTCCATCGAAAAAAAGGGGGGAAGGGGGGGGGTTGGTGGACTACTTGAGGGAAAAATTGGGCAAATTGGGAATTTACACCACGCAATGTATTATAAAATTTCGGGGTAATTAAGCAGTGGGGTTGGGTGAGGGGGGGAAAGGAGTTAAACAGAGTACTCCTTCAACCTGACGAAAGTGCCAATAGTCTCGCGGCGGATTCATTGTCAGAACTGAGCTCAAAAATAACTGGACAGTAAAACCTGACGAAAATAAGCTTCGTCTTAGTAATCAAAAGGCACAACTCCAAATCAATAAGAGAATTAAAGCGGAGTCGTAAAGGAGCAAAGCGTTGCAAGTGGCTACTACCAGCCAAGCGGGGATTCGTGAAGGCTGGAACAATACTCCCAGGTTGGGGCTCCAGGTCCTACTTGTGACGCGGGAAGGGGGGGGGGAGGAAAATGAAAGTGTGATTAAGAAGGGTTTGACAGGCCATTCAATATTTACCTTAGGGCTGAAAAAAGATCAAAACTTAACAAAAAAACTTTGGAGAGAGATCGGTACTTGGGAGGGGGGGGTGTGGAGGCATAACTGTCAAGAAAGAATCTTAGTGGAATTGGTGGTTGAGTTCTCATCAACTAGAGGCTCAGGGGAGCGAAAAAAGGAGAGTAGCTGAGGGACTATAAAGAATCGCTCCGACTAAAAAAAAAAAAAAAAAAAAAAGAAACGTGACTAAAAGGGGAGTTGGAAGGGCAAGGTGATCAAGGAGAAATTAAAATGTGATAACAAACCTTAAAAAAAGGAAGCGAGTGCTAAAAACCATGGGCGACCGCGCGGAGGAACTTCTGCAACTTGGAGCAATGAGAAAAAAAGGGGGTTGAGTGGGAGTCCAGTCAAAGAAAGAACGGATGGGTGGCTCGGGATTGGAATTTTACTGCCATATATCGACTACTAGGACGAAGGGAAAGTCGATGAACCATGCGGAAATAGCCATGCAACCCCAAATGGGGAGAGGAGGGGGAAGAAAAAGGATCGCAAGGACGGAGGCGGGGGGTCAAGGCTGCCCTTGTAATACATGCGTAGGGGGGGGGAAGAAGCAAAAAAAGAACCGAAGACTGTGCATTAAAAAACACAAAAAAGAAGACCGAGCACAAAAAGAAGGAAGGGGGCTTTGAATCATCACACAAAAAAAGGGAAGGATGAGGATATACACTTCCGGCTGGTTGTACGTAGAGGGGGTGAAAGGCAATAAAGGATTAAGAGGTGAGGGGTGGGGGGGGGGGGACGAAGCCGTACAAAGGGAATAAAAAAACGCACGTTGAGCGACCGAACAGTACAATGATAATTGGAGTCAAGGAGTGAAGGGGTGGGGGATGGTACGAGTTGGAGAAAGAAGGGGGGGGGGTCCCGCGCCTTCAGTGACTGCGTAGAGGCGTTCATAACTCAAAAAAATTCCAAATCAACCGGAGAACAACGTCTTGAATTCAGGAAGGTAACAAACCGATGGCTCAAGTTTCACGTGGGAAAGGAGAAAAGAGAAAGTGATCATCAAACGATTGGGGTTGGGAAAAGAAGTACGGATAATGGGGGGGGGGGGAAGGTTTGATATTTCACCTTCTACAGGGTTAGCTTTATTCAACGAAGGCCATTGGAACGTCAGTGGGTGGGGGGGGAAGGAGGGGGGGGAAAGTAGGGAAAACTATGCAAAGACGACGAAGAACCTGAATGTTACGGAAATAAGTGGAGGAACAAATCTAAAAAGTAAAAGTACTGTTCTGAGACGAGGGGAAGCCCAAAATGTAAACGGGGGATATGGAGACAAGTTGATTGTTTTGTTTTTGGTTTGGGGGGCATGGCTGGTTTCATCAACCAAGAAGCATTTGGTATGGGAATTGAAACTCTTTGGTTCAAAGAAGAGTCGGAGAAGGGGAGAAAATAAATGACCAACCAGCTAGCGGGAGTTGTACCGAAGAAAGAAGACTGGAGGAAAAGAAGTCTACCAGATTTATCCTCATTGATTGGCTTTGATTGTATTGGTCCGTTTTAAAATGTATATCAGGTTGTGAAGACCCAGGAAAAAAATCTGGGACAGAGGTGTGGTCAAAGGTCGGGTGTGACGTCGATTGGAGCAAGGGAATCTTTGTCAAAGGGACTAGTCTTTTTGAAAAACCGAACCGGGGGTGGTGAGGGAAAATGCGTACCTCGTCACAAGCGTGGCCGACCCGGCTGGAAGTCCCAAAATGGTTGGTTGTCGTCATCCACAGAATGGGTGGAATATCGCGGCGTTGTGGAGGGCCATGGGAAGTACGGCCGGGGGAAACACAAAAGGAAAACTTGGCTATCTGGATAAACCTTTAGATTTCAGTTCCCGGGGGAAAGAACAGAAAGAAACAGCTTGCAGCGCCAATATGAGCGCAGTTTGGTGAGAAGGCGGAACATGGGGGGGGGGGGATGGAAGGCAAAGGGGGGGGAGACTAAGAAGGGTAACTCTTGGGGGCGAGGGGCAACAGGAAAAAAGGGGGGGGCTACAGACAGGGCGGAGACAAAAGGTACCTGTATGAATAAAATACGATCTAATAGTGTTCCCCACCCCGGTCCGTCGTGCCGAACCCCCTCATAGTGACTGTGTAAGACCCTCCCAAAAGCTCCAGCGGTTCCTGCCCCAAACCTCACATTGACATGGGAAGAAAGAGGGAGAAAAATGGGGCCCATGTCCCGGCCGTAATCCATATGATTTGCAGGCGTCAGGAGGGTTGTGGGGAAAAAAAGTTAATAGCAACACGTGGGGTTCGGCCAGATCTATGTCAGGCAAACAACGCATAAACGGAAAAAGGGAAGGGGCGTAGTAGAGGGAAAAGAAAATTGTCACCACTAAAAACTGCCAGAGTTCAGTCGTGAACGCATAAGAAATATACTCCGGGTAGGAGCTCAGACTTTCGGATAAAAAACAAAGTGGGGGGGGGATTCAAATATATGTCCTAGCTAGTTGGTATGTTGAAGAACTCGGTAGGAGGTTTGAGAATCATGGAGGGAGACCCTATAAAGGAAAGTGGTGTTTATGAGTTTCATAAATTCAGAGACCGAGCAAAAAAAAATTGTTTGGGTATTACCAAAGGGGGTTTCCAACCGTGCCGGTTGCGTCAGAGCATGGAGGGAGGGTGTGGAACCGGGAGGAGGTCAAGGAGCACGTTACGTTTCCTTTGGGGGAATTACTATAATATTCAATCTGAGGGAAAACTTGGGAAAGGAGTTAAGGGGGAACAGTGCGAAAAAGTCTGATGGTACTTAGAATGGGGTCTGGTGAAGAAAGAGCACTGTAGGGGGGAAGGGATCAAAATGGGGAAGGCAATCACAAAGGTGCACCAATGGCCACGAGACCTTGAAGGCTCTCAAAGGGGGACCACGCCGGAGAAAAACGGGGGGGCAAACTAATCTCGTGGCTCAAAAAACCGTTCAGGGGTTGTGACATTCACGGAAAGATTTGAAGGGGGTCCAATGTGGAAGGCCAAGAACAATGTAGTGGCCAGAGATTAACATTTCAATCAAAGTGGGAAAGAGAAAGTAATTAAACAAATCACGGGATTAGATCGGATAAAGCCGGTTCTAAATATTTGTTCAGGGGGGAACGAGGCAGAAGGGGGAAAAGAAAAAAAGAACGTTCAATATCCATATCGCATAGGTTCATCAATAGTAGGGAAAAAAAGAAAAAGGTAAAAAGTACAAAGAGTCGACTAGAGGAGGTTCAAGTCGGGGGGGGGTTGACAACCGGATCCAACCCCGCATAGACAGAAATAAATCCCTCTAGGGGGGGCGGACCGGAGAAAAGGTCGGTGGGGGCAGGAAGGAGATTCCGGGAAAACGATGTGATTCTGAAGGAACACACGTTGGACGTTCCCTATGGGTGGGGGTATGTATTTAAAAAGGCGGGGGGGGGAAAGGAGAAAAAGCCTTTACTGGGGGACAAAAAAGGGAAATAGCATTAAAGAAATCGCTTCGTGTAACTGATACAAAAAAGAAGGGACAACTATCTCTGAGGGGAGGGGGGGTTGGGGGGAGAGAGGGAAAAAAAGTGGAGACAAGAATAGGACGGGTGAATGTTGTCTTCTGGAATTCTTCACCGCTAAACTAAACGTTACGGACTATCGTAGGGGAAGAGCCTTCAAGACTAGGGGGGGGGATTACCGAACAAACCTGACGGGTTGAAAAGGGGAAGGAGGGGGTTCTAAAATTGTCAAAGGGGTCTAACTGAGAAAGGAAAATACTCACGCAAAAATGTGACTAGTCCTAACCCTATTTGGGGGAGGCAAGGCTTCTACCCCCAGCTTGACGCAGTATCCTCAGAGGGTGGGAGGAAATTCAGGGGAGGGGGGTTCAAAGATTTCTGATTTTTGAATACGGAGGCACCTGAGACAGAAACAATGACCTAACTGGTCGTCACACTTCTGGAAAATAGAAAGTACAACCACCGCAACGAAACGTTCACCAGAGGCTCAGTTAGGTGCAAAAGCGCGTCAAAAAGTGGGGGGGCGGGTGGTTGGGGGAAAGTGGTGAAGACGGGGAGGAGGGGGAACACCAAACGACAAAGTAATGAAGGGGAGTAAAATGGAACTCAAGGGGGGACGACAGGCCCCAGCCTGACGCATTGATCCAACAAACAAAATTATAAGGAGATAACACCACTGCCTTCGAAGGGGGGTGCGAAGTAGTGGCATTGAAGTCACATTGCATATGTTGGGGTGGGGGACCACGAAACATTAGGAAGAACAAAAAAAAAACTGGGTTGAGTAAAAAGGGAAGGCGCATCAGAGGGAAGGCGGGTAAAGAATTGCTTATGACGGGCTAGTTGAAGATTGGTAAACAGAGGAAAGCATAGACTTCCTGGTCATGGAGTACTTCAACAGGAAAAAGACCCCCAAGGTGGCAGAAAAGTGTGAGGTCAATTCCTGAATTAAAAACAAGCAAAAAAAAAAAACCTGGGACGGGAGCAAATTTGGAGGCGAAAGGTGGGGGATTCGGGAATTCCAAAAAAGTGTGACTAAAGATTAAAGTGGGGGGGGGAGGGGTGGGGGGGGGAGGTCCTTCGGATACGTAAGGGGGGACATTAAATAACGAAGGGCCGGTAACTAGAAGGTGTGGGCTTAATCGAAAAGAGAGGAAGAGGGAGGGGGGGGGAAAAAAAAAAACGATCGTCAATTGTGAAACAGTAGAATAGGGAACA